>Ga0068859_100000393_pt1 | contig 43513 bp, 69 predicted proteins | sample KBSSwiS22_FD_66585 | JGI IMG/M metagenome (GOLD analysis project Ga0068859, IMG submission 66585) | Switchgrass rhizosphere microbial communities from Kellogg Biological Station, Michigan, USA - KBS Switchgrass S2-2 | ecosystem: Host-associated > Plants > Roots > Rhizosphere > Soil ... | reverse complement strand
AGGAATGGCGAGCCGCCCCCGAGAACGCCGCTGAAATCTTCATTGTAGCCGCCGGCCGCCCAGTACGCCTCTGGCGTGCAAAGGTAGCTGTCGATATGCGGGTGAATCTCCGCGAAAGTCGCGTGAGGGTTGACTTTGTCTTTCTTACGCGTTTCGTCAGCAGCGCCGACGCGGAACCGTCGGAAACGATACCAGCGAGCGTGGTTGAAATGGTGGATCATCGCGACGATAGACGCAGCGCTCTCCGGCGGCAGTACGTGATCCGTATCTAAGTGAAGCACCCACGGCGTAGTCGCCATCTTCGTGCCGAGATTGCGGGCCATGCCGCGGTTCCAGGGCACGTCCTTGTCGATGCGGTATAGCGAGCAATGAAAGGGTCTTACCATGCTAAACACGTCAGCCGCTGGCTCGGGACTGCAATCGTCTACTATGGTGAAGTGAATCGCACTGCGAACTTCAGCACTGTAATCGTTGATCCACGTTGCGAGCTGCTTCGAAAGCATCTTCGGCTGCCGGTAGTACGGCACCACCATCGTAATGAGCGGACTCACTGCGAATCCTTGTTCACTTCGAGCACGGCGTCGAGTAGTTTGGGCGTGAGCCCTATGCTGCGGCAGTACGCGGCGAGCGCGGCAGTGTCTTTCGGCAAGCATTTGCCCGAAAAACCGGGCGCCTGCTTGAATGCTGCCGTGTGCATCGGCCCCACGCGCGGATCGTCGAGCCAACCCTCGCGTACGGTATGGTAGTTAGCCCCCGAGGCTTCGCAGATCCGACGAAGCTCATTGGCGAACGTGACCTTGAGCGAGAAAAAGCTGTTTTCAGCGTACTTGACGAGCTCCGCTTCGCGGCTCGACATGAACCGAAAGCGCGTGGCGGGGCCGAGAACGGGCATCATGATATCGGCGACGGCCGAGCAGTCCTGCTTCGTGCCGCCCAGGATGACAAAGCCGTGGCCGACGGGGTCGGTCGGACTCGGAAACTGCGCCGGCGTCCAGTATTTCGATTCACCCATGTACTCGGGCGAGAAAACGACGCGCTTGCCGGTCCACATCTGAAGTTTCGCGCAGGTCCCCGGCGTGACCGTAGACTTCACCAGGATGAGTTCGGCGTTGAGCTTGAGAACAACCTGCTCGACGATCGAAGTGTCGCACGCGCCGTCATCGCTCATCGGCGACGGTACACAAACTATCGCGAGATCGAATCGCACGTCCTCGATGTACGGATAGCCGCGCGCTGGGTCGATGAACCGCGCGCTGGGAAACATTTTCGACATGCCCGTACCGACGTATCCGGCGCCAACGATCACTACCTTCATCGGACCAGCTCCTGCAGTTGTTCGATCGCCATGCTCTTGTGCCGGCACTTCGCCGCCATCAGAAGGTCGCTGAAGTCTTCCCAGCGCAGAATGTGCCGGCCGCTCTCCTCGCGCAGTGCGAACACGCGCGGGATCGGCGTCTTGACCTGCTCGCCGCCGTAGGACAGCTCTTCGGTGAGCTTCTCGCCTGGGCGCAACCCTGTCTCAACGATTTTTGAGCTGTATTCCACGAAAGGGTTCGGCCGAAGCAGCTCGCATGCCATCTCGTACAGACTGCGCGGCTCGCCCATGTCGAGCACGTACAGCCCGCCTCGCGGGAGCGAGGCCGCGCCCAGCGTGAGTTCAACCGCATCGGGGATCGACATGAAGTAACGCGTGCAACGTTTGTCGGTGAGCGTGATCGGCTTGCCTTGACGGATCTGCTCGCGCCATAGCGGCAGCACCGAGCCCGACGAGTCGAGCACATTGCCGAAGCGAACGGTCGTGAACTTCGTGCTCGAGCGAGTCGACAGAAACTGCACGAAAAGCTCGCACGCGCGCTTGGTCATCCCCATGATCGACGCGGGCTTCACGGCCTTGTCGCTCGAGATCAGGACGAACTGCTTTACGCCGGCGCGGCTCGCTGCGTGCGCAAGCTCGATGGTCCCGCCGACGTTATTCTGGATAGCTTCGATTGGGTTCTGCTCGCAGAGCGGCACGTGCTTGTGCGCGGCGGCGTGAATCACGATGTCGACGCCTTCGCAGGCCGCGGCCATCGCCTTGCCGTCGGTGCATGACGCAAGGACGACTTCCAGCTGACCGCAGAGCCTCTCTTCCGGCCATGTATACGTGCGATCGACGATGCTCCGTCGGACATCGTATAGCGGTTTCTCGCTATGGCCGAGCAGGATGAGTTTCTTGAGGCCGGCGATGGCTAGCCTTCTCGCAATTTCAGAGCCGATGGATCCGCCGGCGCCGGTGACGAGCACGACTTTGCCCGCGAAGTGACTTGATGGGTGGGTCATGTTTCAAACCTACGTGAAAGTGTGAATTGCGTCAACGCCATTTTATCTTCGGCTTTTCGTTTTCCTGGTGCTCGAGCCACTCGACCGAAAATGGCACCAATTCCGTACGTGCCTGCTTCGTGGGATCGTAGACCATCGGGAACTGGTCGAGCGCCCGGCCGAATAGGCCCATGACGTCCGCCGCGTCATCGTAGCGCCCCGCGGGCAGCGCGCAGAGCTGTTGCACGATACGCCGGCTATTCGCGTTGTTGCGCATGTGGATAGTGCCGTGGTTCCACTCCCCGCTCCCATCGAGCTTTTCGCCGCCCGAGGCCGCTCGGCCCTGAATACTCGCGCACTTGGCGACCTTGTCGGCCATCGACGGGATCGCGCGGATGTCGACATACACCGGCCGAAGCTCGCGCTGCCGATCGCGCATGATCATGTTGAACAGCGGGCGCATGGATTTGTCAATAACGCCGCCTTCGTTGAACCACATCGGCGTCTTCCACTTTGCCGCCATGTCGAGCACGACGTTCGCGCCGCGGCCGGCGTCGACCTGCTCGCTGAACCAATCGCGCTCCCAGAGTTCGCCTCGAGAGTCAATCCCCATGACGCCAGCTTCGGTGAAATCGTTGCCGCCCGCAGTGACGGCGTGGTCGCTCGCGCCAACGTAAGCGAGATATGGCGGCTCTTCGCCTTCTTCGTAGAAGTGGAACATCGTCTCGTGGAATCGGCCCGAGCCCTGCGGCGTCGGGCGCTGCTGATACAAGCTCGACCAAGTGCGCGCCGACTCCGAGCCCTTCGCCTTCTCGAACATCGCCCAGTGCTCGGGCGGGTAGAACTCAGGCCAGATGTATTCGCCGATCCGCCGGCCGAGCGGGTCGTCCTTGCGCTCGCACTTCGCCGGGATGTTGAGCACATCCCAATCTAGCCCGTCCTTACAGCGGATGATGCCCGATCGACCGTCGTAGTCTTCCGGCAGGATGCGCCCGGCGATGTCGTCCTCGTGCCAGCGCGTCAGGATGATGATGCCCCAGGCTCCCGGCAGCGAGCGCGTGAGGAGATCGTCCTTGTACGCGTTGTAGCAGTCCTGACGCTGAGTTTCCGAGTCTGCTTCCTTGCGCCCGGAAAGCGGGTCATCGACGATCCAGCCGTTCGCACGGTTGCCGGTCAAACCGCCGGTCAAGCCCATCGCGAGCATGTTCGACTCCATCGAGCCGTCGTCGAACTTGAGTGTCCAGTCCTTCTTGGCGTTCTTATCGATCCGCGGATTGCCGGGCCAAATCTGCCGGTACGCCTCTTGCTCGGCGATGAACTGCGCGCGGCCCGACTGCCGCTCGGCGAGATCGCCCTGGTAGCCGGTCATCAGGATTCGGCTGCCGGGGAACTTGCCCATGTACCAAGTCGTGCCGACGCAGTCGGTGCAGATGGACTTGGCCGAGCCTGGCGGCAGCATTAGGAGCGCGCGGCCCATCGGCTTCAGCATCGTGCGCTGGATACACGCGTAGATCACCGCGTGATGCTTCGCCATGAAGTTCTCAGCCGGGCCGAGCAAGTCCTCGTCCGGGCACATAGGCAGCGCCGAGACAGTGGGGATCTGAATGTTCAGGGCGAAGGAATGCAGTGACTCCTGGCAGCGTTTGCGCCGGAGGAGCTCCCGCGCTACGTCAGCTTTGCGAAGCATCGAATCTCGTGGGTGTCAAGAAGCCAGCCACGAGAGTAATGCGCGCCACAGATGGCGTCCAGTCCAGAGCGTCAAGCCCAGGGAAACGTAGAAGAGATGCTTGCCGCGGATCACTGGACGCTGACGACAGCCGAGTCGTCGGTCAGCGCCCGCTGCAGGTCAGCGAGCGACATCGACTTCGCCGACTCGGCGTTCGCGCTGACGTCGATCTCCACCGACTTCAGCTTCGGCAGCGAGAATTCGGCGAGCTCCATCACCTTCTCAAGATACACCTTCGGGTTCTCGTCATGCAGTGCCTTCAGCGCCGACTGAATCTGGGGAAGCTCGAGCGCCAAGAGGTTCGCGAACTGGTGGCGCATGCGCGCCTTGCTGACGTTGTTGATGCGGCCCAGGGTCAGCGCGCCCGGCGCGTCGGGCTGCTTGAGAGAGGCTTCGATGTGATCCTCGCGCGGCAGCTGGCCGAACTCGTTCAGGTCCGTGATGCCGGTGAGATCGCTCAGTTTCGTCATGCGCCGAATCTAGCTCCCGCGGGAACTACGTGCAAGCCGAGTTATCGGTGTCGCCGATACGCGCAGGTTATCGGTCAAAGCGATGACCCGTATAAGCGTGTACTTATACGGCTAAGTGTTTGAAAAATTTAAAATTTCAGAAAAATTGTACGCGCGTTCCAGATTACCACCCCGGCGTGAGACTCCTTGGATGGGACCCATCGAGTGGTGGGAGGGGGTGGGTACGCGCACCCGCTGCTGCGCTGCAGCACGGGCTCGAGCGGGCATGCGTCACGCTACTACGCATAATCCTTAGTATGTTAACTCATAACCCGTTGATTCGTAAGGGGTTATCGCTTTGGCGCAGGTAATCGGGCTCGATTATGTGCAATAGGGCGAATACGCAACACTACTGGCAGCTGTCGCGCGGGCCTGCGTATAAGCTTTTACTAGACCGAAGCACGCCTATACGGGTGAATTCGGGCAGGCGAACCGCGTTCGGCGCTACAGGTGATGAAAATCTTAAACGCCTGTAGAGTATTCTAAACACGTATAAGTTAGTCGAGCCTTGCTGTCGCGCCACTGTCTAGCCCTTCTTAAAAGCGTAACCCCGTGATTCTTCTGGGCCTTCTTATTCTCTTCTACTCTTCTTTTAACTTACTAAATAGAATAAAGGAGATAGAGAGAAGTAGAGACAGCGCCCTGTGTATGGGCCCGGCGAACCCGCGCCAGCGCCGCCACAGCCACGGGCCGCAGCACCCCGTTAGCGATGTTCTAAGGTATACGATACGTGCTTAAAAGCCGTTGACGCTAAAACGCGCCCATGATCCAATGCGGCCATGAAATACAAACTCCCACCCGACAGCGAATGTATTGACCTACTCACGGACGCGGAATACGACGCGTGCCGCAATGACAGAGAGGCGCTCGCCAAAGGCCGCAGGAAAGCGCGCGAACGAGCTCTAGTCAACGGCCCCACCAATCGCCTGCGCGACCTTGCACACGGCTCCGTCGGCGACAGCGTGCTGTTCACGGAGTACACGCGAACCCCGCAGGTAGGCGCGATGCTGAACGCCGTTAGCCTGTCCGACGGCGTGCGCTTCGCATCGAAGCTAGAGCGTTCGCTCATTGACGGGTCAGTCGTTGGCGTGCGTGTCACGCTGACCGAATTCACGCGATAGCTCCCGCCCGGAACTGACAATTTTTGTCACTTTCTGCCAATCGACATGACGCTGTAGGGCCAACTTGGACTCACGCACTGCACCAATCAAGAAAACAGAGGCCCGCTGACGCTGGCACGATACCTGCAAGAATCCGCTTACCTTCTAACCATCGAACACGAGAGAACGCAAATGGCCCTCAGTACCAAAACCCCGATTCTTGACGTCGTCCGCTCCATGATGCAGGACGATGACGCAATCGACTATCGCGCCATGATGGCCCGCGAAGTCTTTAAGGAACGCGCGTGGCGCATGGGCGGCGTTTCAGTGACGCCTGCGGAGTTGGCGCGACTTGATCTGCAGCAGAGCAACGTCCGCGAAACTCTTGAGCGCACCAATGGCGAGCCGCTGTAATGCATACCGTCCTTCTCACCCTCTTAGCCCTCTACCTCATCAACGAGCTATCCAAATGAGCTACTTCGAACACAACGACCGCAAGGGCCGCAACGCGCGCCTGCGCGTGATCCTGAACCGCGAAGAACGCAAGCGCCGTATCCGGGCTGCGGAAGATTTCTCAATCACGCTCTACATGCCGAAGCATGAGCTTCGCTCGCGGCTCTCGGAAGCGCGGGTTTACAACTTGGGAGTGCGCTGACATGAAATTCCCCGAAATGTATGCAGCAGCATGCGACAACGTGCGCGGCATGGAGCCGCGAGTGCGTGAGTACATGCCTGCCGTTCGCACATCCGACGGCCGCGAGTGCGCCGTTATCACGCGCAACGCCATCGCGGAGGGCGGCGAAACTGCTACTGCACACGAGCTAGCTAGACTGTTCGCCGCCGCGCCCGCGATGCTGGCAGCCCTGCGCACCTTGCTTGTCCACGAGCACGCCGTCGCCTATGCGTTGGAGCTACGCCCCGAAACGCGTGCTAGCTGGCTAGAGGCGTGCACGAGTGCTCGCACTGCTATCGACGCTGCGGAGGGCCGCTAAAATGTCATTTATGCAGCTGTTCATCTACAACAAGGGGGCGCTCTACAGCGCCGATTGCCGCAAATGCGGATGCACCAATTACACTCACGAGTGGATCACGGACGACCACAACGAGCGGCGCGACGCGATGCAGTCAGAGCATGGCGTGCGTTGCGACGAGTGCGGACTTGGAACAACGGACCCGGATACATTCATGAATCTAGGGCGCCAGTATGCGGGCCGATACAGCGCGCCCGGCTACACGGATTGCACGTCTTGGCAATTCGACACCAACAAGCGCCGTCTAGCTAAGACGTTGCGCGGCATGTACGGAGAATGACACATGGATACCATCGAACTGAAAGGGCTAACCTTCCGCGTCGAGATTAAGCACGACGACAGCCTAGGCTGTCCTTGGGACGAGCACGATGGACACGGACCAGTGCGCAATATCAGCGCCGACGATCCAAAAGCCCCCGGCGAGCGCGTCATGTACAAGGCGCGGCACCGGCAGTGGTTGTACGATCACGCAGAGGCAATGCGCATTGCCAAGCGCGATGTCTGGGGCATGTCCGATGAGGATCGCGCTGCGTTCAAAAAGAACACTGGCCGCGAACCGACACCGGGCGAGATTGCTTTAGCCGCCGTACAGCGCGACTTCGATCACTTGCGCGGCTTCGCGTCGGGCGAATGGGGGTGGTGTGGAGTCGTCGTCACGTTGTTGGACGTGGACGGCAACGCGACCGATGAGACCGAATCGCTCTGGGGCATCGAGTCGAATTCGTACGACTACCACAAAGAGGTGGCGCGCGAGCTCGCCGGAGATATTGCGCGGCGAGTCGGTCGCAAGAAATACATCACGAAACGAATCAAGGTGAGGACATGAACATGGACCCCAAAGCATGCCTTGCAATGTGCGACCAGTCGATAAGCGACTGTGAACTACAAACCGCGCGGGAGTTACTGCGCGAGTACCACGAATGGCGCGGCCGCGGCGGATTCGAGCCGCTAGAAGTAGCAGGCACCATGATGCGCGGTGACGTATTCGCCGGTCATTGCGCGCGACGTATTGCGGACCTAACCGCGCAGCAGGAGAATGAACATGGAACCCCGTAAACTAGCGATCCTAGACGCGCTGTCTGCGTTCATGAACCAGCGCCCCGGCCTTGAGCCCGGCAATTACATTTCGCACGGCATGGATGACGCGGGCCGCAAGGCATATCGCGCGGAAGTGCGCGCTATCACGAAAGACCTACACCACGCCCGGACGCTACTCATGGCGGTGTCGCGCTCCGATTCGATCACGGCGGACGATCTAATCAAGGCCGCGCCGCGCGCGTTCAGCGGACGGCTTACGATCAAACTAGGGTGCATTGTCGGACAGCAATTCGTTCAAATGGAAAGCACCGAACGGCAGCTAGAAGCGCGTGTTTCCTATTGCACTGGTCAATATTTCCCTGTCGAGTACCGCAAGGCAGTCTGTGCCGTCCTGGCGTCGGCGTTGTGGGAGCACGTGCGCGAGCACTGCACGCCCACTGTCGGCGCCTATCGCGTTGAATCGTGGAGCCAGTTAGGCAAGGGCCGCACTCGCCATACAGAACACGCATCCCGCGAGCCGGCCGAAAAGCAGTTGCAAGAGTTAGGCGGTAGCGATTACGGTAGCGTTTGCGAGCTCTACGCTCAGTATGGCGCGTACAATCGCATCACGTGGGCGTCGGCCGGCGACTGGCTTCGTGCGCACTTCCGTAAAGAGTTTGGGCGCGGCATCGCGTCACGGTGGTTTTCATGAACAAACTCAAGTGGCGCATTCGCATGGCGATATGGGCGTTCCGTAATCCCTACGTATTGACGTTCCTGCACTTCGACATGCTGCGCGAAGGTAAGACGCGCCTGTCTGGCGGGCAGCAGTCGCGGAGTGCGTGGTGCGCGCAGACTTGGGCCGACAGGCTAACCAGCGCACGTATGCCAATGGCGCGGGAAAACGTCAAGGTGCTCTCATGACAGTCGCCGAACTAATGGACCTACTGCGTACGCTCCCGCCCGATCTGCCGGTAGGTTTCGTCAATCGGTGCGCGGACGATGGTAACTCCTTCGTGCCTATCGACTGCGCGACGAAGAACGGCCGCGGCAATTGGATGCACGCCCCTACTAACATGCCCAAAAAGTGCGTGGTGCTCGAATGAAACGCATCACCAAACTCGAATGGATGCTGTCGGGCGGTCTATCTAATCCGCGCCTCTTTCGGCGCATGGGCGCCAGCGGTGCGTGGCAGTACTATCGGGAGTGCATATGAAAAGGCCGCCGTTACTAACTGACATGCTGAACGCCACCGAGGCAGCTGTGCGCTTCTATGACCGTATGCGCACGTACGACCACGACAGGCACACGGAGCAAGCCGCGCGCATACAGGCAGAGCTCTACCTGCGCCGGAAGGTCGAAGGGCTAGATGCGAACACGGCAGCCGAATTGCTCGCCGATGCGCTCGCCCGGCGCGCAGAGCTTCGCGCGGACAACGAGTACACGGTATGACGCCTAACAGATGGTGGGCGCTTGCCGTGCTCATGCTCGCGGCCTTGGGCGCACAGCTAGGCTTTGTGCTCTGGTTCCTGGTAGCTGCGCCAATAGGGTAGGATGGGACCAGCCGGACACGAATTAGTTAGCCAACTAGACTTGGAGAAACGACATGCTCACATTGGAGAATGCGCGCGAGCGCCCAGACTACTCGCGAGCGGGCGATTTGTATCTCGCAGCTCAGCGCTACGAAGCGGAGCGCAATAGCGCTCGTCATTGGAATCAATACCTGATCGGCGCGAGCGTGTTCTTATTGCTCGCGTTGCTGTACGTCGCCATGCATTCACCGCCCCCGACTGCCGCCGGCGAGTGTCGCGCGGCCGATGTGATGCAGCTCGACCCGACGACGGTGCGGGCGCGCGGGACAGAGGTTACAGAGCTATGAAACACCTTCGCATGTCGATGGCTCTAGCCGTCGCTTTGGGCGCCGTCCTGACGCCTCGCGATATTTACGCGGAGCCCGCGCGCCCGCGAGATTTCGGCCCCGGTGAATTGGCATCGCGTAAAGTGCGCAAACGTGCGAAGGCTCTGGCCCGCGCTCGCATCAAGGCCGGCATTCCAGGGTCCAAACTTGCGCGAAAGGCTGCCGGCGGGAAACTATGAGCGTCCGCTACACCGACGCCGAGAAGATGCACGCGCTACGCGAGCTCGAAACGGCGCACTTTGAGCACGGGCTTGCACGTGCAGGGCCGCGGGCGGAAGAGGCGTTGCGCCGAGCGCTCGATGCATCCAATCGAATGCGTGAAATCCTGGGGCTCGCGCCCGTGAAGATACCGCATGCGAACAACTGAAACCTGCGGCTGCAAGCACGATGGTAGGCACTGGCTCGCATTATGTGCAGCGCATCAGGCCGAATTCGATGAGCGCCACTTAAGGGCTCAGAAAGAAAAAGACGCGGCCGATTTGCTCGGCTGCTACTATCTCGTCAATACACGGGACCAATCGAAACAGGAGTAGTAAGGTGGATCAACAACCAGAAACGAACAACCAGACGGGCGCGAAGCAGGGGCCAACGCATTTGCCGTGGAAGCGACATGGCACGTCGATCTATTTCGCCGACGTCGCTGGCGGCTTTGATGTTCGCAACTGCCCAGACCCGGAGAACCTTGCAGCTTTCATTCATACCGCCTGCAACTCTCACGAATCCCTATCCGCAGAGAACGCAAGGCTGAGAAAGGCGCTGGAGTTGGCCGATATAACCATCGGCTCACTACTTGCGCCGTATTCCCCGGCTGAAATTGCGGAGCAACCGACGCTGAAGCGTTGCAACAAGGATCATGACAAAGTCCGCGCCGCCATCAAGTCGGTGACGCCGTGACCTTCGCCCGTGCCAATTGCGCCTGCGAAGTCAACGGCGACCGCCTGGTGTCGCTCTGCGGCCTGCATGCTGCCCACCTACGTCAGAACGTCGAGGCCGCTCGAGCGCCCAAGGCTGGCGTCGACAAGGAACTCCAGCGACAGCTCGTGGTAGCTATCGCGCCGATTGTAGTTAGCAAAGTCGACCTGTCGAATTGGCGCTGGGACACCGTCGCCGAAGAGATCCACAACCAAGTGCATGAGATCATGCGGAGGATGGATTGATGGACGAGCAGAAAGCCCGCGCCATACTGGGCACGGATGTTCAGCCCGACGGCAGTCTGTATTGCTTGGGCCGATATCTCAATTACGTTCTAGGCGACGAGACTGCCTGCTTGGATGCGGACTTCACGGCGGATGAGCTGGAAGCGATCGCATGGTGGATGCGCAACAAGGCGGGCGTATGACCTGGCTGCTCCGTCTCATCGACCGCATACGCGGCGTCCTGCCGGCCCCCGAGCCGCGCTGCGTCGTCACCAACTGGGGCCTGCGAAGTGGGCGCCCGTGGAGGATCCTGTAATGAAAACGCTGTTTCGGTACGGCAAAGCCGCCATCTTGGAGCTGTGTAATCGCCGCGGCGGCGCGGACAAAGTGAGAAGCATATTGGCCCGCTATGGCGCGAAGAAGCTGTCCGACGTACCTAATTGGTGGTACAGCATGGCCGTTTGCGACTTGGAGCGCGAAGCGTTCGGCAGTTCTAAAACTCAAGAGCGCAATGAGCCCTACGCCGGGAAGACCTTTCACGGCACATATGATATTTCGCGCATACTCAAACCGAAAGAGGAGACTACGATGACACTGGAAGACGCACTGCTCGCTTTTGCTTGGACACATTGGCAGAACGGCCTTGACGATTCCGACACGGGTAAGCTACGCAACAAGGCCACAGCAGTGCTTAAGGCTAACTACCCGGAGCTCGAGCGCAAGGCTAAGCGCTTGCTGCCGGAGCGCGTGCTCGTCTACATGCACACTTACCCTGATCGCGCGCCCGGCATTATCTCAACCTGGAACTGGCTGGTGAGCGAGTACAGCGATGGCTACGAAAGTCGGACGCGCATGGACCGCAGGCAAGCCGAAGAGATCGTGCTGGCTTTCAAGGCTGGCAAAGCGGCTGGCGCCCGCGGCGGCTGATATAACGTAACACGTAGGGGTTACCCTACATGACAATAATCCATTGTCTGACTGCTTATCTTTGAGCGGTAGCGCACAGTTCTCCCACCCCGGCGGCATGTCGTCGCCGGGGATCGAACCCTCAAAACGGAGAACTCTCATGAAACACGAAATGCTGAATGGAATCGTCTTCGCTGCCACCCCGAAAGACATCACGGCCCTCGCTCGCGAGATCATCAATCACACCGACGCGGAGGTCGGCGGACGTGCGACGTACCTGCGCAGCCTCCTGGCAGGGGTGCAGGTCGAGCTCATCGGCAAGCCTGTGCTGCGCGCTCTGCGTGGCAATCACGCCAAGCCCACCGAAGAGGCAGCAATGGCGGCCTTCGAGAAGGTCAATGCGACCTACTACGAGGCGGTGCTCGCTGCGGTCCCCGAGGGGCTCGGTGCGCTCGAGCGCAACGCTAAGACGAGCTTCGCGCGCTCATCGGCATCGACACTACGGCGAGCGATCAAGCTCGGCTGGAACGTCCTGACGCCGATCGGCGAGGCTTCGAAAAGTAACCTTTCTCGATGGGTGAGGGAGCATTCGGCCCCGCGGCCGCTGAGCGCCGCACGCGCCGAGAAGACGGTCATGCGCCTGGTCGGCCGGATATCGGACTTGGTGGCGCAGCTGCCCCAGCCCGAAGGCGAGCGGATACTGAGCATGGGACTTGCCGATCTAGGGGTTGCTGGCCCCGCGCCCGTGCAGCGTCTGCGACCCGTATCGCTGCGACGGCACCCACCCGAGGTACGCGCAGCCCATTGACATAGCTCCCGTCAGGAGCACGAAAAGAGCCCCCGTTTATCGGGGGCTTTCTTTTGCGCAAATATTTCTTGACTCGCGATTGTTAGCTGGCGTAAGGTCGCGGCTCGATGTAGTTGAGCTTTGCAAGGCGCCTTCGGGTGCAAACCGAACCTGAAAGCTGCGCACCAGCGACTACGGCGTAGGGCCGGGGCGCCGTGTAAAGCTCAACACCATATCCACACCCACGGAGATTCCATGTCAGTCGAAGCCGCCATCGCCGATCTCACCGCCGCCGTTCGCGAGAACACCGAATGCCTGAAGGCATCGCTCGCGCAAGTCACACTGAAGCCCGCTGCCGCGAAAGCTAAGCCTGCCGCAGCTCCTGCGCCGGCGCCCGCTCCGGCTCCTGCCGCTGCCGCTGCCGCCCCCGTCGCCACTCCTCCGACTGCCCGCCTTGCGACCGCCGATACGGCCGCTGCCGTGACGCCGGCGCAGATCAAGGCCGCGGGAGACGACTTGTCGATTCTCGCCGAGCTCGACCGCGCGACTGCGGTTGCGGTCTTGGCCGAGTTCGGAGTGCAGAAGATGACGGCTATGCCGCAGTCGAACATTCCGGAGTTCCACAACAAGGTCAAGGCCGCTATTGCGAAGTTGCAGGGGACGCCTGCCACGCCGAGCCTGATCTGATGAACGACTCGCCCCCGGTTTCGGAGACTCCTTCTGCCGTTGTTCCTGCCGCGGCGGAAGGGGCTGTCAAACCGAAGCCGGGGGCTCTGTCCGATCGTCATCACCGATACGCGGAAGAGTTCAAGCAGTGGCTGCTTGGGCTCAACCGACACGACTTCGCCCAAGCGAAGCGAGTGCTCGAGACCATGACGCGTGCGTACTTCAAGCACACGATCAAGGTCCACAGCCCACCCATGCAAGGCGCAACCAATGATGATTCTGGCAAGACGAGTGACGGGATCGCTGATCCGGTTCTACGAGACGGGCCTCCCACAGCGTAGCCCCGTCGCCTGGGAATTCGAACCCTCCCCCTTCTGCTGCCTCGTGCGGCAGAACCTCTCCGGCCCAGGCTTCTGCGCCATCGGGCGCAGCATCGCCGAAGCTCGGCAAACTCTCATCGAAGCGGAGTTGCTCAATGGCTAGCCCCACTGAATACCGCGGCGCCCGCCGCAAGCTCGAAGAGGCAGCGACGGAACTCATCGAGAAGGCGCAGAACTTAGGCGTCGGCGCACCGGCTTGGAAGATGCGCGAACTTCTGACGCAAGCCCGCGAGTACGGCCGCGCATTCAACCGCATCGAAACCATGCGAGGGAAGTCATGAAACGCATCTATCTACTGGCGCTGTGCGCACTCGTCGGTTGTGACGGTCCGGTCGCCACGCTGGATCGCTCGTACGTCAGGTATTACGTGGACGGGAGCACCTTCAAGGAGTTTCAGTTGAGCGACGGCACTCGCTGCGTTGCCTACATCAGCATCGGTGTGACGTGCGAATGGCAGCGTCCGGTTGTGATCGTGCCGAGGCCCGAATGAGCAGGTACCTGTGCGGTTTCTATACGTGCCTGCTGGCATGGGACATCAGCACCCGCTCGACTTGGTGCGCGCTAGTTGACGCCCTCTTTCTGATCGCTTTCGTAGCGATCATCAGAGGCGAAAAATGAGCGGCATTCACGCGGTCCTCTCACCCAGCAAGGGCGCCATGATACTGCGCTGCGCTGCGGCGCTCGCGGCCGGCAAGAACGCGCCGAACCCGCCGAGTGAGTACGCGGCGGAAGGTACGGCGTATCACGAGATCGCGGCGTTCGCCTTGGAGCACGGTACAGAGTGCGCCGAAGAAGTCGGCAAGATGCACGAAGCCGACGGCTTCAAGTTCACGATCGACGAGGAGAACGCTGCCCATGCGCAAAAATACGTTGACGCGATTAGAAAGATCCCTGGAGCTCAATACTATGAAGTTCGACTTGATACGTCGGATGTTGTGGGGGTCTCCGGGCAGGGCGGCACCGGCGATGCGATCACGCTCGACTTCGAGCACGACACCATCCACGTCGATGATCTCAAATTCGGCCGCGGCGAAGTCGTCTTCGCGGAAAATAACGAGCAGCTGATTCAGTACGGAGCTGCGGCACTTCGCAAGTTCGCGCTCTCGCACGACTGGAAGTTCGTGAAGCTCGGGATCCACCAGCCGCGCATCAACCACTACAGCGAGCACACGTACACGGTCGAAGAGATCGACGCGTGGGTGAAAGAGAACAAACCAAGGTTCAAGCGCGCATACTCGCTGTACCAGAACCCGATGGCCGTTACAGCGCACGACTTCACGCCCGGTGACAAACAATGCCGCTGGTGCCCGATCAAAGGCTCGTGCGCCGCGCGGGCTAACAAGATGCTCGACATGTTTCCGGTAGCCGAGCCTTTCCAACAGACCGGAGCGCCGCTGCACGATTTAGTACATCGGCAACCAGCGAAGACTGCACCGACGCTGCTTACCGACGAGGCGCTCGCCGCCGCGCGCGACCGCGTGGACACCATCGAGCAGTGGTGCAGCGACATCAAGGCCGAAGCACATACGCGCGCCGTCATGCTAGGGCGCACGCTGCCTGGCTGGAAGGTCGTCAACGGGCGCGCGGGCAACCGCAAGTGGATTGACCCCGCACTCGCCGAGCGCGTAATGGTGGAAAAGCTGGCTGATGGCGCATTCAAGCCGCGCGAGATCATCAGCCCGACGGAAGCCGAGAAGAAGCTGAAAAAGAAAGAGGACTTGGCGTGGGCTGTGCTCGTCGGCAACATGCACCAGACCGAAGGTGCGAAGTCTCTCGTGCGCGATGACTCGCCTAAGCAGGCCGTCGCGACGGGGCAGGTCGAGTTTCCGGTGCAGGCGCCGGTATGAGCAAAAAAGACCGCATTCCGCTGCCGCTGTGGCTGCTCCTAATGGGCTGCTGGATAGCCGCACTTTGGATAGGCTTCTCGTTTTTCACTGCGAAATAGTTATGACGAACTCCGCCGGCTGCCTTGGCAAGCGCCAGTTCCTGACCTTCACGCAAGCGAAGGGTGCGGCCAAGAATGCCGCGCGGAATAACCGCTCGCCGATGCGCCCGTACGCCTGCCGACACTGTCACAAATTTCACATAGGTAACGTCCCACCCCACGAAGGTCGAATAAAGGAGCTCGCATGACCCTGTCTGAGTTAGAAACCGCGTACCACGATGCCGAAAGGCGCTTGTACAGCGCCAAAGCAGTCCTCGAGCAAGCCAATGCCAATTGCGAAGAAGCTCTCAGCGCACTAGCCGGCGCGAAAGCGCGATTGATAGCGCGCATGAGAGAGCTCGTGGCCTTGACCGCTGAGCAGGCTGTGCGATAGTCTGACAACGTCCCCTCCTAACCACTGACTTAACTCTCAGGAATCTATGAACGCTCAAGCCTCTCCGACCAGCAAGACCATTCTCGTCCCCGACGTGCTCTTTTCGTACCTCTACACGGCGCAACCGAAAGAGAACACCGACCGCGTGACCGGCAAGAAGTCGTACTCGTACGAAGTCGATGGTGTCTTCGATGTCAAGCACCCCGCTTTCGAGCTCATTCGCGCGACGATGCGCGAAGTCGCGAAGAACGCGTGGGGCGAAACCCCCGGCCAGTTCCCATATGGCGCGCAGGATCCGACCACCGGCCAGATGGCAATGGTCACGCTCCCCAACTGGGAAGGCGTGCTCCGCGGCCTGATGCTCGAGAACAAGATCCCGCTCCGTGACGGCAACCGTCGCAACAAGCAGGAAGAGCCGTACACCGGCAATTTCTACTTGGCTGCACGATCGGCCCGTCAGCCCCGCGTGGCCGTCACGCGTGGCGGCGTCAACGTCGAGATCAAGCCCGATGATCCGCAGTACCCGTATTCGGGCTGCCGCGGCAATCTCGTGGTGGAAATCTGGGCGCAGTCGCCGAACGGCAAGCCATCGCCATACGGCAAGCGCATCAACTGCCAGTTGGCCGGGGTTCAGTTCCTGGCGCACGGCAAGCGCTTCGGTGGCGGAGGACGTGTGGCCTCGCTCGATGAGTTCGGTATCTGCCCGGCGGATGCCGATGCGCCGATGCCCGGTGCCGCCCCTGCGGCTGCCGGCGCGCCGTCGCTGATCTAGTCGATGTGATAGCCCTCTCCTGTTCCAGATAACCGCAGTGGCTGCGGGGAACAAGGCAGGAGAGGGCCGTCCTCCTCACGCATAGCCCCACTTTGGAGAACGGGGACTAGGGTAGAGGAGGGCGCTTTGATGAGTGCCCAGCGGTAGTCGGTGAGGTTCGACTCCTCGTAATTTTAAACCGACCTAGGCACTCTTCAAAGCGCAGAGCTGTCTGCCGTGGTAGCAGGGGCAGCTCAGTTGAGCCAGTTTCGGACCTATCGAACGTCTGCGCCCTAACTACAACGAGGTTCAAGTGTCGACCGCAAAACATCTTCGAGAGAAGCGCGAAGAGCAGGACCCCGCCAAGCGCCGCGCGACCGCGGTCAAGGAAATGCGTCGTATGGCGTTCGCCTTCGCTGAAGGGACGACCGGGCGCTTTCGTATCGAGTCGCTCGCCGCAGCGCTCGACGATGTGCGCAAGGACCCGCGCTTCACGTGCGCGCAGAAAGATGCGAAGTTTCGCTCGCTGCTGAACCGCGCTCGGTGAAAGGCGCGTATTACAACGAGTACGACAAGAAGGCTGCCGCGTGGCTGCGCGAGCTGATACGGCGCAACCTGATTGCGCCCGGAGACGTGGATGAGCGAAGCATCGAAGACATCGTGCCCGGAGAACTCGACGGCTACGCACAGTGCCACTTCTTCGCCGGCATCGGCGTGTGGAGTTACGCCCTGCGGCAAGCCGGATGGAGCGATGATCGCCCTATCTGGACGGGATCTTGTCCGTGCCAGCCTTTCAGCCAAGCAGGCGCGAGCGCAGGGTTTGCTGACGAGCGGCACCTATGGCCTGCATGGCATCATCTCATCCGAGTCCGCCGCCCTCCAGTCGTCGTTGGAGAGCAGGTTGCGAGCCCGGCTGCCGCTCTCTGGACCGATCTCGTACAAGATGACTTGGAAGGACTGGGTTATGCCTTCGGGGCGGTTGCGTTCCCGGCTGCGAGCGTCGGGGCTCCGCACATCCGAGACCGCCAATACTGGCTGGCCCACCACCACCACGCTCGACGCATCGAACACGCGCAATGCTACGGCGAACAGGTCCCCCGGCGCGAAGAAAGCGCACTCGGGGACAACGCTGGTGGACGCGGCAAGCTGGGCGACACCAGCGGCGCAGGAAGCGGGCGGAACGCCGGAGCAGTTCTTGGCGCGCAAAGCCGCGCTGAACGGTGCTTGCGGGGTGAGCTTGACTTCACTCAGCCTTCAGGCGGCAACGGCAGCGTGGCCGACACCGATGGCCGGCACGCCGGCACAGAACGGCTACAACGAAGCGGGCAACACGGACAGCAGCAGGAAGACAGTGGCGTTAGCGAGTTGGGCCACCACCACACGCGATTGGAAGGACGGAGCTTGCCAGCAAGCGGACGTGCCGGTAAATGCTCTCCTTGGACGCCAAGCGACTTTGTGTGGTGCCGAGACGGCAAGTGGCGGCCAGTTGAATCCGGCACATTCCCGCTGGCTCATGGGGCTCCCGCCCGAGTGGGACGACTGCGGGGTTACGGCAATGCAATCGTTGCAGAAGCCGCGAAGGTCTTCATCGAAGAAAGCGGCCTCTTGTGACTTGATCTAATGACGACGTTCTACGACATTGAAACCCGATCGCCGGTGCCGATCAATCGCGGCACCGACGCTTACTTCAACGGCGCGGAGTTCCTGATCGCCAACTTCGCCCGCGATGACGGGAAACCGCAGTTGTGGGATCGCATCAACGGACAGCCGATCCCGCCGGACTTGGCGGATGCGTTCGCCGACCCGAATGAAATATTCGTCGCGCACAACATGCCGTTCGACAAGGCAGGCACCGCGCGGTTGGCTGGCATCTATCTACCAGTGGAGCGCACTCGTTGCTCTATGGCGTGCGCAACTTCGCACGGGTATCCAGGCGGCCTAGAAGCGCTAGGCGACGTGCTCGAGCTGCCCGAGAACCTGAAGAAACTCCACACCGGCAAGAACTTGATCCAGATGTTTTGCGTGCCGCACGATGAAGCGGGCACATACTTCACGAAGCAGACGCACCCCGCGGACTGGGATGACTTCTGCATCTACGGCGACCGCGACACGGTGGCGTTGCGCGAAATCTGGAACCGACTGCCCAAGCACAATTACCGCGGCGAGAACTTGGATACCTGGTTCATCAATGAGCTCATTGCCGAGCGCGGCTTCGGCTTTGACCAAGAGCTTGCGACCGCGGCGATGATACTGCTCGATAAGGCGAAGGTAAGCCACGAAAAGGAAATGCGCAAGGCTACTTCAGATGAAGTCTGGGCTGCGACGCAGCGCGCAAAATTGAAAGCCTACCTGGAGCGGCAGGGCCTGCAGCTCCCCAACATGCGCGCGTCCACCATATCGGAGTGGTTAGAGCATGACGATCTATCACCCGAGCTCAGATTTCTTCTGGAAGCACGGCTTGAGGCATCTAAGTCAAGCGGCGCCAAGTACCGACGAGGGCTTGAGATGGTGGGAGAGGGATCCCGCATTCGCTACGGCATCCGTTTCTCGGGTGCGGGGCGAACGGGCCGCTTCTCGGGTCGCGGCTTTCAACCGCACAATATGCAGAGACCGACCACGTATCACCTCAAGGCAGACGGCGGCCGTTCGAAGAAGCCGGTCAAAGCAGATTTTATCCTCGGAACTCTGGTCCCCGGCATCAAAGCCGGAAAGGTGTTGAACAATGAACTCACATACGGCGGCCCGAACGAAGCCTGTGCAAATGCGCTCCGCTGCGCAATTGTCGCGGCACCTGGAAATGAGCTCGTCGTCGCTGACTGGTCTAACATTGAAAGCCGAGTCCTCGCCTGGATTGCTGATGAAACTTGGAAGCTGGACGCCTACCGAGCACTTGACGCAGGAGATGGCGTTGATCTCTATAAGCTGCTGTTCGCCCAGTTCTTCGGCAAAGCCGTTGACGACGTGGACGATCAAGAACGTCAGTCTGGCAAAGTTTCTGAACTCGCATTCGGTTTCGGCGGCGGCGTTGGTGCTCTGGTTACTATGGCCGCAGTGTACGAGATGGACCTTGACTCTCTGGCCGCTCACGTTATCGGAGCTGCAACGCCGGAGAGACTCAAGAAAGCCCGCAAAGCGTGGAAGCGCGCCTTCCTCACCGGGGACGACTTCGAGCTCGCGCCGCGCACGTACCAAGCCTGCGATGTCTTGAAGCAGGCGTACCGCGCGTCGAACGATGCGATCAACAAGCTTCGCCACGCGCTGAACGACGCCACCATCGGATCGCTGCGCCAGCCGGGGTCTAGCTACAGCGTTGGCAAATGCCAAGTGTGGGCGACGGGCAGCTTCCTCATCATCCAGCTCCCGAGCGGGCGCCGTCTGCTCTATGCAAAGCCGAAGCTCGAATACGAGCAGGTTCTAGATCCCGAAACGCAGGAGATGCAGCAACGTGAATACATCACATACCTCACCGCCCGAGGAAAGGGGTGGATACGTGAGCGCGCTTGGAGCGGGCTATTTATCGAGAATATCGTCCAAGCAATTGCGAATGATGTACTCCGAGCAGGACTCCGTTCAGTTCACGCGGACGCACTCACAGTGGCGCAGATCCGCAACTATCTCGCTATGGTCGAGGGAGCTGCGACTGCTATCGCCCTGCACGTCCATGACGAAGTAGCGCTCGATGTTCCCGTCGGGAGCTATTCGCTGAAACGCCTGATCTCCAAACTGACTACCGAGCTGGTCGCCGCGAATGCGTGGATGAGGGGTATGCCTCTCGCCGCGGCCGGCTGGGTCGGACCTATCTATCATAAGTGAGCGCCATGAGAATCATCGAGACTGATAACTTCGGCGGCGATTACCCTGACGAGAAGTTCCTGAATCTGCCGCTTTTGCGAGAGGAGGATGCGTGCAAAGTGGCCGACGCAATCAACGGCGCCTTTCCGCCGTGTTACCGGCGCTACTGGCGTGTCGTGCCGGACGATTACAAGCTGCAGCCTGGGTTCACGCCATGAGCGGACTAACTTCCGGCGCGGCCCATAAGCGCAGCATCTGCGAAGTGCATCGCGAGCTATACGATCTCGCACACGCGCATCTGCGCGACCCCTACACCCTGCAGGTATTCACCGAGAAGCTAGAGGAGGCGTACGCGATGGCTAAGAAGATGCAGGCGAAGCTCCGTCAGTACAAGGAGAACTACGACGAGGGCTGGTGGGAGCGCCAGCGGGAAGAGATCGTGCGGGACAAGCGAGCACTGCGGGAGGGGCGATGAAACTGCGAACCATAAAGGCTCCAAAGCCGCAGAAGTGCGGTGAGTGCGGTGCGAAAACGCGATTCGAATTGAGCGCCGCAGAGAACGCTCTTAAGGAGGTCGAGATGCACGAGTGTACGTGCTCGAGATCCGAATACCGCAAAGCGCGCGAAAAATGCCTCGCGGCCGGCGGTCACTTTCCGGTGGAAGTGTCGGCAGGCAGCCACTCTTACTTCGAGTGCTCGAAGTGCGGACAGGGCTGCTAAGATGAAAGAGTCTACCGTCGAAGACTACCTCGTCGAGCAGGTCGAAAAGCGCGGCGGCTTCATTCCGAAGACTGTTTGGCTCGGCAGGCGCGGCTGCCCTGATCGCGAAGTTGTCTGGCCGTGGGGCGACATAGACAAGGTCGAGACCAAGCGTCCCAAGGGCGGCAAGTACGAGCCCGGTCAGGAGAACGCGCACAAGGGGTACGCCAAGCGCGGCGTGCCGGTCTATCTACTGAACACGAAAGAGAAGGTGGACGTATACGTGCAGCATCGCGTAAATCGTCGTCATTGGTCTGACTTGTTCTCCGTGCCAGTCCCCGGCTTAACGCCGCCGTACGAGCTGTGACAACCCCGATTCCCTACACCCCGCGCGAATACCAGAAGATCGCGCGCCGCTTCATCTTGGATACGCCGCGGTGCAACTTGTGGGCGGTCCCCGGCATGGGTAAGAGCTCCATCAGCTACTCAGCGCTCGACATCCTGATGCTCATGGGGTCTAACTTCTTCCCCGCGCTCATCATCGCCCCGAAAAAGGTGTGCGATCTCACGTGGCCCGCCGAGCAGAAGAAGTGGCTCGACTTCGCGGGCATCAAGGTCGTGAAGATTCTCGGGGAAGCGGACGTGCGCGACGACGCCTTGATGACCAAGGGCGATGTCTACGTGGTGAACTATGACAATGTCCCGTGGCTCACCGAGCGGCTGAAGCGCAAGAAATGGCCCTTCCGCGTGGTCATAGCCGATGAAGCGCGCCGGCTTGCGGGCTTCCGGGGCGAATGGCGCGTGAACGAGCACGGCACCAGGTGGCTACAGACTCACGGCGCCGGCGGCGTGCGCTCGAAGGCGCTCGCGATGATCGCTGAGCACGTGGGGCGCTGGATCAACCTGACCGGCACGCCCGCCACCAACGGGCTGAAAGACTTGTGGGGGCAGAACTGGTTCTGCGACTTCGGGCACCGCCTGGGGAACTCGTACGGCGACTATATGAAGCGCTGGTTCTACGAGAACCCGTACAGCCGTGTCGTCGAGCTGCGCCATCCATCCTGCGAGCAGGAGATTTACAGCAAGCTCGCTGACGTGTCGCTCGCGCTGCGCGCGGAGGACTGGTTCGACATCAAGCAGCCCCTCGTCATGCGGCGCGAGGTCGAGCTCCCGCCGGCCGCTCGAGCGCTCTACGATACGATGGAGCGGGACTTCTTCGTCCAAATCGGCGAGCGCGAGATCAACGCGGTGAACGCGGCGGTGCTGTCCAGCAAGCTCCTGCAGATTGCAAGCGGGGCGGTGTACGGCACGGAGAAGACCGTGAACCACATCCACGATGCGAAGGTGGAAGAGCTGCGGTCCATCATCAACGAGTTAGGGGAGCCCCTCTTGGTGGCGTACTGGTTCAAATTCGAGATCCCGATGCTCAAGAGGGCGTTCCCGGAATTTCGCGTTTTCACAGGGCAGGCGGAAGAGGACGCATGGAACAAAGGTAAAATCCAGCTCTTGGGCGTACATCCTGCTAGCGCCGGGCATGGAACTAATCTACAGTACGGCGGCAGAGCGATAGCGCACTTCACGCATACCTGGGATTTAGAGCTTAAAATGCAGGTAAACGAGCGCAATGGCCCCACCCGTCAGATTCAAGCAGGATTCGATCGCAACGTGCTGCAATACGAGATTTGCGCAAAGGACACGATGGATGAAGTCGTGCTCGCTCGCCAAGCTACCAAGATGTCGATTCAAGACGCGCTGATGGCGGCTCGCGCACATCGGGGTGCTGTTTGAGCTCGTTCCGCGAGTACCTGCAATTCGGCTGGAAGCTGTGCAATATCCCGCCGGGCAACAAAGGCCCGGTCGGCGCAGCCGCAATGGGTTGGCAGAAGAAAGCGCGCGCCATAACCGACCCGAACATGGGGCCAGCAATGGCCGGCGCGGGACTACTTCACGCGTGGAGCGGAACTTGCGCGCTCGACATCGACAAGTTCGACGTCGCCGAGAAGTGGCTCGCCGAGCGCGGCATCGACCTGAAGGCGCTGCTAACCGCGCGCAATTGCGTACAGATTTCATCGGGCAGGGAAGGGCGCTACAAGCTGCTCTATCTACTGCCGACACCAATGGCGTCGAAGAAGCTCGGGCCGTACAAAGCGCTGAGCCCAACTACCGGAAAGGAGCAGACGTATCATGCGCTTGAACTTCGTTGCGCGAATGCAGATGGAGAGAGCGTTCAGGACGTCTTGCCGCCGACTATCCATCCCGGCACGGGGCGCCCGTATCAGTGGGTTTACGGGGATGACCTTACCGGCGACTGGCGCAATCTCCCGGAGATACCGAGTACGTTGCTGGCAGTTTGGCAGTCCACGCTACAGGTGGCGCACGGCAACGAGATGGGGCCAGTGGCACCCTCCGGTGCCGCAGCCAGCGAAATCGAAACCATCCTTGCGCAGCGCGATCCCGACGCGGACTACGGGCCGGGTCCGGGCTCGTGGATCGAAACGCTATCCGCTATTCATCATGAGACCCGAGGATCTGAAGCTGGCTTGCAGATGGCTGTTGCTTGGTCATCTCGTGGGTCGAAGTACAAAGGACCGGAAGACGTCGCCACTCACTGGCGGTCGTTTCGTGCGGACGCGAACAATGCGGTTACAATCGGCTCGCTACGAAGAGACGTATCTGCAGCGCTTGAACAATTCCCTATTGCAGAACCTGCAAAACTACCAGACAAAACTCCCGCCCAAGTAGAGGCCGAAGGCTGGGAACAGGTCAAGAGCTTGCTCGAGCCGCGATTGGTGTTCGTCCCCGGTCAAGACTGCTACTTCGATCTCAGCGCGCGCGGCGAGCCGTGGCTCTCCGATCGTTCGGTGCGCCACATGTTCTGCCCGCACATGCCGACGATCACGCCGGAGCCGAAAGATGGCAAGCCGCCGAAGTCGGTGAAGCCCGACCCCGTGGCGTTCCTGCAGAACAGTCGCTCGAAACAAATCGTCGACGCAGTGGGCATTCACCCAGGCGCGGGGCGCATTTATACCGAAGACGGCAAGCGCTACGCCAACCGCTACTACCCGCAGAAGATCGAACCACTGCCGCCGCTTCCGTACGAGGAAGAGGCGTTCATGTACCTCTGGTCCCGCATGAAGGACGAGACGTTCCAGAAGTGGCTTATGAAGTTCTTCGCGCACGCGGTGCAGAAGCCGGGCATCAAGATCCAGTCTGCGCCGCTTCTCTTCAGCGCAGAGCAGGGCACGGGCAAGAACACCATCTGCAACGTGATTCCGCAGCTTCTCTTTGGGCAGCAGTGGGTGCGCACGATCTCGGGCGGCGTGCTGTCCGGGCAGTTCAATGACACCGTTGGCGAGACCTGGTGGCTGTATCTCGAAGAACTCCGCACTGGCAACAGCAAGATGGAGCGCATTGCTACCACGAACAAGTTGAAAGCGTGGATCACGGACAACGTCATCGAGATCCACCCCAAGGGCTTGAAGCCGTTCAACACGCGCAATCGCATCCAGGTCACGGCCACGAGTAATTTCGACGACGCCATTCAGCTCGACAACAATGACCGCCGGTGGGCGGTGTGCGAAATGCACGAGTACGAGCGGGACGGCGGGGGCTGGGCCGACGTGTTCAAGTTCCTGAACAGCGACCGCGCGCCGGGCGTCCTACAGTACATATTCCGCAACACGAGTCTCACCGGGTTCAACCCAACCGCCCGCGCGCCGACTACCGTCGCCAAGGTAACGATGATCCGCGCCGGCATCGGCTCTTGGGAGTCCATGCTGATCGAGCAGATGGTCGTGGGGAGAGCGCCCTTCGACAAGGACATCTTCCGCCTGCAGGACGCCTACGAAGCCCTCATCGGCAAGGGGCCGGTATCCCAGCACTCGCTACGGCAAGTGCTCACCAAGGCCCCCTTCCACTGCGAGCAGCTGCCAAACGGCTCGAAGCTGCGCCTGTACGCATGGCGGAACATCGCCCAGTGGCGCAAACAGCCCGAGTCCGTGCGCACGCGCTACCTCGAGACCGGCCAGCGACCGCTTCACATGACGTGGTCGGATGAGATACCCGAGGCCCTCATCAACATGAGCGCCGACGGACCGCCCGAAAAAACAGCTTGCGACTTGATCTGACATCGCTGTAGGATGAAGCCTATGCCAAACGACCGTCCCAAAGTCGGCCCAGCCGACGCAGAGACCCGCCGCAAGAAGCTGCGGGAAATCCTGAATACGCCGACGAAGGCAACGGGCGTTGCCCCGAAGCCGACGATGCTCGATGCCGTGAGTGAAGGCGTCGACATGGCCGACGGTAAAAAGAAGGGCAAGAAACACGTCGTCCGGCGCTACGGCCCGGAAGGCAAGACCGAAGACGAGATCATCGGCCAGTGAGCGCGCTCATCAGCTTCCTGGGAGGTTCTGCCTTTCGGATGCTTTTCGGCGAGATTTCCTCCTACTTCAGCAAGAAGCAGGAGCACAAGGCCGAAATGCAGCGCATGCTGCTCCAGGGCAAGCTCGACGGTGAGCAGCACGCCCGCAATCTCGCAGCCCAGCGGCTACAGGCCGAGCTCGGCATCAAAACGATCAATGTACAGTCGGAAGCCGCGGTCAGCGAGATCGAGGCCGCCGCGTTCAAGGCCGCGCAGGAGCGCGCCTGGGTGCCGACCGGCATCAAGTGGGTGGACGCCTGGAACTCAAGCATTCGCCCCGCGTTCGGCACGGCAGCCCTGTTCCTGTGGCTCCTGATGGAGCACCGCTCGGGATGGGCGTTCGGCGCCTGGTCGATGGATCTCGCCGGCGTCGTGGTCGGGTACTTCTTCGCCGACCGCTCACTGCGAAAGCGTGGCAAGTGACCGTAAATAGCGAACACCACGTTCTTGGTCTGTGGATCGGGGGCGGGGTGACGCCGAGCGCGCTGCGGGAGCTGGATACGCTAATTCGCGGACGGGCGCACGCAATCGAGCCCGGGCCGCTGCGCACAGAGCTGCTCGATATGGCGAACGCCTGCCACGCGCAGCTGACGAAGCTGCCCAAGCCGGAGTGCGATCTGATATGAAGCCGCGCTACCGATTGCACTTTCACCTTTTTGACGGCAAAACGCCGCTCTGGTGGGCGCAGCGCTTGGATCGCCCGTATCCACTGTGCTTGCGGACTACCCTCGGTTACACGAACGCTGCGGATGCGATCCGTGAAGCGAGCACCATGTGACTGACATCGAAGTCGCGACCGCGCTGTCCAAGCACTTCGAGGGGTTCTACCCCAAGCCGTATCTCTGCCCCGCGGGCATCCCCTCAATCGGCTTTGGCGCCACCTATTACGAGGACGGGCGCCGCGTCACGCTCGCCGACCCGCCTATCACGCGCGAGCGTGCGCTAGAGCTCCTGGCGTTCCACCTGAGCCGCGTGTACTTGCCGGCGGTGCGCAAGCTCTGCCCGCAGATCGACAAGGCCGCGCGCCGCGGCGCCATCGCCGACTTCGCGCTGAACGAAGGCGCTGGCCGGTTGAAGGGCAGCACGCTGCGCCGAAAGATCAACGCGGGCGAGTGGGGCGACGTGCCCGCGGAGCTTCGCAAATGGACCCGCGCGGGCGGGAAAGTTCTCAAAGGACTGGTGCTGCGCCGGGAGGCCGAAATTGGCTGTATCAGATGAAGCTGCGAAGCAGATCGAAGGCGCTATGGCTGCGCTCAATGAGCTCCAGCTAAAGTTCGACGCGCGCGCTCTGGCAGCTGCCTGCATGAGCAAGGCTGGATTCCTCTACTCGAATCTGCGCCGCATGGGCTTCGAGACTTCAGAGAGCTTGGAGAAAATCTACGCGTATGGCTTCGAGCACGCGCTCGACGACAGCGGCCCACAAGCGAAGGTTCAAACTGCATCCGGGCACATAGTTGACCCGACGAGGAAGAACTGATGGCGACTAAACCGCTATCCGACGATCTCAAAAAACAGGCAGTCGCGGCCGTGCAGCGCTACGGCTCGGTGACGCTGGCCGCCAATGCGCTCGGCATCAATCGCAACACGCTGCACCATCGGCTGCACGCTGCAGGGTATTCGCATTCCGCGCTGCCGCCCGCGACGCAGCTCGCGCCTATCGCGGTCGAAGGCTCGCCCGTCGAGCTGCAAGCGACGATCGACGATCTGCGCGAGCAGCTTGCAGCGGTTACGGTAGTGAAACGCTGGGCCGCTGCGAAGCCTGAGCGCAAGCCGCCGGGACCACGCGGCGCAAAGCATCTGTACATCCCCGACACGCAAGTCAAAGTTGGTGTGCCTATCAACCACTTGGAGGCTGCGGGCAACTACGCGGTCGACAAGCGCCCCGATGTGATCGTGCTCGGCGGCGATTGGTGGGATTTTCCGAGTCTTTCCAGCTACGACCGGGGCAAGCTCTGTTTTGAAGGCCGGCGGTATCGCCTGGACGTCGAAGCGGGGAAGGCAGGCATGGAGAAGTTCCTAGCGCCCATACGCAAGGCGGAAGGCTATAACCCCCGCATCGTGATGACGCTTGGCAACCACGAAGAGCGCGTGCTCCGCTGCATTCAAGAGAACCCGATTCTCGACGACATGATCGGCTTGAAGGATCTCAAGCTCGACGATTTCGGCATTGAGCACTACGAATTCTTGAAGCCGGTCGTGATTGACGGCGTTTCGTACTGCCACTATTTCCCACGCTCAGCGAGCGGCAAGGTCATGCAGTCGAAGAGCGGCGCGCCCAACGCGCTCGCGCAGCTTCGCCGCGAAGGCCGCTCGTGCGTTGCTGGGCATACCCAAGGTTTCGACATTGCCTGCTTGCCGTTCTCGGGCCGCCTGCAGTGGGGCATCATCGCTGGATCGTTCTATCAGCATCCCGAGCGGTACCTTACGCCCCAGGGGCAGGACCACTGGCACGGCGTCGTCATGCTGCACGAAGTGAAAGATGGCTCGCTGAACCCGATGGTAGTCTCGCTCGACTATCTGCTGCACAAATACTGCTGAGGACGCGTGAAAGTCGAACCGTATATAGAAACCTCCGTAGGCCGGAAATTCTACCTGCTCGCCGAGCACCCCGGCTTCAGCATCGCCGAGATCGCGCACGCGCTGTCGAATGCGTGCCGCTACGGCGGCCATTGCAGCCAGTTCTACTCGGTCGCCGAGCACTCAGTTCTGGTGTCCGAGATCGCCGAAGAGCTCGCGCTATGCGATCCGTACGAGGCGCTGATGCACGATGCCAGCGAAGCGTACATCTGCGACATTCCGGGGCCGTGGAAGCACTTGCTACCCGACTACCAAAAGCTCGAAGCGGAGCTCGAGCGCAAGCTGCAGAACTTCTTTTTATTGCCGCCCAAGAGCGAGGGCTGCAAGACCGCCGACCTGATCGCTCTCATGGTGGAAGGTCGCGCTCTGTTGACCAGCCACGGCGAGACAATGCTCGCAGGCGGCATTCCTGCAGAGTACGGCCCTGCGGCCGATGCGTGGATCGCCCTGCACGGCAAGTCTATCTACTGCCTGTCGCCCGCCGGCGCTCGCACCAGTTTCATGCACCGATACGAAAAACTGATGAGGAAACGCAAATGAGCCTACCCACAGACGCCGCTGCACGGAAACGCCTGCAGCTTTACACCTTCATGTTCAAGTATTTTCCAGACGCCTGGCTCGCTGTCGTCGATGTCGCGCGCGTCGGAAACGAGCAGCACAACCCCGGCGAGCCGCTGCACTGGGCTCGCGAGAAGTCGAAGGACCAGATGAACGCCGCGTTCAATCATATGTTCGACTATGGCATGGGCCTCAAGAAAGACACCGACGAGTGCTGGCATTTGGCGAAGTCGATCTGGCGGCAGATGGCACAGCTGCAGCTCGACATAGAAGCCGATCGTGCGGCGGCCACACCGAGCGTGCCCAAGTGTCCGGTGTGCGGTGAACCTGATGGGAAGCACTGGATCGGATGCAGCGTACATATTCAGAACGTGTACAGCCGGCCAACGAAGAGCGAATACACGTGAGGCTCGCTCTTCTGTGCTTGCTACTCACAGGCTGCGCGCCGTTCCGCGGCGACTCGCCGCCGGTCGTGAAGCCGTGCCAGATCCGCGTGCGTGATTACGATCGCCGCACCGAAACTTGCGTCTCGCGCGAGGAGTGGAATCGGTACTGGAAGCCGGTTTTGGCCCCCGAGGACTAGTCGCGAGTCAGATACCGCATGATTTCGCGGTGGTTCTCGTCGATCTTTGAATGCAAGTGGCTGATGTCGTCGCGCGTGGCGTATGTCTGCTGCACGAGCGCCAGCTCTTTCGCTCGCTCTTTGTCCTCGGCGACGTGCTCTTTGAATATCCAGGCGAACACGCCGGCTATCACAAGCCACAGATACTTGATGATGGCGAACATGTCGAAGTCGGCAGGCTCGCTCATGCTGACGCGCCTTCTGGCGGGTACGGTACGTCATTGAGTCCGAGCTGCTTCTCGCTCAGCTTCGGCGCCACTGTGAGTGAGCCGTTCGCCACTCCGTGCAGCATGGCGCGCACAGCAGCGACGTTCTGAATGGCTTCATCGGAAGCGGGGATGTTTACTTTGCTGATGAGCTCTAACGCGAGCTTGGCGTGGTTTTGGTACATGGGGCCTATCGTACATTGCTTGTTGGCGCGGCTGCAATCGGGGGACCTGGTACTACGGGAGGACGGCGCGGATCAATGCGCGCTTTCTCAAGTTGCAAGGCAGCGATCTCCGCGTCAATGGCTACTATGCGCGCGGCTGCGCCAAGCAGAATGGTTTTCTCTTCATTCAGGCCGAAGATGCGTCCATCAATGGCGCGGCCTATTACGTCGGCAGCATTCTGGTCGGCGGTTGCCATAATCGTGTCTCCTTTAGGTGTCTACGACGATGGTCTTGACCGTGCCATCGCCAAATTTGATCTTCAAATCGCCGTCTGCACTATCGACATACAGCAACGCCCACCCAGTCAAAGTGGCCGGCGCCGTGATGCCATCGCGCAAGCCGACGCCGCCATCGCCCGTAATAACCATGCGCGCGAGGTTGTTCGTCTCAAACCCCAGCGGGAAGTTTCCATCCGATGCCAAAAGAGAGGCCTCGCCGGACGGCATTCCCGAAGAGATGGCGCCGCCGAACGTGGACGACGTGCGGAAATAGTTCATCCCCCGGCTGGCGTCATTCAGTACCTTGAATGCCATGTACGCGGAGGAGCTATTGCTGCTGTTCTGAAAGGTCGCAGCGTTGTACGCTCCCGCAACGGACTTGATCCACGTGTGCGTTCCCGTCCACGGGACGTTCACGGTCACATCCAAGGCTGGCGCACCATCCGAACGCATGGCTGTAGCTGCGGAACCGTTGACTGCCGTGAGTCCTACGCTAGCTGATGGATTTGCGAAACCGTTGAAGCTCCCCGGAAGATTGGCCGCGGGCAGAACGCCGGTAACGCCATTCGTAAGATCAATCTGCGCCCACGCCGGGTTGTTAGACGTGCCGGTGTTAGACAGATACCGCGTCGCCGTCGTGTTCTTGGCAAGCTTCGAGAGCGTGTTCGCGGCCGATGCGTAGAGAATATCGCCCTGCGCGTACGTCGACTGATTCGTCCCGCCGCGCGTTTCTGCCAGCTGGCCCGTCCAGCCAAGAGTCAAGGATGCAGCGCGAAGTAGCGATGTGGCCGGAGTTCCGCCGAGCGTCAGCGTCACGTTCGTATCGTCGACCTTGGTGAGCGCTGCACCGTCGATATCAGACCCAGGCACCGTGGCGCTTGCGGTGAAGGCTGACGTGCCGTTTCCCTTGAGGTAGCCCGTAAGCGTCGCTGCACCGCTGCCGCCGCGCGCGACGGCCAAGGTGCCGGTCCAGCCGAGCGTCAGGGAGGCGGCTCGAGCGAGCGCCGTAGATGCGGACCCACCGAGCGTCAGTGTGACGTTGGTATCGTCCGTCTTGGTAAGGGCCGCGCCGGGCACGACCGCAGATATCTGCCCCAGCGCGTCGTTGTACGTGAAATCGACCGTAGTCGTATCCACGAGCATCGCGCCGACGAGATCCTGCACGTATTCGTCGATGATCGACGCGGTAAACGTGCCGAGTGAATCGTTGTAGGCAAGGTCGATGCTGGTCGTGTCAGTAAGCATCGCACCAACAGTGTCCTGCACGAACTCCGGTGGCACGTTCGCTTCAAGCTCGTTAGCGGTTTCGTGATACGTCCAGACGACACTCGTGGTGTCCTGCAGGAAGTCAAAGAAGCTGCCGCCAACGACGTCCTCTATGTATTCCGCGAGCGTGTCGCCCTGGATGTACGGGATCGTCGAGAAGTTCCACTGCCCAGTGATCGTCTCCGGAAACGCATTGCCGGCGTATTGCGGGTGGTCATCACCGACCTGGAGTTCGCGCAGATTGCGGTGCAGGATCGTTCCGCCAAGGCCTGCGCTGATCTGTGCCGCGAGCGCGGCAACGGCGGCTTCGGCGCGTGCGCCAGCCTCCGGATCAAACTGGACAGACTTGCCTATCGTTCCAGCGATAGGTACGCGGATCTTCACGGCTTACGCTTCGGCTTCCCGACGCGCCCAGGCGGTTGTTTCATTTCGAGAGGTTCGCCCAAGCCGAGCACGTCTTGCAAGCTGAGCGGAGCTTCCGGCGGAACGCCGACTTCGCCGGGCGCCATGTCGAACTCGAAGGCGTTGCCGAGCGCGTCGACCTGCGGACCAAGCTCGCGCGCAGGACGCCGCGGGGCGCCGACTTCGCCGGGCGGCGCTTGCAGATCGAGCGCTTCGCGCAGATCCAAGCCGCCCTGCTCCGGCCCTCGCGCCGGTGCGATGTCTGGTTCAGTTCCGTAGTAGGACGCACGGGCCGGATTCACCTTGCCGAGCGTTTCCTGAAACCCTTCAGAGCCCACATCCATGCCAGGAATCTTGCGGATGAGCGCCTTCGCCCCAGCCTTGAGAATGCCGGTCTTCGAGCCCTCGATCTCGCCGCCGGCGCGCGCCGCGGTCGTGGTCGAGTGCTTGGAGACATTTGGCGCAAACTCTGCAGCGTCGGCGATCAGTTTGAGCTCGCCCGAGAGCTTTCCGGTTTTCTTGTTGATGCGCTTCAGCACATCCGCATTGATCTGGCCCGCGCTCGTAGCGGTTTCCACATCGTGAATCTGCGCAAAGCTCTTGCGCGCATCCTGGTATTCCTTGAGAAGCTGCGGTTCGCCGACTTCCTTCAGCGCCTTGCCGAGCTCTTCCTCGAGCGCATCCGCCATGTTGCGATCGGCATAGCCCGCGGCTTCCGTCTCGACGTTGTCCGTGTTGATGCGCTTCGACGCGCGCCGACGCAGCGCGCCAATGGTCCCGGTGACGGTCGGAACTTCGCCGCGGGGCCGCTCGAGCTTCGTGGCATCGAGTGCTTCGCGCAGGCGCGCTTCGAGAGCCGCCGGGACGGGCTTGTCCTTGAGGACGCTCTCCACCATGTCGTAAACAGCCGCTGGCGCTTCTTTCGCCTTGGCAAGCGACGCCTCGCTCAGATCCGGGGCGCCGATGCGCTTGGCCGCCATTTCGGTGAACCGGGCCTGATTGTGCAGCGTCTGGTCTTTCTTGAGCTCCGGCGCGTTCGCAAACCGCTCGCGGAATTCGCCCGGGACCTTGACCTTCTTGTCTGGCACTATGGCGCGAACGTCGGACGGGCGCATGCGGATGTCCGCAGCACGCAGGTCGTCCACCATCGGGTGTACGGGCACGTCGGCCTTCAGCGCCTTCTGGGGAAGCTCTGCGGCGCCCTGTGCAGCCTTGGGGCCGCCAACGAGGGCCATCAGGAAATCGGGCAGCATACTCGCAGTCGCCGCCGCGTCAGGGCCCGCACCGACTGCCTCCGCGCCCTCACCCAGCGCGCCCTTGACGTTCTCGAGCGGTGCAAACGCATCGCCGAGCCCGGCGGTGAGTGCCTTTGCGCTATCGCCCTGCGGGCGCATGGAGTTCTCAGCCGTAAAATCGCGCACGTAGTCCGCGGAGTCACCGGGTGCGAAAGGCGCGGTGAGTCCCGCGACAGCCTGCACGCCCGTATTGCCGATCATGTCCGCGGCAACCTCCGGCGCACCCTTGGCGATCGTGGTCAAGCCGTGGGTCGCCATATCGATAATCGGATCGCCGTTGCTGATCGCGTCCGCGCTCGCATCGAGACCGCTCGCTTTCAAGAACTTGTCCCAAATGCTCGGTTCCGGCGCGGCGGTCTGTTGCGGAATGTCCTGCGCGACCGGGACTCGGTTGTCCAGATCGTCTACCGGCGCGTCCGCATTCAATTGCGCAAGCAATGCCGGATCCTGCACCGGCTGCTTGGCTGTCGGAGCTGTGGGCGCGTCGAGCTGCGCGAGGACATTCGGATCTTGGACCGGCTTAAGTGCCATCGTCTTCAAACCACTGGCCGTTGACGTTCACGTACTTCTTGCCATTGATGACCTTTACGGGGCCGCCTGTGGGCGCAGCCGGTGCAGCCGGGGCTGTACCGCGCTGCCCTGCTTCGATCTGCGCAACACGGCGCAGCTCGGCCAAATGGATCTTGAGATCGGCCGCAGCTTGCCGCGCCGCTTCGGGCGTAATCTGCGGGTCTGCAAGGATGGTCAGAGCTGCCTGGACTTTTTCGCCCTCGGCGTTGGAGAGCTGCCCCAAACCGCGCATGCTGTTGATGGACGCGCGGAAAGACTCCGCGTTGACCTTGTTTCGCAGCGCGATAGCGTTCGAGGCGTCGCCTGAAGCGACGCGCACGGTGGCTTGTCCGATACCCGTACCGACACGTGGGCCGTAGATGGTATCGAAGCCCGGCGAATTCACCAAGGAGTCGATGTCCTTGACGAACGTGTCGATCGTGTTGAGTGCAGTCGGCAGCGAAGCGGCGTTGGCGCCGGTCGCTTGACCTTGCGCTTTAGCGGCAGCGATTGCGCCTGCGTTCTGCGCAACAGTTGCCGTTGGCACCAGCGAAGTCGCCGCCGGTGCAGCGGGCGCGACAGGCGTGGGCGCTGCGCCTGCCGGAGCGGTCGGTGCCGGAGCGGCCCCCGGTGGCGCCGCGCTCGGTGCCCCGTGCGCGAACGGGTTCTTGCTGTAGAACACCGGCGTTCCGCCGGCATCAGCAACGCCGAAGGTGTCGCGTAGCACGTTGATCGCGTTGGCGCGCTCGTCATCGGTGCTGAGCTGATCGGGGAAGCCGAAACGGTTCAGCAACTGCATTTGCGCAGACGTGCCACTGCCGTCGGCGATGCTGCCGAGATCGTCCAGATTTGCAGGCGTGTCGAATTTGTTGAAGGCCTTGCTGCCGACCTTGTAGATCGGATCCACCGGGCCGCTCGCGACACCGAGCAGCGCACGGTTGCCCTCATTGAGTGGCACGTTCGGATCTCCTGCTTTCGCGCGAAAGCCGAGCTCCTGATTCTTGAGCATGATCTGAATAGGGTCGTCGAGCTTGCCTCCGGCGCTCAGCGCCGTGTAGGCGGCGTCCGCCGACTCTTCGGGAATGCCGGCCGCAACCAGCGTCTGCCGACCGCGTGCGAGCGCGTCGTTCTCCATGACGCGTCGACGAGCGTTCGCCAGAGCTTCTTCGGTCTTGGCGCCGAGCGCGCGACCTTCCTCGTAGGACTTTTCCGAATCGCCGCCGAGTACGGCGCCGAGTACATCGAATGGACCGGGCATTACGCGGGACTCCCGTTGTAAGTGCCCTGCACGGGCAGTGCGCCGAATAGCGGTTTCTTGAGTTTGGCAGGCTGCTCGCGTCCCGCATAGGCCGTACCGAAGGCAGTCAAGCCGCTTCCGATATCCTGCAGGCCAGAGCCCGGCGCACGCGCCGCGCGCAGTTGCGCCAAGAAGTCCTGTCCGCGGCCTTCGCCCTGCAGGAGTGACAGCGCCGTCGCCGTATCCGTCAAGCCGCGGTTTTCATTGACGCGCGCAAATTGCGGCGCGTCGATCGCCGCCAGGTTGCCAGCAAGACCGCGGCCTTCAGCGCTCGCCGCATTGCGAGCTTGCCCCACATCGGCCGCGAACCGATCGCTGCCGCCCGGCACCGCGCCGAAGTCGGCGCCGCCATCGGCGACCTTCGCCTTGCGCAGCGCTTCCATGAAGTCGTCCTGCGCAGCTTTGCGCTCAGCCTCCGGGTTCGCCCCGGCGACGTTCTTGATCTCCTGCGAAATGCGCTCGCCAGCGCGGTTGCCGAGCTCGGTATTGCGACGGAGCGACTCATCGGCCAAGCGTTGCTGGTCCTTGCGGTCCTGGTTCTGACCGACCTGCTGAATGACGGCGCCGCCGGCGGATAGGAGTTGGGGAAGAAATTGAACACACATGGCGTTAGCCTCGAGAGAACGCGCGAGCGTAAGTGGTCGACTCGCTCAAGCCGCGCCGGCGCGCGGCGGCGTCCTGCTGCGCCTTGTACGCCTGCGCAGTGCTGCCGAATACGTTGCCGAGTCCGTTGGTGAGATCGGCACTCTTGGCGCTGTCCGCATTCGCCTTCAAGAGCGATGCAGTCTGCGCACCGGCGTTGCCGATGTCGTTGCCCGACTGTGCGAGCGAAATGAGGTTCGTGCGCGCCTGTTCGTCTTTCGCCATGAGATCGGCGACGCCGCCGCGCGCAGCGCGCTCGGCAGCGAGGACGCCTTCTTGGCCTTCGCGGGCGAGAGTGCGACCGGCGTCGATCGCGGCACTGCCGCCGGTCAAGCCGCCGCGGGCGAGAGCGAACTTCGATTGACGCGTGGCCTGACCGCGCTGCAGTTCGAGCTGCTTGTTCAGCCGCTCGCGCAGGGCCGTCCCGAGGCTATCGTACTGCCCCTGGCGTCCGGCGAAAGCCGAATTGATGTCGGAGACGTTGCCTGAAATGCGCGCCTGGCGCGCAGCTTCCGCCGCATCGGCTTTCGCTGATGCCTTCTTCGCATCCCGCCGGGCCTGCGTGTGCGACAGGTCCAGAGGATCCGCAATGTTGATTCCGCCTACGCTACCGCACATCCACCGCTCTCCGTGTCGCGCAAGGCGACATACATTACGGCGTCTTCGCCGCCCGAACCGTATCCGCGCTGGGTGGATTCAAAGGACAGCCCGATGCGCTCATACCACGCTCGAGCCTTTGTTCTGTCGGCCAGTGTAACCGTTTCGATTCGGTGCGCCAACCCGTCGTCCAGCATGCCTTTGATGAGGCTGCCGCACAAGTCGGTCACTTCTCGGCCATAAGCGGCCCACGTCGCATCGGGAGCGATAAACCAGGTCCGAACCACCCCTTTACGCTGCGGGATGAAGCCGCCTATTGCGATAGGCGTCTCACCAGCCCAGACGATGTGGTGCGTGCCGGGGAGATCGGCGAGTGCGACGAGGACATTCTCCGCGTCGAAATCGTCGCCCGTCATCGCCTTGAAGAGCACTTTCTCATCCTCCGGCATACCCTTGAGGACCGTGAGCACGTGCTCGAATTCGTTGATATCTGTCAGGTGGAGTGGGTTCATCCTGTACCTTCGTTGTTGATGTAGATGTTCGAAGCGAACCACTCCCAGGCTTGTGAGCCGTCGAAGGTGATTCGCATTTGGAAACTGGGGGCTGTCAGCGGCATGGGCACCATTGAGCCCGTCACGGTGTCGCCGTCGAGCGCGTATTCGTCGGTTGCGAGCGAGAAGTCCCGCTGCGAATAGCCGAAGGATACGCGGAAAGTGCCATCCGCCACGATGTCGAAACCCTCCATCATCTTGTCGATGCCTAGAAGGCCGAAATCGAGGTACGGCCACGCGATGTAGCCTTCGAACGGCGTGCCGGTTTCACTGGTCGCGCAGCTGATCGTGACGATGCCGCTATCCATGACGGTGCGATCGGAATTGCTCGTGCTGATGCCGAAAGCGAAGAAGCCCGTGTCGGTCGGGACGACCGTGATGGTGTCCGTGGATTCAGTCAGCGCAGTGAAAATGGGGTTGGCCGCAAACGGCTCTTCCGAGTACCAGAAATAGAGCGTATCGCCTGGATCGGGATCAGTCGTCACGGCGTAGATGAACGGCAACGACGTCGGGATAGCCTCAAGACCAAGCCAGTACACATCTCGGTCTTCCGGCAGATCCGCAGAATCGAAGGTGTAAACGCCCGCATCGAAAATGACCGGCGGCGATGTGCTTTCGCAGCCGATTACGCTCTCCCACAAGCCGCCGTCGCAGACCGTGCCGCTAGCTTGCCCGTTTCCGCCGGAATCGCCGAGATTCAACGTGACTTCATACGTGCCGGCATCGTCGAATATCTCAGCAGGCGGCGTTATCGTCCAAGACCATTCACGTGCTTGCACGCCGAAACCCACATCGACGGGGTCACCATCGGGGTTCTGCGCATCCGTGCGCGCGAACGTCCGTGCAACGCCTAGTTCGTCGGTGAAGCTGATAGACCCGAAAGCGGTGCCGCCCGGATCGCCGCCCTCAGAAGAGCGCAATTCGAATACGATCGTGCCAGCTGCCAAGTCCGGGAACGCGGAAACCGCAACGTACAGAGAGCCAATCAGCAGGCCAGCCACGGCTTCGGGATCGACCGACCCTATAGTCGTAGGCGGCGAGATGACCGGAATAATGTCGGCGCCGATATACGTCAGCCCGATGCCGGTCTCCATCCCTGCCGTCATCGTGAAGGCGGCGGACACTTCAGAATTCTCGTCATCTTCCAGCGCTTCGGGATCCACACGCCACACGCGGTCCTCCGTGCGAAGGTATAAATCCCCATCGAGAATGGCCCAGTCGGTGAGCGTTTCAGCGAAGAGGTAGCGCGACCAGCTCTGGTCCTTAGCGCCGCCGTTCATCGTCAGCACGAACGCTTCCGAGCCGTCGTCCGTCTCGAAGATCAGCCAGTACTGGCCCATCGACGGCCAGAAAAGCGCAAACGGAACGAGCCCTGCGCGGATCTTCGCGAGTACCAGCGGGTCGACCTGCGCACCGAAGTACCCGGCCTGCAGATTGGTGCTGGCGCCGGCGATGCCGATGTTTCGAACGCCCTCCGGCGTACACATGACGAGATCATTGCTGACCGGCTGCACGGACTTCGGGAAGAGGCACGCGACAGGCGACGCATCCAAAATCGCCATGTTGGCGGGATCCTCGTCTATCTGCCACATTTGGTAGGCTTCAGAATTGAAGGCGACGAGGTTGCTGCGATACAGCCCGAGCGCCGTCACCGGTGTCGAGCCGAACGTGTTCAAGCCGAACGGGATGTAGCCCGCGTCCTCGGCGGTCGTCCAATCGAGCGGGTTCACCGTCGCGGAGAACGAAATGATGTCCTCGTCCGCCGCGAATATCTTGCTGGCGCCAATGGCGACCACTTTAGAGTGCGGCGCTTGCGAAACGCGCCAGTTCATCGCAGTCCACAAGATCGTGCCGTCGGCCACAGTTGCATCCGGCAATTCTGGGAAGCTGGGCTCGTAGCTGCCGGAAACGAGAATCGGCGATGCCTCCCACGTCACGCGCGAAGCGATCACCGCCTCCCACGTAACCTCGTTGTCGATGACCTGCAGGCCGACAGAGAGCGGCCACACGGGCTCGCTGGCACCCGAGTAGCCAGCGACGGCTTGCACCGCCCGGAACACGAGGCCGTCGGGGATAGACGTTACGGCTGCGTCCCACGAGCACGTGTCGACCCAGAGTTTATTGCTGCCGCTTGCGCGGAAGGCGGCTATCGAAAAGCGCGCGAAGGCGGCGTTAGCCGGCGCCACCGCGGCGACCGACGACTGCTTCCACGTATTGTTCGATGCGCTATCGACCAGATTGCCCTGCGATTCCGAGATGAACTCGTCGGAAGCGTCATACCAGAGCACTTCCACGCGAGCGCCGGCCTGCCCCGCCGACGAAGCGCCTTGCTGCACTTGAGCCGTCGCATTGATCGTCTGCCCGGCCACCACTGCGGTCGCATTGTTGTTGACCGCGCGTGCTTCGCCCGTCGTATCCCACTGCAGCGACCACGTTCCTTGAAAGTGCGTATTGGTGCCGAACTGCCCGATGGAGAAGCCCGCCGCAAGAGTCCAACCGGTGTTGCCGGACTCGAAATCGCCGTTCGTGATCTGATCGGGCTGCGGCGCGGGCGTTGACGCCGGCTGCACCAGTGCGCCCGGTGCGTAGATAGTGCCTGCTTGCCAAACTGGAGTCGTCATCGGTTAATTCCATACCGAGTGCGAATGTTCGGCGCTGGCAGCGATGCGATATCCGGCGGCTCGGTAACAGAAGACGGCACGCTCGTCGAGCCATCGGCATCCTCGTTGATTCGCGCACCGTCGGTTGTCGGCCACACGGGCTCCGTGCTGCCCGAGCGCGGATTGTCGCCTTGCGTGTCGACGACGGTATAGAGGAAATCGTTGTAGACAGTCGGCTCGACGATATCGCCGACTGCGCGCTGTACGTCAGCGGCCCAGGCGGTGTTCGCCGGCAGCAGCCGCGATGCCTGGTACGCGAAGCCGTTGGCCGTGCTCGGCACCACGATGTCGCCGAACTTGTACGCGGTATCCGCTTCCCACTCGTCCCCGTCTTGCAGCCAGAAGTGCCACGTATCGCCGTTTTCGAAAGTGGCGACCACGTACGGAAAGCCCATGAACGGCGCAGCGAAGTTGATCTCCGAGAGCGCGATCGGATCATCCGGCGTCGCATCGGGGTGCGTGATGACGTGCAGCGTAATGCCAGTCGGAACGTCGACAAAGCGATCGGAGAAGACGTGGAGCGTGCCTTCGAACGCCATCAAGCCCTTCGTCTCGCCCTCTTCTGCGGTGTTCACCGGAAGGTTGTACACACGGACAGTGCCGGGCCGCACGACAACCGTCTTCGACTTCGAGACGTAGCCGTTCACCAGGTCGTACAACGAATCTTGAAGCGCGCCGCCCTTGGTGCGCTGGCGATTGATGCCGCCTTTGATAGTTGTTAGGGCAACACTGCGGTCCGCCACGTTACACCGGCGGGTTGAAGTCGACCATCACGGGCTCAACCGCTGGCGGCAACTGATACGTGTTCGGCACGTAGCGGCGCGTCAGGTGATTGCCAGCAATGACGTCACCGAGCATTTCGCGGGCCGAATCGCTCACGCGCTGCGCATCGCGCTGCCCGTAGTGCGCCTTCGCATCCGCGAGCGCCCAGCCGAAAACGAGATCAGAATTGATCGTGGTCTTGTCGGTGTTCGCGACGAACGGCTCGAGCCCCATCTGGCCCTTGATCCATAGCTTGTAGGCGGCGTTCGGCACCGGGAAGACTTCTATGCACGAGCGGATCTCGTACAGCGTCGGGAGGCCCTGCTGCGCGGAGGTCGTGTAGAACGAGGGGTCGATGCCGCAGCGCATCGGCATCCACATGTTGTTGAGGTCTTCGAGTCCGACCCACGATATGCGGTAGCCCTTGTCGTTCAGGTGCTTGCCGCAGTCGATATCACTGAAATCCGTGTCGCCGTCGTTGTCGCGAATACCGTAGTAGCTGATGCCGGGCACCATCGTCCAGCGGTAGAGCCGCTCAGTGCGAAGGACTGGGTTCTTGAGATAGAGCTGCTCCTGCGCATCGCGCAGGAAGTCATCGAGCAGCTGAGCCATCCCCGGCGGCGGGTTGTCGGCTGATGCCGAGTAGCCGAGCCGGATCATCATGCGACGACGCAGCTGCGCCAACGTCTGGTTGTCGTTGCTGTCGATGCAATCGCAGTTGAAATCAGCTTGACTCACCGCAGGCTCCTCTGGCTAGAAAACGCCCGCGCCAGCCCGAGAGCTGGACGCGGGCGAAGTGTTCACCCACCCACGGATGAAAGCTGTTCGTCTCCGAGCCCGGTCAGATCGCCTTCCGGCGCGTCCGTGACCGCGGCGTTGATCGCCTGCTGCAGTTTCTGCACGCCGAGCTCGCCATACACCATGTGGGTGTACGGAGTGCCCGGTGAGCCATCCTCACCCTTCGAACGCTTGTAGCGGTCGTTCAGGCGCGTGAACTCATCGTGCGCTTCCGGCGGCTCGCGGTTGACGAGCTTCTCGCCGACCACGCTGACGGAATCCTCACCATGCACCACTTTCAGAATCGGCACTTCCCATTCCGGAAAGCTGTTGCGGATCGTGGCGCCCTCGTTGCGGCGGATATCGACAAAAACGTGACGAATCATACTTGTACTCCTTGGGTGGGATCATCGAATCCGAGCGGCGCCTTGCGACGCCGCCCGGAGTTGTTGCTCTAGTTCTGGGTCAGCTGCAGCTGGCCCGAGCCACCTTCCAGAGCCGCATAGCGGCCCGAGACGATGACGTTCTCCAGCACGCCGCCGGCCGGAATGACCGCCGCAACGCCGGCCGCAGTGTGGCCGGTGCTGAAGGGGCCAGTCGACGCATCGCCGAACTGAAGGGTGGCCGCCGAAGCGCCCGGATTGGAAACCAGCACCGGAGAGCCGTTCACGAACGGAAGGGTCGTGCCCAGATCGGTGACGGTGACACCAGTGACATATTTACCGCGCATATTCGTATCCTCGAAAAAGTTCAGTGGTCCGAAGAGCGCCGCGATCGACGCTCCTCGGAGGCTACTACGCCAGGGCCAGAACGGCGTGCGCGTTGCGCTTGCCGGTCGTCAAGGCCGCTTTCGCGGTCAGAGCCCAGTAGTGCACATAGCGGTCGTACACTCGCGGGGGCCGACGCGAGATCATCCAGTGGCCCTTGATGGGGCGCAGCTTGATGAAGCGCGTGTTCAGGAAGTAGCAGCGCGACGCCCAGCTGATCGTCGGGGTGTCCAGCGTGTCGAGCGTGTCGAACACCGGATCCCAGATGATATCGACGCCCTTGAAGTACAACCCGGTGTTGATGCCGTTGCCGACACTTCCATCGAGGGTCGTGCCCTTCTTGTTGCCGTCGGAGCTGCCGACGATGACCTGACGCTGGATCGCGCCGCCCGGCGAGCCGACCGCATCACGGTAGGCGTCGATGAACTCGGTGCCCGCCAGAATGAAGTCCGGCGGCATGCCGCCGTAGCGGATGCACGCGCGCCACGCGCGCTCCATCGCATCGAGCACGCCTTCGGAGCTGTCTTCCACGCCGAGGTCGGCGTAATTCTGCCACCAGGCGTTGCTCGCGGCGATCGTGCCGACCGTGCCGGCCGTCGGATGCAGCGAAACGAGCGCGTCGAGGCCCGGAATGTCCAGGTTCGACTGCGAGCCGTCGCGATGCAGCATGAGATCGAAGTTCTCGTCGAAGCCGAGCTTCAGCGTCTCGAGATTCTCTTCGAGCAGGTTCGTGAGCTGAACCTTCTCGTTGTCGGTCGGCGATTCGCCGCGCTCGTCCGTCAGGACGACGCCGTTCTGCGCCATTTCGTCTTCGTCGAGGCCGAAACCGTCGTGCCACGCACCCCACAGGTATTTCGCCTGGGTGATCGTGCGCTTGCGGTTGTACGTGACCTGGGACGAGCCGAAGTACGCCTGGAAATTGGAATCGTTCGAGAAGCGGAGCTGCTCGACGACGTACTGAAGGCCGCCGGTCCATTCCTTCTTGCCCTCACCCATCTTTTTCAAGAAGGGGTGCGCAATGTTGATCTGGTCCGTCGGGTCGTTTTTCAGGAAGAAATCCAACGCGAGCTTGCCCGCGTAGGAAACCTGTTCTGCTGTGAAGGGCATTGATGAAATTCCTCAAGTGGTTAATGAAAACCGCCTCTGAGGGGCATGAAGCCTCAATCAATGCTACCGGGCGCGATTCCGGCAATCAGCTTGGCGAACGGTGCAAATCTTGCACGTCGCTTTGGCTATGTCAACACCAGTTTGCGCAGCCCCGATCCAATCTTCTCGAATTCGTACTGGGACAGGGCGAGTTTCTGCCCGACGCGCGTGTAATCATCGTTCGTCATTCGAAACGCATCGGTGACTTCACAGAGCACTTCGCGGGTGTCGTCCTCGAGCCGGCGCCGATACGCCACTGGGCGGCTCGGCTTGAGCACTTCTGCTGGGTCGTAGGTCTTAAACCACTCGGTAAGCGCGCCGGACATAGGCCGAATGTGCGCGCCCGCACAAAACGCCTTGAGCGGACTCACGCGCTCGCGCGAGCGCCGCTTCATCGCAGATTTCAGCACGCGGTGCTTCTGCGGCTTGGCGCCCTTGTCGTGGAAGTAGATTCGGCCGCCGTTCCACATGTCGATCCCTGTCACGATTACTTGGCTGGCGCCGAGCAGCGCCGCGAGCGCGATTGCCTGCATGCCGGTGTTGCCGGCCATCGTCCAGTCAGGCAGGCGGTAATCGGCCCAGGTGTGGCGGTTGACGATCGGCACGCCGTACGGCCGGAGAATCTTCTCCATCGGCTCCTTCAGCAAGCAGTGACGTTTGTCGACGTTCGTGACGAGATCGACTTTGAACTTGTCCTGCTTGAAACCGTGCTCGTTGGCGCTGATGACGCACGCGGGCTCGATGTCGAGCGCCGGCAGATCGCGGAGCACCGACGGGCCGCCGCCGATCACGAGAATCGGCTTGCCTTCCCAGCAATGCAGAAGTTCAGTTACGAGCCTTTGCATTGTTTCGGCCCGAAGCCGCGGCGCCATCGCAGGCCGTGAGCTCGCGCGGACGCGTGAAGCGCAACGCGCGGGGCGATGCGCGACCACTCGAGCAACC
>Ga0068859_100000391_pt1 | contig 43751 bp, 38 predicted proteins | sample KBSSwiS22_FD_66585 | JGI IMG/M metagenome (GOLD analysis project Ga0068859, IMG submission 66585) | Switchgrass rhizosphere microbial communities from Kellogg Biological Station, Michigan, USA - KBS Switchgrass S2-2 | ecosystem: Host-associated > Plants > Roots > Rhizosphere > Soil ... | reverse complement strand
GTGATCGGCCTTCTGGTAGATGAACAGGCTCACGCCCCGCAGCCGCACGACGCCGTCGGCCAAGTCGCGGGCCTTGGCGTGGATCACGATCTGGGTCGTCTCGTCTCCCTGGCGCAGCCAGACGTCCTTGGGTGCGCCGGAGAGATAGGTCTCCATCATGCGGGCCCGCAGCAGCTCGAAGCGGCCGTTCAGCTCCGCCGCCAAAGGATTCAGCGCGGTGACCGTCAGCACGCCGGCGACGAAGGCCGCTCCCCCCGCCGGCAGGATGAAGCGCCAGGCCGACACGCCGGCGGCGCGCATGGCCACGAGCTCGCTTTTGCGGTTCAGCCCCACGTAGGCGGCGATCACGCCAAACAGGAAGACGAACGGCAGCAGGACCTGGATCACAGAAGGCGCCCGGAGCAAGGTCAGGCCGAATATCTCGATCGCCCCCACGTCGGCGCGGACGCCGACTTGGCGCGAGAGGTCGACGAACTGGATGAGGATGATCACCGCGGCGATCACCGCCAGCGCTGCGCCCACGCCGGCCAGGGTGCGGGTCAGCACATAGCGTTCGATGTGACCCGTCAGCTTCATGCCGCGGCGCCCTGCAGCGGCGGGGCCATGGCCGTTCCGCGCGCGCGCCGTGGCGGGCGGGCAAGGCGACGGAAGATGCTCCGAAGCGCGAAAGCCAGCGCCGCCAGGGGTACGGCATATTGCGCCAGGTTGAGCCAGACGCTGTCCTCGCATGCCGCCTGGACGACGAACCCGATCACGCGGGTGAGCGTCGCGAGCGCGGCCATCAGGGCGATGCGGCGGCCATAGCCCAGGCGTGAAAAGCCGCCTCCGATGATGGCGGCCAGCGCCATGGCCATGAAGGCGATGTTGTAGAGCGGCGTGGCGAGGCGTGCGTGGCCCTCGGCCAGCAGGCTCTTGCGGTTGTGCTGCTCCCAGGCCTGGCTGAGGTCGGGGAAGAAGAGCTCATGTAGGAAGCGGTCCGATGGCTTGAAGTGGACGAGCTCGGAGGTTTGGTTCAGCGGCGAGAGGTCGAAGACGTATTCGTCGAAGCTCAGGAAGTTCAGCACCCCGCGCTCTGAGAACTCCTGCATGGAGCCGTCACGCATGACCAGCACCGGGCGGGCCATCCGCTGCGCCAGGTGGCCCCGCTCGGCGGTGTAGGTCGTCGAGCCGCCGTTCGGCTTGGCCTGGTGGATGAACATGTTGCGCATGTCGCCGGCCCCGTCGATCGACTGGGCGTACACCGTCAGCCCCGGCGCCGGCTCGGTGAACTCGCCCTCCCGCACCAGGGTGGCGGCCAGGTCGGTGCGCACGGCGAACAGCTCCTGCCGCAGCTCCCGCATGGCGGCCGGCTGGATGAACAGGTTCGTCACCAGGGCGAAGAGGGCGATTGTGCAGGCCAACCGCATGGCCGGCGAGATCACGCGCCAGCGCGTCATGCCGCCGGCGAAGCACACGACGATCTCCTGTTCGGTGTGCAGGCGGTTGAACGACACCAATGCCGCCACGAACAGGGCGATGGGCATCACCAGGGTGATCAGCTGCGGCATGTAAAGCAGCGTGATCTTCAGGAAGACGGCGGCGCTCTGCCGCTGATTCACGATCAGGTCGAGGCCGGCCAGGCTCTGACTGAGGAGCGCCACCGCGGTCAGGGCGCCCGTCGCCAGCAGGGTCGGACCCAGCATCTGGCGCAGCAGGTACCGGTCGATCAGGCTCATCGGTTGAGATTCACGGCTGACTCGGAGATTTTGCCGCGCCGCGGACGCGGAGCTGTTCTAAATCATGCGCCGCCACGCCGCACAACCGTCGCCCCGCCGAGACCGTCGGCCCGGCGCCGCGACCGGATAGACCAGGGAGCCGAGCCTAGGAAATGGAGATCGAGTTCGTCGCCGCTGACAGCGTCCTCAAGCCCGGGACGGCCCTGGCGCGGGTGGTGTTCGAGGGCGAGGTCCAGGACGGCCCGTTCGCCGCCGCCGTGGCCGCCAGCCGGTTCACCGCCGCCAAGGGCCAGACCCTCGACCTGATCGCGCCTGCGGGGGTTCGCGCGCCCCGCGTCGTCCTGGTCGGCGGGGGCAAGCGTGACGAATTCGATGCGCTTGGCGCCGAGACAGCCGCGGCGACAGCCTACAACGCGCTCAAGCTTTCCGGCCTGGAGGCGATTCGGGTGGAGTTGCCCGACGCTGCGCCGGAGATGACGGGACGCGCGGCGCTGGGCCTTCGCTTGGCGTCCTACCGTTTCGACAAGTACCGGACCACGGAAAGCCCGGAGAAGAAGCCCTCGGTGATCCGCGCCGAGGTGGCGGCGGCTGACGCAGACCAGGCGCGTGACGCCTTCCCGCCGCTGGCCGCCCTGGCCGACGCGGTGGCCTTCACCCGCGACCTCGTCTCGGAGCCTGCCAACGTCCTCTATCCCGCCGAGTTCGCCCGCCGTGTAAGCGAGCTGGAAAGCCTGGGGCTGGAGATCGAGGTGCTGGGCGAGGACGCGATGCGCCGCCTCGGCATGGGCAGCCTGCTGGGCGTGGGCCAGGGCAGCGCCCGCGAAAGCCAGCTCGTGGTGATCCGGTGGAACGGGGCGGCCGACAAGGCGGCGACGCCTATCGCCTTCGTCGGCAAGGGCGTCTGCTTCGACACCGGCGGCATATCCATCAAGCCCGCCGACGGCATGGAGGACATGAAGTGGGACATGGGCGGGGCGGGCGCCGTCGCCGGCCTGATGCACGTGCTCGCCGCCCGCAAGGCCAAGGTCAACGTGGTGGGGATCCTGGGCCTGGTGGAGAACATGCCCGACGGCTCGGCCCAGCGGCCGGGCGACGTGGTCACCTCCATGTCGGGCCAGACGATCGAAGTGATCAACACCGACGCCGAAGGCCGCCTCGTGCTGGCCGACGCGATCTGGTACTGTCAGGACCGCTTCCGGCCGAAGTTCATCGTCGATCTGGCGACGCTCACCGGGGCGATCATCATTTCGCTCGGCAATGATTATGCCGGCCTGTTCTCCAATGACGACGAGCTGGCGACGAACCTGCTGGCCGCCTCCCAGGCGGAGGGGGAGCCCTTGTGGCGCATGCCGCTGCCCGAGCAGTACAACAAGCAGATCGACTCGATGATCGCCGACGTGAAGAACGTGGGGGGCCGGGCGGGGGGGTCGATTACCGCGGCCCTGTTCATCCAGAAGTTCGTCAACAAGGTCCCCTGGGCGCATCTCGACATCGCTTCGACCGCCTGGAAGAAGCCGTCGACTTCGCCGACCATTCCCGACGGCGCCAGCGGATACGGCGTGCGGCTGCTGAACCGGATGGTCCAGGACAAGTACGAGGTCTGATTGACGGGCGCCTGCGAGGTCTGGTTCTACCACCTGGAGCGCACGGGGCTGGACCAGGCGTTGCCAGAGCTCTTGGAAAAGACCCTGGCGCGGGGGTGGAAGGCGCTGGTGCGGACCCTCGAGTCTGACCGGGTGGAGTCGCTGGACGGTTGGCTGTGGAGCTATCGCGACGAAAGCTTCCTGCCCCATGGCGTGATGGGCGAGCCCAACGCCGCGCGGCAGCCCGTGCTGATCACCACCGGCCAGGAGAATCCGATCGGCGCGGAGGCGCTGTTCCTGATCGACGGCGCCGAGCCTGGGGCGTTGGAGGCTTTTGCCCGCTGCGTGGTGCTGTTCGACGGCGCCGACCCCGACCAGCTTGCCCGAGCCCGCCGCCAGTGGAGCAGCGTGAAGGCGCTGGGATTGCCCGTCTCCTATTGGCGGCAGATGGCGCGAGGGTGGGAGAAGCAGGCCTAGGGTATAGGCAGGCCACATTCCCGCAAAACTTTAAACCAACCTTCGCGGCCATTGGTTTGGCTGAATTTCTCGACCGCGGTTTCGCGTGCGCGGCGGCGCATGTCAGCCTGAGCTTGAGGATGGCGGCAAGCGTCCACCAGGGCCTCAGCCAGGGCCTCGTGGTCGAAGAAGGGCAGGAGGCGGCCGTTCACGCCGTCCTCGATGGCGTCGCGTACGGGCGCCGTATCGGAGCCGATGACGTAGCAGCCGCTGGCCATGGCCTCGACGACCGACCACGAGAGCACAAATGGGTAGCTGTAATAGACGTGGGCGGTCGACAGCAGCAGCGCGTCCAGCATCCGCCGATGTTCCACGTGCCCCAGCAGATGCACCCGGCTGCGGTCGACGCTCTCCAGGACCGGATCCAGGAACACCTCTTTCCACGTGCGGCCGTCCGGCGCGGTGAGACCGTAGCCGCGCGGCTTCTCGGCCCCGATGATCAGCACCTGCGCCTCGGCCGCGTGGGCAAGCAGGCCGGGCAGGGCGCGGGCGAAGATATGCAGCCCGCGAAGCGGCTCCATCTGGTTGTTGATGTAGGTGACCACAGGCGATCCCGGTTGCAGGACGCGGCCATCCGGCAGGGGGAAGGGCTTCGGCGGCGCGGGCCGGATGGCGTCCACGTCCACGCCTTCGTGGATCACGCGCGCCCGGTCGCCGAAGGCCGGCGGTAGCAGGGAGGCCTGGAAATGGGTCGGGGCGACGATCTCGTTGGCCTCGGCCAGGCTCATGGCCATCACCGCGTTCTTGGCGATACCCTTGATCAGGCTGCTTTCGTCGCCCCGCCAGAACTGCGGGTCGAAGTCGATGTCGGAGTTTCGCCCGTGATAGTAGAATTCTGAAAAAAGGACCTGTTTTACATCAGGAAAGACATGTTTCAGAAGGGCGGTTTCGCCCCAGCCTGGGTGGCCGATGATGACATCCGGCGTATGCCCCTGGTCCTTGAACCACTGAGCGACCGTCAAGGCTGAGCGCGCCCGCAACAGGTCCGCCTCGGCCCGTATAGCCAGTTCGTAGACGTCGCGTCCCGAACCGCGGGGCAGGCGGTAACGCACCAGGCGCACGCCTGGCCATTCGACGGCGCTCTCGGAGCCGATGGCCATGCAGGGCACGCCGCGGCGGACCAGAGCGCTCGACAGGTCGCGGAACTGGCCTGGGAAGTTGTTGTGGACAAAGAGCGCGCCGCCGGACATGGCCCCTTCTGCCCGCAAGCCGGGCGGCTTGTCACCTCTTCGGCGGCAGCGCGGCGACGGTCTGGTGGTTGCGCGCCGCCATGCGCAGGACCTGGTCCCGCAGCGGCGTGAGCGCCACCGAGGCTCGAGGGGCAAGCGACAGGCGGTGGCCGTCTCGGCGGATCCAGCCCGCGTTGATCAACGCCTCGACCTTGCGTCGCACGCTCTCCTTCGGGATCCCTGTGGATTCGGCGATCGAGCGGACGTTGGTGGAGAGGCTGGGGTAGGCGGCCACGTCGCCGCTGAGGACCGCGTCCAGGTCATATCCGGCGATGTCGTGGTGCTCCGCCGTCCGCATGGCGACGGCGAGGATGATCAAGGTGCGGTCGAGGTCGCCGTCGCAGGTTTCACGTCCGACGCGCAGCAGCTCCAACACGGGCGAGAGGAGGTCCCGGGCGAGCCGCGGGTAATTTCGTCTCAGCCGTGACACGACGTCTGGCATGGCGCCTCGCCCGCCCCAACCGGTCGGCCAGGGCTATGTTCCGGTATGGCTGCGGCCTTAGACGACCGGCTTGACCTTTGCGAACAAAACAGGAATAAGAACGAAACGCGAACACACCGCCGCCATCAACAGGCGGCGCACAACGGAGATGCGACAGATGGTTCGTCTTGCCCGAGAATCGCTGGCTTTTGCTTCGGTGGCCAGCTTTGTCTGGATGATGTGCCAGGTGGCCGGCATGCTCGGCTGATGCGCCATGCGGATGGGGGAGCGGTTGAGCGACGAACGGCGTGACGGCTCGGCTGACGACGGCGCCGGCTTTGTCCACCTCCGGGTCCGCTCCGCCTATTCCTTGCTCGAAGGAGCCATAAAGGCCGACAAGCTGGGGGCGTTGGCCGCCGGTCAGGAAATGCCGGCGGTGGCCTTGGTCGATCGCGCCAACCTGTTCGGGGCGCTGGAGTTCTCGGTCGCCACCAAGGAGGCCGGCGTTCAGCCCATCGTGGGGTGCGCCCTGCCGGTGAGCGGCGTCGGCGAGGCCCTGCCGGACCGCTGGGCGCGTATGCCCGCGGTCGTGCTGCTGGCGCAGAGCGAACAGGGCTACCTGAACCTCTGCGAGCTGTCGTCCATGGCCTTCGTCGATTGCGACGCGGCCGACGAGCCGCATGTCCCCTGGGCCAAGGTGGCCGAACGGGCGGAGGGGCTGATCCTTCTGTCCGGCGGCCCCGACGGCCCTGTCGACCACCTGTTCGCAGCCGGCAAGGTGGAACAGGGCCGCGCGGCCTTGGCGGAGATGCGGCGGGTCTTCGAGGACCGCTTCTACGTCGAGCTGCAACGGCACGGACTGGCGAGCGAAGCCGCCGCGGAGGGCGAACTGATCGCCTTCGCCTACGATTGCGACGTCCCGCTTGTGGCGACCAACGACGTCTATTTCTCCAAGCCCGCGATGTACGAGGCGCACGACGCGCTCCTTTGCATCGCCGACGGCGCCTTCATCGGCCAGGACGAGCGGCGGAGGGTCACGGCCGAGCACTGGTTCAAGCCGGCCGGCGAGATGCGCGCGCTATTCGCCGACCTGCCGGAGGCTTGCGACAACACCGTCGACATCGCCCGGCGTTGCGCCTTCATGGCGACCAAGCGTGCGCCGCTGCTGCCGCGGTTCCCGACCGAAGGCGGGCGTTCCGAGGCCGAGGAGCTGGCGCATCAGGCGCGTGAGGGCCTGAAGGTCCGGATGAGCCGGGGCGAGGCGTGCTCGGCGACGGTGGAGGAATACGAGGCCAGGCTCGAGCGGGAGATCGGGATCATCACCCAGATGGGTTTCCCAGGCTACTTCCTGATCGTGTCGGACTTCATCAAGTGGGCCAAGGCGCATGACATCCCGGTCGGGCCGGGGCGGGGCTCCGGGGCGGGCTCGCTGGTCGCCTACGCCCTGACCATCACCAACCTCGACCCCTTGCGCTACGGTCTGCTCTTCGAGCGCTTCCTCAATCCCGAGCGGGTCTCCATGCCCGACTTCGACATCGACTTCTGCCAGGAGCGGCGGGAGGAGGTGATCACCTACGTCCAGCAGCGCTACGGACGCGAGCGGGTGGCGCAGATCATCACCTTCGGCACCCTCCAGGCCCGTGCAGTGCTGCGCGACGTGGGCCGGGTGATGCAGATGCCCCTGGGGCAGGTGGACCGCCTGGCGAAGATGGTGCCGGCCAATCCCGCCAATCCGGTGACCCTGGCCAAGGCGATCGAGATGGAGCCCCGGCTGCAGCAGGCCCGCGACGAGGACGAGGCCGTCGCCCGGCTGCTAAACGTGGCCCTGCAGCTCGAAGGGCTGTACCGCAACGCCTCGACGCACGCGGCAGGCGTGGTGATCGGCGACCGGCCGCTCACCCAGCTCACGCCGCTCTACCGCGATCCGCGTTCGGACCTGCCCGCCACCCAGTTCAACATGAAATGGGTCGAGAGCGCGGGCCTGGTGAAGTTCGACTTCCTCGGCCTCAAGACGCTGACCGTGATCGACCGGGCGCTGAAGCACCTGGAGAAACGGGGGGCCGGCGTCGACATGGACCAGCTCCCGCTGGACGATCTCAAGACCTACGAGCTGATGAGCAACGCCCAGACCGTGGGGGTCTTCCAGTTCGAAGGGCAGGGGATGCGCGACACCCTGCGCCAGCTTCGGCCGAGCAGCATCGAGGACGTGACCGCCATCGGCGCCCTCTATCGGCCGGGCCCGATGGACAACATCCCGGCCTTCATCGACTGCAAGTTCGGCCGCAAGCCCATCGACACCCTGCATCCCACGCTGGCGTCGGTGCTGAACGAGACCTACGGCATCATCGTCTACCAGGAGCAGGTGATGCAGATCGCCCAGATCCTGGCCGGCTACAGCCTGGGCGAAGCCGACCTGCTCCGCCGCGCCATGGGCAAGAAGAAGAAGGAGGAGATGGAGCAGCAGCGCGCCCGCTTCGTCTCGGGCGCGCAGGAGAACGGCATTCCCGCCGTGCAATCCGGAGCCATCTTCGACCTCGTGGACAAGTTCGCCGGCTACGGCTTCAACAAGTCCCACGCCGCCGCCTACGCCGTGGTGAGCTATCAGACGGCATGGCTGAAGGCGAATGCGCCGGTCGAGTTCTACGCCGCCTCGATGAGCCTCGACATCGCCAACACCGACAAGCTCTCGGTCTTCTACCAGGACGCCAAGCGCTTCGGCGTGAAGATACTGCCGCCCGATGTGAACCGCTCGGCCGCCGACTTCGAGGTGGAGGACGGCCAGGTCCTCTACGCCCTGGGCGCCATCCGCAACGTCGGCCTGCAGGCCATGGAGCAGGTGGTCGAGGCGCGGCGCCAGGGCGGCCCGTTCCGGGACATCTTCGACTTCGTCGAGCGGGTCGATCCCAGGCAGGTCAACAAGCGCACCTTCGAGACCCTGGCTCGCGCCGGCGCCTTCGACTCCATTCATCCGAACCGCGCCCAGCTGGTCGCCGCCGCCGACGTCCTGATCGGCCACGCCCAGGCGCTGGCGGCCGACCGGGCCGAGGGCACCCGCAGCCTGTTCGGCGACGACGCCGGCGAGGCGGGCCGCCCCCGGATGCCCAACGCCGAGCCCTGGACACCGACGGAGCGTCTGGACGAAGAGCTTGGGGCGATCGGCTTCTACCTTTCCGGCCATCCGCTTGAGGACATGATCGAGCCGCTCCGGCGAAAACGCACCGATCTCTATTCCGACGCCGTGGCCAAGGCGCTGGGGGGGACCGAGGCCTTGCGCATGGCGGGCATCGTCCGGCGAAAGCAGGAGAAGCCTGGCCGCACAGGCGAGAAGTTCGCCTTCGTCACGCTTTCCGATCCGACGGGGGAATACGAGGTCCTGTTCCCGCCGGAGACCCTGCGCCGCTGCCGCGAACAGCTGGAGCCTGGGAAGGCGGTGTCGATCCGGGTCCGCGCCAAGGCCAGCGAGGGCGAAGTGCGTTTCTTCGGCGACGACGCTCAGCCGGTGGAAAAGGTGGTGGAGGACGCCGTGGCGGGTCTGCGGGTGCATGTCTCGCCGCGGAGCGCCGAGATCGATGCGCTGAAGGCCAGGCTGGAGACCGCCGCCAGCGCGCGGGGCGGGGAGATCCTGCTGGTCGCGCCGCTGGACCTCGGCCGCGAAGTCGAGGTCAGGCTGCCTGGCCGGTTCAAGCTCGATACGTCCGTGCGGGGCATGCTGAAAACCGCGCCCGGCGTGGTGTTCATCGAGGATCTCTGAGGCCGGGAGACGAGCCCGGCCAGAACTCAGGACCGCAACTTGAAGGCGTTGCCGTAGGCGCTCGCCAGGATTCCGCCGTCGACCGGCATCTCCATTCCCGTGATGTACCGGGCGTCGTCGGAGAACAGGAAACAGACGGCGGCGGCGATGTCCCAGGGCTGGCCCAGCCTGGCCTGGGGAACGAAGCTCGTGAGCCAGTCCAGATAAGCTGCGCGGTCGCCCGACCTGGAGCCCGCCATCTTCGTCTCGATATTGCCAGGCAGCACGGCGTTGACGCGAACGCCGGCCTCACCGGCTTCGATCGCCGCGGTCTTAGTGAGACCGATCACGGCATGCTTCGACGCCACATAGGCCGCCTTGCCGGGGATCGCACGTGCGCCGCCCATGGATGCGGTGTTGACGATCGAGCCGGAGCCTTGGGCGATCATCACCGGCAGGACGTGCTTCAGACCAAGGAAGACGCCGCGAACATTGACCGCCAGCACGCTGTCGAACACGTCGAGGGGATAGTCCCAGGTGAAGGCCGCCGCGCCCAGGATGCCGGCATTGTTGAAGAGGGCGTCGATGCGCCCGAACCGGGAGAGGGCGGCCTCGACATAGGCGCGGGTGTCCGCCTCGTCCGCCACGTTGGCGACGTGGGCCGCGACCTCGGCGCCGCCGTCGGTCAGGCGCGTCACGGCGGCCTCCAGCCGGGCCTGATCGAGATCGACCAGCAGAACTTTCGCCCCGCGCTCCGCCATGAGTTCAGCCGTCGCCAACCCCAGCCCGTCGGCGCCGCCCGTGACGATCGCGGCCTTGCCGCTGAGGTCGGCCGCAGATCCCTTGCTCATCGTCACCCCGCTGTTCAGAGCCCGCGGCCCATAAAAGGCAAGCGGGGTCCTCACGCAATCGTCGCGAACTTGACCTTCGGCGGCTTCCGCGCTCCCCTGGCCGCCTCAAGCTCGGGGCGGGGCGCTTTTCGGAGAGCCCCAGATGAAGAAGCTCGACCTCATCGGCCCTGGCGGGCTTGCCCTCGCCCTCCTGCTCGTCGCCCAACCCGCCAGCGCGGCCAAGCCGGCCAAGGCGGTCGGGAACGGCCGTCCCCTAAGCGCCACCATGACCGGAGCAGCCGAGAAGCCGAAGCCCGGCGATCCGGATGGGAAGGGCTCGGCCGTGCTCCGGGTCAACCACGGTCAAGGGCAGGTTTGCTATGACATCCAGGTCGCCGACATCAGCGCGGCCACCATGGCGCATATCCACAAGGCCCCTCCCACAGAGGCCGGGCCGGTGGTGATCCCGCTCAAGGCGCCTGACGCCACGGGCAAGGTGTCCGGCTGCGCCAAGGCGGACAGCGCTCTGATCAAGGACATCCTGCAAAACCCGGCGGCCTATTATGTGAATGTGCACACCGCGGATTTCCCGGCGGGCGCGATCCGCGGTCAGCTGTCGAAATGAGCCGAGATCTAACGGATGGCCTAAGATAATACCTGCAAGACCTTGAAAGGTTGCACTATATATCAGGCCGTCTGAGTGATCGCTCGGGCGAAGCTCATCCAGGCTTCGCTGCCAAACGCCCAGGACACCGCCGCCTGCAGCCCCGCGAACACCGCGGCGGAGGCGTAGTAGGCCGGATGTATGCGCTTGCGCTCGAACACGTCCCGCAGAATCGCGGCGACGAGGAGCAGGTCGGCCACCAGGAAGACGAGGAGGATGGCCTGCTGGGCGGCCCCGGCGCCGACCGCGATCCTGTGCGTGCCCGGGCCGGTCATGGCGAAGAAGGACGCCAGCATCAGCCGCTTATGCCAGTCCGACCGCCGCCGAAAGAGAAGGGCGGCCGTGAAGAGCCCGGCCGTCGCCGTCAGCGCCAAGAGCGGCAGAGCCATGAAAGCCAGCGCCGGCGGTGCGGCCGGCGGGATGTGCCCCAGACGCCCAGCAGTGATTGAGGTCGAGACGCCCAGAGAGATCATCACGCCGAACAGGACGGCGCCGACCACGCCAAGCTGGCGATGGGGCGCACGCTTCTTCGCCGCGATCAGCCCCGCCTGGAGGACGAACAGCGTCAGCCAGCCCGTGAACACCACGCCGTGGGTGATGGTGAGCGGCGACAACGGCGGCGGCGCGTGGATGACCGACTTCAGGTAGAAAGACGGCGTGAAGCCGACGAGGATGATGGCGGCGGCGACCAGCGACATGACCAGATAGAAGCCCGCACCGTCGTCCCACGCCTCGGCCCGTGCGGCCGTGATGTCCGCCCTCGGAGCGGCCGGCGCTTCGGAAACCCTTGCGATGTCAGCCATCGGCTTTCCCCCATGCGTCACTTCCAGCTAAGTATGGCGCCAGACGGGGCGTTTGCGAACACGCCGCGCCGGAATGCTTGCGTTTCCGCTGGCTTAGGCCTATGTCGCCGCTCCATTCCACACGCAGGCGTTTGGGACGTGGCGGGGAGACATCCCGTCCGCTCCATTCCGGTCCTGGGGTCCACCCCGGGGTTTGCCTGCGGAGGTCAACCGGAAGAAGGACGAACAAGGCATGGCCCTTCCTGAATTTTCCATGCGCCAGCTCCTGGAAGCGGGCGCGCACTTCGGTCACCAGACCCATCGCTGGAACCCGAAGATGGAGCGCTTCATCTTCGGAAGCCGCTCGAACATCCACATCATCGACCTGTCGCAGTCGATCCCGCTGCTGCACCAGGCCCTGGTGAAGGTCCGCGAAGTCGCGGCTTCGGGCGGTCGGATCCTGTTCGTGGGCACCAAGCGCCAGGCCTCCGAGCCGATCGCCACCTCCGCCAAGCGCTGCGCCCAATACTATGTGAACCACCGCTGGCTGGGCGGCACGCTCACCAACTGGCGCACCGTTTCGGGCTCGATCACGCGCTTGCGCGAGCTGGAGGGCCTGGTGGACGGCGAAGGCCAGGGGCGCTCCAAGAAGGAGCTGCTGCAGCTTACCCGCGAGCGCGACAAGCTCGAGCTGTCGCTCGGTGGGATCAAGGACATGGGCGGCATTCCCGACCTGATGTTCGTGATCGACACCAACAAGGAAGCGATCGCCATTCAGGAAGCGCGCAAGCTGAACATCCCGGTGATCGCCATACTGGACACCAACTGCAATCCCGACGGCATCACCTATCCGATCCCGGGCAACGATGACGCGGCCCGCGCCATCCAGCTCTATTGCGACCTGATGGCCGATGCGATCCTCGACGGTCTGGCCGCCGGCCAGGCGGCGGCGGGTGTGGACCTGGGCGCGTCCGAAGCTCCTATGGAGCCGACGCTCGCCCGCGCCGAAGCCGCTCCGGCGGAGGAGGCCGAGGCTGCGCCTGTGGAAGCCGCCGCCGAAGCCGCGCCCGAGGCGGACGAGCCGGCCGCGGGCTGAGCCCCGGCGCTTGTTCTTTATCGACCTGTCACGGCGGGCCTCTAGCGAGGTCCGTCGACCTCAAACCTGAAGGAGCTGACCATGGCGGAGATCACCGCTGCGCTGGTCAAGGACCTGCGCGAGAAGTCCGGCGCAGGCATGATGGATTGCAAGAAGGCGCTGCAGGAGAACAACGGCGACGTCGAGGCGTCGATGGACTGGCTGCGCACCAAGGGCCTGGCGAAGGCGGCCAAGAAGGCTGACCGGGCGGCGGCCGAGGGCCTTGTGGCCGGCAAGGTCGCCGCCGACGGCAAGAGCGGCGTGCTGGTCGAGTTCAACGCCGAGACCGATTTCGTCGCCAAGAACGACCAGTTCCAGCAGGCCGCGCGTGACTTCGCGGCCGTTGCGCTTGGCGTCGACGGCGACGTCGAGGCGATCCGCGCCGCCAAGACCGCCAAGGGCGAGGTGGTGGCCGACGTGATCACCAACCTGATCGCGACGATCGGCGAGAACATGCAGCTCCGCCGTTCCGCCAGGCTTGTGGTGAGCCAGGGCGCGGTGGCGCTGTACCTGCACAACAAGCAGGGCGACGACGTGGCCCGTCTTGGCGTGCTCGTGGCGCTGGAAGGCGCCGGCGACCAGGCGCAGGTCGCCGAGGTAGCCCGCCGCATCGCGCTGCACGTGGCCGGCACGCCGACCCCGCCGCTAGCCTTGAACTCCGACGAGCTCGATCCGACCGTGGTGGCGAAGGAACGTGAGATCCAGACCCAGACGGCGATGGAATCGGGCAAGCCCCGCGAGATCGCCGAGAAGATGGTCGAGGGCCGTATCCGCAAGTGGCAGGAAGAGGTCGTCCTGCTGAAGCAGCCCTTCGTCATGAACCCGGATCAGACGATCGAACAACTCGTCGCCGAGACCGCCAAGTCGCTGGGCTCGGCCTTGACCGTGAAGGGCTTCGTGCGCTTCGCGCTTGGCGAGGGCGTCGAGAAGAAAACCGACGACTTCGCCGGCGAAGTCGCCCAGCTCACGGGCCAGGGCTGATCCATCCCGGAGCCCCGCCGGCCTGATCGCCGGCGGCGCATCCGCAGGGTCCTGCGCCCTGACGGCGCAGCGCCAGCTTGGCGGATGCCCGCGGTCGTCTATGTTCCTTCCTCGTCAAAAGCCTGAGCCGGATCCGCAGATGTCCGAAGCCCCCCCGCGCTACAAGAGGATCATCCTGAAGGTCTCGGGCGAGGTCCTGATGGGTGACGAGGGCTTCGGCATCGACACGAACACCTTGGAGCGCACCGCCGAGGACATCGCCGAGGTGGTCAAGACCGGCGTCGAGCTGTGCCTGGTGATCGGCGGCGGCAACATCTTCCGCGGCGTCTCGCTCGCGGGGCGCGGGATGGAGCGGGCCAGCGCCGATTACATGGGCATGCTGGCGACGGTGATGAACGCGCTCGCCCTGCAAGGCGCGCTTGAGAAGATCGGCGTCTACACCCGCGTGCAGTCGGCGATCCCCATGGAGGCGGTTTGCGAGCCCTACATCCGTCGCCGCGCCCTGCGGCACCTGGAGAAGGGCAGGGTGGTGATCTTCGCGGCCGGCATCGGCGCGCCGTTCTTCACCACCGACACCACAGGCGCCCTGCGCTCGGCCGAAATGGGCTGCGACGCCCTTTTCAAGGGCACCAGCGTGGATGGGGTCTACACCGCCGACCCGAAAAAGGACCCTGCCGCGCAGCGGTACGAAAACCTCAGCTACCAGGAGGTGCTGGCGCGCGACCTGCGGGTCATGGACGCGTCAGCCATCAGCCTGATGCGCGACAACCAGATCCCGATCGTGGTGTTCTCCATCCGCGAGCGGGGCAATTTTCTGAAGGTCTTGAGGGGCGAGGGCGTCTACACCACCATCGGGTGACGCGCGCCGAGATCGCACAGTACAGGGAGGCGAAAATCCCATGGCCACCGCCGATAAGCCGGTGCTCTCCAGATACAAGGACCGCATGGACAAGGCGGTCGCGGCGTTGAAGGACGAGTTCGCCTCGCTCCGAACGGGCCGTGCCTCGGCCAATCTGCTCGACCAGGTGCATGTGGAGGCCTACGGCTCGACCGTGCCGATCAACCAGGTGGCGGCGGTGAACGTGCCGGAACCGCGGATGATCAGCGTGAACGTCTGGGACCGCGGCCTGGTCGTATCGGTCGAAAAGGCGATCCGCAACTCGGGCCTGGGTCTCAATCCTCTCGTCGATGGGCAGACCCTGCGGGTGCCGATCCCGCCTCTGACGGAGGAGCGGCGTAAGGAAATCGCGAAGATCGCCGGCAAATACGCCGAGCAGCAGCGCGTGGCGATCCGCAACGTGCGCCGCGACGCCAACGACGACCTCAAAAAGGCCGAGAAGGACGGCGCCGTCAGCCAGGACGAGCACAAGCGGATGGAGACCGAGGTCCAGAAGCTGACCGACGAGGCGATCAAGCGCGTCGACGAAGCCTTGAAAACCAAAGAGCAAGAGATCATGCACGTCTAGGCGTGCAAGCCTCTCCGCGACCAGGAACGTCCAGACGCCCCATGGCGGCCAAACCTCAAAGTCCGTCCGCCGGCGTCCCGGGAGAGGGCGGAGGTGCGCCTCGGCCGCTGCATGTGGCCATCGTCATGGATGGCAACGGTCGCTGGGCCAAACAGCGCGGCCTGCCGCGGACCATGGGCCATCGAGCGGGCGTCGAGGCGCTGAAGCGCACGGTCTCGGCCGCCTCCGAGCTTGGGGTGCGCTGGCTGACCGTGTTTGGATTCTCCACCGAGAACTGGAGCCGGCCGGCGGCCGAGGTCGCCGAACTGATGGCGCTGCCCAAGCCCTTTTTCGACAGCGATCTGTTCCGCCTGGAGCGAGACGGCGTGCGGGTGAGAGTGGTCGGCCGACGCGAAGGCCTCTCCAAGGACCTCGTGCGGATGATCGAGGAGGCCCAGGCGCGCACGGCGAAGAACGATCGCTTCTTCCTCAATATCGCCTTCAACTACGGCGGCCAGGCGGACATACTCGACGCCGCGCGTCGCTTCGCAGAGGCCGTGGCCCAAGGGCGCGCCGAGCCGGGCGACCTTGACGCCGCCATGTTTCAGGACCTCCTGGTCACCGCCGGCTCGCCGCCGCCGGACGTGATCATCCGTCCTTCCGGCGAGCAGCGGCTGTCGAATTTCCTTCTCTGGGAGGCGGCCTACGCCGAGTTGGTCTTCCAGGACGTGCTCTGGCCGGATTATGGCGCCGAGCATCTCCGCGCGGCGCTGGAGGTGTTCGCCAGCCGCGAACGCCGTTATGGCGCGGTCTTGGCCAATGACATCCTTGCCGCGGGCTAGGCGTTTCGACTGGACCAATCTCGGTCTTAGAGTCGCCTCGGCCGTGGTGTTGGTGCCGACCGTGGTCGCCGCGGTCATGATCGATCTCCGCTGGCCGTTCCTGTTGCTGGTGTCGGTCGGCGTGGCGCTGCTGGCCATCGAATGGGGCGGGATGAGCGCTCCCCGCGCGCCGACGCGCGTCGCCGCCGCGGTGACGGCCGCGGTCCTGGCGCCCGTGTTCCTGACCCACCTGGACCATCCCGTCTGGGCCTGGGGGGCGATGCTGGTCGGGGCTCTGGCCTCGGCCCTGGTCGCCCGCGGCGTCGCCGAGCGGCCGACGGACGCGGCCTTCGGGGTGGTCTATCTGGCCCCCGCGGCCATCTGCCTGGCCTGGCTGCGGGACACCAACCAGGGGCCCTGGTGGACCCTGATGCTGTTGCTGGTCACCTGGGCGGCGGACATCGGCGCCTTCGCTGTGGGCAGCGCTCTAAAGGGCCCCAAGCTCTGGCCCAGGTTTTCTCCCAACAAGACATGGTCCGGGTTCTGGGGCGGCCTGGTTTGCGCCAGCCTGACCGGGCTGCTTCTGGCGCTGCCGTCGGCCCTGAACGTCCGTCTGCCGCGGGACGTCATGCCGACGTTCCATCTCAATATTTGGGCCGCGGCGCTGATCGGCTTTGTCGTAGGGCTCGCGACCATGGCGGGCGATCTTTGGGAGTCGGCGCTCAAGCGACGCTTCGGGGTCAAGGATTCAGGCGACCTCATTCCGGGGCATGGCGGCTTGCTAGACCGCGTCGACGGGTTGATGTTCGCCGTGGTGGTCATGGCCGCCGCCCGACTCGCGAACCAATGGGGATGGGGTCATTGAGCGCGCCGCGTAAGGTCACCGTTCTGGGCTCGACCGGCTCCGTCGGCGTTTCGACCCTGGACCTGTTCGAACAATCCGCCGCCGATGTGGAGGTGGTCGCCCTGGTCGCAGGGCGCAATGTGGTGCGGCTCGCCGAGCAGGCGCTGCGCTGGCGGCCGAAGATCGCCGTGGTGCAGGACGAAGCCCTGTTGCCGGAGCTTCGGGAGCGGCTTGCGGGAAGCGGCGTCGAGACCGCGGGCGGGGCCGCGGCCGTGGTCGAGGCCGCAGGACGCCAGGCGGACTGGATCATGTCGGCAATCGTCGGCTTCGCCGGCCTGGCTCCGACCCTGGCGGCGGCGCGCACAGGCGCCGTCCTGGCGCTCGCCAACAAGGAAAGCCTGATCTGCGCCGGACCCGAGCTGCTGCGCATGGCCAAGCGCTCGGGGGGCGCTGTTATCCCGGTGGATTCCGAACATTCGGCGATCTTCCAGGTGTTCGAGCCGGAGAACTCGGCCCAGGTCACGCGGCTCATCCTGACCGCTTCCGGCGGCCCGTTCCGGGCCTGGACCCGCGAGCAGATGGCCGCCGCCACGCCCGAGCAGGCGCTGGCGCATCCGAACTGGAGCATGGGCGCCAAGATTTCGGTCGATTCCGCGACCATGATGAACAAGGGCCTCGAGGTGATCGAGGCCGCCTACCTGTTCTCCATGCCGCCGGAGCGCCTCGACGTCTTGGTCCATCCCCAGTCGATCATTCACAGCATGGTGGAGTACGCCGACGGCTCGACGCTGGCCCAGCTCGGGACGCCGGACATGCGGACTCCGATCGCCTGCGCCTTCGCATGGCCCGACCGTCTGGCGTGGCCCGCGGAGCGGCTGGACCTCGTACGGGTGGGTAAGCTCACCTTCGAGGCGCCTGATCCCGTCCGCTTCCCGGCCCTGGTTCTGGCGAAATCGGCCCTGCTGGCCGGCGGATTCGCCCCGACCGCCATGAACGCCGCCGACGAGGTCGCGGTCGCCGCCTTCCTCGACCGGCGCATCGGCTTTGGAGACATCACCCGGGTGGTCGGCGAGACGCTGGAGCGGATGGACAAGGAGGGGTGGGGACGGCGCAACGAGCCAAATCCGCTGGTCGCCGCGCAGGCCGCGGATGCGACGGCGCGCCGCGTGGCCTACGAAGCGACTGACGCGCTTATGGCTCGGGCCTGAGCCCGCAAGGAGAGGCGATGACGCCGCACGCCCTGGCAAGCTTCCTGATGTACGTCGTGCCCATCGCCATCGTGCTCGGCGTGGTGGTCACGGTCCATGAGCTCGGGCATTTCCTCACCGCCCGCGCCTGCGGCACGAAGGTGGACCGCTTCTCGATCGGTTTTGGCCGAGCGTTGGCCACCTGGCGCGACCGCGCCGGAGTAGAGTGGCGCATCGGCTGGGTGCCCCTGGGGGGCTATGTGAAATTCGCCGGCGACGACAACGCCGCCAGCGTGCCCGACCGAGAGGATCTCGAAAGCCTGCGCCAGGAGGTCCTGGCTCGGGATGGAGCCGCCGCGTTGCGCGGCTATTTCCATTTCAAACCGCTCTGGCAGCGCGCGCTGATCGTGGTCGCCGGGCCGGCCGCCAACTTCCTGCTGGCGATCCTCATCTTTGCGGGGCTGCTCTACGCCTTCGGCCAGCCGATCACGCCGGCCCGCGCCGCCTTCATCGAGCCAGGCTCCCCCGCGGCAAAGGCGGGGTTCCAGGTCGGCGACGAGGTCCTGCGCGCCGGGGACAAGCGCGTCGAGACCTTCGAAGACCTCAAGATGGTCGTGCTGCTGAGCGCCGATACGCCTGTCGACTTCGTGGTGCGGCGGGATGGGCGGATCCTGAAGATCACGGCGACGCCGGTGCGCGCGGAGATGCGCGACCAGCTGGGCCACGTGCAACGGCTGGGCAAGCTTGGGCTGGCCGCCAATCCGGCGCCCGGCGAGGTGCGCCTTCGCCGCTTCACGCCGATCGAGGCCGTGGCCGCGGGCGCGCGGGAGTCTTGGGAGCGCGTCGCCACCACGGTCACCTACCTTGGACGCCTAGTCACCGGGCGCGAGACGTCCGCACAGCTGTCTGGCCCGCTCGGCATGGCGCAGCTCTCGGGAGACCTGGCCAAGAAGACGGCGGAGGTGTCTCCGAACCTGGCCGCCTTCGCGCTGACCTTCAGCGTGGCCATGCTCGAGCTCATCGCCAACATCTCGGTGGGGATCGGCTTCCTGAACCTGCTGCCGATCCCGGTTCTCGATGGCGGACATCTGGTCTTTTACGCCTATGAGGCGGTGGCCCGGAGGCCGCTCACGGCCCGCGTGCAGGCGGCTGGGTTCCGCGTGGGGCTTGCGCTGGTGCTCGGATTGATGTTGTTCGCCACCTGGAACGATCTCCAGCGCCTGAATGTGCTCAAATTTTTCGGGGCGCTATTCTCGTAGCGAACCGCTTCTCCTGACCGGCTGATTCGAATGAACAAAGACCGCGCCCGCAGCGCTGCGCTCTGTACCGGCCTTGGGCTGTTGCTGGGCACGACGGCTTTGACCTCGCCAGGTTTCGCCCTGGCCCAGGAGACGGTTTCGGCCGCAGGTCCCGCCGCCGAGGCGCCGCCTCAGGCCCAGCCGCCCGCAGGGGACGCGCCGGCGGTGCAGTCAGGCGTGGTCCGGCGCATCGAAGTCCGCGGCAACGAGCGGGTCGAGCCGGCGACGGTCGTCTCCTACCTGCCGATCCAGCCCGGCGAGACGGTGGATCCCAGTCGGGTCGACCTGGCCTTGAAGACCCTGTTCCGCACGGATCTGTTCTCCGACGTGAAGATCGAGCTGCAGGCCGATGGGACCCTGCTGGTCAGGGTCGACGAGAACCCGATCATCAATCGGGTGCTGTTCGAGGGGAACAAGGCGCTCAAGGAAGACAAGCTTAAGGACGAGGTGAGCGTTCGGCCTCGCGGCATCTTCACCCGCGCGAAGGTGCAGAGCGACGTGGCCCGCATCGTCGAGCTCTATCGCCGCTCCGGCCGGATCTCCGCCAACGTCACGCCGCAGATCGTCCAGCTTCCGCAGAAGCGTGTGGACCTGATCTTCAAGATCGACGAGGGACCCAAGAGCGGCATTCTTCGGGTCAACTTCCTGGGCAACAAGGCCTACTCGGACAACGACCTGCGCGACGTGGTCGTGACCGAGCAGTCGCGCTGGTACAAATTCTTCTCGAGCAACGCCAACTACGACCCCGACCGGCTGGAGTACGATCGCGAGCAGCTCCGCAAGTTCTATCGGAACCGCGGCTTCTACGACTTCCGGGTCAGTTCGGCGGTGGCGGAATTCGCCCCCGACAAGAACGGCTTCGCCGTCACCTACACCATCGACGAAGGCCGCCGCTTCCGCTTCGGCAAGGTCGAGGTGAAGAGCGAGCTGAAGAAGCTCAATCCCGAGGTCCTGCGCGCCCTGGTGACGATCCGTCCCGGGCAGCTCTACGAAGACCAGAAGATCGAATCCTCCACCGACGCGATCACCTTCGCGGCCGGCGCCGCCGGGTTCGCCTTCGTCGACGTGCGTCCGCGGTACACGCCCAACCGGGAGAAGGGCACGATCGACGTCGTGTTCGACGTGCAGGAAGGCCCGCGGGTCTACGTCGACCGCATCGACATCGTCGGCAACACCCAGACCCTGGACTATGTGATCCGGCGGGAGATGAGCCTGGTGGAGGGCGACCCGTACAACCGCGCCCTGGTCGACCGCTCGAAGAACAACATCAAGGGCCTCGGCTTCTTCAAGGACGTCGACATCACCGAGGTCGCCGGCTCCGCGCCCGATCGCACCGGCCTGCAGGTGAAGGTGACCGAGCAGCCGACGGGCGAGTTCTCGTTCAGCGCCGGCTATTCCTCCGTCGATCAGCTGGTCATCGACCTCGGCGTGACCCAGCGCAACTTCCGCGGCCGCGGGCAGGATGTGCGCGCCCGGCTGTCGCTGGGCTCGATCCGGCAGCAGCTCGACCTGGGCTTCACCGAGCCGCGGTTCCTGGGACGCGACCTCGCCGCCGGGGTGGACGTCTATTACTACCGCTACGACCTGACCGACTATTCGGCCCCCTACAAGACCACCTCGCTCGGGGCGAACCTGCGGCTCGGCTTCCCGATGAGCCTGAACTCGCGCGGCTCGCTGATCTACACGCTGCGTTCCGACGACGTGCAGATCGGCAACGACCTCTGCAGTCCGACGCAGCTTCTCGTCTCCTCGGCGCTGTGCTCGCAGCGCGGCCGGTTCCTGACCTCCTTGATCGGCTACGGCTACAACTACGACCGCCGGAACGACCCGATCACGCCGACACGCGGCTTCTTCGTCCAGTTCAACCAGGACTTCGCCGGCATCGGCGGCGACGTGAAGTACATCCGCACCGAGACCCAGGGCGGCTGGTACCATGGCTTCACCCATTCCCTGGTGTTCAGCGCCACGGGCTCGGCCGGCTATGTGTTCGGCTGGGGCGGCGACCAGGTCCGCATCAACGACCGCTTCTTCAAGGGTGGCGACACCTTCCGCGGCTTCGAGGTCGCCGGCATCGGTCCTCGGGACGTCACGCTGGGCCGCGACGACGGACTGGGCGGAAAGGCCTACGCCATCGGCACCTTTGAGCTGACCATTCCGACCTTCCTGCCGGAGCAGTACGGTATCAAGGCGGCCCTGTTCAGCGACTTCGGCACCGCCGGCCTGCTCGACAAGGTCGACAAGCGGCTCAACGGCCAGCTGATCGACCCGACCGACCCGACCAAGGGCAAGTTCGACATTCGCGACAACTTGGCGCTCCGCGCCTCGGCGGGCCTGAGCATCTTCTGGAAGTCGCCGATGGGGCCGATACGCTTCGATTTCAGCCGTATCATCAAAAAGGCTGATTATGACAGGACGGAACTCTTCCGTTTCTCCACAGGGACCTCGTTCTAAGCACATGAAAACCAAGACCCTGGCGTTCGCCGCCTGCGCCGCCGCCGCCATGCTGGCCCAAGGTTCCGCAGCCCTGGCCCAAGCCGCCGACGCGGCCGCGCCACCCGTCACCTACGGCGCCCCCATCGCGGGGCTCTGCGCCTTGTCGGTCGACGGGGCCATCGGCGCCTCCACCGTCGGGAAGTACGTCGACACGCGCCTTGGCCAGATCAGCGCACAGGTGAACGCCGAGCTTTCCGGCGAACGCACCACCATCGACAACGAGGCGCGTGCCCTGGACGGCCAGCGCTCCACCCTGGACCAAAACAGCTTCGAGCAGCGCGCCGCAGCCCTGCAGGTCCGCGACAACGCTTGGCAACGCAAGGCGCAGCTCCGCGAGCGCGAGATGCAGGCCACCCAGCAGCAGGCGCTAGGCCGGGTGCTGAACGAGATGCGTCCGCTGATCGCCCAGGCCGCCCAGCAGAAGAGCTGCGCGATCGTGCTCGATCGCAGCTCCGTGGTGATGGTCAATCCCGCGATGGACATCACCCCGGGCGTCATCACGGCGCTCAACGGCAAGCTGACGCAGTTCGCGTTCGACCGCACGCGGCTCGACCAGCCGCAGGCTGCGGCCGCGCCGCCGGTGAAACAGGTTCCCGCGCCCGCGTCGAAGAAGTAGGCCGGCAAGCGGCGCGGGGCGCAGCATGTCCGCCATGCCCGATCCGCGCTTCTTCGAAGAGCTCGGCCCTATCCCCCTCGGCGAACTGGCCGATGCGGCGGGCGCTGAGCTTTCCGACGTCGCCAGCGCCGACCGCCTCATCCGGGGCGTGGCGATCCTCGCCCACGCGGACGCGGGCGTCGTCACCTTCCTGACCGATGCGAAACACGCTGGCTCCCTGGCGGGCCGGCCGCCCAGCGCCTGCTTCGTCTCCGCCGGGGACGCCGCCGCCCTGCCGGCGGGCTGGATCGCGCTGATCACGCCGACGCCGCAAGGCGCCTATGCGCTGGCGGCGAAGCGGCTGCACAGGCCGCGCGCCGGCTCCGACCAGGCGATCGCGCCCGACGCGCGGCTGGAGCCCGACGTCAGGCTCGCGCCGGGCGTGGTGATCGGGCCGGGGGCCCAGATCGGCGCGCGCACAGAGATCGGGGCCAATGCGGTGATCGGCCCTGGCGTCGCCATCGGCCGCGACTGCCGCATCTCGCCCAACGCCACGCTGGGCTTCTGCCTGTTGGGCGACCGGGTGCAGGTGCTTGCCGGGGCGGTGATCGGCGAAGCGGGATTTGGCGCGGCGGCGGGTCCCAACGGCTTGGTGGACCTGCCTCAGCTCGGCCGGGTGATCCTGCAGGACGGGGTGACGGTCGGCGCCAACAGCTGCATCGACCGTGGCGCTTTTGAAGACACGATGATCGGCGAGAACACCAAAATCGATAACCTCGTGCAGATCGCCCACAACGTGAGGGTCGGTCGCAATTGCGTCATGGCCGCGCACACTGGCATCTCCGGTAGCGTCGAGATCGGCGATGGGGCGCAATTCGGCGGACGGGCGGGAATCGCTGATCATCTGGTCATTGGGGAAGGCGCGCGCATCGCGGCGGCGGCTGGGCTCATGCACAATGTTCCGGCGGGCGAGACCTGGGGCGGGACGCCCGCGCGTCCGATCCGTCAATGGATGCGCGAGACGGCGTGGCTCACGAGGCGCGCCGGCCGCAGGGAAGAGGGGGAGTCATGAAGCTGAAACGGGGGGACGCGGAAGTCGGTGGCGACATCGACATCACCGAGATCCTGGCGCGCATTCCGCACCGCTACCCGTTCCTGCTGGTCGACAGGGCCGAGGAGTACCGGCCGCACCAGTCGATCGTCGGCGTCAAGTGCGTGACGGTGAACGAGCCGTTCTTCCAGGGCCACTTCCCGGGTTTCCCGGTGATGCCGGGCGTGTTGCTCGTGGAAGCGATCGCCCAGACCGGCGCCGTGCTTATGTCCAAGTCGCTGGACGTGGACGTGGCGGGCAAGACCATCCTGTTCATGTCCGTGGACAACTGCCGGTTTCGCCAGCCGGTGCGGCCGGGCGATGTGGTGAAGATGCCGGTCGAGGTGTTGCGCGCCCGCGGCGACGTCTTCAAGTTCCGCGGCCGGGCCATGGTCGGCGACAAGGTGGCCGCCGAGGCGGAGTTCGCCGCCATGGTCGTGGAGACGCCAGCTTGAGCATCCAGATCCATCCGACCGCGATCGTCGCCCAGGGCGCGGAGCTGGCGGACGGGGTGGAGATTGGTCCGTTTTGCATCGTCGGCGAGCGGGTGAGGCTGGGCGCAGGCACGCGGCTTCTCTCGCATGCGGTGATCGAGGGGCGCACCGAACTGGGGACGGGGAACGTGGTCCACGCCTTCTCGGTGCTGGGCGGCCCGCCGCAACACACGGCCTACGCCGGCGAGGACACGGCGCTGGTCGTCGGCGACCACAATATCATCCGCGAGCACGTGACGATGAACATCGGCACGGTTCGGGGCGGAGGCGTGACGCGGGTGGGCTCGCACGGCTTCTACATGATCGAAAGTCATGTGGGCCATGACTGCCAGGTGGGCGATCACGTGATCCTCACCAAACAGGCGACCTTGGGCGGCCACTGCCTGATCGGCGACCACGTGATCGTCGGCGGGCTGGCCGCGGTGCACCAGTTCACGCGGGTGGGCCGCCACGCCATGATCGGCGGCTTGGCGGCCGTGGTGAAGGACGTGATCCCCTATGGATCGGTGTGGGGAAACCACGCCCACCTGGAGGGCCTCAACCTGGTTGGGCTGAAGCGTCGCGGGTTCAGCCGCGAGGCGATCAACACCCTGCGCGCCGCCTATCGCCTGCTGTTCGCGGACGAGGGCACCTTTCAAGAGCGGCTGGAGGACACGGTGGAGACCTATGCGGGCTCGCCGGAGGTCATGGAGATCATCGAATTCATCCGCACCGACGCCAGCCGGCCGCTTTGCCTGCCCGAGCGCGAGGTGTGATGCGCCGCCTCGGCCTGATCGCCGGGGGCGGACGGTTGCCGGTGGAGATCGCCCAACATTGCCGCCGGACCGGCAGGCCCTTGTTCGTCGTGCGTCTGAAGGGGATGGCGGATCCCGAATTGGGCGGGTTCGAGGGCGCCGAGGTGGGCCTGGCCGAGCTTGGGAAGTGTCTGAAGGCGCTGAACGCGGCGCGATGCGAGGCTGTCTGCCTGGCCGGCAAGGTGGCGAGGCCGGACTTCGCCGCCCTTTCGCCGGACCTGCGAGGGCTGGCGGCGCTGCCGGGGGCGGTTGCGGCCGGACGAAAGGGTGACGACGCCTTGTTGCGCTTCCTGCTGGGCGAGTTCGAGAAAGAGGGCTTCGCCATCGAGGGTGCCGAGGCGGTGATGGGCGAGCTTCGCCTGCCTGCAGGCCCGTTAGGGCGCCGCGTCCCCTCCGAGGCCGAGCTGGCCGACGCCCGCCAAGCTTTGGAGGTGGCGCGGGCCTTGGGCCGACTGGACGTGGGGCAGGGGGCCGTCGTCTGCGACGGCGTGACCCTGGCCGTGGAGGCGCAGGAAGGAACGGACGCCATGCTGGCCCGGGTCGCGGGCCTGCCGGACCACCTGCGCGGCTCGCGTTCGGTGCGGCGCGGCGTCCTGGCCAAGGCGCCAAAGCCCGTCCAGGACCTGCGGGTCGACCTGCCGACGATCGGTATGGAAACCTTGCGTGGCGCGGCGGGGGCGGGATTGGCCGGCGTGGTCGGAGAGGCGGAACGGCTGATCGTCCTGGACCGCGGCCAAACGATCGCCCTGGCCGACGAGCTCGGGCTCTTCGTCCTGGGCCTGGAGCCGTGAGCCCAAGGCCGCTCAAGGTCATGCTGGTGGCGGCGGAAGCCTCCGGCGACGAGCGGGGCGCCGGATTGGCGCGGGCGCTCAAGCGGCGGCTAGGCGCGTCAGTCACCTTCGTGGGCGTCGGCGGGGCGCGAATGGCCGCGGAAGGCGTGCAGAGCCCGTTCAACATCGCGGAGCTTTCCGTCCTGGGGTTGGTGGAAGGGCTCATGGCCTATCCCCGGGTCGTGCGGCGCGCCGACGAGGTCGCCGCGCTCGCCGCGCGAGAGCGGCCCGACGTCGCCGTGCTCATCGACTCCTGGGGCTTCACGCTTCGTGTCGCCCAGCGCCTGAGGAAGGTCGATTCCCGGCTGCCGCTGGTGAAGTACGTTGGCCCGCAGGTCTGGGCGAGCCGCTCAGGGCGGGCGCGCGTCCTGGCAGGCGCGGTCGACCACCTCCTGTCGATCCATGCCTTCGAAACGCCGATCTTCGAGGCCGAGGGGCTGCCCGTGACCTTCGTCGGCGACGCCACCCTGCGGCTCGACTTCTCCAGCGCCGACCCGGGCAGGTTGCGTCGTCGGATCGGCGCCGCGCCAGACTCGCAGATCCTCCTGGTGCTGCCGGGCAGCCGGCCGAGCGAGGTGCGCCGCCTCATGCCCGCCTTTGGAGACGCAGCAGCCCGGCTCGAGGCCGAGCGGCCGGACCTGCAGGTGGTGCTTCCTGCAGCCGATACGGTCATCGATCTGGTGAAGGCCCAGGTCGCGGGCTGGCCGGTTCGCGCCCACGTGCTGGAAGGCGAGGCGGATAAGCTGGACGCCATGAAGGCCGCCACCGTGGCGCTGGCTTGCTCCGGCACGGTGACCACCCAGCTGGCGCTGGCCGGCGTTCCGATGGTGGTCGCCTATCGCATCGGCCCGCTGACCTACGCCATCCTCAAGCGCCTGGTCAGGATCCGCTACATCACTCTGTTCAACATCGCGGCCCAAAAGGCCGTCGCGCCGGAGTTGATCCAGGACGCCTGCACGGGCGAGGCCCTTTGCGCCGAGGTCGCGCGGCGTCTGGATGACGAGGACCTGCGGCGCGCGCAGACGCGCGCCCAGTTCGACGCGCTCGACCTGATGGGCCGCGAGGGGCCACATCCAGACGAGGCGGCCGCCGAGGCGGTTCTAAAACTGGCGGAAAGCCGACAGGCGGCGCGGACCTGACGCCCGCGTCCGGATCTGTCAGCGCTTCTCGACCGCGACGTAATCGCGTTGCGCCGGGCCGGTGTAGAGTTGACGCGGACGGCCGATCTTCTGGGTCGGGTCCTCGATCATCTCCTTCCACTGGGAGATCCAGCCGACGGTGCGCGCCACCGCGAAAAGCACGGTGAACATCTCCGGCGGGAAGCCCAGCGCGCGAAGCGTGATGCCCGAGTAGAAATCGACGTTCGGATAGAGTTTCCGATCCACGAAATAGGGGTCGTTGAGCGCGATCTTCTCGAGCTCCATGGCCACCTTGAGCAGCGGGTCGTTGGAGTGACCGACCTCCGCCAGGACCTCGTGGCAGGTCTTCTGCATAACCCGCGCGCGCGGGTCGTAGTTCTTGTAGACCCGGTGGCCGAAGCCCATCAGCCGGTACTTCCGATCCTTCACGCCCTGGACGTACTCGGGGATGCGCTCGACCGAGCCGATCTCCTTGAGCATGTTCAGCGCCTCTTCGTTGGCGCCGCCGTGGCTCGGCCCCCACAGGCAGGCGATGCCGGCCGCGATACAGGCGAAGGGGTTGGCGCCGGAGGAGCCCGCCAGGCGCACCGTCGAGGTGGAGGCGTTCTGCTCATGGTCGGCGTGCAGGATGAAGATCCGGTCCATGGCCCGGGTGAGCACCGGGTTGGCCTTCCAGTCCTCGGCCGGGACCGAGAAGCTCATCCGCAGGAAGTTCTCGGCGTAGCTGAGTTCGTTGCGGGGGGTCACGAACGGCTGGCCCAGGAAGTACTTGAAGGCCCGGGCCGCGATCGTCGGCATCTTCGCGATCAGCCGGTGACAGGAGATGATCCGCTGTTCGGGATCATCGACGTTGGTGCTGTCGTGGTAGAAGGACGAGAGCGCCCCGACTGCGCCCACCATGATCGCCATCGGGTGAGCATCGCGCCGGAAGCCTTGGAAAAACCGGTCGAATTGGTCGTGCAACATCGTGTGGTAGGTGATGTTGTGTTCGAACTCGGCGTAGGTCTTGGCGTTCGGCAACTCGCCATTCAGCAGCAGATAGCAGACCTCGAGGAAGCTCGACTTTTCGGCCAACTGGTCGATCGGGTAGCCGCGGTGCAGCAGCACGCCCTTGTCGCCGTCGATGAAGGTGATCTTGCTCTCGCACGAGGCGGTCGAAGTGAACCCTGGGTCGAAGGTGAAGACATCGGCCTCGCCATACAGCTTGCGGATGTCGACGACGTCGGGACCGATCGTGCCCTTCAGAACCGGCAGGTCGAGCGCCTTGCCCGCGACATTGATCTTCGACGTGTCGCTCATTCCGTCCCCTTTCGGATGCCTAGCGTTGGCCGAGCGGCCTTATACTCGTTTACGTGATGGGCGAAAGCGCATCGTCGATTCTGCCCAAGCTTTCCGGTTTCCCAAGCGCCGCCAGGGCGCCGGCCAAGTCCGGCGCCGGCGAGCCGCCCGAAAGCACGGCGCGTAGCGCGGGACCGAACTTGCCAATGCCGATTCCCTCGGATTCGGCGAAAGCGCGGATCGCCCTCTCGAGACCGTCGGGCTCCCAGTTCTCCACCGCCATGAGGCGCTCACGGAGACGGCCGAGGCGGGCGACCGTTTCCTCTGTGAGCAGAGCCTGCGCTTTTTCGGGCAGTTCCAGCGGCCGTCGCTTCAGGACGAAGACGGTGGCGTCGGCCAGCTCCAGCAAGGTCTTGGCCCCGTCCCGCACGAGCGGGATCGTGCGCTCGATCACCGCCAGGTCGGACTCGCGCACCTTGCGGTCGCGGCTCTCGTGGATGTCGGCGGTCAGACGGGTCAGCCGGCCGACGGCCGCCTGCCGGATGTAATGGTTGTTGAGGTGGTTAAGCTTGGCCCAGTCCAGCCGGGCGGGGGCGCTCACCACGTCGGCCACGTCGAACCAGGCGATGGCCTGCTCATCGGAGAACAGCTCGTCGTCGCCGTGTCCCCAGCCCAGCCGCGCCAGGTAGTTGCGCATGGCTTCGGGCAGATAGCCCATGTCGGCGAATTCGCTGACCGCCTGGGCTCCATGGCGCTTCGAGAGCTTTGCGCCGTCGGGGCCATGGATTAACGGCAGGTGCGCCCACACCGGCGTCGTCCAGCCCAGCCCTTCGTAGATCAGGGTCTGGCGAGCGGCGTTGGCCAGGTGGTCGTCGCCGCGGATCACGTGGCTGACCCCCATGTCGTGGTCGTCCACCACGACCGCCAGATTGTAGGTCGGCGTGCCGTCGGACCGCAGCAGGATCAGATCGTCGAGCTGGCTGTTGTGGAAGCGGACCTCACCCTTCACCTGGTCGTTCACCAGCGTCTCGCCGTCCCGAGGGCTCTTCAGGCGCACGACGAAGGGCCGGTCGGCGGGCGCGTCTTCCGCCGCCCGGTCGCGCCACGGCGAGCGCACCACGCGGCCCTCGGCGCGCGCGACCTCGCGTTCGGCCTCGAGCTCCTCGGGCGTCATGTAGTCCCGATAGGCGCCGCCGCGGGCCAGAAGCTCCACGGCCGCCGCCCGGTGGCGGTCCGCCCGCGCGGCCTGGAACACCGGCTCCTCATCCGCCTCGAGGCCCAGCCATTTGAGGCCGTCGAAGATCACCTGGACGGCGTCGGCCGTGGACCGCTCCCGGTCGGTGTCCTCGATGCGCAGCAGGAACTTGCCGCCGGTGTGGCGGGCATAGAGCCAGTTGAACAAGGCGGTGCGCGCGGTGCCGATGTGCATCATGCCCGTGGGCGAGGGTGCGATGCGGGTGACCACAGGGCGATCGGACATGGAGGACGCGCAAATTCTCGGTGAGGGGCCGGCGGGCAGCGCGGCTGTCTTACACGCGCTCGTCCCGCGCTCCTAGCCCAGCCGGAGACCGAGCTTGACCGCAGAGCGACGACAATCCTGAAATCCCAGACGGACGCGGGGGGCCGATTTGACGACGCGGGAGGCCGAGCTTGATGCGGTTGGAGCGCTTGGCGCGCCGCCACGCTCCGTTTCGGTTCGGATCTTGGGCGCGCTCGCGGACGAGATCCAAGCCCAGGGCGCACGCTGGCGGCTGTGGCTGCCGGTCGCCTTCGGCCTGGGCGCCGCCGTTTACTTCGCCCTGCCCAAGGAGCCGCAGTTGTGGGCCGCCTGGATCGCGCTGGCGTTCGCCGGGGCGGCGACTGCGGGAGCAATCCGGTTGGGCGGCCGCCGGCGCGGGATCGCCTTGGCCCTGGCGGCGGCGCTGGCCGCCGGGTTCGCGGTGGTCAAGCTCAGGACCGAGCAGGCGAAGGCCCCCGTGGCTGCGGCGTCGACCCGGGCTCAGCGGGTCGAGGGCTGGGTCCTAGATTCCGTCTCCCCGGGCCAGGGGGGACAGCGGCTGCTCATCGCGACCTCCAGCATCGCAGGCTGGGAGCCCAGGGCGACCCCGATCCGGCTGCGGATGACGCTGAGGTCGGGAACGCCGATCCCGCCGCCTGGGTCGCCGGTGAGCTTCCTGGCCATCGTCGGCCCGCCGCCGCCGCCGGCCAGTCCCGGCTCCTACGATTTCGCCAGAGACGCCTTTTTCGACAGCGTGGGCGGCGTGGGCCTGATCCTGGGAGCGCCGCAGGCCTGGACGCCCGAGGCGCCGCCGCCTTGGCGACTTCGCCTGATGATGCGGATCAACGCGGTCCGCTGGAGCCTGACACAGCGGATCGTCGAGACCCTGGGCGCCGAGACCGGCGGCCTCGCTGCCGCCATGACCACCGGCCAGCAGGCGCTTGTTCCCCAGGCGCAGGTGGACGATCTGAGGGCGGCGGGGCTCGCCCACATCATCTCCATCAGCGGCGTGCACATGGCCATCGTCGGCGGATTCACCTTCGCCGGCCTGCGTCTCCTGATCGCCGCCTGGCCGTGGCTGGCGCTGCGGATCAACGGCAAGAAGGCCGCCGCCGCGGGGGGCCTGGCCGCCGTGCTGGTCTATCTCGTGCTGTCCGGAGCGCCGCCGCCGGCCGAGCGGGCGGCGATCACGGCGGCCGCGGCCTTCGGCGCAGTTCTGGCCGATCGGCGAGCGATCAGCTTCCACGCCCTTTCGCTGGCGGCGCTGGGCGTCATGCTGCTGCAGCCCGAGGCCGTGATCCAGCCGGGCTTCCAGATGTCGTTCGCCGCCACCGCGGCCTTGGTCGCACTGGCCGCAGCCTGGCCCCGTCCGGTTCGCGAGATCGACGTTCCTTGGCCGATCCGTGTGGTCCAGCAGGTAAAGACCTGGCTGCTGGCGGGCGCTGCGATCAGCCTCGTGGCGGGTCTCGCGACCGCGCCGGTGGCCATGCAGAATTTCAACCGGGTCGCCACCTGGGGCCTGGTCTCGAACCTGCTGGTGGAGCCCATCTCGACCTTGCTGATGATGCCGGGTCTTGCGCTTGGCGCGGTGCTGACTCCGCTCGGGCTGGGGGAGGGGCCGCTGAGGGTCGCGGGCTTCGCCATCGAGCTCATGAACCGCATCGCCCACGCCGCGGCGAACGCGCCCTACGCCCAGGTCGTAGTGGCCAGCGGACCAGCCTGGACCCTGCCCGCCGCCTTCCTGGGCGTCATCTGGCTTTGCCTGTGGAAGGGCCGCCTGCGCTGGGCCGGCCTGCCGTTCGCCCTGGCCGTGGCGCTGACGCCCAAGCCGACGGTCCCAGATCTCTGGATTGCGCCCGACGGCGCCGCCCTGGCCGTGCGCAGCGGCGGCCAGGCGGTCCTGTTCCGTCCGGACGTGAAGCTGTTCGGCGCCGAGCTGTGGGCCGGCCGCCGGGGCCTGGAGCTGCAGGCGGACCCAGCGGCGCGTGACGCCCTCTATGACTGCGACCGCTGGAGCTGCGCCCCGCGCGAGACCGCGCCCATTCTCGTCGGAGCCGCATGGAACCTGCGCCGTCCCCTGCCGCCCGGCCGGCTTGCCGAGATCTGCGGCCGGTCCGCGATCGTCGTGCTGCGGAACGATTTCCCCCCGGAGAGCTGCGCGGCGCCCATGGTGCTCACAGGCGAGGACTTCCGGCGCGGCGGCGCGGCGGAGCTCTATCGTCGGCCGGATGGGTCGTGGCGGCTGGTCTGGGCCCAGGACCTTCGCGGCCGGCGGCCGTGGACGTGGGGACCAGACCTGCGCTGATCATCCCGCGGCCTTCAGGGCCAAGCCGGCCTTCCAGTCGAACAGCTCCTGCAGCACCTGCAAGGCCTGACCGCGCGGGCTCTTGAAGTCGGGATCGCGCGCCACGATCAGGCGCGCGTCGTCGCCGGCGGCGGCGAGCAGGTCGCGGTGGGCGAAGGGGTCGGCGAACACATAGTCGGGCAGTCCCGACTGGCGCAGCCCCAGCGCGTCGCCGCCGCCACGCAGCTCCAGGTCCATCTCGGCGATGGCGAAGCCGTCGTCGGTGCGCCTGAGGATGTCGAGCCGCTTCTGGGCGATTTCCGAGAGCGGGGGATCGTAGAGCAGCACGCAGGCGCTCTCGCTGCGTCCCCGGCCGACCCGGCCGCGAAGCTGGTGGAGCTGAGCGAGGCCGAAACGCTCGGCCTGCTCGATCACCATGATGGTGGCGTTGGGCACATTGACGCCCACCTCGACGACCGTGGTGGCGACGAGCACCGAGATCCGGCCTTCGGCGAACTCTGCCATGATGGCGTCCTTGGCCGCGCCCGGGAGTCTGCCGTGGATCAGGCCGACGCTCGGGCCGATGCGCCGGGTAAGCTCGGCGGCGCGCGTCTCGGCGGCGGCGAGGTCGACCGCTTCCGATTCCGCCACCAGCGGACAGATCCAGAAGGCTTGAGCGCCTCCGGCGACCGCTTGGCGGAGCCGGCTCTCGACCTCGCCCAACCGACCCATCGGCGCGGCCCGCGTCGCGACCGGCGTGCGGCCTGGGGGCTTTTCGTCGATGCGCGAGACGTCGAGGTCGCCGTAGAGGGTGAGCTCCAGGGTGCGGGGGATCGGCGTCGCCGACATCCCCAGGACATGCACGGCAGGGCCCTTGTCGAGCAGCCGTTGACGCTCGGCCACGCCGAAACGGTGCTGTTCGTCGATGACCGCCAGGCGCAGGTCGCGGAAGGCAACCTCGTCCTGGAACAGCGCGTGGGTGCCCACCGCCACCTGGGTCGATCCCTCGGCCAGTCCCGCGAGCTTCGTTCGCCGCCCGGCGGCCTTGTCGCGGCCGGTGAGCAGCACCGCCGAGACGCCGTGGGCGGCGAGGGGGCCGCAGACGGTCTCGAAATGCTGGCGGGCGAGGATTTCGGTAGGCGCCATCAGCGCGGACTGTCCGCCGGCGGCCGCGACATCGGCCATGGCGCACATGGCCACCACCGTCTTGCCGGAGCCGACGTCGCCTTGCAGCAGGCGGCTCATCCGTTCACCGGAGGAAAGGTCGTTGCGGATCTCCGCCAGCGCGCGCGCTTGGGCGCCGGTGAAGGCGAAGGGCAGGTCGACGCGGATCTGGTCGGCTGCGGCGCTGGATCCGATGGGGTCCGCCGGCCTGCGCCGTCGCTCCGCCTTCCGCTGGGCCATGGCGAGCTGCTGGGCGAGAAGCTCGTCGTAGGCGAGGCGCCGCTGGTGCGGGGAGAGGGGGGCCAGGTCGGCTTCGCTCTCCGGGGCATGCAGGCGTTCCAGGGCCGCCCGCCAGCTCGGGAAGCGCTCGCGCTTCAGCCACTCCGGGTCCTGCCACTCGGGAAGATCTGGCGCCCGCTCCAGGGCCTCCAGCGCATAACGGCGCACCTGGCGCGGCGCGAGCCCCGCGGTCGCGGGATACACAGGCTCCATCTGCGGGATCTCGGACGCGCGATCAGGCGAGACCATGTAGTCGGGATGGACCATCTGCCAGCCGTAGCCCTGGTCCTCGACCTTGCCGGAGATCACGCGACGCGCGTTCGGCGGATGCCTGTCCTTGAGCTGGGCGCCGAAGCTTCCGAAGAAGACCAGGGTCATGAAGCCCGTCTCGTCGAACACGCGCATCCGCCAGGGCTGCTGACGGCTGCGCGGAGGCTGATGGCTCTCGATCGTCACCTGGAAGGTCATCACCTCGCCCTCGACCGCCTCGGCAATGCGGGCCGGCGTGCGGCGGACCAGGGAATGGGGCTTGAGGAACAGGGCGTCGCGGACGATCGGCCCGGCGAGCTTCTGCAGCAGCGGAGCCACCCTTGGGCCCACGCCCTTCAGCGCCGTCACCGGCGCGAACAGGGGAAAGAGAATCTCCGGCCGCATGCGACGAACCATAGCGCGGTCCGCCCGTTTGGACTTCGTCGCGCGAGCGGCGCAACAAACGCGGCGAACTCCGGGCGGGGGCGGACTGGCGCGCGGCCGGCGCTCGCTCTATATGGCCAGCCTCCTATGAGCACCCTCGACGCACGGCTCAAGAAGCTGAAATTCCGCGCCTGGCGGCGCGGCTTCCGGGAAGCGGACCTGATCCTGGGTCCGTTTGCGGACCGCCATGTCGCGAGTTTCTCCGAAGCGGAGCTCGATGCGTTCGAGCGCCTGTTGGAGACGCCGGACACCGACCTCTACGCCTGGATCACCGACCGCCTCCCGCCTCCGCCGGAGTGGGACGGAGAGTTAATGAAAAAGATCAAGATATTCCGGGACAATCTTAATGATCATCGGGAGGGCGACCGTGGCGGCTGACGGCTCCCGTCCGGCCGCGGGGGCCACGCTTCGTCGGGCGACGGAAGATCCCGGTCGCCTGGACCTGGTGGGTGCGCCCGAGGGCTTCGACGCCCTGGTCATGGCCGACATCGTCAAGGCGCGAAAGGGCCTTTCGGTCTTCGTCGCCCGGGATGGCGCGCGCCTATCGGCCTTCGTCGACTCCTTCCGCTTCTTCGCTCCGGACGTGGCGGTGGCGACTTTCCCGGCTTGGGATTGCCTCCCTTACGACCGGATCGGCCCATCGGCCGGCGTGGCGGCCCAGCGCATGGCGACGCTTTCGCTGCTGGCCGGCCTGGCGGAGGACGACCGCAAGCCGCGCCTGCTGGCGACCACCGTTCCGGCTCTGATCCAGCGCGTTCCACCGCAGAGCGCCATCAAGCGGGCCAGCTATGCGGCGAAAGCCGGCGCGGTCGTTGAAATCGCGGACCTGGAGTCCTATTTCGCCGTCAACGGCTATCAACGCGCCTCCACCGTCTCCGAACGCGGCGAGTTCGCCATTCGTGGCGGGGTGATCGACGTCTTCCCTCCGACGGCCGAGGAGCCGGTCCGTCTGGACCTGTTCGGCGACACCCTGGAGTCCATTCGCGGGTTCGACCCGGAGAGCCAGCGCTCCACGCGCCAGCTCAAGGAGGTGAGCCTTCTGCCGGTGAGCGAGGCCCTGCTGGACGACAAGGCCATCTCGCGCTTCCGCTCGGGCTATCTGGAGACCTTCGGCGCGCCAGGCGACGACCCGCTTTACGCCAGCGTCTCGGAAGGCCAGCGCCGCGCCGGGATGGAGCACTGGCTGCCGCTGTTCTACCTCTCGCTGGCGACCCTTTTCGACTACCTGCCGAGGGACGTCTTGGTGGCCCTCGACCACCTGGCGCGCGAGTCCAGGGACGAGCGCCTGGCGATGATCCGGGACGCCTACGAGGCCAGGACCGAGGCCGAGCGCAAGCTGCGATATCATCCGCTTGAGCCGACGCGCCTCTACCTGGACGAGGAGGAGTGGAAGACGGCGCTCGCTAAACGCCCCAGCCGCCGCTTCACGGCCTTGCAGGAGGCGGAAGGCGACACGGCGATCGACCTTGGCGCACGCCCAGGGCGCAACTTCTCCGCCGAGCGCAAGCTGGACAGCGTCAACCTGTTCGAGGCGACCGCGGAGCACGCCAGGTCGCTGGCTCTAGCCGGCAAGCGGGTGCTGTTCGCGTCCTGGTCCGAGGGCTCGTCGGACCGGCTAGGCGTCATGCTGGCGGACCACGGCCTGAAGGCCATCCCGTTCGCGCCCTATTGGGACGCCGCGAGGGCCGCGGACCCGAAGACACCGCAACGGGTGGTCCTGCCGCTGGAGTCCGGCTTCGAGACCGAGAGCCTGGCGGTCATCTCCGAGACGGACATCCTGGGCGACCGGCTGGCCCGGCCGAAGAAGCGTCGCCGCGCCTCCAACTTCCTCGCCGAAGCTTCGGCGCTGACGCCTGGCGATCTGGTGGTCCACATCGACCACGGCATCGGCCGCTACGAAGGACTGAAGATCCTCGATGTGCAGGGCGCGCCGCACGACACGCTCGAACTGCATTACGGCGGCGAGGCCAAGCTCTATCTGCCGGTCGAGAACATCGACCTGCTCACCCGCTACGGGTCGGATTCCGAAGGCGTGGTGCTCGACCGCCTGGGCGGCGCCGCTTGGCAGGGACGCAAGGCCCGAGCCAAGGAGCGGCTTCGCGAGATGGCCGATGGCCTGATCCGCATCGCCGCCGAGCGGTCCACGCACCAGACCCCGGCGATCGACCCGCCGCATGGCGTGTTCGACGAGTTCTGCGCCCGCTTCCCCTACGAGGAGACGGACGACCAGCTGGCCGCCATCGGCGACGTGCTGGCCGACCTCGAGGCCGGGCGGCCGATGGACCGGCTGATCTGCGGCGACGTGGGCTTCGGCAAGACCGAGGTCGCCCTCCGCGCGGCCTTTGTGGTGGCCATGAGCGGCCAGCAGGTGGCCATCGTGGCGCCGACCACGCTGTTGGCGCGCCAGCACTACAAGACCTTCACCGAGCGGTTCGAGGGCTGGCCGGTGAAGGTGCGAAGGCTTTCACGCCTGGTTCCGGCCAAGGAGGCCGCCGAGACCCGTGGGGGCCTGAAGAACGGCGAGATCGAGATCGTCGTGGGCACCCATGCCGTGCTGTCGAAGCAGGTGGGATTCAAGGACCTTGGCCTCGTGATCGTCGACGAGGAGCAGCACTTCGGGGTCAAGCACAAGGAGAAGCTGAAGGAGCTTCGCGCCGAGGTGCACATGCTGACCCTGACGGCGACGCCCATCCCTCGCACCCTGCAGATGTCGCTGAGCGGCATCCGCGAGATGTCGATCATCGCCACCCCGCCGGTCGACCGCCTGGCGGTGCGGACCTATGTGACGCCCTACGACCCTGTGGTGGTGCGCGAGGCCCTGCTTCGCGAGAAGTACCGGGGCGGCCAGACCTATTACGTCGCCCCTCGGGTGAAGGACCTGCCCGCCATCGAGCGCTTCCTGCGCGAGCAGGCGCCGGAGGTGAAGTTCGTCGTTGGCCATGGCCAGATGGCGGCCACCCAGATCGAAGAGGTGATGAGCGCCTTCTACGACGGCCAGTACGACGTGCTGCTTTCGACCACCATCGTCGAGAGCGGCCTCGACATCCCGACCGCCAACACCCTGATCATCCACCGGGCGGACATGTTCGGCCTGGCGCAACTCTACCAGCTCCGCGGTCGCGTGGGGCGGTCCAAGGCGCGCGCCTACGCCTATCTGACGACGCCTGAGGAGAAGCCGCTCACCCTCTCGGCGGAGAAGCGGCTCAAGGTGCTCCAGTCGTTGGACAGCCTGGGCGCCGGCTTCCAGCTCGCCAGCCACGACCTGGACATCCGCGGCGGGGGCAACCTGCTGGGCGAAGAGCAGTCGGGGCACATCCGCGAGATCGGCGTGGAGCTCTACCAGCAGATGCTGGAGGACGCCGTGGCCGAGCTGAAGGAGCGGGCGGGCGCGGGGCACCTGATCCCCGACCGCGGCTGGTCGCCCCAGATCAACACCGGCGCGGCGGTGCTGATCCCCGAGGACTATGTGCCCGACCTCAACGTCCGCCTGGCGCTTTACCGCCGCCTGTCCGACGCGGAGAAGGCGCAGGACCGCGAGGCCCTGGCCGCCGAGCTGATCGACCGGTTCGGTCCGCTGCCGGCCGAGGCCGGCCAGTTGCTGAAGGTGGTGGCGATCAAAGGGCTCTGCCGCGAGGCCAACGTCTCCAAAATCGACGTCGGCCCGAAGGGCGCGGTCGTCAGCTTCCGCAACGATGAGTTCCGCAATCCGGGCGGCCTGGTGCAGTTCGTCGCCAAGAACTCCGTGGCCTGGCGGCTGCGCCCCGACCACAAGGTGGTGGTGAAGGGCGAATGGGAGACGCCGGAACAGCGCCTGTCGGCGGCTGAAAGGGTGCTGACGGAACTGGCGAAACTGGCCGCCTGAGACCGGGTTCAGCCGGCCTTCTTCACCTGGGCGTCCGAGGCGGCGCTTTCGAGGGCGCGCCCGACCATCTCAGGCGAGGCGACTTCCGCGACGCCGATCTCGAAACCGACCACGAACGGCGTCCGCCCTTCGCCCGCCTCGAAGGCGGTGCAGGCGATCACGGCCGCGATCCGCTCGGCGGCGGTGCGCGCGGACGCAAGGGGCGTGGCGGGCAGGGCGAGGGCGAAGACCTCCGGCGAAAGCCGGGCCGCGGTGTCCTCAACCCGCACCAGGCGACCGATCATCGAGCCGATCTGCGGAATGGCCCGGCCGACCCAGCCATCGCTCCGAAGAACGGAGAGCTCCGGCGTTTCAGCGACCTTCAGCACGCAGACGCTCAACGGCCGGTTGCGCACGCGGGCGGCCTGGGCGATGCGCATCAGGTGCGCGGCGAAGAGGCTGCGGGTGAACAGGCCGGTCGGCGCGTCCATCAGGCCGGAGCTGCGGGCCGCCTCCAACGCCTGGCGGACTCCGGCCTGGCGGCGATGGTTCCGCGCCAGCTCGAGCACCCGGCGGGCCGTTTCGTCCTCCGGGGTCTGGGGCGAGGCGACGTCGGAGATGCCGCGGTGGTAGGCCTCGGCGGTCGTCACGTAGGAGTCCTGCCGCAGGTAGAGCAGGGCCGGGGTGTGGAACAGGCGCGTGTTGCGCCGCAGGCCCGAGGCGATGGAGAGCGCCTCCTGCGGGTTGTCGCCGGCCCACAGCACCACGCCGTCGAAGTTGCGTTCGTGCAGGTAATCGAAGGCGGTGTAGGCGGTGAAGGCGCCCGTCACCTCGGCGCCGCCGCGCCGAAGGGCGTTGGAAAGGCCGAGGAATTGCGGCGCCGGCTCTCCGATCGCCAGGATCCGCAGCGGGCTGAGGTCCGGCTTGGCGATGTCCAGCCGCCGATCCCGTTCGGCGAAGGTCTCCTGTCGGAGTTCGAACTCCTCCTCAGTCACGGCCAGGCGAATGAGGCTCTCCAGCCGCATGGCCGCCTGGGAAGGATGCAGGGGCGGCGCCAGCGTCAGGTCGAATCCGTGGGTGGCGAGGCCGGGATCGGGGTCGCCGACCGCCAGCACGGGCAGCCGCCGCGGCGCGCAGGCGGCCTTCAGGCGCTTGGCCAGGCCCAGCATCTCTTCGCCGCCGGAGAGGTCGACGATGGCGGCTTCGATCTGCAGGTCGGCGACGGTGGCGAGCGCGCTTGCGGCGCTGCGGGCGGTGACGGTCCGCCGGCCGAGCTTGTCCAGCCCCTCGGCGAGCGCACCGGCGATCACGTCGTCACGGGCGACGATCAGCAAACGCGCCTCAACGCTGGCCGACATTCGCCCTCTACCCCGCACCGATCCCACACCCCGTAAAGCACGGAATCACCGGCGCGCGAATATGCTGCGCATTATGGAACCCCAGGTTGAGCCGCGATGTCGCGCCCCGGATACGCATCCGGTTCCTGACGCCCGCGTTCAGGCTGGGTTCAGCCGCTGGGGCCGATAACCACGACAGGCCGGTCGTCGCGCTCTCCCGTCCCTCGAAGCGGCGGACGGCCTGATGGAACGACACGCCCATCGGCGGCGCGTCACCTTCGGGTGGCGCGCCGTTTCCATATGGCCTTGCCAGCGGCAAGCTCCAACCGCACCTTCGCCGCCCATGAGGAAGCCCTCGATTCTTCGGCGCCCTGGCCTATGGGACTGGGATCCGCTCCATGCGCTGAGGGTGGGCGTGCAGACCTTGGTGCGGGCGCTTGTCCGGCTGTGGGGCCGGGACGTGATGCTGTTCACCGGCGGCGTCTCCTTCTTCGTCATGCTGGCGATCTTCCCGGCCTTGGCGATCCTGGTCGGCCTCTATGGCCTGTTGGCCGACCCGGCCCAGGCGGCGCAGGAAGGGGAGGCGCTGTCGCGCCTCATGCCGCTGGGGGCGCGGGACATCTTCCGCAACGAGCTGCTCAGGCTGACGACCACGCCCCACGCCAGCGTCTCGACCCAGAGCCTTCTGGCCTTGCTGATCGGGGTTTACGCCGCCCACCGGGGCTTCAAAGCCCTTTTGGCGGGACTTTCATTCATCCACGACGAGGACAAGCCGCGCGGGTTCGTGGGATTCAACGTCCTGGCGCTCGCCGTCCTGGTGGCCACCTTCTGCGCCATCGGCCTGGTCAGCGCGGTCTTCCTGGGCCTGCGGGTGATGGGCTCGGCGTTTGAGCTGAGGCCCCTGCGCGGCGTGTCGTGGCTCTACAGCGAATGGACCTGGGCCAGCGCGGCGCTCAGCGTCGGCCTGACCTTCATCTATCGCTTCGCCATGTCCAGCCGGCCGGTGGACTGGCGCGCCTCGGCGGTGGGCGGCGTGACGGCGGCGGCCCTGTGCCTGGGCGCGTCCTGGGCTATCGCCTTCTACGTCGAGGGGGTGGCGCACCTGGGCGCGACCTACGGCTCGATCGCCACCGTGATCGTTTTCCTGATCTGGCTTTCCTGGAACGTGAACGCGATCTTTTTCGGCGGCGCCCTGGCCACCGAGGTCGAGCTGCAGCTGGAAGCGATGTCGATCCACGACCGGCCGTTGATGCTGAACGATGTGCGCGGCTCCAAGCCCCTGGTCTGGCCGCCGCGCGACCGCCTCCGTTAGGGCTTCAACACCAGGAAGCTGAGGCCGTCGCCGTCGGCGAGCGCCTCCAGCACCGCCGCGCCCGCCTGGGCGGCGAAATGCGGAACGTCGATGCGGGCGAGGGGATCGTCGGCCAGCAGGCGCACACGCGCGCCCGTCGGCGCCGCCTCCAGAGCCCTCCGCAGACGGAGCGTCGGCACGGGACACCGATGTCCGCGAGCGTCCACCAGGATCTCGTGCGCCGTCATGGCGCGGCGATACACCGACGACCCAAGGAACCCAAGCTTCGCCTTGGCGGTTGTGCCGGGCAGGAGAGGGATAGGGATGGGCGAAACGTTCGAGACGGACGTGTCGGCGCGGCTCGACCGGCTGCCCTTCGCGCGGTTCCATTGGCTCGTCGCCAGCGCCTTGGGGATCACCTGGATCCTCGACGGCCTGGAGGTGACGCTTGTGGGAATCCTGGCCCCGACGATCGCTGGCGGCCTGGGGCTCACGCCGACGCAGCTCGGCCTGACCGGCAGCGCCTATATCCTGGGCGCGGTGGCGGGCGCTCTGATCTTCGGACGCCTCACCGACCGCTTCGGCCGTCGGCGGCTCTTCATCGTCACGGTCGCGGTCTACCTGGTCGCCACAATCCTGACCGGCTTGAGCTGGGATTTCTGGTCATTGCTGCTGTTCCGCTTCCTGACCGGAGCCGGGATCGGCGGCGAATACGGCGCGATCAATTCGGCGATCCAGGAACTGATCCCCGCAAGGCGGCGGGGTTACACCGACTTGGTCATCAACAGCAGCTTCTGGATCGGCGCGGCGGCCGGCGCCTTGGGTTCGATCCTTGTGCTGGACCCCGCGGTCGTCTCCCAGGCCTGGGGATGGCGCCTCGCCTTCGTGATCGGCGGTCTGCTCGCGTTGGTCGTCATCTTCGTGCGCCGGCTCATTCCGGAAAGCCCGCGCTGGCTGGTCGTCCACGGACGGCCGAAGGAGGCCGAGGCCATCGTCCGCGACATCGAGCGGAGGATCGAGCAGCGCCGCGCCTTGCCCGCCCAGCTGCGGCCGCTGCCGAGGTTGAGATTCTGGAAGCGCAACAGGGTGAGCTGGGCCGAGGTGGCGCGGACGCACCTGCGACTGCACCCGCGGCGAACCGCGCTGGGCCTCATCCTGATGGCCACCCAGGCCTTTTGTTACAACGCCATCTTCTTCACCTATGCGCTGATCCTCACACGCTTCTATGGCGTCGCTCCGCAGCATGTCGGCTGGTTCATCCTGCCGTTCGCGCTGGGCAATGTGCTGGGCCCGCTGCTGCTCGGCCGGCTGTTCGACAGCGTGGGCCGCAAGCCGATGATCAGCCTGACCTACGGGATGGCGGGCGTGCTCCTGTGCCTCACGGGCTGGATGTTCGCCCAGGGGCTGTTGAGCGCCGAGGGCCAGACGCTGGCCTGGACATTCATCTTCTTCTTCGCCTCGGCGGCGGCCAGCGCGGCTTATCTGACCGTCGGCGAGCTGTTTCCCCTGGAGACGCGGGCGATCTCGATCTCGCTGTTCTACGCCTTTGGAACCTTGTTGGGCGGGGCGGGCGCGCCAGCGCTGTTCGGGCTGCTGATCGAGAGCGGCTCGCGCGAGCAAATCTTCGCCGGCTATCTTCTGGGCGGAGGGCTGATGGTGGCCGCAGCGGTCGCCGAGCTGGTGCTGGGCGTGCCGGCCGAACGGGCGCCGCTGGAAGAGGTGACGGCGCCTCTTTCCCTCGCGGAGGAGCCGGGCTCGCCTCGCGGGGGGGCGGTCAGCCGGCGCGCCGCAACGGTCGCCGACTCCGCTCGGCCTTCAGCAGCGCCCAGCCTTCCCGGGTGAGCACGAAGGCGTGGGGCGACCCGCTCCAGCCGTTGACCTGCGAGGCCGCGCCGGCCCGCTGGAGAAGGCGTCGGCCGCACAGCCTTAGGCACAGGCCGACCTGGATCGGGTTGGGGTCGACAAGAGGGCCTCGGAGGGTCGCCTGAAGCAGGGCTCGTTCTTCGCTGGAGAGCTCGTGGGGGTCGATCATCTCCCTCAAACGCCGTGACCGCGCCTCTGTTGCGCATATCAGCCGGACAACGCCTGCGGGGTCCAGTCAGCCTCGCGCACGGCTTGGCGTCGCATCAGGGCCGCAACGAACTCCGGCGGCCGAGCGCGGTCCCTTCGACGGCCCGTCCATTCCAGCTCCACCCTTGCAGCAAACACCGCGCCGCCCTCGGTGTAGGTCACAGCCCAGGTGACGATCCGTTGGCCGTGATCCTCCAGGATGCCGCGTAGCTCATCCTCGCTCAGCCCCGTCGCCTCGGCGGTGACGTTGAAGGCGGCGCGAAAGCTGCGCCGCATGACGTCGTCGGTGCGTTTCAGGGCGGACAGCATGACGATGGCGCCCAAGGTCACGCCTGCGCCCAGGCCGATCTGGCCCGCGCCGAATACCAGGCCGACGACGGTCATGAACCAGAGGGTGGCGGCGGTCACCACACCCATAACCGCGTCGCCGCGGCGGATGATGGCGCCGGCTCCGATGAAGCCGATGCCGGAGAGCACGCCCAGCGGAAGGCGCATCACGTCGAGTCGGACGAAGGACTGCGGCTCCTTGCCCGAGATGGTCATCATCAGGTTCGCCAGCACCATGGAAAGGCAGGCGGCGACGCAAACCAGGGTGGTGGTGCGAAGCCCGGCGGCCTGGCTGCGGGCCTCGCGGTTATAACCCACCACGATCCCGCCGACGGTCGCGCAGAACAACCGCAGCAGCACATCAATCCAAGTCGGTTCGGTCAGCATGGCTGCAGCATGATGCGGCGCGGGGCGGATTTCCATGGCGCCGGTCGCGCGCCCGCTCGAAATACGACCGCATTTCGGTTACACGGGCGCCCCTGAGCCGGTGTGGCTCGAAGGTGTGTCGGAGTTTAGCGACTCGTGATCAAGACCGGTCCTCATTTGAAGCAGGCGCGGGAAGCGCTCGGGTGGACGCCCGTCCAACTTGCGCGGGCCCTGCGCCTGGCCGGCGGGGACAAGCAGGGCGAGAAGCGCGTCCTGGAGATGGAGGCCGGCCGGCGCGACATCTCAGGGCCGGTGACGGTGGCCGTGGAATCCTTCCTGCACGGGTACCTGCCTGTGGGATTCAGCCCCGAGCCAGTCGTCGAGAGCCAAAAGTAATCCGCCAAGCAGTAGCGCGACCGTGGGATGGAAGCCTGGGCCGTGCGACGCGCCCTGGGCGGGATAAGGCGGTCCAATGGAAGCGCCGGTTCGGCGTTTCGTGCATATTGGCGTGCTTCATCATGAGCGTACCAAGCTAGAATTGCGGACCCCGACCGTGGCTGAAAGGAGCCCCCTATGACGGAAGCCGAAATCATCGAATTGGAGCAGCGGCGGCTCAACGCCATGAAGCGTGCGGACGCCGCGGCGTTGGACGAGTTGCTCGACGAGGATTTCGAGTTTTTCCACGGCGACGGCCGCTACGACAACAA
>Ga0068859_100000389_pt1 | contig 43860 bp, 57 predicted proteins | sample KBSSwiS22_FD_66585 | JGI IMG/M metagenome (GOLD analysis project Ga0068859, IMG submission 66585) | Switchgrass rhizosphere microbial communities from Kellogg Biological Station, Michigan, USA - KBS Switchgrass S2-2 | ecosystem: Host-associated > Plants > Roots > Rhizosphere > Soil ... | reverse complement strand
GCGACAGTCTTGATTCAGCTTCGGTTTCTGCTCGTCCATGTCCAGCATCCTTTCCACACGAGAAATGCCCCGAACCCGAGGCCCCACCACAGCGTAACGATCACGATCGTCTCAAGCACGCCCGACCACCTTTCGCGGCTTCTTCTGCACGAAGTCCCAGACGTGCCCCATGATCTGCAAGAACTCGTCGCGGGACATGGCGCCGCTGATCTCGCAGACGAACTGCGCCATGTCGCCGCGCACCGTGGCCAGGGTCTCGTCGTCGGTGTCCGCCGCCATCAGTGCTTCCCTGATCTTGTCCTGCACCTCGGAGGCTTTCATGCGAGGTCCAGCCCCCGCTCCAGCGCGGTCGCCAGCTGATCCGCGTCGTCAGGCGCGAGCACGTGCTCCACGCGCACCTCAACCGCCCTTGCCTTGACCAGATCCGCGAGCAGCGCCGTCTTCAGGTGCAGCCAGAGGACTAGGATGCGATGCCGCCACATGTTCGATCTCCGTTCGGGGAGCTTCAGACTTCTGGGCCATCAGCAGGACGTCTGGCACGACGTAATACCAGATCGGTTTGCCTGCAAGTCGCTTTCGCTTTTTCTCGAACCCGAGCAGCGACATCGCTCGGCCGCACTCGCGCTGAATGCGCTCGTCGATTTGTGCTGCCGGGATCCCCAGCAGCGCGTGTGCGGCGTCGTAACTGGTCAGCTCTGTCGGGCGCCGCTTGGGCTCCTGACCGATGATCGCGCGGCAGATCTGCTCGCCGCGGGCGCTGGGCACCATGTACGTGAGCGCGACGTTCTCGGCGCGCGCGGCGAGCGCCTTGGGCAGGTGCCACTTCTCGCCCGCGCTGTACGCGACCATGGCCTCAGCGAACAGCTGATCTCGGTCGCGCTCGATCATCTCGACCAAGCACGCGCCCACCCTGATCGGCCAGAAGCGCCGGTTACCGGTCTCGTCGAACAGGAATTCCTCCTGGTTCGTGGTGCCGATGTACACGCACCGGCGCAGGAAGGGCTCGAGCACGCGGCCGTAGGGGGGCCGCAGCATGTCCGAGGGCCGGGAGAGGAAGTCCTTCGCCTGCTCCAGGGTGCCCTTGTTCAGGCTCGCCAGCTCGGCCAGCTCGATCAGCCACATGCGGGAGGTCAGGAGCGTCGCGTCTTTGCTCTCGAAGTTCATGCTGGTGCTCGTCGCGAACGGCGCCCCGAGCGCCATGATCGCGCGCGTCTTGCCGACGCCCTGAGCGCCCGTCAAGATCGGGATCGTCTGCACCCAGCAGCCGGGCTGCATCGCGCGCGCGACGCACGAGATCAGGAACGCCCGCGAGATCCGCTCGATCAGCTCGACGTCCCCGAACGGGGGCGCGGCGTTGAAGTAGTTCTGGAAGAACGTGCTGATCCGGGGCACCCTGTCCCAGCGCAGCGACTTCAGCCAGTCGGCCAAGGGGTCGTAGGTGTGCCGCCGCGCGACGGCGACCAGCTGCTCACCGACTACGCTCGTCGACAGTGCGAGCTTGAACTCCGAGCGCGCGAGCCAGTTGGCGGCCTCGGTGTCCAGGCTCGCCTTGGGCGCGTCGAGCAGCGGGCCGCCGGTCACCTCGATCTCGCGGGTCACGTCGTTGAACCGGATCTGATCGAAGAAGTCCGGGGCCGCCGTGAAGATCAAGTTCGCGTTCGCGCCGACCTGCTTCAGGCCGGTCTGCTCGCCATCCTTGACCGAGTACAGGAGGCCGCGTCGCCAGTCGTCGCCTTCGGGGGCGAGCGGCTGATCCCGGGATCCCAGCACGCGGTTGATCTCGTCGCGGGCGTCTCGGGTGCGCTTGTCGTTCGCCCAGCGCCGCGCCAGAGCCTTCTGGTACTTCACCTTGGCAAGGGCCAGCCAGTGCTCCGGCCCCTCGGGGGAGCAGTCCATGGCCCGGATGCTGGGCTCGAGCAGCCCCAGGGCGACGTCGACCGCGTAGGGGCGCTTGATGGGGGAGGTAGCGACCAGCGAGCAGGCGCGGTTGAGCTCAACATCCCGCCCTGCTGGCAGATCACCCTGAGGGGCAGATCCGCCCGGCACAGCGAAGGGTTGACCGTCCAAAATTCGAGAGAGCAGCTTGCTCGACGCCGCGCTGCGCATGGACTTCACCGAAGCGCGCAGGGCATCGAGGTCCACGGGACCGGGGTCGAGCTCTCCCGAGATCTCAGGCTCGAGCGCGGCCTTCGCGATGGACAGTGCCTCGGCCGGCTTGATCTCCAGATCCAGGTCTGCGGCTGCCAGGGGTCGCCCCTCGCCTGTGTAGAACGCATACCCGGTGCCCTCGGGGCGGGTCGGCACGAAGTACAGGTGACTGGGGTTCTTGCAGGTCGTGTCCGGGCGCTTCGCGAACCGCGCCGCGATGGCGGCCCACACGCGCGGCCACTCCTCGACCGGGATCGGCTCCTCCAGGCGGATGAGGATCCGGTAGCCGTTGCCGCGGTGCGTCTGGTGGCAGGCGTACTCGAAACCGTCTAGGGCTTGTGCCGAGTAGGCGAGATCCTCCGGGGTGGGCTCATCGAGGTCGAGCACGGCGACCGTGATCGCCTGAACCTCAGAGTCGAGCCGCTTCGCGCCTGTGGGGAACGCTGCCGGGATCCACGCGCGGCCCTTCTTCAGGGGGCAGTCTTTCCCGGGGCACGGCAGGCACGGCGTGTAGACCGGGACCTTAAGCGAGGCGACCAGCTCCGACCATGTGACTTCAACCGGTTTCGGGAGTGAGTCGCTCTCGCTGTCGAGCAGCGAAATGATCATCGCTTAGGTATAGCGCTCAGCCCGTTTGCGGTCCCAGAAGAAATTGATGCCCTGACCGCACCTGCGGCTCCGGTTGAGGTTGAGGCCGTCAGCTGTCACGACCTTGCCGACCGTGTAGTGCAGCCGCTCGCGCTTCGGGATCTCGTCGCTGGTGTAGTAGCAAGCGCTGACGCAGGTGCGCGCCGGGCTGCGCGTGCCGTTCAGGTAGTAGATCCCGAGAACCTTCGCCTTGAGGCACCGGTGCTTGTCGTCGTCGTACGGGGACACCACCTTGCCGATGATCTTGAGCTTCACGATCAGCTGGCGCGCACTCTTCAGCGCGACAGCTTTCTTCCAACCGATGCGGTCCTTAGCGGACATGATCCCAACCTTTCAACCCCTGAATTGGGGGCGCGGGGGCGCGTACCGCGTACACGCCCCACGCACCGCAACTCAGAGGCGCCCGACCAGCTCCACCCGGTTGCAGTTGATCGGGCTGATCTTGTACTTCGGATCACCGCCGTTCACGATCAGGCTCACCGACGCCACGCCGAACTGATCCAGCACGCCGATGTCCGTCACCTTGTACCGGACCCCCCGCGTGAGCTTCATGCCCTCGCGCCCCGGCTTGGGCTCGACGAGGTCGCCCACCTTCAGGCCCCGGCTCGCCTGCTGCGCCTCAGCCGCGTTCTTGTCGAGCGCGGCCTTGCCCTCGACGCGCTCCAGGTGCGCCGCCGCCTGCGCGGTGAAGCCTGCGCGCTGCGCCTCGACCGCCTCGCGCGCTGCCGTCGCGTCGGGGAGCTTGAACATGCCCAGCGACGCTTCGCTGAGAGCGCTCGTACCTCCCGCGCGGTGCACGTTCTTGAGCATGTCGATCAGCGCGAGGCCGGTCTCGCGAGCGAAGGTCTTCGCACCTTCAACGCCGAGCCGCGCCTCGACGTCGCTGACCTTCATGCCGAGCCGCGACATGACGTAGCCGAGAAAATTCGCCGCGCTGGATTCGGCGTCGTACTGATCCTGCTCGTCCCACTTCGTGAGATCCCAGCAAGCGTCCTTGAACGCGACGATCGCGGGCGGGTCGCGGTCGTCCGCCATGCGGCCGTTGGGCTGCACGCGCGGGGCGCCGAGAGCGTCGAGGTCGACGACCTTGACGTCCAAGCCAGCGGCCTTGAGGGAGTTGATCAGATTCTGAATCGGGTTCGGGTTCATGTTTCGTTCTGCCTTTCGTGCTGCGTACTACGGGTTGGACTACGGGGTTTCAGCGCTTCAAACAGGAAATGCCACGGCTGCCGTACGTGGACGAATCGGTGACGTAGCAGCGTACACCGGCGTCCGAGTCGTCCCAGATCGAAACCGGGGCGCCGGGCACCGACTCCATGCTGTCATTGCACGCGGCGCACAGCAACAAGATCAAAATCAGTTTCACAAATCACCCCACGTGAGAGATTCAGTGATGTACACTCTAGGGGCTGATCGCCTGTCGTGCAAGATCATCGCACCCGCGATCTCGCACGCGGTCGAGCGGTCGCACGAGGCGTCAGACCAGACCGGCTGCGAGTTGACGATCTCGATCATCGGGATCTTGGAAATCGGGTTGCTGGCCATGGGCTGTGAAGCTGCCCAGATCGCGATGACGGGGTAGAGGGCGCTCACGTGTGCATCCTTTCAAAATAGTTCTGCACTTCCGATCTGTTCATCTCGTGCCTCACGACACAGTCGAAGCGGTAGTGACGCTTACCGTCGATCGTGTAGCTCACGCGCGACTTGCAGGTAACGATCGAGAACAGCACCTGCAAGGTCTCACCTACAGCGATGTAGTTTGATCGCGAGTGCCACACCTGCACAGTGCCGCCCCCAGCGGCGATCGTGGGGCCCTTCATGATCACGCGCAGTCGGTTGAGCTTCACGTGCGTGCTCCCTTTCGTGCAGCCCTGACGCGGGCGACAAGCTCTTCATGCGTCTCACCCCTGACCGGGGGCGTGTCATCGTAATCGGCACACCAGCGGCTGTGCAACGGGCCGCGCGCGTACCCGAGTGCAGCGCCGCCGCAGACGCAGGACTTCCGGGTCATCGCGCGCTCGATCAGGCCGGGTTCGCGGTCGAGCGTGGGCACGGGGTAGCCGGTCGCGCGCATCTCGTCGAGATCGAACGTGCCACTAGTGACCGGGCTGCACTGCCACCCGTGATGAGTGCCTAGTCGCTTGCCGCATGCGAGGCAGATCAGGTCCATGAGGGGCGCGTACCAGGGTTTGTCGTACTGGTACGAGGGGAACGGCCAGCTGGGCTTGATGAGCGTGCTCACGACTCACCGCCAAACTGCGCGATCACGCGCTTGATCTCAGCGACGGTTGCGGGCAGCCCGATCGCGCGGCGGATCTGGATCGCGTTCTCGTCGCCGAAGTCTGCCGCGCTGGGGGTCTGCGATGACCCGTAGCCGGCGCCAAGGCGCACGCCATTGCGCGCAGCGACGTTCGCTTGCCAGCCCACAAACACCCCCCGGAAGATCGCGGGGTGCGTCACGCGAGCAATCGCGTTGAGATCGATTGGGCTCTCAGCGCGCTTGATCAGCGTGCGCGCGGTGACGGTCGATCCGCCTCCGTAGCTGGCCGCGTCAGCCCAGATCTCACAGCGGTAGCCAGCGGCTTCGAGCAGGTCAGCCACCACCACACCTGCGACGGGTTGCCAGCCGAGATCTGAGGCGGAAGTGCCCGCGTTGGCACCCAGCGGGATGTAGAGCACGGCCGTGCGGTTGCCGTGTGCGACGCGAGTGCGCTCGAAGCGCCCCCAGGCGCGCGGCTGGCCGGCAAGCATGGCGTTGACGTCCATGCGAGTGCCAATCAGGTGCCGCTCGCTCCACACCGGCTTGATCGTGCGCGCCGCGGGCAGGGTCAGGGCCGCGCACTCGCGCCGCGCCTGCTCAACGCGCGCCGTACCCTCGGCCGTGCCGCGCGCGACCACTCCGGCAAGCTCTTCAACGCTACCGGCACCAAACCACTCGGCGCCCTCGTGTTGCATGCGATAGAGGCGGGTCTTGTACGCCGCTCCGATGCGCGCTGCATCCTCTCGGTTGTCGAGCGTGCGGTGCATCGCTTCCGGGGTGCAGAGTGCGTCGAGGTCAAAGGTGCCGGTGAATTTCATGCTGGGGTTCCTTTGCAGTCTAGATGCCACGGGTCAAGGTGCTGATGAGACTAGATCACGTCCAGGTGCGCGAGTCCGACTGGTGTAGACTCGCGCACCCAACCTGATCTAGTTCCAGACAGTGTTGATTTCGGTCTCAGTCCACCCCGCGCCGACGCACAGGGCCTTGAACGCGCCCTTGAGGGGCAGGGCACCCAGCTTGGCGTCCCGCGCCGCGCGCCGCGCCATGCGAGTCGTCAGCGGGCGCCGCACCTGCCGCGCGTCGGCTTGCTTGCGCGCCGCGGTGATCAGGTCGACCGCCTCAGGGCTGCCTGAGATCTCGATCTCCAGGTCGCGATCGTAGCCGCATTCCATGACGTAGAAGCGGTCGAGGAAAGCCGCGTCGAGCTGATTCGCGCCGACGTAGGTACGACTCGCGCCCGTGCCGTAGGTGTTGGCAGTGCAGATCACCACTGCACCCTCGCCCATCTTCGCCTCGCTACCACCCTCGCTGTCAGCGCGCGGCACGTAGAGCACGCGTTGCTCGATCGAGTTGAGGGCGCAGAGAGTGTTCGGGTTGCCGCGGTCGACTTCGTCCAACAGGATCACGTCACCACGCTCCCACCCCTCGACGACGGCGCTGGGGGTGTAGCGCTGGGTTCCGTCGCTGATGTTGGGCGCGCGCCAGCCGAGCAGCTCTTCCCGCGTCATGGTTTCGTTGATCGAGACCGCGGTCAGCTTGCGCTTGAGGGCGGTAGCGACCTGCTTCGCGAGCGTCGACTTGCCGCTGGCCGCGGGACCGCAGATCATGAAGAACACCTCACCCGCCGCGATCAGCTTGAGCACGACCCCCAGGGCAGGGTGCGCGCGGCCGGTGAACTTCACGTCAGGCATGCTGGGGATCGTGATCTCCACCTTACGCGCCGAGTTGAGCGTCTCTTCGATCAGGCGCACGATCGTCGCCTTGTCGGTGGCGTCAGCGACCATGCGCTTGATCGCCTCGGGATCGAGCTTGTTGGCGGACTTCGCCAGCTCAAGACAGGTCTCTTCGAGGGTCTTGATCCTGTCGCCTACCGCGCCGCTGATCATGGCGTTGAGAACGGCGTCGAGGGACGTCGAGGGGGACGGCTGAGGTGTGGGGGTCGGCATGTCGGGTTTCTCCTGGGGGTGGGACGGCGGGGGGGTGGGCTTCGGGTTCTGGGGCAAGTCGCGAAAGCCCCAGGTCTGCGCACAGCCGGTGCAGCGCGCGTAGACGTAGCTCTGGGCAACGCCGTTCGCGTCGCGTTTCTTGGTGAACGCCCACGCGACCTTGGCGGCGCACGTGGGGCAGGGGTCGCGGTCGACGGTCTCACCGGGGGCAAAGGCCTTGTAGCCCTTGCCCCCGGTGCGCTTCATGGCGTCGGACGTGGAGATGGGGCCGGTCTCGCGCAGGTTGAAGTCTGCGACCGGTGTGGGGTTGGTCTTGAAGGGGCGTGCCATGACTAGCCTTTCTTGGGCGTGGGGATGTTACCACAGAAGTGGAAGCGCTGGGGGTTGATCTCGATCTCGAAGCGCAGCGAGCGGCCGTAGCAGCTCCCGAAGAAGGGGTCATGAAGCGCGAGCACGGCGTACAGCGTGAGGTGTGCGTGGTAGCAAGTGGTCATGCCGCCGTCTACTGCACACCGCGCGCCGCGCGCAAGCCCCCGATGCGCTGGATCTGACTTACTCGAGATCGTCCGAATCCCGGTCAGACTGTGGGCGCGAGTCTACACCAGCTTGCGCAGGATGCGCCGCGCGGTAGGCCTGATCAGCCTGTTGGCGGCGCCACGCCGCGTGGAGCTGCGCCGTGTCGCGCTCGATCTGGCGAATGTCCCTTTCCTCGCGCCGCTCGCGAGCTTCAGCGGCTTTTGCAGCCCCCAGGGCCGCCTTGATGCGCTCGTACTCAGCCTTGAGCGCGACCCCCGTTTGCTTGTGAGCTGAGAGCTTGAGCACGATCTCAGCGTACTGTGACTTCAAGTGGTTGTAATTACTCACGTGATCCTCCAAAAACGGGTGTGGAACGGGTTTGGAGACGTCAAAGGATCACGCAAGATCCTGTAACGCTTGGGGAAACAGCCGTTTTGTGTCGTGATCCTCGGAAAAGCGCCATCCTTGGTATAACTAACAGCTCATCACCATGTCACTACTCCCTGGTGTACTACTAGTCTCTCTTTCTTCTATACCTTCTACTCTCTTGATCAAGGATCAGGGATCAGAAGAGAGCGAAGCGCCCACATTTCGCCGCTGTGCAGCGATCCGCAGGCTGGGTAGGATGCCGCGCGTGATCCGCTCAAGGCTGTCAGGATGGCGGATGACCCTCCGCTATAGCGGACGCCACCAGGGATCGGGCCGGATCATTAACACAGTGCGTTAAATCGAGATCTCATGCAGCATCCAGGCCATCGCTAACCCCTCGGATTCACTGCGTGTGAGGGCGTGTAGGTTGACGCGGTGTGTTAAAAGTCGATCGACCCCAAGCCGGGTGGGGGGTGATGAAAATGTGCTTCCCGTAATTCGTCGGGACCGATTTTGACCAAAAATTGATTTTTCGCGACCGTTAAATCGGTCGCCTGAATTAACGCGGTGCGCTAAATCGAGAATTCGGCGTCCCAGTCGGGATAGATTTCCCGATGCGGAGCGGTTACTCCGGGAGCGTGGGCGCCATCCAAGTCTTGAACGCAGCCATGAAGGGCCGCTCGCGTAACTGGCGCGAGTCGGTGCGCGAGCTGATCGGCGACGACTCCGACAAGCTGCACGAGATCCTCTTCTCCCTGGCGAAGGGCGAGCCCTGGTTCGCGAACCTCCCGGACGGCCGCGTGAGCGCGCCGATCATCCCCTCGAGCGACGTGCGGCTCCGCGCGGCGATGTTCCTGCACGAGGCCATCCACGGGAAGGCCGTCGCGCAGACCGAGGTCCGCAAGGCGGAGGAGGAGACGCGGGAGCTCGACGCGATCCGGGCGCTGAGCGACCGCGAGCTCGAGATCGAGGCCATCAAGGTCCTGGCCGAGCGCGGGCACCGCGCCCTCGACCCCGGCCCGGAAGAGGTCGTCTACGCCGGCGAAGACGTGCCGCCGGCGGACGTGGCGATGTCGATCTGGTTGGCGGAAGCGCGCGAGCCCTGTTACGACGAGTGAGCCGCACCGCGGCAGAAAGGCTGTGTCTGATGAACCCGCTGTTTGCGTTTCACGAGTTGAATGACCTCGGCAAGGGACGTGCGAACCAGATCGCGTCGGAGTTCGACGACCTGCTCGCGAAGTTGACGTTCCTCTGTGGCGATCCGGAGTTGCAGGCGTCGCCGATCTCCCGCGAGTTCTCGATCGTCAAGACGAAGCTCGAGGAGGCCTGCTTCTTCGCGAAGAAGGCGATGGCGGTCAACAAGGGCTGCCAGAAATGACCCGAGACGCAGAAGCCGTGATCGAGATGCTGATCGTGGCCGCGCGGCAGAACATCCGCGTGAAGTCGATCAAGCTCGCCACCCCTTCGTACCTGCGCGTGGCGCTCGGCGCGAACGTCAGGCAGGAGGACGCCGACATGCGGTGGGCGAGGCCGGACGCTGCGCCGGCGGCCTACGCGCCCATGAACGCCGCGTACCAGAAGCCGGTGAGGTACGAGTCCGTGCAGGTCGGCAAGTCGTTCAAGCTGCACGGCCCCATGGGCGAAGTCCTGATCGAGGAGGACGCCTCGTGACCCTCGCAGAAGCAAAAGATCTCATCGAGAAAGCCTATCCTGGGCAGGGCGTGACCCTGGGGGTTGAGAAAGGTGTCTGTCGGATCCGGGCCAAGGACGGGACCGAGCTCGGCGCGGCGTTCAGCTGGTTGCCGGCGGTGCGGCAGGCCGTGAAGCCCGTGCTCGACGCCCAGCACGCCGACAAGGTCGCGCAGTTCGAGCGAGACAAGGAGCGCCACGTGCAGTTCCTGCGCTTCTTGAAGGAGTACCTCAAGGCCCCGTTCGAGGAGTGGCTTCGTGCTGAAGACGAAAAGCGGAAGCAGTCTGCTGATCAGGCCGGTGATGCCGCCGGAACTCCGAAGCTGGTCGTGATCCCGTGAATCGGCGCGAGCAGCAACGCGCTGCTCAGCGCACGTACTACGCCAGTCACCGCAAGCAGGTGGACGCACGGCTGAGGGTGTGGCGTGCGAACAACAAAGGGAAAATTGCCGCGCGTGATCAACGCGCGCGCTTGAAGAAATTCGGGTTGACGATCGAAACCTGGGAGCAGCTCATCGTGGACCAACACGGGCTGTGCTTGATCTGCGGAGATCCACTGGACTTGAGCAAGAAGACCCACGTCGATCACAACCACGTGATAAAGGTCGTGCGTGGGATCCTCTGTGAATCATGCAACCACGGTCTGGGGAAGTTCCGAGACAGCCCTACGCTACTGGATCGCGCCGCCGAGTACCTCCGTCTGCGAGGCAGTGCGTGTCGCTGAAGACAAAAAGCGGCTCGCCGCTGGTGATCAGACCAGTCCAGCCAGCGGAGATCAATCTGATCAAGTCGGATTGGTACCGCAGTTTTGCTGAGTACGCCCCTGAGCGGCGGAAGATCCGCCCGGACGTGTTCTCGACGTGCCTGAACGGCCGCATCGAGCGGCTGATCGAGCGCTTCCCCCCGGTCGTGGCGGTGTTCGAGCGGGTCCCGGACGAGGTCCTGGGATGGGTGTGCAGGGAATTCGCCCGCCCGGTGACCCATTACGTGTACGTGAAACGCGATTTTCGTCGCCAAGGCATCGCGTCGGCGTTAGTTCAGAGCACGATGTGCTACACGCACCGAACCGACGCCGGATCTGACCTGTTCAGGGCGGTCGGCGCGCTGTACAACCCCTTCCTCCTGGAGTCCTGATGCCCACCGAAGCCCCGGCGCCTGTCCCCGCGCCCGAGACCCCCAAGGTCGAAGCCCCCAAGCCCTCAGGCCGCGTCAAGATCAAGCAGCTGGTGCTGCGATCCGGCTGCGAGATCTCCTGGACCGGCCCAGTCGACATGACGCTGGGCTGCAAGGACGGCAAGCTCGAGTACGACCCGGCCGCCCGGGTGTTCCACGTGCACAGTTTCAAGGTCGGCAAAGCCGCCAAGGTCATCCCGGTCGAGTCGGTGAAGCACTGGGAGGAGATGGATGCGGCGGTTTCGCTGCCCCCGCCCACCCCGGCCCACAAGGTGCGCGACCCGGAGACCGGGATCACGACCCTGAAGTCTGAGGCCAAGCCCAAGGCGGCCGACAAGTCGAAGGTGAAGCTCGGTCGCACTGCGGACGGCAAGCCCGGCATGGTCATGCCGGACGGAACCGTGGTGCCGCTCACGTGAGGACGCTCTTCGTCTTGCTGTTCGCCGGCTGCATGGCGCACGAACCCGCGCGGTCGATGGGGCCTTACGGCCCGCGTCCGCTCCCCGAGGAGATGCAGCAGGGCCGGGTGGAGTGCCGCGCGCAGTGCGCGAGCCTGAACCGGGACTTCGGCGAGTACAACTACGACGGTGCGTGCATCTGCGCGCCAGAACGGCTGAAGCCCGAGCACCAGGGCTGAGGCGGCGCCTTGCAGGACCGGGCGCAGCTCATCCTGGCTGAGGTCGCCGCGCGGAAGGCAGCGCGGGAGCGCGTCGCCGTCACGGTTGCCGCCATCGCCGGCGAGCTCTTCGACAAGCAGCTGGCGCTGTGGATGGATCCGGCTCGAGAGAAGGCCGCCCTGTGCACCCGCCGCGCCGGCAAGACCGAGTGCTGGACGCGCATCGCGACGATCACCGCGCTCGAGCGGCCCCGCGGGCTGGTTCGCCTGTGGGCGATCAACCGACTGCGCTGCAAGCAGCTGATCTGGGAGCCGCTGATGTACCTGCTGGCCCGGCACCAGATCGCGCACGAGGCCAACGAGACCGAGCTCACGGTGCGGCTGTTCAACGGCGCCGAGATCCGGCTGCTGGGAGCCGACAAGGACAAGGAAGCCCAGAAGAAGCGCGGCGACAAGACCGACATGGAGGTCGTGATCGAGTCCCAGCTGTTCGGGCCGTACCTGTACAGCCTCGTCAACGACGTGGTGAACCCGTGCCTGTTCGACAACCGCGGCACGCTGTACCTGGAGGGCACGCCGGGCGTGGTCTGCGGCGGGTTCTGGTTTGACGTCACAGGGAACGAGAACACCGCGTCGAGGTGGCAGAGCCCCGGGCGCCTGCACGCGGACGGGACGCTCGTCGGGGCCGGCTGGAGCTGTCACCACTGGTCGCTGCTCGACAACCCGCACCTGCCGAACGCCCACGAGGACCTCACGGAGCTCAAGCGGCGCCGGAACTGGGCCGACGATCACCCCACCTACGTGCGCGAGTACCTCGGCCGGTGGGTGAACGACTACAACGCGCTGTACTACGCCTTCGATCCGGTTCGGAACACGTTCGAGGAGGGCAAGATCCAGCCGTGGGGCAAGGGCTGGACGCACACGCTGGGCTGGGACCTCGGTGGGGTCGACGACATGGCCCTGGTCGTGTGGGGTTTTCATCCTGATCACGACAAGCTGTACGAGGCGTTCTCCTGGAAGCGGTCTTTCTCTGGATCTGAGCTCTCCGCCATGGACGAGGTCATGAAACAGATCGGAGATCTGGGCTCGAGGGGCTTCAACATCACGACGATGTACGCGGACACGGGCGGCGGCGGGCGGATGTACGTGGACGAGGTGATCAAGCGCTACCCGTACTCGTTCCAGCCGGCCAAGAAGTCCGAGAAGTACGAGCACGTGCTGCTCCTGAACGACGAGCTGCGATCCGGGCACGCGAAGCTGCGTCTGGGCTCGAGCTACGCCGCCGAGATGACCGAGCTGCCGAAGAAGCAGCCCTGGCCCGACCCGGACGACCCGCAGGCGCCCCCGCAGGAGGACCCGCGCTTCGCAAACCACTGCTGCGACGCGGGTTTGTACGCTTTCCGGGGCGCGATGCACTACCTGCACCGAGATCCGCCCAAAAAGGTGGCCCCTAACACTTCCGAGTGGTTTCGCCAGCAGGAGGCGGCTATGATCCAGAAAATCGTGGACCGTAAGGCGTCGGCGGATGAGCGGGACTGGCTCGAGAAGTCAGTCGGTTCGGATCACGAGGACTTTTTGGAGCTGGAATGATCGACGCGCTGCGTCAACCCTGGATCCGTCGCTTCATCGGCATCTGCGCCGTGGGCTGGGTCGTGTCCAAGCTCCCCCGGAGCTGGCAGTGACCCTCCCGGAGCTCGTCGCCTTCATGCGCGAGAACAACATCCTGCACCTCAAGCACGAGGGCACGGAGATCACGCTCATGCCCGAGCTCGAGGCGCCCCCGAAGCCGGCGGAGCCCGACACCCGTAAGGGACGGCTCGGGATGACCAAGCAAGAGGAGATGGATCTGTTCAATCAGGTCTTCCCCGAGGACTTCGCGGCCAGCTGATGGACTACAAAGATTTCGAGAAGAAAAAGAAAAAGCCCGGCCCTGATGACGTGGGCAAGCCCGGCTACTGGTTCCGCGAGGAAGACCCGCGCAGGCGCGCGCAGGCGCTCAACGCCGCCGCGCAGGCCCTGGACAAGGACCAGACGACGCGGCGCAACATGAACCTGCTTCACGCGCGGCTCTACGGGAACTTCGATCTGGTAGGGTTCGGCGCCCGGCAGTACAACCGGGGCTCGATCGCGGCCTCGAGCAGGATCGCGCTCAACGTGGTGGAGGCCGGCATCGACACGCTGGCCGCGAAGATCTCGAAGCACCGGCCGCGTCCCCAGACCACGACGGACGGCGCGCAGTGGAGCGAGCAGCAGAAGGCGAAGCGACTGGGTCGGTTCGGCGAGGGCATGTTCGGCTACGCCAAGGTCTACGACAAGGACGACCTGATCTTCATCGACTCGTGCGTGTTCGGCGACGGCGGCTACAAGCTGTACATGGACGAGTTCGGCAAGGTGAACGTCGAGCGCGTGTTCATCGACGAGCTGCTGGTCGACGAGGCAGACGCGAAGTACGGCGCGCCACGCCAGATGATCCAGGGCCGGCTCTGCCACAAGGAAGTCCTCAAGGAGATGTTCCCGAAGTACGCCGGCGAGATCGAGGCCGCGCAGGCGCCCAAGGGCACCGAGGCCGAGGGCTTCGGCGACATGGTGCAGGTCTGGGAGGGGTGGCACTTGCCCTCGGGACCGAAGGCGAAGGACGGCTACCACTCGATCGCGCTCGAGGACGGCGACTGCGAGCTGTTCGGCGAGAAGTGGACGCTCCCGCGCTTCCCGTTCGTGTTCTACCAGTACAAGCCCCGCGTGTCGGGAGGCTTCTGGGGCAAGGGCGTGGCCGAGATCCTCACCGGGATTCAGCTCGAGATCAACCGGTTGATCCGGTCGATCTCCGAGCAGCTGCGCCGCAAGGGAAAGGGCCGGGTGTTCCTGCCGCTGTCGGCGAAGGTCCCGCCCGAGCACCTCACCAACGCGATCGGCGACATCGTGTACTTCAACGGGGGCGTCCCCCCGGTGGTCGACAACTCGAACGCGGTCGCGGCCGAGGACTACGCGCAGCTGGACCGGCTGTACCAGAAGGCGTTCCAGATCATCGGCGCCAGCGAGCTCAGCGTGAGCGCGAAGAAGCCCTCCGGCCTGGATGCTGGCGTGGCGATCCGCGAGTTCGAGGAGATCGAGTCTGAGCGCTTCGCGAAGCAGCACCAGCGCTGGGACCGGTTCCACTGCGAGCTCGTCGAGGCCATGTTCGACATGGTGCGCGAGTTCGGCGGATCCGACTACGTCACCAAGTACGAGCACAAGCGGTACATGGAAACGATCAAGTGGGAGGACGTCGCGCACGAGCGCGGCGCGTACTCGATCAAGATCGTCCCGAGCTCGAGCCTCCCCGGTACCCCCGCCGCACGGCGGCAGGCCGTCAAGGAGATGATGGCGGACGGGTTCATCGACAAGGCGGTCGCGCAGAAGCTGCTCGACATGCCGGATCTCGAGGCCGAGACCAACCTGGGCAACGCCGCCATGGACGACGTCGATTTCATGATCGACCAGATCCTGAACACCGACGAAGAGGCCCAGATGCCCGATAAGTACAGCAACCTCGCGCTCATCGTCGAGCGCGGCACGGCTGCATACCTGTTCGCCAAGAACCACGCCGCGCCCGAGGAGCGCCTCGCCGCGCTCGCGCGCCTGATCGATCAGGCCGCGGCCAAGCTGATCGCCGGCCAGGAGGCCCCGATGCCCGCGCCGGCGCCCGGCGTCTCGCCCGGCTCGGCCCCCGCGCCCGGCGCGGTCGCGCCCCCGGTCCCCGCCGGCCCGATGAGCAACTCGCTGACCATGAACATGCCCCCCACCCCCGCCGTACCACCGAACATCGCAGGACCTTGAGGTAAAATCAGATGGCTACCGATCACATCGCCGCGGCCGTGGCCGCCATGGAACAGATGGAGCGCACTGCGCCCCCGACCGAGACTCCCGCGCCGGAGGCTTCCGCGGCCGAAGCCGTGGCCGACCCCGCGGTCGCGGAACAGCCCGAAGCGCCTGCGGCTCAGGCCCCCGCGAAGGCCGACGAGCCCCCCAAGCCGGCCGATCCACCCAAGCCCCCGGACAAGGTCGCCAAGACCTGGGAAGACATCGCGGCGGAGAAGGCCGCCCTGCGCAAGGAGCGCGAGGCCCTTGGTCTCGACTCCCGCGCGAAGGCGCTCGCTGACGCCGCCGCGAAGGGCGACGCCATGGCGCTGCTGACGGCGGCCGGGATCTCGTGGTCGGCCGCTGCGGATCAGGTGCTCGGCAAGGCTCCGGTGAAGCCCGAGCCCAAGCCGGAGGAGCAGGTGATGTCGCGCGTCGAGCAGCTCGAGCGCGAGCTCGCGGCCTCCCGCGCCGAGAAGGCCGAGGCCAACGTGATGGCCCAGATCCAGGAAAAGGCCAAGGACCCGAAGTTCGGGCTGGTTTCGGCTCGCAAGGCGGAGAAGGAAGCGCTCAACTTCATCAAGAGCTACTTCGCGCGCACCGGGCAAGCGCCCGGCGAGACGCTCGAGGAGAGCATCGAGATCGCGCTCGAGGCGGTGGAGACCCACCTCAACAAAGAGGCCGATTCTTGGAAGGAAGTGTTGCAGAAGCGTGGCGGGGTGGCTACATCACCCACGAAGCCAGCAGTTTCCGCAGCGGCCGTGAGTCAGCAGGCCACAAAATCACTCACGAATCAGTCCGGTGCTGGCCCCAGCCAGCCCGGAAAGCCCTCCAAGGCCAAGAAGTCGGAATCCGACTACTACCGCGAAGCCGCGGCCCTCTTGACCGAGGAATAAGACGGTTGGTCATAGCCTGCCGTCGAGGAAACTTCGATGGCAGCCGCCTCACTCAGCACCGTTCCCTACCTCTACAAGACGCTCTGGCCGCAGGAGCGCGTCGAAAACGAGGTCTACGACGACAACCCGTTCCTGGCCCTCGTGCCGAAGGACGAGAACTTCGTCGGTGACTCGCTCTACCTCGCGCTGCGCTACGCAGACTCGCGCGGCCGGTCGGCCACCTTCTCGACCGCCCAGGCGAACAAGAACCCCCACAAGGGCGTTCGGTTCAACCTGACCCGCGGCCACGACTACGCCCTCTTCGACGTGGATCACGAGTCGATCCTCGCCGCGAAGAAGGACAAGGGCGCGCTGATCCGGCTGCTCGACACCGAGATGGGCTCGGCGCTCAACGCGCTCACCCGCTCGCTGGCGATCGCGCTGTACCAGGACGGCTCGGGTACCCGCGGCCAGATCGACACCAACGACCCCGGCGTCGGCACCACGTTCACCCTCGCGAACCTCAACGACGTGACCAACTTCGAGGTCGGCATGTCGATCGTGTTCGCGGCCACCGCAACGGGCGCCCTGCGCGCCGGCGGCGCTCGCACGGTCTCGGCCGTCAACCGCGGCACCGGCGTGATCACCGTCTCGGCGGCGATCGATGCGGCGGTCGGCGCGTCGGACTTCGTGATCGCCGAGGGCGACGCGGCGAACGGCGGCTCGATCATCCTGCCCACGGGCCTGCTCGGCTGGATCCCGAGCTCGGATCCGGGCGCCACGGCCTTCTTCGGCGTGGACCGCACCCCCGACGTGACCCGGCTCGGCGGCATCCGCGTGGACGAGAGCGCGCTCAACCCCGAGGAGGGCCTCGCGGCCTGCCTCGCGCTGATGAGCCGCGAGGGCGCCAAGCCCAGCCACGTGATGCGCAACCCGATCGACTACAAGAACCTCCAGGTCGCTCTCGGCAGCAAGGTCGAGACCGAGTACATGGAGGTCGGCGAGATCGGCTTCACCGCGATCCGCGTGAACGGCCCCAAGGGTCAGGTGCGCATCGTCGCCGACCAGAACTGCCCCGGCGGGCGCGGCTTCGCTCTCACGATGAAGACGCTGAAGTTCTACTCGCTCGAGAAGGCCCCGATGACCATCGAGGCTGACGGGCAGTCGATCCTCCGCAACTCGACCACGGACACGTTCGAGGGCCGGATGGCGTACTACGCCAACCTCGGCTGCACGGCTCCCGGCTGGAACGCCAACGAGACGCTGCCCAGCTGATCAACTGAGCAAGGGGTCGAGGGCAACCTCGACCCCGCGCTCGATCTGGAGACACCAACATGGCAGCTCGCAACCTTCAGCCCGTCCGCGCTCTTCACCCGGAAGTGGTGATCATGCCCGGCAAGTTCACCGGCAACGGTGCCGCGAACCCGACCGCGTCGACCCGCAAGGGCCGCGGCTGGTCGGTCACGTACCTCTCCTCGACGGGGAAGTACCGCATCACGCTCACCGACAAGTTCCACGACCTCGTGGCGTTCGTCGCGAACGTCGAGGACCTCACGGCCCCCGACGACTGGGAGGTGACGATCGACTCCGAGACCGTCGCGTCCACGCGGCAGATCAACGTCAGCACCTGGAAGGGCGGGGCGCTCGCGGACCTCACGTCCGACGAGAAGCTGCACTTCATCGCCTGCCTGCTCAACACGGCCCAGCTCCCGATCCGGGGGTAAGACATGAGCGCGGTGTCCCTCACTACGCTGAGGGCGCGGGCTCGAGAGCGCGCCGACATGCCGGTCGCCGGGTTCATTGCGGACTCGGCTACCAGCATCGACGCCTGGATCAACGAGGGCGTGCAGAAGCTCACCGAGCTCCTGATCAAGGCCTACGGGCAGGGCTTTCTCGAGGTCTCGCAGACCCTCAACACCGTCGCCGGGCAGACCGATTACACGCTGACCAGCACGGCGGCGAACCTGCTCGTGCTGTACGGCGTGGATCTCGCGATCGGCGGCTTCAGCTTCAGCCTCCTGCCGTACAACAAGATCGAGCGCAACCTGCGCAAGAACCTCGCGACGCTGTCCTCATGGTACCAGCGGCCCTCGTACCAGATCACCGGCGGGGGTACGGCGCCCGTGCTGCGCCTGCTGCCGGCGCCTGACGGCGCCTACGTCTGCACGCTGCACTTCGCCCCCTCGGCGACGCTGCTCGTGAACGGCGGCGACACGGTGAACTTCCCGAACGGCTGGGAGCGCTACGTCGTCGTGTACGCGGCGATCCAGATGCTCATGAAGGAAGAGTCCGACGTGCGCGAGCTGCGCGTCGAGCTCGACAAGATGGAGGCCGAGCTGAACGAGATCGCCGAGCGGCGAGACGCGGGCAGCCCGCACAGCGTGGCCGACGCGGAGGCGGCCGAGGACGACAACCCCCTGAACTACTTCTGATGCTCGAGCTCTTCGACCGAACCCACAGCGGGAACTCGATCCTGGACCGGATCCAGGACAAGATCATGCGCGTGCTCAACCCCGCGCTGAAGATGCCCATCCTCAACGGGCAGCTGCTCGAGCAGGTGGTGATCACGTACACGGGATCCGGCCTCAGCAACAAGATCGCGCACAAGCTCGGCCGCGTGCCCCGCGGCTGGATCGTATGCGGTGTCTGCTCGCCTCCTTCGGCGCACCTCGGCGACATCGTGACCGACGTCGCCGCGGCCGACGACAAGTACCTGTACCTGGAAGCCCAGACGCAGACGGTCGTCACCAACCTCTGGGTGTTCTGATGGCGCTCGAGTACCGGAACATCGACGTGCCCTTCACGAAGGGCGTTGACCGCTCCCAGGACGAGATCCTGGCTATCCCGGACAAGCTCCAGATCCTCAAGAACATGGAGCTGAGCGGCGACAAGCTCTCGTGCGCGCTCCGCGGGGGCTGGCGCGAGCTCGTCGCCGGCGACACCGCGTACAGCGGCGACAACCCGATCGACGCGACCAAAGCGCGCGTGTTCAAGCGGCGCCGCGAAGCACTGCTCGAGTCGAGCCTCGGCCTGCACACCGCCGACGTGGACGGCGCGAAGTGGAAGCAGATCAAGACCACGATGAACCGCGCAGCGGTGGAGCTCGAGGGCGCGTTTCACGGCCCCGGGCGCGTGATCGAGTCGGACATCGCCGGCACCGACGACCTCAAGGCGATCGTCTACTCCTCGACGCACGAGAAGACCGCGTCGGGGCAGTCGGCCGTGTACCTGCGCGTGGTGCGCAAGGGTGTGGTGATCCGCGACGCGCGCATCGACACCAGCACCGACAACAAGGCGGTCAGCCCGCGCGTGGTCTACGACCCGACTGGTAGCGGTGGCGGCCCGCGGTTCGGCATCTACTGGGCGCAGTCGGACGCCGCCGGCGCGACGCTCACGATCCGCGGCACGACGCTCCTCACGTCGAACCTGGGCGCCTCACTCGCGGTGGTCACGATCAAGTCGGACTGGACCGGCACGGGACAGATCGATGCCTGCTTCCATGACGGGCCGGGCTCGAGCAACTTCTTCCTGGCATACCCCAGCTCGACCACGGCTCGCTCGGTGCAGTGCCTGATGCTCGGTACTGGCGCTGCGACGACCATCGACGCTCAGGCCAACAGCGGCACGGTCTTCGCGAACCCGATCAACGCTGTCAGCGTCTGCGTGACGACCGACGTGGTCAGCACGCGCGACGGCTACGTGGCGGTCGTGCACTCGACCAACTCCGCGGACGGGCTGGCGCTCGTCCTCGCGGATCTCGAGAACGCAGCGCCCGCTGCGGCGTTCACGAACATCGGCAACGCTCCGACCGGCAAGATCGCAACGCTGGTCGATTCGTTCGACTCCAAGCACTTCTGGCTCGCTTACGAGGCCGGCACCCCGGGCGTCACCACGACCGTGATCAACGCGGTCTGTGGGAAGTTCACGGCGTTCGCGCCAACTTTCTCGACGGCCGCGGGGTTCGCGTCCACGGGCATCGTGCGGTCGGTGGGCATCGCCTCCGGGCTGCACATTCGCAACCGCAGCGTGTACGTGGGCGCAGTCCACTACTCGCTCACCCAGTCGCAGCACCACGAGATCGAGATCGGGCTGAGCAGCGCGTCGTCGCACGTCGCGGTCACCAGCCTGCACGACATCTGCTCGCGCCTGGGGTTCAACGGGGGCTTCCTGTTCGACTCGACGTTCGGCGGGATCCTGGACTCGCCGTACCTCGCCTACGGGAGCGGCGCGACGTTCCCGGCGCAGATTCCGCACGCGACGACTGGCAGCGCCACGACCTTCACGCTCAAGCAGCGCGGCAACGGTGACCGGATCGTCGAGGCGACCCTCGACACCACGATGCTCGGGATCGACATCACGTCACTGACCTGGGGCGCACAGATCAACTCCGTCGAGTGCGGCGAGGCGCTCGTTCTCGCCGGCGCAAACCCGCTGCTGTACGACGGACAGACGCTCGCGGAGCTCGGGTTCGAGCAGTACCCGGAGAGCACTGAGATCACGACTTCGGTGGCGCTCGCGGGCGGTGGTCTGCCGGACGGCACGTACCAGTTCGTGTGCGTGTTCGAGTGGACCGACCTCCAGGGCAACAAGCACCAGAGCCGCCCGTCCACGCCCGTCTCGATCGTCATCGCAGGTGGCGGTGGTCTCGCGACGCTCAGCATCACCGCGGTTCCGACGCTGCGCCTCACGCGCAAGTCGAACGTGATCATCGCCGGCTACCTGACCGAAGCGAACGGCAGCATCTTCTACCGGATCCCGTGTGGTACCGCAGGTCTGCTCTCCGGCCAGCAGAACAACGCGAGCGCGGACACGGTCGGCGGCTTCGCGTCGGCGACGTTCGGCAGCTCGGTCACCAACCTGATCACGGGCGAGCAGCTGTACACGACGGGCGGCGCGCTCTCGAACAGCGCGTACCCGGCCTGCAAGCACGTCGCCTCGTGCCAGGGCCGGATCTGGTTCTGCGGTGGTGAGGAGCAGCAGATCCGGTACACCGAGGAGCGCACGATCGCCTTCTTCCCCGGCACCAACGAGTTCTACGTGTTCGAGACCGACACCAGCCTCGGCCGCTGCGGCTTGATCGAGGCCATGGACGACAAGCTGATCGTTGGCCAGGAGCGACAGATCGGTGCAATCTGGGGCCGCGGCCCCAACCGCCTCGGTCAGCAGAACGACTTCTCACCGATCATGAAGGTGCTCGGTGGCAATGGGGTCGTCTGGGAAAACACCAACTGCACCGCGCTCGACGCGGACGGGCTCTGGTTCTGCGACAAGGCGGGCCTGCGCCACCTGAACCGCAGCATGCAGCTGAGCGTCGCCCAGGACGGCGTTCCGATCGGCGCCGAAGTCGACACCGAGGTCGACACGCTCATCGCCGACGCGGTCGTGTACGCGCCGAAGAAGCAGGTGCGGTTCGTGAACAACGGCGCGATGCTCGTGTGGGACTACGAGAACCACCAGTGGTCGGTGTTCACGAACGACACGGACACCCCGGTCAAGAGCGCCACCGTCACCGAGGACAACGTGCTCGTGTTCTTGGCCAGCAACGGCTACGTACTCTACGAGAGCACGACGCTGTACACGGATCGCAACGCAGGCATCAACATCCAGATCAACACCGCGTGGCTGCGCGTCGGTGCGCTTGCGGGGTTCCAGCGACTGCGCGCGGTCCACGTGCTGGGGTCGGTCGCGGGATCGCTCTTTGGTCCTGCTCTGTCGGAGATCACCACCTTCGAGATCAAGGTGCTCCACAACTACAGCGTCGGGCTGGATCAGGCCTCGAGCACGACGACGGTGCCAGATCTCAGCCCCTTCAACTCCGGCTCACTGGATCTGGACGGCGCGTACCCGTTTCAGATCGATGCGCGTCCCGTGACCCAGAAGTCCGAGGCGTGCATGATCCAGTTGAAGGCGCTGTGCGGTGAGGAGAACACGAAGCTGCGCATCTCCGCGATCTCGTTGCAGATCGGGGCCAAGCGCGGTATGTTCAAGACGAGCTCCGTCCAGAGGGCAAGCTGATGCCTTACAATCCCAACTACAACCCCGACAACAACCAGGGCATCGGCAACAAGCTCGGTGACTTGGCGTACCGTCAGGCGCGCATCAACGACAACTCGAACGACAAGACCGGCCGTGATGCGGCAGCCGCGGCGGGCGACGTTCTCTCGGGCGCGGGGCAGGTCTTCTTCGGCGACAACAACGCCCCCGGCCTGATCGGCGGCGCGCGACAGGTGAACCCCAACGCCTACTGGGGCATCTCCGGTGATCCGTACCGGCAGAACGCGGTCGACGCCCAGGGTCGACCCCTCATGCAGGGCCAGGGCGACCAGACGCGGCTCCAGCAGCAGCAGCTGATCCAGATGCTCATGGATCAGGCGCAGGGGCGGGGCCCGAGCGTCGCGCAGAACCAGCTCCAGCAGGCCACCGACCGCAACATCGCGGCCAACGCCTCCATGGCGGCCTCGGGGCGCGGCCCCGGTGCAGCCGCCGGCGCGTACAACGCGATGAACGCGACCGCCGCGACCAACCAGCAGGCGGCCTCCGACTCGGCCATGCTGCGTATGCAGGAGCAGCTCCAGGCACGCGCCATGCTGGGGCAGGCCACGGGTCAGGTGCGTCAGCAGGATCTCGGGCAGCAGCAGCTCATGTTCCAGGAGCAGGCCCAGCAGGACGACATGGTCCAGAAGTACCTCCAGATGGGCTACACCGCGGATCAGGCGAACCGTCAGGCCGCGCTCGACATGGAGAAGCTCAAGACCGAGGCCTACAAGGGTGGATCGGGCGGTGGCGGCTTCCTCGGCGGCCTCTTCTCCGCGATGAGCGACGAACGCCTCAAGGAAGACGTGAAGGACGCAGACGACGAGCTCGCGGCGTTCCTCGACACACTCGAGCCGCACTCGTACAAGTACAAGGACGAGAAGCACGGCAAGGGACGCCGCGTCTCGGTGATGGCCCAGGAGCTCGAGAAGTCGAAGCTCGGATCTGAGTTCGTGTTCGAGACCGAAGACGGCAAGGGCGTCGACTACGGCAAGGGGCTCGGCACCATGCTCGCGACCCAGGCGGCGCTGCACCGCCGGCTGAAGAAGCTGGAGGCCAAGCGTGGCTGATTCGATCGAGATCGAGATCCACGGTCGGAAGGTGACGTTCCCCCGGAACGACATGACCGACGAGCAGTGGGCGGAGTTCAAGAAGAGCGCCGCGACCGTCGAGGCGAAGTCCGTCGCCGACAAGAGCAAGGAGACTCTCGACAGCGCCGACGCGGTGCGCTCGGGCTTCGTGAAGGCGGAGCCCGGCCCCGACAAGGAGAAGTCGGAGAAGGACAAGTCGCGCGGCGTGAAGGCGTTCGTCGAGCACGGCGTGATCTCCGAGGCGCTCAAGGCCACCGGTGCCGACAACACGCCGGACATCCCCAGCGCCGAGCAGCGCCGCTACCCGGCCGGGCAGCCGTCTCCGATGACCCCGGAGGAGACCGGCTCGGTCTTCGGCGGGCAGCTCGACTCCCTCAAGCGCGTGGTCGCACCCCAGCCGGCGTTCATGGTGCCGGGCGGCCAGACCGCTGCCGGCCCGATGCCCGACGTGCCCGGCCCCTCGCTGCCCCCGTCGATCCCTACCATGGCCAGCCGCGCCGTGGGCGAGATCATCGACCCGATCGCCAAGGGCGTCGTCGCCCCGGTCGCCGAGGCCTGGGGTCGCACGCCCGAGGGCCGCACCGCCATGGGGCCGCCCAACGCGATCCCCCCGACTTCTGTCCCCGGCAAGCCCGCTCCCGCCCCTAGCTCGAGTTCGGCGAGCATGTCCGCGGCAGTGCGCTTGCCGGGGGCGCCAACCATGCCGCCGGACCAGACCGGCGAGCTCGCCGCGCGCGGGCAGCAGAGCCTGAAGGATCAGGTCGCCGCGGCCGGCGACGTCGCCGAGGCCCAGACCGAGTTCAACAACCGCGCCGCGAAGATCCAGCAGGACAGCATCAACGCGCAGGAGGCGCGCGCGGCGGCGCAGCAGAAGCGCGACGACGAGATCCAGACGAACGTCGACAAGCGGGTCGCGGCCATGGACGCAGCGGAGAAGATCCTCCGCGACCCGACCAAGACCCCCGACCCCGAGCGCTACTGGCAGTCGCACAGCAAGGTCCTCTTCGCGATCGGCGTGGGGCTCCTGGCCGCCAACAACCGGGACATCTCCGGCGTGCTGGGGTCGGTGAACCAAGCGATCAAGAACGACATCGACGCCCAGGAGGCCGAGTTCAACGCTCCGAAGAACGCCGCCAAGGCGACGATCAGCGCGAACCAGGACGTGATCAAGATGCTGCGCGGCGCCCAGGCCGACGCTTTCGAGCGAAACAAGTTCTGGGAGGCCAGCTCCAAGCGGCTCTATGCCGACAAGATCGACCAGATGGCCAATGAGAACGCCGGCCGGATCAACGTCGCGAACGCGACCGCGATGGCGGCGAAGCTGCGCGCGGAGGCGGACAAGGCCGACCAGGACCGCTACGTGCACACGCGCGCGAACCAGATCAACGAGTACGAGGCCAAGGAGAAGGCCGGCGCGGAGCAGGTCAAGCTGGCGATCAAGGTCGGCGGTGGCACAGGCGGCAAGGGTGGGAAGATCCTCCCGGCCGAGGAAGCCAACAAGATGAGCAAGTTCGAAGCGGGCTTCAACCTGCTCAACCAGCTCCAGAGCAGCTACAAGAACCTCTACGGCGCCCAGGGTGGTGTCGGTGGTGTGCCGGGCTCCCTCGTCGAGAAGGGCGCTGCCAAGGTCCCCGGCACCGACGCGACCAAGTACAATGCGCTGCGCGATCAGGCGCTGCGCACGATCGGCCTCAACATCGACCAGTCCGTGCTCCAGAAGCACGACGTCGAGCAGTGGGAGGACCTGCTGCCCAAGGCCGGCGACACCAACGCCATGCTGAAGCTCAAGATCCTGAAGCAGGTCGTGAAGGAGAGCCGCGAGACGATGCTCAACGGCTTCACCGCGGCCGGGTACAACACCGGCGGGTTCAAGCCGCTCGAGGGCGACCAAGCGCCGCTCCCGTCCGAGAAGCCGGTCGAGTAATGGGGATCTTCGTCAAGCCGGACGGTTCGACCGTCGAGCTCGCGGAGTCCGACTACGCCGCGGCGCAGCAGCGGGGCTACCGCCCCGAGACGCCCGACGAGGCCAAGCTCCGCGAGGCCGGTAAGCACCCCTTGCGCGCGGGCATCGAGGGCGCGCTGCGTACCGCGACCTTCAGCCTGAGCGACGTTGCTCAGGCCGGTGCGCTCAAGGGCGCGGGTCGCGACCCGAAGGAGATCCTCGCGCGCCAGGAGGCCAACCCGGTCGCCGCGGGCGTCGGTGAGGCTGTCGGCCTGTTCACGCCGCTGCCCACGGGCGCGACGAAGCTCGCGAAGGGCGTCGCCGAGCTCGAGGGCGCCACCAAGCTCAGCCAGCGCGTGATCCAGGGATCCGTCGAGGGCGGCTTGTTCGGTCTCGGCAGCGCGATCCACGAGGACGCCTTCGGCGACTCCAAGCTGGCCGGCGAGAACGTCGCTGCCGGCGTGATGGGCGGCATGCTCGCGGGCGGGGTGCTGACCCCGGTGCTGGGCAAGGTCGCAGACGTCAGCCGCTCGGCGCTGGTGAAGGCGTTCGGGGGCCGCGCGCTGACAGACTCCCTCGGTGAGCTCGCCGAGACCTCTGTGATGCGTCAGATCACGATGCCTGGAGATCTCAGCAAGAAGGCGACCGGCAAGAACTTCCAGGAGCTCGGCCGGTTTGGGATCGACAACGGGTTCTTCAAGGGCCTGCCCAACTCCGAGACGGTCGCGCAGCGCGCCCGTGAGCGCGCCCAGCAGGCCTGGGGCGAGATCGGCGCTTCGCTGTCTGACCTCGACTCGCGCATGCCCGACGCCTTCGACCCCCACGCCGCCGCGGACAAGATGCAGGCGTTCGCCGACGAGCTGAAGCAGAACCCGGCCATGAAGGACGTGCGCCACGGGCTCGAGGGCATCATCAAGGACTTCCGCAAGACCTACGCCATGCCGGGCAGCCCGATCGAGGCGCCCATGACCTTCCAGAAGGCGTGGGAGACCGCGTCGGACATGCTGAAGCGCACCGGCGCGATGGACTCCAAGGGCGTCAAGGACAGCATGTTCCGCATGCGCGGCGAGCTCCAAGACGAGATCCTGGCGCAGGCTCGGAAGATCGACCCCGAGCTCGGCGACATCCTGGAGCGCAGCAACCGCGACTACTACCTCTCGAACCGGATCAGCGAGCTCGCCCAGAAGACCGCCGACCGCACGCTTCAGAACCGCGCGTACTCGCCGACCGACTACCTGATCGGCGTGGGGGCTGGACACCTGGGCGCCATGCTGCACGGCCCCGCAGGGCTCGCGGCGGGGCTCGCCGGCGCCGCGGCCCACAAGCTGCTGCGCGAGCGCGGCGGCTTCGCGGTCGGCAGCGCGCTCGAGGCCATGTCGCAGTCGCAGGTCCTGCCCAAGATCGCAGCAGGTCTCCGCAAGACGATCGAGGCCGGGCTCGAGGCCTCGCCTACGTTCGGTGGGCCGTTCCGGGCGACGCTCGAGAACGCCGCCGCGGCCGGCACGATGGAGCTGCTGCACGCGCACACGACGCTCGCGCAGAGCGACCCGATGTACCTGTCGTCGGTCGGCATGCAGCCCGAGGACCCCAAGGCGATCCCGGAGTTCACCGACAAGGCGCACCGGCTCGGCACGCTGTTCAACGCGGTCGACGAGAACGGCGCGCGGATCGACAAGGCGGTCGACGGCTTCCTCGGCGGCACCAGCGAGAAGCCCAAGGACCGCGAGCCCACCCGCGCCGAGTACGACAAGGTGATGGGGAAGCTCCAGGAGCTCGTGAACAGCCCGAACCTGATCTCGAAAACCCTCGGCGAGACCGCCCCCGGCGCCGCCGGCACGGCGACCCTCACGGCCCTGAGCGCGGCGAAGTACCTCGCCGAGCGGGCGCCCAAGGACCCCAATGCGAACCTCCCGGTGGCGCTCCAGCAGCCCTGGCAGCCGTCTCGAGCCGAGCTCCGCACGTGGTTCCGGTGCGTGGACGCCGTGGCGAACCCCGCCGGCGTGTTCGACCAGATGGCGCACGGGCAGGTGACCCCCGAGGCGATGGAGGCCCTGCGGAACGTCTACCCGCGGCTGTACCAGGAGTTCCGGGACCGGGCTTCCGCGCGGTTGGCCGAGCTGAAGAAGCCCCTCACCTTGAAGCAGCGCGCCCAGGTGGGCATGCTCGTGGGCGAGCTCGACGATCCCAAGATCACGGCGTTGATCCAGCGAACCCACGCCGTTAGCAAACCCCCGATGCCCTCCAAGCCAGACGGGCGCGAGAAGCTCGACGTGGAGAAGAACCTCCAAACCCAGGCCCAGCGCCTGGAAAATCGGTGACCTGATGCTGAAGCGATTCGTGATCTCTGCGGTGCTGCTCGGGGCCTTCCTGGCCGGGTCGGCCTACGCGCTCGACAACGCAACCGGGACCAAGATCGGATCCCAGCTGGTCGTCAAGTCGAAGACCTTCACGGTGGCCGACTCGCTCGCGACCAACGTCGCCGCGCTCACCGCGACCTCCGGGCTCGAGATGGACCGCGGCGGGGCGGTGGCCTCGACGCTGTCGGCCGAGTCGACGCGCACGATCACGGGCGGCACGATGCGCTGCTACGTGTACATGCCGGTCAGCGAGGGCGCGGGCACCGTGACGTACCGGTGGTTCGCGTACACGCCGCTCGACTGGACCCCCGCGACGGGGCAGCGTGACGCGGCCTCCGGTGACAAGCAGATGTGGTCCGGCATCGGCCGGATCGTGTGGCTCCCTGACGCGGTTACGGTCTCCGGCGGAACGACCGTGGTCGCGACGATCTCAATCCGCAAGGGACTCCCGATCACCCCATGAAACACCCTTTCGAGCAGCTCGAGGAACAGGTCGAGAAAACGCCAAAGCGCGATCACGTCAAGCCGTGGATGGTCGTGCTCAGCGTGTTCCTGTGCGCGGCGATCGTCGCGGCGCCCCTCGCCATGGCCCAGCCGGTCCAGGGCGGAAACAGCGGATTGAACCCCGTGCTGGGTGGATCTGGCTCGTCGTTCGCAGGGTGTACCTTCACGTCCACGGGCGTCATGACGTGCTCTGGAAACTCCAGCATCGTCAGCACGGGGACCCAGTCGAACAGCCCGGCCTTCTCAAGCGCTGGCTTCTACAACTGTACGGCGCAGAGCGGTCACTATTGCTTTCTGAGCACGGTGAACGGCTCGCGCATCGACTTCGGCGCGGGCGCAAGCGACTACGCGAGCAGCGACGGCACCACGGTGACGTTCGCGGGACCGCTCACGACTGCCGGTACACCGCTGACGATAAGTGACTCCAACGCGCTGCTCTACCTCGGCTCCGTGGACGGCGTGAACACGGGGCGCATCACCACGAACATCGCAGCCGCGACCGCTGGCGCTACCGCCGCATCTGCAATGGTGAAAGTGTACCCGCAGAACACTCTCGATGCGGCGGACTGGGTCTTCAGTCTTGGCACCGGAGCCAACGCCGCGAGCCTCTTCAACGTCGCGTACAACGGTGTCACGCAGAACACGATGGGGACGGTCGGGAACCTCGTTCCCATCGGCGGCCTCGCGAACGCCACCACAGCCGACGTCACCAGCTCGGGCGCCAGCAACCTCATCAGTTACACGCTCCCGGCGAACGCGCTCGTCGCGACGAACCGCTGCCTGCGCATCAAGGGCTGGGGCACGGCGCTGAACAACGCGAACGCGAAGACGGTCGCGCTCGACTTCGGCTCACAGACAATCATCAGCAAGATTCTCACGCCGTCGATCGCCAACACGACTTGGAGTTTTCAGGCCACCGTGTGCCGCTCGGGCTCAAACACGCAAGATATCTATGCTGAAGCATGGAATCCAATGGGGACAACCGTATCAAGCGTTGATGCAAACACTGTACTATATCAGGCCGCAAGAACCGCTGGAACGCAGACCGAAACCGCCACTATCACCATCAAGGGCAAGACCACCACCGCCACCACCACCGACGTCACGATGGACGGCCTCACCGTGGAGTTCATGTGAAAACCATCATCGCCATCGCAGTCCTCGTTGCCAGCATCGCCATTGCCCAAACCTGCATCGTGCCCGCTCCGGTTCAGCCGCCCAAGGCCACGATGCTCACCGTCATCTTGTCTCAGGACGGCGGAGCATGCTCCGGATTTGCGTCCGTGCCGGGCGGCGTCACTCCCACCACACAGCAGATCCCCGGCGTCGCCAAGTGCAACACGGCGAAGCAGATCGCTGACCAGATGGCTGCCATCGACAACGGCTGGAACGACGGAGGTACACCATGAGTCTCAACGTCATCAGGGACGGTTCTCTCGCGGCAGTCTCCGCGCTGCCCGCGGGCGCGCGGCCCGGCGAGGTGATCAACGTGATCAACCTCGGCACGGCCAGCGCGAGCCTCGTGGATTCGTCCACGCAGAGCTTCAAGAACGGCGCGCTCGTGCTCGCGACCAACGAGTCGGCCGAGCTGGTCTGGACCGGCGTGAAGTGGATCGAGCTCAACCGGCAGACCGGCAACCTGCCGCTGCGCGTGAACCTCACTCCGGGACTCGAGGGCGCGGTCGTCGCGAACGCTTTCGACGTGGTCGGGTCGGTCACCGACATCTCCGGCAGCGCGCTCACCGCGGCCGTGGAGGTCATGATCCGCTCGCTCGCCGTGACGGCGGACCAGGGCGACCTCGCCGCGGCCGGCACGCCGGTCGGGACGGTGAAGAAGGCCGTGAACCCCGCCACCGGCGAGAACGTGATGTGGATGACCACGGACGCGGCCGGGCTGTTCTCGTTCCGCGTCACCGACACCGCCGTGGAGGACCTGCTCTTGCAGGTCTTCGTGAACGGCGGCCTCGCGCTCACCCAGAAGCTGACCTATGCGTAACGTGATCAAAGAGATCGTGTTCGACGTGGTGCTGCTGCTCGCGATCGGCGTCGTGGTCGGGGGCTTCTCCCACAGGCGTCACGGAGCCTGCCATGACCGACCGCCTCACGCGCACGCGGCAGCAGATCGAGCACCGTAAGGCTCGCATTCGCAAGCTCGCCCTGCGCGCCGGCGTCGTTGTTGCCGGGATCACGCTCGGCGAGCTATGCCCCCTACTCCCGCCGGACTGGCAGGCGCCCTGTCACCTGGGGTCCAAGGTGATCGCGTTCTTCCTCGGGGGCGGGTGATGCCCCGCGACCTCTTCCTCCGAGCGATCAACCTGGATCACTACTACCCGCCCTTCCTCGAGAAGCTGCTCGCGGTGAAGGCCGCCTGCGCCGCCCGCGGCGCGCGGTACATCTCCACCGAGGGCTTCCGGTCCTGGGGCGCGAGTCACCAGCTCTACCAGAAGTACTTGGAGGGCGGCCCCAGGGCGGCCCCAGCCGGCCTCAGCGCCCACAACTACGGCCTGGGCGACGACTGCGCGCTGATCGTCCAGGAGGCCCCCAAGCGGGTCGTCCGGTGGGGTGAGCGGGACTTCGAGATCCTCGACGAGGAGTGCCGGAAGTACGGGCTCTACCACGGTCTGAAGGACGACAAGCCGCACGTGAGCTGGCCTTCTTACGAAGGCAGGATCGCGCTCGACCCGCTCGTTAAGATCTGGACCGCCAACAAAGATCTCCTGCTCCTGCCTCGGCTGCGCAAGGTGTGGGACTACATCGACGCGGCCGACAAGGTGAAGCAGTCATGAACGTACTCGTCGTTTTCGCTGATGCCGCTGCGGCCGGTGCCCAGGCCGCGCAGGACGGTCTCTCGACCGGCAACTGGGTCCTCGTCGCCGCGGGCGGCGCGGCCATCGTCGTGCCGCTGGTGCTCAAGGCGCTCGGCAAGGACCTGCCCATCGTCGACCCGATCGTCGAGGGGCTGCTCCAGCTCGCCCGGAAGATCCCGGCCCCGAAGGGCGCCCCGGTCGACCCCGCGAAGAAGGAGCGCGAGCTCCGGATGATCGCCGGCGCGGTCGCCGATGCGGAAAAGAAGCAGGACAAGCTGAGCTGATCAGGTTAGATCCCGCTGATGCAAACGTGTCCGTGTGGTCGCGGCCCGCGCTCCGCGCCGAAGCGCAAGTGCAAGCTTTGTCTCAACGAGCAGCACCGAGCCCAGCGCGCCGCGAAGAAGACACCCGTCGACCCGCTGGATGCCGTCGAGATCACGGTCGAGGCCCCGCTGTCCAGCCCACGAATCGTGACGCTCGACATCGAGACAGCGCCGCTCGAGTCGTACCACTGGGGGCTGTGGGACCAGAACATCGGGCTCGAGCAGATCAACGTCGAGTGGACCATCCTCTCGTTCAGCGCGAAGTGGTTGGGCGACCCGAACGTGATCTACGCCGACACCGGCGGACGCGGCGCCGACAAAGTGCGCGACGACAGCGCGCTGCTCAAGCAGCTGTGGGACATCCTGGACCGCGCCGACGTGGTGGTCGCCCAGAACGGCAAGGCGTTCGACGTGAAGAAGATCAACGCCCGGATGATCCTGTCCGGCCTGCTGCCGTACTCGCCGATCAAGATCGTCGACACGATGCTCGTGTCCAAGCGCCACTTCGAGTTCACGTCGAACAAGCTCGCGTGGCTGTCGAAGTACCTGACGCCCGACAAGAAGTCCGAGCACAAGGAGTTCCCCGGGTTCGAGCTCTGGCAGCAGTGCCTGAAGGACAACCCGAAGGCCTGGGCGCAGATGAAGCACTACAACTGCCTGGACACGATCGCGACCGAGCAGCTCTACCTGAGACTGCGCCCGTGGGTCGAGGGGCACCCCAACGTCGCCGCGTACATCGACGGAGACGAGCGCCGGTGCCCGAAGTGCGGCAGCGAGCGCCTCCAGCACTACGGGCACGCGCGGACCCAGACTGGGCTGTACGACCGCTTCAAGTGCGGCGCGTGTGGAGGCTTCTCGCGGTCCCGCTACACCAAGAACAGCCTCGAGAAGCGCCAGTCGTTGCTCAGCAACTGACCGCCGGTTAGGATCCAGGGATGAAGACCCTGATCCTGCTCTCTGCCCTGGCGCTGTCCGGTTGCTACCACATGCGGAACGCCCGCTTCGTCGATCAGTCCGAGTCGACCGCCAAGGCGTGGATCTGCGTGCCCGACGAGGACCCCACCAACCCGGCCGGCATCATGTGCGGCGACATGGGCGCCGTGCTGAGCATCAAGGGCACACTGCCCCCGGTCAGCGAGTGATGTTCGTCAAGGTCCCCGGCATCGGGCAGCTGCTCGTGCACCCCGGTCGCCCGACTCGCAGGCAGATGGAGCGCCGCCTCCGGGCGTGGCTCCAGAAGAACGGGCTCCCGTGGCGCTGATCGTGATCCTGCTAATCTTGGTCTCCCCCCGCGCGGAAGATCCGTGCCAAGATCTCGAGGCCGGCGCGTGGCACCGGTGCCAGCCGAGGGTGATCAACCTGGGCAGCTGGGACCCGAGGCCGAGACCGGGCGACTGGGAAGTCTCGCCGACGATGAGCGACCCACCGAAGTGGGGCGCCTACGCGACCGAACAGCGGTCAGCGGATGCCCTGGCACGCTGAGAGCCGCCGCGAGCAGAGCATGCCCGTCTTGGAGCTCTCCTCGAGCGTGTTGAGGCAGACCTGAAAGTAGCGCTCGCCGACGTCGATGGACGTGTGGGCGACCTGCAAGCGGCTGCTGCTGACCTCGAGCGCCTGGGCGCACTCGACCGCGTCGCTGAGGAGCGTTGCGTGCAGGAACGCCCCCCAGACCAGGACCACGGTCAGGAGGGCGTTGCCGATGAGCGACGCGAGCAGGTACGGCTTCATGGGTGCCTCGGGGCGTACCGTTCGACACGGCTTACTGGGCGTAGCCCCTCAGACGGAGTTTTGGTCTCGGGGCGCCCGTAGGCCCTCTGGCTCCGTGGCATGATCACAGCTTGATCCGGTCGTCCAGGTCGGTGCGCTTGTTCCGGATGTAGCTGTCCAGGAACATGACCTCGCACGCGAGGTGCGACGTGTGGAGCTCGCCGGTCTCGGGGTCGACGTCCTCGCCGCGCTCGATCGCGTTCAGGTGGCGGTGAATCGCGTGCAGCACTCGCTTGTACTTGATGCCCTCGCGCCACTTCTCTTCGGCGTACTTCACCGCGCCGAACGTGAGTACCTTCGCGACGCCGAGCAGGAAGAACGGGTCGATCAGGGCGAAGAGGGGCTTGCCGGCGTCTTTCTTGAGATCCTGGGTGGGCGGCTCGACGACCACCTCGAACCGGCGCCTGTCGTATGAGACCTCTTTCCCGCTGTCGGAGATCAGGTAATCCAAGTTGCCGCCAGCTTCTCGTGCTTCATAGATCTTACCGTTACGGAGAACGTGCGAATAGTCGTCGAGGTCAAGTCCTTGCCCGGACGAGTTCACGCACCTGACCTTCACGGCTGCCCCGCTTCCTGCGTCTCCCCGTTCGCGGCCTGCTCGATCGAGGCGTCGTCGGGGTTCACCGCCGCGACCTCCTGGGTGCCAGTCGGGACCGGGTCGACCACCGGGGCGGGGACGTCGTTCGCCGCCTGGAGGGCAGCCTCGAGATCCGCCTTGAGGCCTTCACCCGACACGAACTCCGGAGCCGCAGCCCCGACCGTGCTGGCGTCGATCTGCTCCTGCGTGACGTCGGCCTTGGGGTAGTTGAGGCGGTCGTTGAGGCTGGGCATCGCATCGAGCTGCTTCTTCAGCTCGGCGTTCACGGCCTTGATCACCTTCGCCACCTTCGTGTGCGCCCGGCGCTTCATCACCGCGCCCTTCTTCAGCTGGTACAGCGTGGGCGCCGGGCCGTTGCGGCCCTTGACCTTCTTCACGCCGACCTTCTTGATCTTGCCGGCGTGGGTGCGCAGGGCCGCGAGCACTGCGCCGCGGGAGAGGCCGGTCAGCTTCGACAGCTGCGCGGCGGTGTGGGGGGTCTTCAAGGCGGTCTCGAGCTTCATGATCACAGTCTCCCTAAGGCGAAAAGACCGATGCCGACTGCATCGATCGTGTTGTGGTCTTTATGTCCGACGCGCTCGATTCGCGCAACCTCATCTTTGGACAAGATCGACAAGATCCTGCGCATCATGATCGGTTTGGGCACGTTGCCCTTCCAGGTCATAGGCTGGTACTCGGTGACCGGCGTGTCTCGGACCAGCCCGCGCACGTGCCCGGCGGCGAAGGACAGGTTCACGATGTCCATCGGCCTCGGGTGCTTCTTAGGTAGGTACTGCCGCTCGAGGTAGAGGCAGTCTGCATGCCCCGGGAAGACATATCTGAACAGGTCCTCGGTCTTCACGTACCGCGCAGCAGCGAGGACGCCGTTGTTGAACCACGCGAGGCCGCAAGCGTGCACGCCAGGGTCACAGGCCAGGATCATCAGTCCCCCCAGTCCCAGTCCGGCCAGAGCTCCCGGAAGCGCTCGAGGTACTCGAACTCCGCCAGCGCCGGCGGCCAGCCCCACGAGGTCAGGTCGCCCGGCCAGGGGGCCGCGAGGCCGCCCGTCGAGGTCGTCTTGGCCCAGTCGGGGTGCACCGGCTGCTTCAGCGCGGCGACCTCGGTTCCCAGGATCTCGGTGTCGAGCGCGCGGACCTCGGGGAGCTCGTCTTCGGGCAGGCCGGTCCAGCGGAAGATCAGCCGCTGGAGAACGCCCTCGGCCTTCTTGTAGCCGACCATCTCGGGCTGGATCTTCAGGGGCCGGGTGACGTCGCCGAGGTACGCCTCGCTGTTGTCGTGCACGAGGCACTGCTTCTGAATCTCGAGCGAGAGCCGGAGCTTCTTAGCCCGCCGGGAGAGCCGCGTCGCGTGCTCGGCGACCGAGTAGAAGCGCTGCACGTGGCCGGCGTAGCGGCAGCACATGCTGAGCGCTCGCGCCATGTCGACGATCGAGAGGTCCTCGGCGCGGGGGGCACACGGGTAGAACTTCTTCCCGGTGTAGGTCTGGATCCAGTCCTTGTCGCTCATAGCGCGGCTCCGTGGAAGTCGGCCAGGAGCTCGCGCGCGTCGACTTCGAAGATCGGCCGCCAGTCGTTCTCGGCCGGGACCCACTCGACGCTCACGCCGTTGGGCCAGTAGTTGCCGAACAGCGGGAAAGGACAGCCCAGCGGGTAGATGCGGCTCACGGGTGCACCAGGGTCATCGCGAACATGAACAGCATCAGGATCAACAGCAACACGCTCAGGTAGGCTCGGTCTTCGTCATTCACTTGCGCCTCCGCACTTCGTGGTAGAGGTCGATGCACGCGAATGCCATCGCCGTCAGGAAGAGGTAGAAGATCACGGCTGCGCAGAGGATGAGGATCTCGATCATCGATCGCCTCCGGCGCCTTGGCAGTCGCAGTCTGCGGCGTGGGTTTTCGGGTAGGGACAGTTCGGGTTGCTGACTCGCCCCGGCCAGGGGTCGTAGACCCCGCTCGCACCCAGGTCCCAGGCGAAGCCACACGCGACGCACGCGAGGTACTCCTTCTCCTCGCAGTGCCGGCACAACCAGTCCGAGCCGTCGAGACGGCAGCGGTCGATCGACTCCTGGACGCTCTCCGTGGTGTGCGCGAAGCCCCAGGGCTGGATGATTAGTTCCATGCGATCAGTCGCCCGTCCTTCCCGGTCTTTAGCTTCGCGTCCTTGTCCCAGTGATGCATCAGCGCGGGCTCCGCAGTGACCATAACGTCAGGGGTACAGGCCTGCATGGCTTTGATCATGATCTCGCAGTGGCGCCACGCGGCTTCGTGCACGTGATCGGTTTCCGGGATCTCAACGATGATCTCGTCGTGCGCGAAGATGACCGGCCTCGAGCCCCACAGCGGCGAGCTCCTGTCCGTGTAGCACTCCTTGGACAGGTCCCACAGCGCGCGCTTGGCGCCGTCGCAGGCCAGACCGCTGAAGAGGGTGTTCGCGCCGGAGGTGAAGTCCAGGCCGCCGCGGACCCGCTCGCTGACGAACTGCACCAGCTTGTTGTCCTGCTCCTCGAGCGTCTTCTTGATCCACCCGAAGTAGTCCGGCACCTCCGGCCACATCTCGAGGTAGGCCTTGCGCAGCACGTCGGCCTGCTCGACGCACGCCTTACACGCGGGCACCGGGTACTCGCGGCCGTTCCAGGTGTTGATCTTCTCCACCGAGCAGACCTCGGCGATGCGCGCCGCGAGGCAGAGCTTGAGGCCCTCTTTCCGCTTCGACTGCGCGAACTTGTAGGCCCCCATGCCGCCCGGGAACCCGAAGTCGGCGGCCTTGTTCATCTGCCGGCGGTCAGTCCAAATCGGGTCTGACTTTACGATCTTGATCACGTCGTCATACGACGCGCCGTACATCGACGCCGTGAACAGCGTGTGGGCGTCCTTGCCGTCGTTGATCGCGTCGGCGAGTCGTGAGTGCCCGACCGTCCAGAGGCAGACCTGCGCGAGCGTGGCCATCTCGATCGCCGAGTAGTCGACCGAGCACCAGACGTACCCCGGCCGGGCGCAGAAGCAGCCGCGGATCCCGCCCTTCCGGGGCAACAGCTGGATCAGCCCGTCGTAGCTCGACCGGCCGTTGGCCAGCAGCACGTTGGGCATCACGTTGATCGGCTTCTTGGTGCCCGACTTCACGAACTCCAGGTACGTGCCCTTCATCTTCTCGACGTAGGACACCTCGGTGAACGACTCGAGCCCCTCGTCGCCGGAGTCCTTCAGGACGTCGCGGGCGGTCGAGATCTCGCCGGTCCCGGTGAGCGGCGGAGAGCCCAGATAGGCCTTGTTGACCAGGGCCTTGAGGACCTTGGTGTCCTTGGTGCCGTCTGGTCGGTGCACGCCGAGCTTCTGGACCTTCGCCATCAGCTCGGTGTACTTGGTCTCGAGCTCGACCTCGAGCGCCGCGACCCGCGCGGGGTCGGTGCGGATCCCCCACACGGCCATCAGGTGCTCGCACCACGCGGCGCGCGCCTGGGTCGTCATGTCGTGGAGGTTCTTGTTGTTCTTCACCTGGAAGAGCGCGATGTTGAGCCCGTTCACGGCGTCGTCCACCGGGTACTGCGCGGCGGTCGGGGGCCACTCGGCGTGGGGCTTGTCCTCGAGCAGCGCGTAGCTCAGCCGATAGGCGTCGTTCTTCTTCGCCTGGATCCCGAGCGTGAGGTCGCCGACCACGGCCATCGAGTAGCGGTTCGAGATCTTGCCGGGCTTGCCATCCGGGCTCGGGGTCCTGATCTGCTGCCCGGTGCGCGGGTCGAGGATCTGCCCGTCCTGCATGTACCCGTGGAAGATCGCGTCCAGTGCCTGGGCGATCAGGATGTCGTGCACCTCGCCCCGCTCGTACTTCCTGAACACGAGGTCGATCAGCTCCGGCTGCTCGGCGCAGACGCACCCGAAGTCGTAGGCGAGGTTGGCGCCCGCAAGGATCATCCCGACGTTGAGGAGTTCGCGTTTGAACGCGGCCAAGGCCTGAACCTTGGTCAGCAGCATGCCGGGGTTCTTCGTCCCCTCAGTCGCGATGCTGCCGCAGACGATCGGCGGCGTGAGGAGGCCCGGCTGGATCAGGTGGGTCTCGAGGTCGAGGGACGTGATCATGCGTCCTCCCGGCCTTTGCAGGCCGCATCAGATCCACGGCAGCCGGCGACTAGTCCACAGCGAAGGCAGAACACCAGCCAGTTGCCCAGCGTGCCTTTGATGTTCGGGCGCCACCACTCGTGTCCGCGCTTCACGATCCGACCGCTTTCTCGGTGTCCTCGAACGTCTTCTTACAGTCCTCGCACAGGTGCGTCTGGTGGTTCTTCTTGGCCCACGGGCCGCGGTCGTGGTGCCGACCGCCGCAGTGGGGGCACCAGAGGTCCTTGATCTTGACGACCTGGGCCGGCTCCTTCGGTGCGAAGCGGTCGCCGTCGTGGCCGCACTGCTCCTCGTGCCACTCGATGTCCTCGAGCGTGTCGGCGACGTACTCGCACTCGGCGCACTGCTCCGGCACCTCGAGCGGGTGCTTCTCGCCGTGGATCCGGTCCCACGTGCGGCGCATCGCATTGGTCTTGTAGTTGCCGCTCTCGAGGCTGAGGAACTGTCGCAAGGTCTTCTCCGTTTCGGGCAGGCGGCGCGCGTCGCGTCCGCGGATCTTCGCGTCGCTGTTCGCCGCGGTCTTGGCCGCTGCGGCGGCTTTCGCTGCGGCGACGTTGACCACGACGTCGCCGGGTTTCGGTTTGCGCATCAGGTCCTCCAAGATGCTGGCCGGGAATCGAACCCGGCTCTCTGCCCGAACACCATCGGGCCAGCACCCCAAACGAATCAAGTACCTCCGCCAAGTGGCAGGTATAAGTCCACCCGGCATCAGCGGCCCTGCGTTCGTCTAAAGCGAGACCGGGAGTCGAACCCGGATTCCCTGGCTTATGAGCCCTGGAGCCTTCCAGTTAGCAGATCTCGCATAACCCGCTGAGCGTCCTCAGCGGCCCCGAAGTTTGGGATCACACCCCTCTGGCTCGCAGGTCGACCAGATCACGGCGATGGTTATGTGCGCAAACTGTCACGTCCTGCGCCAGCACACCGCCAAGGTCACTGCGTGATCGGCGCCGACTTGTCCAGCTCGGCGCGGCGCTTCGCGATCTCGTCCTTGCTGTTGCCCTCTTCCGGGCCGACGTGCGACCACCGGACGTAGGTGTTCCAGCGGCCGACGTTCGCGCCGGAGCGCGTCTGCTGGTCGTAGGTCTCGTACCGGATCAGGAAGCCCCGGCCCGGCTGCGACTTGTCGAGCAGCTGCTCGAGCGCCTCGCCGAACTGCTGCGAGCTGACCTCCGACTCCTTGAAGCCGAGCAGCGCGAGCACGAACGCCTTCACATTCCCTGGCGCCGAGGCGTGCTTGTCGAGCTTCTGCGGCCAGCCGGGGCGCGTGCCGGGCTGGTTGGGCGGGATCAGGTCGCCGGTGCCGGGGTTCTCGTCCTTCGTCTTGCGGATCCGGTCGCCCTTGTTCTCGGACGAGATCACCTTGGTGCGAGCGACGAACGTGTTGCCCTCGAAGAACTTCTTGCAGATCAGCTCCTCGATGAGCACGACGCCCTTGCCCGCGACGAAGTTCTCTCCCTTGTTGTTAGCCTGACTTCCAGCGATCTTCAAAAACAGGTCTTGCATTGCATCTCCTTGATGTGGACTGCGTTCGTGATCTAATCAAACAAGAATTGTGCCGCAAGCAGCTTTTGCCGGCCGCCCATGGTCGATTGGATGTAGTCGGCGTACAGCCGCGCCTTCGAGAGCGCCTCGATCACAGGCGGCGTGTGCTGGTAGACCTCGACGGTCACCTCGTCCGCGAGCTGCCCCTGACGGTGAGTGCGCCCGATGAGCTGCTCCCAGATCGCAGCATCACTCGGGAGGTTCGCCACGAGGTTGCGCTGCCAAGCCTGAAGATTCTTTCCAGTTCCATGCGCGCGAATTGAAGCGACGATCCCGCGACTGCCCGACTCAGCGAGTAGGGCTTGGGCAGCGTCCGCTCCAGGCCCGAAATAAGGCGCACGAGCAATCTCAGCAACTCGTCGACCGAACAGGTCGTGCTCCGACCAGACGATGCCGGGCTTCGCGAGCCAAGCCGCGGCGTCCTCGGCGAGGAATTGGTCGACCCAGACACCTTCAGTCTTCGGTTCGGCTGTACCACGTAGAGCTTTCCAGTCTGGCCAACACAGACTGTTCCAGGTGGGTAGAGGCGCATGGGCTTGGTGAGGAGGTACTTCGACACGTCTGCCGTCTTGTTCAACATGGATGAAACCCTCATGCCAGCGGATCGCAGCCTTGGCCAGAAGCAGCGGCGAGTCCATGAATTCCCGGCTGTGCTTGAGCTTCTCGCGCATCTCCGAGTGCCACGCCCTGCGCGCGGCCAGCCACGTCTTGCGAACCTCGAGCGACTCGCCCCGAGGCCAGATCCAGTGATAGTAGAAGCCGGCGCTGAGCTCCTTCGCGCAGCGGTGCACCTCGAGCGCGGAGACGAGCTTCTCTTCCCCGTCCGGGCGCTCCCAGTCGTTGTAGAGCTTCGCCAGGGCGTCGTTGATCGCCTTCGGCGCCGAGATCTCGCGCTTCGAGATCACGAGGGAGGCCGTGCAGTTCATGGTCGCCGGCGACGAGACGACGCCGGGGGTCTCCTCGAGCCGCCGGCGGTAGCCGTCGCGGACGTACTCTCCGGGCTTGCAGAACGCCTTAAGAGCGCCGATGCCGGTGGGCCAGTCGCTCGGGTCGAGCGCGCCGGCCCACTCTTCAACGGTAGGCCAGTGGAGAGGAGTAGGAGATCCATCTTTGAGCGCGAGGTTCGAGAGGTGCGCATAGTCCTTCAGGGACTTCGTCGTCAGCGTGCCCGACCAGCAGCAGAACTTCGTGCCGGGGTACGCCGAGAAGTACCGCTTGAAGCGCTTCGTGCGCGCGGCCGTGCTGTTCCGGAGCAGGTGGGCCTCGTCGGCGATGATCAGATCTGGCCGGATCCGGTCGAGCACGTCGCTGTTCTTGGCCGAGCTGAGCTCGGAGTACGCGACCACGTGCAGCATCGGCAGCTTCGGGTCGTACCAGCGGCCGTTGGCGAGGTTCGGCAGGTACCAGTGCTGCGAGTAGAACTCCCAGTCGACCTGGATGAGCTGCGCCTTCAGCTGGGGCGGGATCAGGAGAACAGCCGACTTCACGCCCGCCGCAAAGATGGCCAAAAGGTCGAGCAGCGTCTTGCCGTCACCGACTGCGATGGGACCGAGCAGACCGCCGCACTGGGAGATCTCGGTGAGCGCCCAGGCCTGCGTGAAGAGGGGCTTGTCGGCGCAGCGCCGGTGGAACTTTTCCTTACAGGAACACGCCGGGTTGGGCTTGCCGTACCGGCGGACGATTTCCTGGATCAGGATCTCAGCGTCGGGGCGGCCTCGGCGAGGGAGCTCGAGGACCCGGTGCAGGTCCCTCGAGTCCTCGACCGCCTCGCCACGCACGAAGCCTTCGACGTTCCGTGAGGAGATGCCGAGGACCTCGGTGATGGTGGGGGCGGGCGCGGGGGGCAAAGAGGAAGACCCCGCCCCACCCGATCCAGAGGTTGACCCACCTCTGGTGGGGGTGATGAACTTGTCGAGTAGGCTCACAGGTCGAACAGCTTCAGGACCAGGATCAGCACGAGCACGACGATGAACAGGCCGACCCCGGCGAGCATCGGCGAGAGCACCAGCCACCACGACCAGTCGATGTAGTGCGTCAGCTTCAGCCCGACGAACAGCACCGTGAGCGCGCCGGCGAAGCCGATGCCCCCGCTGCCGTTGTTCGCCTCGGCGCTCATTGTGCGTCTCCGCGGCCGTTCCACCCGGTGAAGAAGAAGTTCAACACTGGATCTCGACGTCCGATCGGCGACCCAGCAGCTGAACTCAGCTCCACCCAGTACGCCTTGCGGCGCACTTCATCCAGCTCGTCGACTCGTCCGCGGGTCTTCACGGCGCCACCTTCTTGATCTCGGCCGCGCGCTGCTCGGCGTCGTTCCACGCCTTGAGCTCCTTCTCGAGCGCGGCGCGGCAGTTCTGCGAGACGACCTCGCGGGTCGCCTCGAAGGTCATCCCGGCCGGGACGTCGGCGGTGACTTCCACGTCGGTCTTGAAGCCGCTGAAGTTGCCCTTGCCGATCCAGATCCCGTGGCGGACCACGACGGTCTTCAGCTGCACCACGCCGGCCTCGGCGGTCTTGGCCCCGGGCGGGCGACCACGGCCGCGTTTGGGGGCCTCCCCCGGAGCAGGGGTCGTAGTCGACGGGGATCCTTGCGGAGTACCGCTTTCCGTCGAGCCACCCTGCTCCGGGGTCGGCTTTTCCTCGACATCTTTGATCTTCATGTTCTCGTGCTTGGGGGCCGCCTCGAGCTTCGGGGGCAGCGCTGCCAGCGCCGGATCAGACTTCGGCTGGTCGGGGGGCGTGATCTTGTTGGAGACCGCCGCGCCGCCCTCCTGCACACCGGGGGCGACGCCGTTCGGTACTCCTGTGGGCTTGGGGGTCTCGTGCGGTTTCGCGTCGAACTTCACGACCTCTGCGGGTCCGGGGTTGACCGTCTTCGACGGGTTGTTGAACATATCGAGCAGCGACGCCATGTTGAATTCTCCTGATCTGGGGCAGTACGACTGGTGTGGACAACCGAACGCGATCTTGCACTTCGTGGTGTCGGGCTTGACGTCTTCGGGTTTCGTCTTCGTGGCTACGACCTGCATTCTACGGATGATCTCACCGACGCGCAACAGAACCTGATCATTTTCAGATTTCGTGACCGCGCATCCGACCTCTTCCGCGCGCTTGGCACCCTTGGTCTGGAAGTACACCTGCGCCGAGTAGAGCTGATCTACGCCGGTGCGCTTGAACAGGAAGCCCGCATAGATGCCGTTCTGGATCGATTTCCGGATCTGACCGACCGTCTTCGCGTACTTCGCGATGGAGCTCGTGGTCTTCCAGTCGGTGAGGTCGATCCCGAACTCGTCGTGCGTGCCGACGTAGTCGATCCGGCCGGTGATGCCCTCGCCCTCGAGCTGGAAGTCCTCGGGTTCGATCTTGGTCTCGACCAGCTTCACCCGGTTGCGCTTGCGGATCAGGATGTCCAGGCCGGGGGTCGCGAGGTCGTGCAGCACGCCCTGCTCGGCGCCCAGCATGAACGCCTCGATCGTCGCGTGCACGGCCGTACCGAGCGCCATCTGCGGGATCTCCTCCCGGCCGACCTTCTTCACGTAGGCGAACCACCACTTCCGCTCGCAGCCAAAGGGGGTCGTCTCGTCGAACAGCTCGATCTGCGTCGGGGAGAGGATCACGGGTTCTGGACCGCGGTCGGAGTCGTCGAGATCCACGATTGCGGCGGGCAGGTGCAGTTGCACACCGGGGCCGCGGGTCGGGCCTTCTCGACCGTCGTGCAGTGCCCCACCACGAGCACGCTGATCGCACCGAGGAGAAACAGCAACTGCCAGACCTTCGCGTACAGCTCGTTGTCAGTCATTTTTTGCTCCAGTGTAACACGCAGCAGATGAACGGCGGGGAGCCCTTGATCTTCTTCTCGGGGTCGGTCGGGGACCCGAACTCCTGGCGCTTCGGGAGGAAGTGCACCTGGAGCGGCCCGTCTGCGAGATCCCGGTAAGGCTCAACCAGCTGCTGCCAGAACGGCTGCTCGGTGCGCACGGGTATGAGCATCGTAATCGAGTCGCACTCGCCGCGTTCCCACTCTTCCCAAGCCTTCGACGTCCAGCGCTGGAGCTGACTCCAGGGCGGGTTGCACCAGACGTGCCCCGACCAGGGCATCGCGAGGCCGTCCTCGCCGCGCTCTAAGCTGTAGTAGGTCGGGCAGACGTGCGAGAGCGCCTCGGCGCAGACGTCGAGCGTCCAGGCGACCACGCCGGTCAGGGTGCGGATGAGAGCCAAGGTCGCGGCCAGCGTGAAGCGCCGGTCGCGGTCCTGGGTCTGCGTAGCGTGGTCGAGGTGGTACATCAGGGCTCGCGACACGCCTCCGCGATGGAGCCGAGCGCCTCGACCTGTTGACGCTCGCGGTCGCCCGCCGCGGTCGCGAGGTCCATCAGGCGGTTCTTCGCCTTCTCGTAGATCTCGAGGCGCTCTTCTTTCGAGTAGTCGTAGCTGTACTCGTCGGGGCCGACTTTGATCAGGTTCTGGACGTAGCTGACCGCGGCGTCCAGGTCCATCGTCTTGGAGTTGTGCATGATCTCGGCATCGATCTCGTCCGATGCCTTCTTGGTCAGCGCTTCCTTCCGCGCCCTCTCCTCGGGCGGATCGTCGTGGTAGACGTAGTTCTCGCCGAGAGCAGCCTCCCAGCCGTCACAGCCGGAGCACGACCCCCACGACCAGCCGTAGACGATGGCGAGACCGTTCTTGATCGCCATGAAGTTCGCCGATCCCT
>Ga0068859_100000386_pt1 | contig 44019 bp, 61 predicted proteins | sample KBSSwiS22_FD_66585 | JGI IMG/M metagenome (GOLD analysis project Ga0068859, IMG submission 66585) | Switchgrass rhizosphere microbial communities from Kellogg Biological Station, Michigan, USA - KBS Switchgrass S2-2 | ecosystem: Host-associated > Plants > Roots > Rhizosphere > Soil ... | reverse complement strand
TGCGGTTGGCGATGCGGTTGACGGTGCGGTTCGCGATGCGGTTGACGGTGCGGTTCGCGATGCGGTTGACGGTGCGGTTCGCGATGCGGTTGACGGTGCGGTTGGCGGTGCGGTTGGCGGTGCGGTTGACTACGTAAGGAACAATTGGTATCGCCGTCTTGGGGGGCAATTTTGGGTAGGTGGTTGGTGGGGTTCACCGAGTTACGTCTCGTTTTTAACTGACGTATGCGAATTGAAATTGAGCGAAGATATGGCGGAAAGAGCACGAATTTATAGCGCGCTATGCGAGAGTGCATGCTGGATTTGGCCACACAAAGATTTTGTTATGGTTTGCGAGCGTCCTAAAGAAATACATCGCTTTGATGGTCGGCTTCACTATGACCACGGTCCCGCAATTGCTTGGGAGGGTTACGAGCTATTTTTCCTTCACGGGGTTCGTTTCGAAAAGGATCTTTATTGGAAAGTCGTTAACCAAGAGATAACTATCGATGATATCCTCCAAAACATCCCTAATGCCGATCAGCGGTCAGTGGCCCTTGTAATGGCCAACCCGCAAAAGTTTCTGGAGCAAGCCAATGCGAAGCTCGTCAGCGCTGGTGTTAAGCCCACCCGCGCCAAAGAGCCAACAAAGTTGTATGAGGTACCTAATTTTATGGACACTGGCGAGACCGAGTTTGCCATGACTATGTTCTGTCCAAGTACTGGCCGGCCGTTCTTGGAGTGGGTACCGCCGGAGATTGGTCGTCAACACGATGCTGACCTCGCCCAGGCATCTGCCTTTGGGATAAGCAAAGAGCAGTATCTAAGTATTGCGCCAGGAGACGAGGCATGAAAGGTAAGATAGATAAGACTGAACGGTTGACAGTGCGCGTTCCCAGGGGGTGGAATAATGCCTTGGCTAAGATCGCCGTCCCTATGGAGCGGGATCGTTCTTACCTTACAAGAAAAGCGCTCGAGAAAGCCCATCCCGAATTAAGAGATATAACGATCGACCACATTGATGAGAGGGGAAGTCGTGATTAGCAAAATATATCATGGTCTGGTGCTTTTCTACACTGTTGCCATTTTTATCATGATTGCAGTGGGCATCATCTGGTTGGTGGTGGAGGGGAACCAGGTATGAGCAAGAGTGAGAATCGACCACATTACCGGCACTAACAACGAAGAAACCCTCGATGCCACCCCATCAACTAACAAAGGGAGAATAAGCAAATAATGGGTAGAAAATTTAAACTAGATTTCGAGCACGAGGGGAAACAAATATGGTACTTCGAGCATGACAATTTCAGTCTTCTTAATAGGCTTAAGCTCGCATTTAAAATTGTTACTTCAGAAAATGTTCAAATCAAGACTGACGGTAAAGCAACGCGGCGGATCGGCGGAGTGGAGTATGAAGACCTATGACCCCCAAGCAGACACCACACGAGCAACTAGATGAAGCATTACGCGATATTTGGTCCCTGGCGTTATTCGGTATGCCAAGAGAAACCACTAACTCTGATGCAGTATATGACGCCCATCCGGATGATGTTGTCGAATCCAAGCGCACCATCCTAGCCGTCATCAAAGGCTTACCAGCTATGCAGGAGGAGGACGCTAGTTGGCAGAAAATCTGGGAAGGCGGCAAGGTACACAAGATTGATGACCCGGAGACACTGGCTAAGAATGCCCTTCGCCATCAAATCCTGGCAGAGCTGGGAGAAACCAATGCTTGACCCAGAATTACCAGACATGAGCATTGGAGGAGATTTCGCCGACTCTCAGCCTCGGAGTGCAGAAGCTAGCGATGCCCCTAAGACCTGGACATGCAGCCTCTGCAAGAACGTCAACTATGAGCATCTGACTCATTGTGCTAGCTGCTCTGCCGTAAAAGGCTCTCCCTCTCAGCCAGGAAGCAACGAAGAGCTAACGGAATTAGAACGTATTGCTGTGATTATTCAGATGAACACCACTCTCAGCGCCGCATCCTTAATCCAGGCCCTATTAACCACCAGAGAGCGAAACCTACTCAACAAACTAAGCTTATACATCCCAGACGAATCAATGATAGCCGGAACAGGCGGCAAGACCGGCGATGAATACTGGCGAGCCGTTGGACACGCTGAGGGCGTGAAGGAGCTAGCGGACACCATTTACCGCTTTATTGCCCGCGAGACTGCCACTCTAGCCGAATCAAAGGAGACGGGGGTATGAGAGAGCCAAAGCGTATACCATACCACACTTGGGCAAACAGTCAGCTATCAGTAGCTCGTCACTACGGCGGATGCATCTTTAACGGTGTGCAATACAAGCTCGATTACGATAATTGCCAAACTGAGGGAGAGGGCGATAACATTCGATATTTCCCTGATTTAGTGGAGGTAATGTCGACAACGAAGCGTCGGCCCAAACTTGCAAAAGCTGCCGATGCTTTACCAGATAATGTTAATGAGGAAACGAAGTAGATGAGCAAGATTTCAAACTATTTATATAACCACGTTTGGGGTCAATGGCGCGGTATGTATGGACAAGGAAAAGTGCCCCTAGATCAGGAAAGTTTATGGATACCGATGTCTCCAGGAGCAACGGATGACGATCAATACGTCATAGCCTTCAATAATGATGCATTTGAAATTTGGCTGGGCTATCCCAATCACTGGTTGGCCCACTACGACCGTAAAACATGGGACCGAATGATTCGTTGGTATTTGTGGCAATGGGCTGTGCACGAATGGTTCGGTGTCCGCAGGTGGTTCTACTACAGGTCTTTGCACAAGCGGGTGAGAGGCATGCTCGAACGTAATAAGGCTCGAAGTGCAGAGGCTCCCGATGCCAAATAATCCCACCACCCCAGCACAAGGGGGAGAGACATGCCCGGACTGCAACCACGCTTGGTCAGCACATGCTTTTAACGGCATAGACTCCAAATGCATCGGGAATCGCAATTTATGCGGTTGTCGTCTAGTGCCGTTTTGTGCAGCGGAAGGCTGTCATTACCCGGTAAAAGCCGGTAGCACATTCTGTCATGGGCACTTCGAGTCTGTTTCGGGCAGCGTCCCCACTCCCCACCAGGAGCCAGACACCAACACTATCTCGCATCCGTTTCAGGCAGGCTCTGGCAATAAATGCGATCTCTGCGGCCGTTCTCAAGCATTGCACCCACTACAACCAGAACCAGAAGAATGGGGCAAGCACATCGACAAAGGTGTTACCCATTTCAAAGGTGACGACTGCGACCCAGTGAATGTCGAGCGGCCTAGCACCAGCGAGCACGCCCCAAACTGCACCGGCCGTCATAACACCCTAGGATGGTGCATCGTTCCTGACCAGCCTAGCGCCAGCGACCACTGGCGGGAGACTGCTTTAGCAATAAAGGCGCATCCGGGCTATATAAACCAATACCAAGGAGAAGCGATATCTACAGAGCAGCCTAGCGCCACCGACCCCATGAGCAAGTTTGATGAGGCGGTAAATGAACTGCTTACTGGTACTTATGAAGGACTACCATATCCAACAGTCAAAATGCGTGACGAGTATCGAATGGCTATGGTCTCTGCCATCCGCCAAGCAGCCCAGACAATGAAGGATGAGGCGGTGAGGGAAGCGATACGGCGGACAGGAGAAGCGCTGAAGGCACGATATCCACGAGACCAACGTGATCCATATGGAATACGAGAAGCTGTTAACGCCGATATGGATGAGGTTGTGGCGAATACTCTTGCCGCTCTCCCCACCATAGATGCCAGAAAGGAGGAATGATGAGCAGACAGCCATTCGGGTTTTACGTAAATAGCTATAACATGGTCGGAAAATCTCGGCACAAGGCAGCATACCGTTTTTCTAAGGATAGCTGGGGCTCGCTTATGCAATATAAGCAATGGGAAATTGACGACGCAGTAAAAGCGGCGCTTGCTCGACCCAAGTTTGAGCTCCTAAAAGAAGCTTCAAAAATGCGCCTTGAGTGCATCAAGCATCTTGACACAATGGCCGGCCAGGCATTTACAGACTACCAATGCGGAGATTGTGGAGGTCGTGGAAGCTGGCACAATACTGCAATTCCTCGCTTCTGCGGCATGTGTGCCTTTAGGGGCTTTAAATGTCGCATGTGCGGCGACCCATTGACGGAGAAGAACATGATATTAGCCAAGGACGCCAACCAATGACCAACCATACAACCAGTACTACGGGTGGGAGCGAGGAGCTGCGGGAGACATTCGAGCACATGCTAACAGTTCTAATGATTCGATTCGGTGACACACGGGAAGCGGAATTTACGAATATTGAATTGGCCGACCTTACACCTCAGCAAGACGAAGATATCGCAAAGCAAAACCGCGAGATGTTTGAATATGCTAAACGTTGGCTAGCGGAACATGATGAAGCTCTCTTTGCCCAAGCCACCGCAGAAGCGCGTCAGGAGCACCGAGACTTTATCAATGAGCTGGACCAGAATCGCTACGTGCCCGGCTTTTGGGGCCGTCGTATCGACGAGGAATACAACCGCCTCTTTACCACACCCACAGCAACCAGAGGTGAGGAGAAGTGAATGTAGCATCGAGAGAATTGTGTGCAGAGTTGTATGAGCTAAGCGGGTGGATACCGAAAAGTATTGGTTTTACGAGGATTCACACCCCCGACTTAGCCGAATGGGAGCTAGTGAGACATGATATGTCTGGCAAAGCTGGACCCGCCTACGACCTCGGATATCTTCTGCGTAAGTTACCAAAGGGAGCGATTATCGGCCTCAATACTTGGGGCAACCAGTTTTTTGCTACAGTCGGTTCTCCTTATCGATACTCCGAAGGTACCCCCGAGGACGCGGCAGCCAAGCTCGCCATCGAGCTCTATAAACAAGGGATATTGAAATGAAGCCAACCGACCCAATGAAACAGGCGCTTGCTGGAAAACTTAGCCAGCCGCTTAACAATGATGATTATATTGCTATCTCCCGCGCCGCCGCCCGCTTGGTGGTGGATTTCGCGGAAGGACTGCGGCAGCATGGCGCCTATGGTGATGTTAACCGTAGCGTTCGATGGATACCCGAAACAGATTTGGACGCTGCGCTCCGGCCATATCGCGCCCTGCTGGATGGGGAGGTGGGGAAGTGAGCATGTACCCACATAAATTCGTTACGAAAGGCTGGTTCTTCAAAAGGACCTACTGTGAACGTTGCGGATTCCTCCTGGAAAATAGCGATAGTTATTTTACGGACAAACCTCCGTCATGCTTTCCACCCGCCAAGCCCGAAACGGAGGGGGAGGATGAGTAAACCAAACCCAGGAACCAAAGAAGCTCAAGATCAAGGTTGTACATGCCCGGTAATAGATAACCATTATGGGGCTGGTGTGCCTAGTCCGAATGGTCCTATGTTCTGGATGAGTGGAGATTGTCCGTTACATGGATCCGTTCTTAAACCAACCAAGAAAGCTGAGGAGTGATGGACATAAACGAATTAGAGGCAGCAATACCTAAGATCAAACGCCTAGACGGCGAGATGATCTATTTGACCCTAGAAATTGACCCTTTTGAGCAATGCTGGGTTGCTGAGTACAAGAACGAAGATTATGAAACGCGAGGTATGGGCACACTGTCGGCTATGGGTAACACGATTGTGGAAGCGCTCACCAATCTTCATAAAAAGTTGGGGCTTTAGTCATGACTGAATTTGATAAAGAATTAGAGCAGATACTAGAGTCAGTGACACGACTTGCCCCTGTTAACCAAATAGAATTTGAAATGCGAAGTTACTATTTAAATAAGGCGTTTGTTGCTATTCACTATGCCTTAGCCAAGGTGGTGGGTGAAGATGCACCAGCCGTGAGCAGGCACTACGTCGGTGTCAACGAGGAGAAGCAGCGTATCCGTGAGGGGCTGGGGATAGAAGACAATAACTGATAGAGTATAAGCACTATGAACGATGAGAATTACGTCCTAGCTAAAAAGCTTTACGAGTACATTCGCGTACAGGCTAAAGAGAAGGATACCTTTGACCAGATTGATATTGCCTATATCTCAGGACTTTTAGAAGGACTACTAGTTAAGAATGGCTATCATGAGGAGCCAGAGAAACAACCGTTCAAGTTTAGTAATTTAATCGGGAGAAATTAGATGATTTTAGTATCGAATATCTTGAGTATTTGTCTGGCCGCATATCTTATCGGATATTTAATTGAGAGGAAATTTAGTGGGGAAGTGGGATCACTGATCCGTCTGTTCGCCGCCGGCATTTATGTGTTGGCTGTGGTGCTTAAACTTTTGGGCGTACATGTTGGCTAGGCACAAGCACGTAGCAAACTTCAAGAAGCGCTGTTTAAGATGTGGACAACCTCTTAGCTAACTCTCATGGTGGTGGTTCACCGCATTACGTCGCATTCGCGTTGCACCCGGTTTTTGAGGGTCAGCTAGGAGGCGGTACGCCCCTAATTACGCGAGGTAATAAAGCAGCGCTTTTTGATATCGTTTATCCAGTCTGTGACGGATTGCTCTGTTTCGGGTCCCCAGGTTGAGTTATCTGCTATTTGCTTGGCTGACAGTAGCTCTACGTTTCGCCCTGATACGGTTGTGTCTGTCCCCCTAATCTCATCTCGCATATCTAGGTAACCCGTTCCATGCGTTTTAATCTTGGGGTAGCTTTTTATGTCCTCGATGGCGAATACGTCGCCTTCTCGTAGATCTTCGTATTTCATCTTCATATCCTTGTTAATATCTAGGACTATACACCCAACTGTAAACAACTGTCAACACTAATATTTCACTGTTGCATTATGGTTAGCATTTGTTATCATTAGTGCATGGCAATGGTACGAATATCAGACAAAGCATTGGAGCGGTTGAAGGAGCTCGCTGTAGCGGGGAACCGACCTTTGACGAATCAATTGGACGAGCTTCTCTTAAAAGAAGTAGTGCATCAACCAGTATCTGTGGGTTATTTTGATGAACCCAGCGTTGCCGATAAGATGGCTAACATGAAACCAGAGGATGTGCCGGAGAGCTGGCGAGATGTTAAAGTTCCAGTCGCCGATCCTTCTGAGTGATCCACAAAGTTGAGATGAAGCCACAAGCTAAGTTTGGCGTAGGCAAGTCTATGCCAAAGGGGAAGAAGTGAGCCTAGATAGTAACTGTACCGGCTGCGGTATACTAGGCGAGTTTAATCAGCCTTGTCCTCAGTGTCAGCGACCTGTTAGGTGCGAAGAGTGTCGTGGAACTGGTGTAGTCCTGGTGCCGGTACGCTTAGGGGAATCTGCCCCCACGAAGCGTGAATATGCGATTATGAGTAAGTTGAGGAGCCAGTGAGTACCCCAATGAATATAGACATCAATAAACGAATAGAAGAGATACTAGAGAGTCAGGGTGAGAACTATTTCCCCATGCATGAGTATCCTGAGAGCTATATGGAGGAAAATAAGAAGTCTATTAAGGACCATATTCCAGAGGTTAAACAGCTCATCCGTGATGTAATTAAAGAAGCAACCCCGGAACGGCAAGAAGAATATCCCGACGACGGCGAAACCACCCACTACAATGGCCACTATGCTGACCCATATAACGATTTTATTGATGAACTAGAAGCGAACGTAAAGAGGCTGGGACTATGAATGACTGGCGTAAAATCTATGACGTCTATGATCAGCCAGTTGCGACGATCAAGATTACTAGAAGCACTTATCGTCCAACATTGCTTGGATGGTTCCTGGCATGGCTGACCCGATGACTCCCAAAGCTATTCTTACTAAGGCTATAGAGAAAGCTAAGATTAATGGGTGGGGGGAAGATATTGATTATTGGGTTCAGTCACCAGACGCTAAGGCGTTGTGGAATTATGAAGAAGAACGCGAGATTGAAACTAGTGAAGTTGACGATGATGGTCACGAGCATATTGAGCGGTATAAAGAGAAATTCCCAGCTTGGCAATACCATCTTCAGCAAATGGTCATAGCTGATGATCCGATTAAGTATTTGGAGGATAATATATGAACACTTCAGTCGGTCTCCTCAAAGCAGTCCTCGACGGTTTACCCCGTGAGAGTATTATTAAACTAAGCATAGACGGCAAACTCTACGATATGGAGGTAGCTGGTATTACGCGCATGAATGGACTACCCGACCCACGAGACCCCAGTGCTAACCGTAAGTTTCAACAGCTTAAGGAATATGTGATACTAGCAGATAACGGAAACTTCCAGTTCGTTAAGGAAGTGATTGACGTGAAGCAGGTTTACAAGGCTATTAAGGGTAAGGAGGGGGTGAGTGAATGAAGACAATCGATGTTCCCACTATGCCAATACTTGCCCACTTGAACGAGTTTAATTCGCCGCACGAGTATAGTTACTGTGGATTGTGGGCTCATTTTCCTGAAGCGTGCGCTAGGGGCCACTGGTGTATGTGGTTTGAGGAGGGTGGCCCCTCGGCTATGGACAATGCCTTCATGCCGGATATACCTAAAAAGTTGCGATTATCAAAGATGCGTAGCTTGGATAAGCAAGGGTTAATTACGGGTTGTTCTTGTGGTTGTCGGGGAGACTATGAAATAACTGACAAGGGCCGCGCTCTGCTAAGTGGAGTGGTTATCTCTAGACAAACTACAAAGATAGTGGAATGATAGAACTCAGATTGCATAGGGGATAACTTATGCCTATTGCAGACCCTAAGTTAAAGAAGAAGCGTCCACTTACTATTAAGCAAACGAAGTTTGTTGACGAGTACATCAAGACTGATGGCAATGGTAGTCATGCGGCTATGGCAGCTTATGATGCTAACAATTTGGCAACGGCACATGCGATAGCCACAGAGAACTTACAAAAACCTTCAATAAAAGAAGCGGTGCAAAAGGCTCTTGAGGAGCATGGCTTGACGATTGACTTGATCACAAAACCCATAGCCGATGGAATGAAGGCTATGAAGCTGCAAGAGATCAAGGGCGAAATGAAGGCACTACCGGATCACTCGGTACGTCTTAACGCTTCATGGAAGGCACTCACCCTTATGGGTGCTACCGCCAACAATGATGAGGGCAAGGGTTCAGTTGTCAACTTTAACTTTGGTACCCAAAATTATGTTAAAGGCAAAGAGTGATTGTTCTTGATTACAAGCCATTCATTGAAGATTGTTTTGCCATTAAAAATAAGTATGGCGAGCTCGTACCGTTTAAGTTCAATGATGTTCAGGATGATTATTATAAGACGCTAGAGACTGACTACCCCGAGATGCAGGGTATACGCGAGAACATTCTAAAGGGCCGCCAGTTCGGCATATCTAGTGTGATAGAGGGACTATTTACCGCTGACTTCATCATGTCGGAGCTAGGTGAAATCCCCATTATTGACTCCGACATCTACTCACACAAAGACTCTGAGACTGATGCCCATATTGCCCGGTTTAACCTATTCCTCGACTCGTGGCTGATCAAGTCCCAGGGTGGGACAATCCGTGACATGGAGGATAACCCGAGTGACGTGCTGAAGCTACGTAAGGCCTTCCTCAAAGTGGACAACGGGGGAGAGCTGATTGGCCGTAAGCGTGGCGCCCAGTATCATGCTCAGACGGCTAGCGCTAAGGTGTCAGGCCGTGGTGGTACGAAACAGAATATTCACTGGTCAGAGATTGCCTTCTACCCCAACACCGAGATTATGAACGCTAAGAAGCTTGTGGTGGGAGCCGAGAAGCAGGTGCCTCAAAACTACGGGAAGATATTCCGCGAGTCTACTGGCAATCTAGCCGGGGATTACTTTGCCGAGGAGTATCAATCAGGTAAAGATGGCTTATCTCTGTTTAAGAGTCGTTTCATGGCCTGGTATACGTTTAAACAATATCACCAGAAAGCCCCTAAAGACTGGCAAGTACCAACCTATTACCAGCAGTTGTATCAAGCGGGACTTGCAACAGCGGATCAATGCTATTGGCATTACATGCAGACCAAGGGGCTTGAGGATAAGGAAGAACTACGTGAGTATCCGACATACGATTACGAGGCATTCTTATACGGCGGCAGGCCCTTCTTTGATGCTGACGCTCTGATATACCACAATACCCATATTAGGAAGCCATTGAGTGAAGCGGTGTATTTATCAGCCCTGGAGGTGCCGGCATGAGCTTCAGGCTTTACCGCAAGATACAACAAGGTGAGTTCTTCGTCGTGTTTGGTGATACAGCTCAAGGTGGTGATGACAAGAACTTTGTACAATTCCTCTCCACTCGTAATCTTGATATCCCCTTAGTGTTGTCTATGCATGGCGTAGCGGCCGAGATGACACCTCATTTAGTTCAAGCATTACGGTGGATTAAGAAGCTCACCGGGGTCCCCCCGATGGTCGCACTTGAGCGACAAAACGGCGGTATTAGTGCTATGCATGACTTAATGACCTCTAACCTGTCTGGAGATTATAATCTCTATGTCGCAAAATCTAGTGGTACGTTAGATGGTGAGGAACGAACGGATCGGCTGGGATGGGATACAAACGCATCGACTCGTCCGGGAATGCTTGGCGATTGGCTGACGGCTTTTAACGCCAAGCAAGTGGTGATATACGATAAGGAAACACTAGATCACCATCAGACATTTATCGTTAACAAGAGTGGTAAGCCCGAAGCGGCGCCCAACACGCATGACGATGCTGTGATGGCTTGTGCCGGAGTATGGCAGATGTATCAAACAGAGCATCCACCAATTAAGCGAACGCATCGTAATAACACGCAAGAAAGGTTAAAACTCCATGTCTAAAACTAACTACGCATCATTTAGTGGTCGTAACGAACTCGACGTATCAGACCTACGTGAACGTGGCGAAGAGCTCAAGCAAGCTATCTTCAACGCCGTCAAAGACACCCAGGGTATCATCATGTCGCCATTGCCGAACGTGCTCATTATGACGGCTGAACAGTACATGGATCAGGATCCAAACCCCGAGATGATGCCAGCCTATAAGTCCAAGGACCGGCTATACCAGACCCCGCTAAACATCATGGACATTGTCGTAAAAGACCCCGAGAACTTCCCGCCCGATGGCGAGGACGATAGCGAAAGCATTATAGAGATGTTACAGTAGCACTAATATACCCAAGGACTTCACGTGGCTTTTATCGGTAAAGACGATCTCAAACAGCTATACACCGATTCAAAGACCGAGGGTCACGTTTGGAGAGAGAACTACCCCGCTTTCGAGCGCCTCGCCGACAATGATCTCATGGAGGGTATGGACGAGAACCTGCCCGAAGTCAACGATGGATCACTGGCGGCCGCACTGTTCAAGCTTCCTAAGCGTATCGTCTCGAGCAAACTCAGTGGTACGGTCACCTCCGATAGTGATCAGGCATGGGTGGGAGACTTGGCCAGCATTGTGTGGCGTAAGCACATCATCCCCTTTGCCAATACTCAGGCACCCTTCACGCGTAAATGGAAGGATGCAGTGCGTAAGGCCGCAATCTATGGATCAGTGCCAATTATCACGCTCTTTGTCGAAAAAGATGGCCGAAGGCATGCTGACTTTATCGTGGCTCAACCCCAAGACGTGACGCTTGAGCCGGGTAAGGTTAGTGACTACGACTCGGACGTCATGTTTTGGGATGTATTTTATTCAAAACTACAGCTCGAGAACATGATTGAGCAGGCCAAGGAAGAGAAGAGTAGTGACGGTGAGGGCGATGGTTATAACAAGTGGGATATTCCGGCGTTAGAGGCTATCCTCGCCGCTAAACAGACCGAGGAGCGTGATGGTCAGGATACGCCTCTTCAGCAACAGGGCAAACAGAAGCCTCAAGGGTATAAATTCTGTATCGCCGTTCAACGCGGTGTTGAATCACCCTTTTACATGTACTATTCCAAGACCGATAAGACCGTGCGTGAGTGGTCTAACCCCGATCCGAGCGGCGACTCCTGCATTCATTTCCTCTATTGCTACCAGAATCTCATTAATCCCTATGGCATCGGCATTGTTAAGCTGGCTGGAGGGACACAGAACGTTCTTGACTACATGCGCCAGGCTGACGTACTCGCCACACAATTAGGACTCCAGCCGCCACTCAACATCAACGGCAATGCTGATAGTGTAGACCTTGATTCATTAGTCTTTGCCCAACGTGCCCAGTGGTTTACCGGTAATGCGACGGTTGAGCCAGTTCAGGTCAATACTGAGACGTACCGGGGTCTTCCTGAGCGTATGAGCATGTATAAGACATCGCTTAACCAGCTTATCCCCACTGGTGATACGTCTATTCAGGCTGGATCAGGCGATCCCAACTACTCCAAAACGCCGGTGGGGGTCAAGTTTCAAGCGGCCGACTTGTCGATTGATGACGAAGACTTCAAGGACAACCTGTATATCACGTACGCGGCCGTCGCTAAGTCGATGATTAACACCCACTTCGCCAACATGGAAGGTTCTGACCTACTCAAACTAACTGATGATGAGAAAGAACTCCTTGTTAAGGGCGGCTTGCAGTTCCCTGAAGACACTAACGAGCTTGAAATTGTTTGGGATACGGTTCGTGGTAAGTTTGATTTTGAAGTCGACCCGGAGAAGGACCAAAAGACCGCTGATGAACAGAAGCTAGAAGGTCTAACCAAGGTGGCTGAGTTTATTTCTAACCCCAATACTGCCCCTCTCTTGCAAAGTGGCAAGCCTATCATGCTTGGCAAGAAACAACTAGATACCGGTGAGCTCATGGCGGAAATCGTTAGCCTCACCACTGATAACGACAAGATTATCACTGATGCGACTCCCGATGAACTTGGTCCTGACGGTCAGCCAATTGACCAGGCGCAAGTTCAAGCCCAACAAATGCAGGAACAGGCCCAGGCTATGCAAGATTTGCAGAAAGAAAATCAAGACCTTAAAGATAAGCTGACCGAAGAACAGCAAGTGCCCTATAAGGACGCTCCAGAAGATATCAAACGTCAGAAAGAGCAGCGTGCCGGCTATACCCCATCCATCATGCTGTCACCCGTTCAGGAAGATGCTGTTATTAAGGCTCAGCAACAGGCACAGGCTGAGGCAACCGCTCAACATGCGCAAAGCATGGATATCGTACGCGAACATAATACCCCCGATCCCATGGAGATGGAGAAACTAAAAGCTAAGCAGAAACCGAAGGTGGCGGCATGACCCGCAATGACAGTCTTTTATACACGGCCGCTTCAAGTGCCAGCTTTGCTAAGAAGAAGGCGGTCGCCGAAGAAAAGAAGCAAAAGCGTGAGCAACTATTGCCAGCGGGTGAGATTGTGCGCGACACCATTCAAAAGCAGGTGACTAAGCTGATGTATGGTCCGTATGTTGATGAAGAGAAGATGAGCGACGTGCAATTTCGGGTAGAGCGTAGAGCTCGCAAGCTAGCCGTCGCTAGTCTCATTGAAGTGCAAATTGAGCTGAGCAATATATTGCGGGATCACAGCAAATCGGAGGAAACGTGGGCCACGCCGAACGACGAGCAGAGATAGAGGCTGAGCAATCCAGTTTAACGAAGGATGAGATACGCGACAAGCTAGAGCGTGAGGCGGAGTTCACGCTGGACTTAGACAATCTACCCAAGGTAAAACATCACTTTGTCAAGCGTGGTATCGTGCTGTCATGCGAGGGTGCTGGGCACCCTAGTCATCGTCATTTTCTCCATTAAAAGCTTGTGCTCTTGATGGTTTAGTTGTTATGCTACGTCTAAGATATCCCTTTATCGCGGTGTCGCTTACCTTACGAGCAGAGACTCGCCCACTTAATGGGTAGACAACTAAGGAGAAACAATGGCATATCCGCACGGCTCTAAGTACATGAATTTTTATGAGGAGCTACCCAAAGCGGAAGAGCTAGAAGCCGAATCTGATGATGATGGTGCTGAGTCTGCTCTAGAGGACACAGAGATATCATTCGAGCATAAGTCAGACGATGAACCCGAAGAGGCATCTGAGGAAGAAACGAACGACGAAGAGGCTAAGTCTGAAGATGACGACAAGGAGACTGGGGTCGAAAAGACCAAAGTTGAAAAGCCGGCAGCTAAAGACGCCAAGTCGGATGAGGAGAAGACCAAAGCCTTCAATAGAGAGCAGGCTGAGAAACGACTCCAAGAGAAGCAAGCTAAGGAACTTTCACGGAAGAAGGACCAGGACGACTACATCGCCGCCGCTGATCCAGACGATCCCAAAGACCTAGCCGTCCGACAATTACAAGTTGATGCTTACACCAACAAAGTCACCGCTAATCAAAACACTTTGACCAGTGCCTACCAACGGGCTTTAAAGGATTTCGATATCCTGAACAATCCCGATCCAGCTATTCAGGCTAAGGTCAACCGAGCCCTTGATTTATTCCAGGCTGCTTCGGTCACAGTGGACAAGTACGGCGAACCGGTGGATGTACGCGGAGATTTGTACTCACATTTACAAACTGAAGCAGACTCTATTGCCGAGCTTATGAGCATCGGCGCACGCAAGCAGACGACCAGTAAGGAGAAGGAGAAATCCAAAACCCTTACTCCGCCTAATCGTGCTCCGAAAGAAGCCAAGAAGACCGCCATTGCTCAAATGATGGAGGGATTCGACGAGGAAGCTGCGCGCTAGAGTCGGAAAGAACAATTAAGTGGCTATTAACCTTGCTACCGAGTTCCAAAGCAAGACATCTGATCTTGTTAAGGCCAAACGCAAAAGTAAAGAATTTACCAACCAGGATTGGTCGTGGGACGGCAATAACGCAATTATCGTTAGTACCCTCTCTGACCCGACCATCGGTAACTACGATCCTAATGCGGCTGCCAACCGTTATGGCAACGCCAGTGAAGTGGAAGACACTCAGCAAACCTGGACGCTAACCCGTGACCGTTCGTGGACCAAGACGATGGACAAAAAGAACCAGCAAGACGCCAAGATGTTGCGTAAGCCGGGTTCTTACCTTGCCCAAGCGACCAAGAACGTGCTCGTGCCGGAAATTGACACCTACATCTTCCAGTCCATTGCAACCACCGCCGCTGTCTACAACCGTGACGACATCGTCGCCGACGCTGCGACATCCGCGTCTAATGCCTGGACCAACCTGACTGCTATTGGCGCTGACATCACCGACAACGAAGCGCCGGAAGAGGGACGTGTTGCTGCCATGACTGCCGGGTATTACAACTACCTTAAGCAATCCGGCATGGTGCTAGCATCCGACATGGGTCAAGCCATCCGCCACTCAGGTGACCTGGGGACGGTCGACAACAACAAGATCGTGGTTGTCCCGTCTAGTCGTATGCCCACCACTTCTGGTGCGGTTGACCTGCTTATCTCTCACCCGTCGGCGACGACTGCCCCTGAGAAGCTGATTGACTACACCTTGCACTCGAACCCGCCTGGTATCTCTGGTGATTTGCTTGAGTACCGCCACCGCTACGACTGCTTCACTGACATCAACCGCATCTACTCGATCGGCATCCACGCTGTCGCGTAATTAACAGGAGAACTATTATGGCTGTTTCTACGCCAGATACAGAACGAAAATTAGAGGTCCACGGCGTTCCGAAGCCGAAGGGTACCTCATGGCTCAAGGAAGTAAAGGTTGACGCGGCTCGCGCGGCCATCCAGCACCTCCAGACTCAGAAAGAACGTCAAGACTTCGAAGCTGCGAAGGCCCGTGGTATCACCCCGGCGGAGATCTTGGCCCAAGGTAAAAAGACGCTGGGCATGCCTCGCGCCGGAAAGGGTAACGAATAATGGCTACCATTAACTTAGAGGGTATGGGCCACCGCGAATATGAGGCGGTGACGACAGCGAAGACTCTGGATGCTGGTGATTGTGGCGTGGTTCAAAACGCTACGGCAACCCTAACGGTGACCCTTCCAGCTACGGCTGCCTTGCGTAGCTACACCATTCGGGTGGGTGCGTACGGTATCACTCTCACCATTGCTCCGAACGCCAGTGATTACATCATTGGCAACGGTTCAACGGCTACCACCGCTAACAAGGCGTTGGTCTTCACCAACCAACCAGCCGGCAGCTGGGTGAAGCTTACCTCAGGGACTGGTGGATGGGTCGTAGACGCCATCTGTGGCACCGCCGCTCTGGCCGCTTAACTAACAGCGCCTTTAGCCAGCTATCCAGATGTGTTGCCTGGACTGGCTAAAAGGCGTTATTAAGGAACAATTATGTCGATGAATCCAGGGCTCGCCGCCTACATGAAGAATAAACAAGCTAGCAAGCGTACTCAGATGGTCCCGATGGCCGGTATGCCTATGCCCAACCTTCCCCAGTCTGGAATGCCAGGATCCGGTAAAACTCATTCTAAGACTGCCCACAAGATGAAAGGGAAATGTTAATGACCTACTTTTCCCGCGTTGAACTAGAAGAAATCCAAGCTGGTGTTCGCCCTGCCGGAGTGGTGAAGACCATAACCTTTGACGGTGGCATCACCAGTGGTAAGTTGTCCACCAAAGCTGCCATGACCACTACGCTCGGTGGGGCCAACAACGACATGACGTTCACCGCCGATACAGCGGGGACGGCTGGTAACCTTATTACCGTACAGTATCGCGATCCTGGGGAAGCTGGACGGACGATTGGCGTCCATACCAACGGTAATGCCATTATTGTCGATTTAGGCACGACCGGAACGGCCGACAAGGCTCAGGGGACGATGACCAGCGATGCCACTAATCCGGCGGATGGTGGCACGTTTGTGGTTGGAGCAACGACGTACACACTTAAGTCGACTCTGACGCCAGCGGCCAATGAGGTGAAGATTGGGGCAGATGCAGCCACTACTCTCGATAACGTCAAGTCAGCGGTTAACGCGACCGCTGGAGCTGGTACCGCCTATGGCACGGGTACTGTTGCTAACGCTACTGTTGACGCCACGACCAATACCAACACTACGCAGTTGTTTGAGGCGAAGACGGCCGGCGCTGCTGGTAATGCCATCTTGTTTAGCGAGAATGCTACCCATATTACGGTTAATGGCAGCGGTACGCTGATCCGTGGTGTCGATGCTGGCGCGATTGAGTCAATTGCTAGCGATGTTAAGACGGCCATTGAAGCCGATACCGCGGCGGCAGCCCTGGTAGATATTACTGACTTCTCGGGTAATGATGGTAGTGATCTTGTAACGGCCATGGCAGCCACTCCCTTAACCGGTGGATCTGATGGTAAGGTTCCCCTGTTTACCGTCTCAGGGGCTTGCTTAGTCAGCTTGCGGGGAATTGTCGAAACTACTCCCACCGGTACGGGCGGAACCCTGGTGCATGGTAAGACGGGCTCAACCAATGATCTGATAACGATCCTGACTGGCACAGCCCTCACCGCTGGTGGCGGGATTGATAGCACGGGTTATGTAGCTCGGGGAACGGCTCTCGCCAAGACGCCGATAAAACCTTACTTCGATGGTCAGGCCATCTTCGCTACCACTGCTACTCATAGCATTGACACTGGTAAAATTCATTACATAGCTGACTATATTAGCATTACAGAAGGCGCGCGCGTAATACCAGCATAACCAACAGGAGTATCTGGCGCGTAGTGGACTAACCTTCACCGCAAAGGAATCAACAAATGGCTAACAAAATTGAAATCTTCCGAGGCACCACTTACCCAGTAGTCTACAATCACGTCGACAGTACTGGTGCAGCTGTAGCTTTGACAGGTAAAACGCTGTACTTCACGGTTAAACAGCCGGTTTATGACTCCAATGCCACCGATACCTCTGCAGTAATCAAAAAAACTGTACTACCGGTCGATCACACTGATGCTGCTGGGGGAATTAGTGGGTTTACCCTAGATGACGCCGATACCTACATCGATCCGGGCAAGTATCACTACGACTTCATCATTGAAACAGCGGATGGTTTAGCCGAGCCACCGAGCGTGTACGGCGAGTTTGTCGTCAAAGGCCACCCGTCTAATCGCCAGGTAGGAAACGAATAAGTGCCTAGTACGACGATCCGTGTTGTTGGAGTAGCCGCTGATGGCACTATTGTCGTTAATGGTATAGCTGGCCCTCAGCAAATTACAGCTGTGGGTACCGTAGCAGCAACTGGTCCTCAGGGGCCTCCTGGTGCCGACGGCATCGACAGTGGCGGTGGGGATGGTACTGGTGTGTGGGGGGGTATTACTGGCACCATTGGCAACCAAACTGACCTTCAGACAGCATTAAATACCAAACTGACCAAAACCTCCAACCTCTCCGATCTGTCCAATACCACGACCGCCAGAGCTAACCTAGGTGTTGAAATCGGCACAGATGTCGAGCCCTTACTGGCTCCGACTACCTCGGTTGACTATCTGAGGGGTGATAAAACATTCGCCAATTTCAACACGGCGGTACGGACGAATCGTCTTAACGAAATGGCGACTCCGTCGGCTTCCGTTAACATGGCGTCGCAACGAATAACGAATCTAGCTAGCCCGGTTAGCTCACAGGACGCCGTTAATAAAGCCTACGCCGATGCTTTAGCGCAAGGATTAAGCGTAAAAACCTCCGTCGTTGCTGCCACCGCTGCTGCCTTGTCGACTAACACATATTTGGCTGGGGTGCTGACAGCTAGTGGCAATGGCGCATTAGTGGTTGATGGTATCACCGTATCGACAGATGACCGTATCCTCGTAAAGGATGAGGCCACTCTTAAGAACAATGGTATTTATGTTGTAACCGACACCGGCGGGGTAAGTACTCCGTTTGTGTTGACCCGGGCAACTGATATGGATAGCTCGAGCGAGATTAGGGGAGCGTTTACCCTCGTCTCAACTGGAACCGTCAATGCTAGTAGTGGCTGGGTGGTGAGTGGTCCTGGACCATTCACGTTGGGTACAACCGATATTGTGTTTGCGCAATTCTCGACGAATACTGTGCCCGATGCTACGACGCTGGTCAAGGGTAAGGCCACCCTAGGAGCTTCGGGAGGTGCGGCGACGTTTGATTCCGTTACCTTTACCAACGCCGCGCCCACCCCTGTAACCGTTGGTGGTATTGCCGCTGGTTCGACCTTTAGCGCTGAGTCGGCCATTGATATGTTCGAGCAATTATTGTATCCCTATCAGGTTCCAGCGTTCTCGTCATTTCTTATTACTGGTCAGGCCACTACAGTCGAAGTTGGTGAAGATATTACTGGTGATCAGACATTTAGCTGGGCCACTACCAACAGCAGCAACGTTACAGCCGCAAGCGTTGAGATTACCGATGGCGTGACAGTTCTCGATACGGGTTTGGCTTCGTCTGGTACGACAGTCGCCGATGTCGGGACAGTGACGCGCATCACTCCGGGAACTCATGTCTGGACAATTACCGGCGAGAATACCCAGTCCGACAGCTTTACTCGCAACTTCACCGTGACATGGTTGTGGCGAGTATTTGTTGGCACATCCACTAATACAACGTTAACTGAAGCTCAAATTGAAGCGCTGGCTGGGAACAGCCTAGCTTCGACTGGCTTTGGTACCTACGCTCTTGCCGCCGGAGGATATAAGTACTTTTGTTACCCTACGAGCATGACAGCGGCTTCGTCATTTACTGACACTTCGACCAACTTCGACGTGACCATGGCGACGGTTGCTGACCATGCCGATTTTTCCAATACCGCGAACGGGTTGAGCTATGCCATTGTTTCGGTGACAAACTCACTGGGTGAAGTTACTGACTACCGAGTTTATCGAACGAGATACATCCTCGGCGGTTCAATTAACATAGAGGTTGCATAATGCCACGAGTTACCGGTCCGCTTACTACCACTGATGTTACTGATGTCTATCCAACCCATGACGCACTGCTAGGATTGGGCGGTTTGCGGGAGGTGGCGGATCACACTGAGCGGAATGCTATTCCAGACGAACGTCGCCGCGAAGGCATGATTGCCTACACGGCCAACGACAACAAGTACTGGCTGCTCGGAGCTTCGCCCTGGTTGGGGAGTGATGCAGACTGGGTTGAAGCGTCCATCACGGCTGCTTCAACGCTAGACCCTACCTTGACGGCGTTGGGAGGAGTCGCAACTGGTCCTGATCTCGTGCCGTACTTTACGGGCACTGATACAGCGGCGACTACAGCTCTCTCGAGTTTTGCTCGTGATTTAATTGCTGATGCTACGGCTACGTCCGCACGGTTGACTTTGGCGGCTTCATCTAAAGCGTCTATTATTGTTGGCCCTACCGGCGACAGCGGGTACATCACCGACGGTGTCGCTGACAACGTTCAAGTTCAAGCCGCGGTTGATGACGCTTCTGCTTCGGTTGTTGCCGGCATTGCGGTCGTAGAGGTGCAGCCCGGTGTTTTGCTTAGTTACTCAGCTCCAGTTGTTCCTAAGTCTAACGTTATCGTGCGTGGATTCGCGGCTATTATTCATGACGGTACCGATAACGGTTACACGGGCATTGGGCTCCATAGCGCTTTTCGCGACGATGGTGTCAATGAATTTACCAATTTCGGCCTGGCTGACCTGACTATTGTTGGTGACACCACGACGAGCTCAACCACCTGCGGCGTCTACTTAACGGGCAGCAATGACTTAGACAATCCTACCGCTCCCGTACTATCTGACGTTTATATGCATAACGTTAAGATTCATGATTGCGCCTCATTACCCGTTCGTATCTTTGGAACGTCTGGCAAACTTAGCGTGTTGAACTGTGACTTTAATCACAATGCCGATGCTGGGTTTGGTTTTAATGAAGAACTTATCTTTATGGGCAATCATTCGATTGACAGCCGAGATAATGGCTTCTCTATCAGTCGCGGTAATACGAAGGTTGTTTGTGCTAGCAACACTGTGGAAAATGCTTCATTTTGGGGTATTTGGGCAAGTGGCTACAATAACCAAGCTGGTCCGGGCTACATGGTCATAAATGCCAACGTAGTCAAGGGTAGCGGTCGTTCCAGTGTAGCCATTATTAACGCGCCCAATAACTTAGCTGTTGTAGGTAACGTACTCGACCAAGAGCATAACCGAGCTAGTGATAGCGATGTTGATGGCATCCAGATACGGGGCGGTAGCCTTTCAGATCGTGCCACAAATATTTTAGTGTCTAGCAATATCATTAAGAATGCGTCTCGCAATGGTATTTCTTATGGCTGGGTTGACCAACTCTCTATCGTAGGTAACCAAATTATTGATGCCGGAACTCAGTACAAGGCCAACGGTACAACGCCGATTCTATCTTCTGACCGAAGTACAAACGTCGGTATTTTGCGCTATCACGACTCAACAAATGTATGGATTGATGGCAACAATATTATTGATACTCGGGCGGTGCCCTTTACCAACGTTGACATTTATCCAGTTGTAAGTTCAACCATTTCTCTTGGCAAGAACAACTCTAACGGTATGCGTGTGACTCGTAACCGGATTGACTTTAGTTCTCCTGTTGAGGCAGGAAGTCCAGTAGGATTAAACGTAAATGGTCCAGACACGAACATTGACTTTCAGGTCAACTTGCAAGGCAGTGGGGAAATGCAGGTTCGGGGTACCGGTGGGTTAAATGTGCACTCCCCGGCGTCTGGTACGGGTACATCACCTATACTTCGTTTTTCTGCAGGTGATGAAACCAAGAAAGTAGGTGGCGTTAGTGCGACTCGCACCGATCCAGCCACAAGCTCATTATTGGCTTTTAACGTTCTCTCGGCCGGCGCTCTTACCGCTTCCACGGCGGCGGCTGCGCCTTTGTATATTCAGGGCCGACCTGACGCCACTGGAGCCTGGGTGGGATATAACGCCGGTATACTTTTCAAACGCAGGGCAATAGCTGACGCTTTGGCTACTGTTGTCAAATCGGACCATATCATCGCTTACACGTCCCTTACAGCCGCTCGGACCGTAAACTTGCCCACAGCGGCCGGCGGGATCGGCCGCACCTATATCATCAAAGACGAAACTGGATCGGCTGCCACCTATAATCTCACCCTCACTCCCTACGCGTTCTCGGGTACTACATTTACTGATGCTGATGTGGATGTTACCAACAATCTTATTCGGCTTTCAACGCTACTAGAAACCGGGACTGCTATAAGTATGACGACTCCCGGCACAATGCCAGGTGGCGTCACTGCCTCTACAACTTACTATGTGACGCGCAATACTCTTGTATTAAACAACTCTGCTGCTAATGCGGGCACGCTTGCAAATGATAGTACAGCCGGTTATGTAGCTTGGAGTAATCCATCTAACGCGGCTGGTAGCGATAACTCGTATGCTACATGGGCTTCTGACGGCAATATTAACCCGAGCGATCCGAGGGGTGATGCTCAGACATTCGCTGGCTCAATTACGGCTAGTGATAAAACATTAACGGCTTCCTCCTCAGTGTTTACAATCGCCGATGCAGGCAAGAACGTCCGTATTCCCGGTGCAGGAGCGGCTGGCGCTGATCTTATTACGACAATTTCGAGTTTCACCTCCGATGTGGAAGTGGAATTGACGGCCGCTGCCGGTACTACCGTTAGTGGAGTAACGTCGGCTTTCGCTAGCGGTGATTATGTTGAGAGCGAATATCTAAAAGTGACGAACTTCGGCTTCGCTATACCGTCCGCCGCTAATGTCGAGGGTATTAAGGTTGAGGTCGAGGGGAAGAGCACTAGTACAACCTCGGAGGCTGTCAAAGTTTACGACATTAAGGCGCAACTACTAAAGGCGGGTGTACTAACTGGTGATGACAAGGCGGCCATTACAGCTTTCACTGGTTCCGACACCACTAAGACCTACGGTGCAACTGATGATTTGTGGGGCGCGACTTTGTCGCCGACTGATGTTAATGGCTCGACCTTTGGTTTTATCTTCCAAGTAAAGTCAGTGTTGGGCGTCGCCAATATCGATAACATTAGGATCACGATTTATTACACAATTCCGTATGACATTAAGTTGGCTACCACACAGGCTAATGCTCTGGCCGGTACCGCTATCGACATAACCACGACTGGTTCAGGAACCATCACGGTGGCATCTCCCGCACAAACGATTGATGGCTCGTCCACAAAAGTGATCAATATCAACAACGGTGTCGCGCAGATTTACTCTGATGGCTCAAACTGGCAAATTACGGGTGGCCTGTACAATACCAGTCAATTAACAACTTTGGGTGGATTCTCTAATCCGATGACGACGCTCGGTGATTTGATGTATGAGGACAGCACTCCTGCAGCAACGAGACTTGCCGGCAACACTACGACCACGAAAAAATTCTTAACTCAGACGGGTAATGGTTCGATCTCGGCCGTCCCGTCGTGGGGCACATTAGCGGCGGCGGATGTACCGACCTTGAATCAGGACACCACCGGCAAGAGCGCTAAAACGGATGCTCTCAACTCTGCTACAACAATAGTAAACGTATCTTCGGCAACAGCGCCCACTGCTGGACAGGTCTTAAAGGCGACAGACTCAACGCACGCTACCTGGCAAACCTTAACGGGCGTTAGCACGGGTTACTCAATGCAGTTTGGGGCTAATGCTACAACCACCGGCGCTTCGTTAGTTTTCGCCAATAGTCAGACTTATTATTTTGGGAATTTCCACAGCGCTCAGCCAACCACAACCGACGGCAACGCACGTATTTACATACCTACCGGGGGGCATGTCACCGCTGTTTATCTTTGGGTGCACGTCATAACTAACACTTACACCAACGAGAATGTCGCCATATCTCTACGAGTAAATAGCAGTGACACCAGTATTACAACAACGGGTGATTTTAGTTCCACCAATCTTATTTCGAATACGGGGCTGAGTGTTGCTGTATCGGCCGGTGATTATTTCCAGATTAAAATGGTAACGCCAGCTTGGGTTACTCACACCGGTACGATTCGTCTTACGGGCACAATTTTCGTTACAGAATAGTGCTTTTATGACATAATATAATTAATTAAAGAGATCAAATAGTGAAATTTGACTTACGTCAACCAATCCTTGACTTTCAAGGTCGTCCGTTAGTGGAGCTGGAAGCTATAAGACCAGGCCAAAAACTTCAGCCTGGTCAAACGCTCAAAACAGAGGTTATAAACTTTAGGGCAGTCTTACACGCAGCTATCTATCGTAAAGACGAAACTACAAAACCTAATCCTGAAGAAGTCGAGCGTATCGGATTATTGGGCCTAAAGATCTGGAAACGTTGGGAAGTTGATCTTGACCACAAAGAATGTGACTTTATTCTCGAAAAGGCTAAAGTATCTTTTGCGCTAGACCCGCTTTACTACATTCGGCTCAAAGAGTTCTTATCGGGTCAAGAACCTGACGTTCCTGACGAAGAGACTAAAGAAACCGTGGTTTGACGAACCATAACAACTTACAGCATAATAGTTATATTAATGTGGAGTGCCGATTTTATGGCTACCAGTGAGTACGTAGTAACAGATGGCGAGCTATTTAAAGTCGTCAAGAGTCACGAGAAGATTGAACTGGATCAGGTTCAGGCGGAGGTTAATGCTAAGCAGGCTGAGTATGATCAGGTTGTCAGTGAACTCGTCGATACGCCGACCGATGCTGAAGCATTGCTAGCCGTCGCTAAGAGGCGGGATGAGGCTAAGGTGGCCTTGGAAGACTCCAAAAGCGACTATGAAGTGGCTACGGGAGTGGTGGAAGCAGCCACCGCTGCCGCCGGCTCAGTGCATGTGGACGTGTCGGTGGAGAGTCCAGAGACGGAATTCTAATCCAGACTATCCCTGGAAAGCTGACCTATCTCAGATTCAGTGGAAACAATCAGAGAGGAAGCCAGCAATCCGCTAGGCTTCCTCCATTATTTGTGGCATGATAGGAGCAACTCTTTAAAGGATGGTCTATGCCTGGTAATTATCTAACGCCTAGCGGTACTGTCGCTGGGTACGGCAACCCTTACTATAATGCTACAACTCTGGGTGCGGGCGACCAATCCAGTTTAATGAACTTACTCGGATATAGCGGTAAGACTCCGAGTGGCACAGATAGTGGCAATGTTCAGGGCGACTCAACCTTTCGATTGCAGCAAGCTCCAGCATTACCAAGCGGTTCTGCCAACGGCTCGGCCGACGACTTAGCTTTTCTGGCCGATCAAGCAGCGCAACTTCGTGCCTTACTTGGACGTACCGACACCGGGCTCAACCAAGGTCTAACTCGCAACGAAGATCAGTACAACGAGCAAGTCGGCAGCGCTAACGCCGGTAAAGACCAGCAATACGCGGCCTTTAATGACCAACGCGTAGCGCAGAATCAAGGTAAACTCTCAGCTTACGACACGATTAACAAGAATGCGAACAACGGTTACCGTAGCCTAGCGCAAATCATCGGACGAGCTTCTGGTACGGGCTCGTCGGCCTTCCGTGACCTGCTCCCTAACGTTATTGGTAAGGACACCTCCAGCAAACGCCAAGCGGCCACCGACACCTACGGCCGTAACTTACAGGGCATTGATAAGTCTCAAGGTCAATACGACATCAGTTTCGCCAACGTCCTAGCTGATCTTGCCAAGCAGAAAAAAGACAATGAAGAAGCACTGAGAAGCGGTATTGAAGGTCAGCGTCAAGGTATACAAGGACAACTTGCGACCAATGCCGCCCAAGCCGCGCAGGCTAGAGGTGGTGGTTACGCTGCAGTCAAAGCCGCGCAAGCTCCCTTCCAGAGCGCTATCGACCAGTCACGTAACGCGGTAGAAGGTTTTTTTAATCAGTTCCGCACCCCCTACACGCCAAAACAGGCTGTGGCAACCACTCCCGACCTGTCCGCTTATAACACAGATCGAACAACGATTAATGCTCGGGATCAAGGGGTGGATAGCACTAATCCATATACCTCGTTACTTCGGAAAAAATTACAGGGTGCAGCTTAGGAGGCTGCTTAGTTGGCCTTCTCTTTAAAGGATTTACTTCGTGGTGCTGGTACGGTGGCAGATGCAATTATCCCAGGCGATCAGTCTAGCTGGCATCAACCTACTAAATCTCGCCCCGCCAGCACGGCCCAACCCAATCTTATTCAGCAAGCCGGCAACGCCATCGCCAGTACGGCTAGAAACGTTGCGAGTACGCGGATACCAAGTCTAGGCGTTAGTCTAAACGAGATTGGAGCTCAACTACCAGGAGCAGCCAACACTGCTATTAGCAATACGCCCCTCTTGGGGGAAGCGTATAAGTTTGGCCAGAGAGCAGCTAGTCCTCAGTTTCAACAGCAAAGCCTACCCCAACAAGTAGGACAATTTGCTCAGAGTATTGGTAAGACTGGATACGACTGGACGCTTGGCGGGTTAGAGCGAACCGGCGGTCGTATTGCGGCAACCGCAACGGGGCAACCTCAGCAATCATTCTCGGGGACTAATCTGCCTGTTCAGCAAGAGATTGGCCAGGCTGCCCCGATTGCTGGCAATAAGCTCTTAGGCCAAGCCGTCGCAGGTCTAGGGATAGCTGGAGACGCACTCTCCCTCCCCGCTGTAGTTGCCGGTCCCAAAGTTGTAGCACAGGGGGCCAAAGACGTCGCTAAAGCCGCTCAGAACGCCAACAAGGCGTTAGGCGAGAAGGGTTTTATCTCGGTATCCGCACCTATTATTGATAAACCCCTTAATCCTGCCCTTGCTCCTGAGGCCAAAGTCGCCGTCAGCGAAGCTCAAAACACCATTGAACAACTCCATCAACAGATAGCCGTGGCTCAAGATTCAATTAACTACGCTAAAGAGCATGTGGCTACCCTTAATATCCCGCAAGCTCAGAAGGACAAAGCTCTCGCAACGTTTGTAGCCGACGCCAATGCTAAAGTTGCAGCAGCAAAACAAGAAATGGGCGGTTGGCTGGAGCACATTGATCAGCTCGATCCGAGTGGTCAAAGTCGACCTATTAAGACAGAATTTCCCAGTGGCGTACCCCAAGGTCAGACGACTTTACTACAGCAACAGGCTGCCGCTGATGCTCCTAAGCCAACAATAGCGCAAAAGATATCCACAAGTTTTAAACAGGCTGTGGGTAATGAGCGTGGGTCAGTTGACTTTAATGCGCCGATTGTGGGATCTAAACTACCCACTAAATCCGAAGAAGTCGCCGCTGAAAAGCTAAAAATAGCGCCACAGTCTCTCAACACCAACAATCTAAAGATTAGCGAAGACGCCAAGGGCGAGGTAAACGCTCTTAGTCAGGCTGATCCAGTTACCCACATGAGCGATAAACAGGTACAGGATCTCGCTAAAAATGCCGGAGTAGACCTTAAATCGCACACCATTGATCAGACTCGCCAGAAGGTTGCAGAGCAATACAACCTGCGCCAGAAAGTCGTCACATTATCCAACCAGGCTGATCAATTACTAGCTGACGGTAAGATCGGTGAACGTGCTCAGCTCTTACAAAAGATCCAAGCATTGGCTAAAACTACCACTGAACAGGGTACGGATATTGCTCGTCAGTTATCGGCCAGGCGTATCCTAGCCAATGAGCTTGACACGCCCATGCAACGAGTCTTTAAACTTCTTGATAAAGACGGGGTGAACCCTGAAGTCTATATCAAGAAGTTCGCAAAGGTTGACTTCAATGATTCCAACGCCGTCGTCAAAGCCTACCGCGAACTTGTCCCACCAAGTAAAAGTAACTGGCTTGATACGATTCGGTACAACTCAATGTTGTCGAGCCCATTAACGCAGATCAACAATATCTTCCCGAACATTGGTTCTACCGCTGTCATCACTCCTATCGAGAAAACGCTGACAGGCATGTTGGATGCGGCTCATTCAGCTCTTACCGGCAAGCCTAGGCAGTTTGCTACTGGCGAAGGGGCGGCCTATGCCAAGGGTTACTTCTCTAGTTTTGGTGAAGCCAAGCGCCGGTTTAGCGAGTCGATGTCGGGTAAGGCCGAAGCGCAGAACCTAGATATGAGGGGTCATGTACCCATGTACGCTCATGGGCAAAATAAAGCATATGACGTTCTCTCCTATCCGATGCGCCTTATGGAAGCAATGGATGGGTTCTTCACGGGTCTGACCGAAGGCGGCGTTACCAAGGCCTTGGAGCATCGTCAAGCCAAGGGTATTACAGCGCCCAATATAGCCAACACCGCGAGTGCTGAGTCGGCTTACCGGCTGTACCGCCAGGAACTCGGCGATAAGTCTCAAGGAACATTCCTGCAGGCTCTCGATATCCCGGCTCAAAAACTCATGGAACTTCGCAACTCCAAGAATCCCGTTGTATCCTACCCAGCTAAATTCACCGTTCCCTTCGTGCGCACCACCATGAACATTTTTAAGCAAGGATTTGAGTACTCCCCCGCCGGCGTTTTGACGATGCATGGCTCAGCTAATAAAACTGAGCAACTTAGTAAGATGATTCTTGGAACAACCGTAGTGGGTGCGGCCGGTGCTCTGCTCGGAAAAGACCTCATGACCTGGGCGCAACCTACCAATCCGAAACAATTGGAGGCCTGGAAGGCGGCGGGCATTCAGCCATATTCAGTTAAGATCGGTAAAAACTGGGTGAGTTTCCAAAAACTCCCACCGGCTTTGTCGTTCAACCTTGCTCTTGTCTCCGCACTAGACGACGCCCAAAAGAACGCCAAGATTAACCAAAATGGCATAGATAATGTTCTAACGGCTTTAGCTAAGTACGGCCAGTTCTTGTCAGATCAGTCCTATACCAAGAGCGCTGGAAACTTTCTTAAGGCGGTGCAAGGTGACGGACAAGCTTTTACGCAGCTAGTATCAGGTTATCCGCAACAGTTAATCCCCTTCCGGGCCTTATCCAATTGGCTTGCCAACATGACCGACGACAAGCAGCGCAAGATCAATAAGGACGCTTCATTTGCAGCGCAACAATTAGAAGCTCTTATGCAAGTAATACCTGGTTTGCGACAGAACACTACAACGGTAAAAGACCCCAACGGCCAAGATGTGCCAGCGCAACATCCGTACTTAAATGCCGTTTCACCAGCTAAAATTAGTACTGAGGATGCAATAAATGCTGACTACTATAGGCAGCTTAAACAGCAGGCGCTCGATAACTCCAATGCAGCTATCACCAAAAAACAACAGGCCGCCAATGGTTCGGGCAAATTAAGTGGTAGCAAGACACTGAATGCTTCGGCTGCTCGCGTAAAAACTGCGTCTGAGAAACTGCCTAAAGGCATTAGCCAATCTTCCGCGAATGTTCTTAAACAATATGCGGCACTTTCAACAGAGGGTAAAAACAAATTCAACGCTGATGAAGCAAATAAATTGAAGCTTCACCAAGCACAGTATGAGCAGGATAAGTTGTCCGGTAAGCTTACTAACGCTAAGGATTTTGCCGCTCAAAACAAACTCGCCAAAGAAGCTATTACTTCCAAATATCCTCAAGAAATCCAAGATTTCTATGCCCTATCCAAGTCTAAACAAAACGCTTATTTCGCCAGTAATCGTCCCAAGGCCAAAGAGTTATACGACCAAGCCAAGAAGTTGGATAGCGAGCTCAACGCAGGAAAATTCACCACTACACCGAAGTATAAATATGGTCTCGGCAAGAAACCGAAGTCTTCCAAGTACGCCAAGGGTGGCAAGTTGAATTACTCCAAGCAACTAGTTAGCGGTAAAACAAACTCTACCGCTTTGCGTTCCATCTTGAGTCGTGTCAAAATTAAGCGTAAGTCCATTAAAGTGGCCAAAGCAAAGGTAAGCAACGCATGATAGTTAGCGAATTTTTGGAGCAGACGAACTGGGCGTACCGCGCCAACGACGACGATGCCCCAGTTGAAAATGTTGGTGACTGGGCCATGTGGCTCGGAACAGCGAACCGTAAAATTGCCGAATATGCCCGTGATACTAAGGTGACTCGCCAATCATTATTTGAAGTCCGCCCCGTCGGTACAGTATCCGCGTCCAACCAAAGCTATGATTTAGACGATGATTTTCTCGACCCCAGTGACGAAGTAATTGTTACGACAACCGATGGTCATGAAGTCGACTTTACGATTATCAAACCCCAAGAGCGTAATCGTTTCCGCCATAATAACAGAGTTTATGTGTCGGGTCGTGATCCGCAGATTTTAACGTTTGTCGATACCATTTCTTCCACTAGCCAGATTGTCGGCGGTGCTATTACGATGGGTGGATTCTACATGCCCGATCCCCTCTCGGGACCAAATGATGTGATTCCGTGTGACGACCCTTACTGGCTCGTGATGGCGACAGCGGCTGAGCTAGCGGGGAATGATCTCACTTATGAGTCAAAGGCTCCTGATTTAGTGGCGAAGGCTAATAACCTATGGGCGCAAATGCAAGCAAACAACCGTCGAGGAACCAGCAGTAATCCGCGCACGTCCCCAACGAGTGTTACGAGGATACCGGGAGCTAGACGGTAATGCCAACTCCTCCCAGTACGGTTCAGCGACGGAAGAGCAATCGGATACCGATTAACAAACACCAGAATAAGTTTTCCAAAGCCTACATTTCGACTATCGACAATTCGCGTCGGCCCGAAGACTCGTTATCTGACATGCTTAATATGGAACTCGTGCAGGATGGTATCCCTCGTCCTCGTCCTCCACTAGTGCGATATGGCACTCAACCAGACAATCCCGTCATTGGTCGAGGTAGTTATCGCTACAACGGCGTTCGCGGACTCCTGTTCATGCTTAACGTGGCGGGTGTAGGCAAGATTTACAGCCAAGTAGACGGAGGCTCATTCACGCTCATTGGTGGAGTCAACACCTACGTTAGTACTGGCTGGGCGGGGTTCCGACAATCTAAGAATCGAGTGTATGTTTTTAACAGCACAGACAATCTATCGTATATCGACCTGCCTACCATGGCGACAGTGGAGTACGTCTCGCTCGCTACCCCGTCAGCGCCCAGTGGCGCCGCCGCCGGCGGCTTAACCTCGGGTACTAAGCCCTACAACTATTACTACAAGGTGACGGCTAACAATGCCGTTGGCGAAAGTGCCGCTTCGCCTGCCTCATCGGCCGTAAACGTTAACGCGATCCGGGACAACTGGACGTCGGCGAATAGTGTTGTCGTAACGTGGTCAGCAGTATCAGGGGCTACGTCCTATACCCTATATGGCGGCACCGATGCCAACCGACTCGATGAAATTATTACCCTATCCGGCTTAACGACCTTGTCATATACCGACGATGGCTCGCTCACCCTCAATCCCTACAAGGAGGCGCCTGACTCCAACTCGACGCAGGGAGGTGTCTTTACCTGGATGTATGTGGATAAGCGTAATGCTCAGGTTTATGGCGTTACGGCGGATAACAAACTGTACTACGCGGCTCCAGGCACGGGTGACTTCAGCTCTTTGAACGGTGGTGGCTTTACCACAATCGACGAAGGTGGCGACACCCAACTTAACTTCGTTGACGGATTCAGGACGGGTAAAGGCGACCCGGTCATTACCTGCTCGTCTCGAGGTGCTGCTGGAAAGGGGCAACTCAACCACGTTACGTTTGATTCAGTAACGTTTGGTGATCAGGTCATTTTCTTCCCTAATGTCATGGAGGCTAACGGGCAGTCGGGAACTTACGCCCCCAGAGCGACGATCAAGGCGGGCGATTCGCTATATTATCCGACAGGCAAAGCGTTCAAATCGACGGGGACTTCACAAAATATAGTGAACATTCTCACAACTGCTTCACTTACCCGCAACCAAGTACCCGACGTTGATCAGATCAGCTTAGGGAGTTTAGACAAAGCCGCTGGAGTTGAGCACGAAGACCGGTTGTATTTTACCCTTCCGGTGGGGTCAACCGAGAATAATGAAATTTGGTACATGGACCTGGCTCGTAATAATGCCTGGGTATTACGCTGGCCGATTGCGGCTAAGGATATTTGGCTGTACGAAGATAACAGTACCGATGCACTAAGCCATTTATGCGTGTTGGTCGACAATATAATTCTCGAATTTACCCGTGCTGGCACGCAGACAACTCAGGACGATGGGGTGCCGTGGCGATCCCGCTGTGCGTTCTCCTCGCTGGTATGGGATGAAGACGGTATCTCCCTTGGCAATGTCAATAATATGTACTTCAAGTTGCTTCAGCCGAAAGGTACAATTCGCGCGTCGACCTATGGGGTTAGTAAGCGCGGCACCACCTCCGATACAGGATCTGACACGTTTAACGCTAGCATTAGTTTTAGTGGGTACGATGTTTGGAATTATGATAACGGCAATCTCTACGATGATGACCCGGGGACGCTGACGGTAGTTGGTAAGAGCTTGGACGTTCTTCACATTCGCCCTAAAGGACTTTTAAACCAGCTGGACTGGGAGGTGGTGACGGAAACGGCTAATTGCGACTATCTGCTTAGCTCCGTAAACACTCGAGGGACAGCCAATATTGATCTTGTGTATAAGGGAATAGGTTAGACTATGGTTATGGTTCTTAATAAGACTGGAGCGAGACTGTGTCCGCAGGCATAAATGACTACTTTACTAAGGTCGGCGATCCAGGAAATGCCACATTTCTAGCCTCTCCCGGTCACTCCATTGGTGGGGCGAGTTGGACGGTGGACTCGACAGGGCTATGGCCCACTGATACGGCCGTGATCTTTGCTGTTGATAGGGTGACGGTAGTCGGTGATGTGACCGAGCGGGTGGCGGGTAGTTATACGGTTTGGCGTGGATTGGTTACGAGTGCTACGACTATTGGTAGCGCGGTGTTAATGTACGGTACCGATCAGAACTACGCTGCTAGCTCATCCACTAGAGTCTACATTCTACCCACTTCATCCCGTGAGAATCGTATCGTTGATGGCCTGCTGGCCCACATCTTCGATCAGGACGCCACCATGAAAGCGGGAGCTGTCGATAATGCGGCAGCTCTAGCGAGTAATGTCGTGACGACAGCCAAGATATTAGACGCGGCGGTTACATTGGCCAAACTTGGGTTTACTGTTAGTACACAAGCCAATGCTGGGTCAGCTGGCGGCACAATGTATTACATCAATCTAGGTGGCATTAAATTATTGTGGGGCTCAACGGCTTCAACGAGCGTTACGGGTTCTGGTTTTCAACATGATGGCGGGAAAGTCGTCACATTTCCCACCAGCTTTTTTAGTACGATTCAGACAGCGGGGTCCTGGACCGGTCCAGCCAGCAACTCAGATTACATCTATGCGGTCACGCTCGCCCTCAGCGCCAGCGCAATGACTACTGAGCTAATCCAGGTAAATGGAGGTAACGCCGCCGCTGCGATCTATTACTTCGTGATGGGTACGTAGAAGCCTAAACACTTATGCTAGAATAAGCATAATAAGGAACTATTATGGCAATTTCGATACCCCAAAGCGTAGCCTATGATATTCGACAGCCGATTCTCGGGGATTCATTTGGTTGGGAGGGTTTAGAGCCGGCCGCTGCTAAGAAATCCATTGTAATCCACGGTACGGGCTCTGAAGCACCCCTTGAAGATGGTTTTACTATGGCTAATTATCATGTGAACCATAATGGCTGGGGCGGAATCGGTGTCCATTTCGTAGTAACGGAAGATGGTTATCCCGGCAAACAGCAATTTGGCCTACCGGCAGGCGCTCACGCTCAGTATGTTGGTGATTTGCTAACATGGCGAGCTGGAACGCTAGGCCAGAATAATGGGCGTATTCACATTGAAATTAGTGGTCTTCTTGAGAACCATCCGCCAACAGCTAACCAACTTCGGGTAACTCGGGCAATCATTGATTTCTTGATCGCCCCCAACAACGTCCTGCCCTCGCTCAACTATTACAGCCAAGTCACCTATCATAATGCTGTGATTGGTCAAAATACAGGTTGTCCTGGTTGGCGTCACCCATCCTTTAATCAGTGGTTTAGCTACCTGCAGGGTGGTTCTTTCCCCGATACGTTATATGCTTCGCCCGCAACTCAGCCAAACCCCGTACTTCCTGACCCACCGCTACCCACTTCAGAACCCATACAATCCCCTCTCGCTCCTGAGCCAGGTAAAGGCGGTGATGTTCCAGAATATGAAAAAACCTGGCGTGTTCAAACGAGTAAAGCGCCTATCCGTCGGGAGGGCGCAACAGCCATCGATGTTACGACTGGTCATGTTGTGGCCACAATTCCCGTAGAGCAAGTTATTGATATCGCTGGTTATTTCGACTATCAAGGTCATGTCTACGCTCGAACGGTCTATTCTCAGACGCACGATAAATGGAATGGTATCGACGCTAGCTATTTTGAAGCCCCGACAGGTCAAGTAACCGCCGACATCCCTATTGCTCATCCCAACGTTGCTACTCCCGCACCAGATCCCATCGTGCTACCAGATGAGGTACAACACGCTACCGACCAACAGCTAAAAGACGCCGTGGTCCCCGAAACTTCTAAATTAACCTGGCGACAGTTCCTCTGGGAAGTGTTCGCCCAAGCATTAGCTAAGATCGTAAAAAGGATTAAACCATGAGTGTTCTTTTAGCCGTAGTCCCCGCTGTCACGGCAAGCCCATCTCCGAGTCCCGAAGTACTTATTAAAACAGTTGAGGTTATTCCCCAGTGGGTTACACAACTTGGCACTGTCTTGCAACAGTTGTCTGTTCTTGGCCTTCTGGTAATACCAGGCTATCTTGCTTCTAAGTTTCACAACTTCGTCAACCCCAAGCTGGGTAGGTGGGGCAATACCATGCTACTGTATGGCTATTCTGTGGTGTTGGGGGTACTCGGCTTGCTAGCCGCTAATACCCTTGATTTGGCTCACATTGACTTCCATAACCCTGAAGTCATAGGATCGGGTATTGCGGCCGTCCTAGCCGCTGCTACGGTGCAATACAACAGCTGGAAGGCTAAGCACCCCGGGTTTGTGAATACCGATACTCAAACTACTAATTTTTAGTCGGACAGAGAATCCACCTTTGTCGGCGTACCAAGGACGCAGTCATGACATCCAATGCTGCGTCCTTGGTGGTTTCGTAAGTAATGTAAAAGCCGGGGCCATTCTTGTAGTTCGGCGACTACCCACGCTAGCGGCCGGCCCATGAGTTTACCCACTAAATAGGCCGCTATAGCTTTGGTAAACAGGCCAGCGATATAGGCGATTAGCTCGTTCATTATGGCTAGTATGCCACGAAGCATAAGGATTTTCTAGTCTTGTGGCGGGGTATCCCCATGTAGGGTAGATTGTTTGCGTTACACCCCCACAAGACTAGAAGTTTTTACACTTCGGCTTTGCGCCGTTTGCTAATCGCTCCACCTTTACGTCCGGCTATTCGTGCCGCTTCCGAATTGCCCGAAAATCCTCCTCCCCGAGAAATCTTCCCGCCTTTACGGCCGATTATTGTGTAGAAGTCTTTATTGTACTGTCTATTCTTAATTGCCGCCTTACGTCCGCCAATCGTCGTACCAGCCACATCTCTCTCCTCTTTATTTAAGTATAAGCATTATAGATATTTTGGCAAAGTCTTAAACGTCCCATCCACCAGTTGTATTCGCGAACCTTTTAAACTGTTGCATTCGTAATGAGCCGGCTGAATATTGTCGGGATCGAACCGTAACTCGGGGGCACGAGACCGAGGTATTTTGTGGTCTAATGTAACTTCGAGTTTGTGAACCATGCGTTTGCAGATGCCACACTTATACTCGCCTTTATAGTCCGGTGGGTTGTCGTGGAGCCACTGAATCTTAAATGCCACCCAATGGTTGTAGACTTTGCCCCTTTTGTTAATCGGCTTCTTCGCCTTTAGTGGTTTTCCTTGTGAGAAAATAGCAAATCCATTTTTGTCGACCGCGTACGCCTTCATGGGCTTTTTACGCTGGAGGGGTTTTGGTTGCTTGATCTGCTTAACCGGCTTCGGGATCGGCTTCCTCACGCCGTCCATTTAATCCCAATCTCAACGATCAACACGAGACATGCGAGAGCTAGAGCTATGAGGATAGCAGTAGATATGCGGATCACCTCTTGTAACCAAAGTCCTTTTTCTTAATCTTCACCATACGTCCATCGGGATGATGCCAGACAATACCTTCAATGTCCTTGTCCGCTAGATAAGCTTTTATCTCTTCAAACTTACGCGGTGCATCTTCTAGCACTTCAGCGTCGTCATGGGCAACAAGCGTATGCTCATCGTAGTGTTCAGGATTGCTCTGAACCTTCGGGCCAACGAGCTCATACGTTCCATTGGGCAAGTCCACTTTGTCTAGGTTGCCTCCCACGGCCTCGCGGTAAGCACGGTCTTCGTTGCCATTACCCACTTCTACCCACCCCTGTTGCTTACCAGTCATAGGGTCTACATCATTGGCTGGAACAAAACCAAACGGAGGCGTCTTGCCTTGCTTGACCTCATACCGCTTAAACAGTCGTCCGTCTTTTACTAGGCAACAAGTGCCATCGTATTTACGAGTGGCAACCCCCTCGCCGTTGATTACCCATTCCGCACCGGGTACTATCTCGTCACGCACGAGGCGGTCGGTTTCATAGTTTCTCTGGTATAGGCTAACGATCTTCTTCATACTAGTTCCCTTTTTACTGTCTTACATTCACTACAGCGATAAAACTTCCACAACACGCCGTCAATCTTAACGTCACCGATATACTTGTTGTCGTGGTCGCAGTCGAGCATTACTTATATCCCATATAAGCTCGGTACTTTGAGTACCAGTCTACAACAGTCGAGGTACTAACACGATATTGGGCTTTAGCATTTTCCATTTTCAGCTCATAGGGTAATTCAGCCGAGAATATCCTAAACAGTCCGTCCCAGCCTCCCCGATCGCCATAACGTTTATTTAGAAGTTCTTTGATATCCATAGGTTCAAGCATTTAAACTATTTATCCTTTAGGCTATTTAGTAATGTTGCGGCGTCAGCCTCAGTAGTAGGAGCTGGTTTGTTGATCACGAATTGGCAGTAATTGGTTATTTCGGCGCCGTCCATCTTGGTGGCAGCCAGAGCAACACGGACTTTTTGCATACTTATATTTGAAATTGGCTCGTCTTTGATGTCACGACTGGGCTCTTCGGGAGATGCTATGGGGTTGATTATTTTGGTTACTTCCGAAGGCTTTGCGGGAACGTTCGGTGAGGATGCGTCAGGATCATCCTTGTCGCTAATCTTAAAAAGCTTCATCAAGAAGGACTTGTCGCTCGCAGTCACTGCCTTATTAGTAGCTTTATCTGACGTATCAAGTGCTTCGCCGGCGTCCCACTCACAGACCATGCGTTCTTCGGGGTTGTCTGCATTGATGATTGTGTACCGACTTTTGACATTGGCGTGGATAGTGGCCTGCTCTTTAGGTGGGTCAGTAGCCTTGTACCCCGGCTTCATAGTGGTATATCTATCGAGTTTTCGCTCAACAGTTTCCGGTATGATCACTACTCCATGCTTAGCGAGTTGCACTCTTACCTCGGCTACAACAAGCGATTGTTCTATAAACTTGTAGCCTTGGCTGGAGTTGGTGCCCGTCTTGGCTATCGTCCCCACCTCCTCAGTTATAAGAAGAATCTTCTGGTAGAGGTTGGGCTTAACTTGCTCTGGCATTGTTTCCTCACTGCGCTAGTAATTATTTACTTGAACTGACGTTGACCATATTCCCGAGTTACTTTTATGTGGTCTCTTTTTGGAAGATACCTATTGCGTGCCAGTAGGGTATTGGCCATCTCGTGTCGACGGTCTTCCCTGACCTTCATTTCATCGCTTGTCAGTCGGCGACCATACGGCAGATCTTGCATCCGGGTAATAGCATCAATCTGTCCCTCTACCCGTGCTTTCATATCTTGGGCTCTGGGGCAGTCGTGCCACCCCTCCATATCAGTGCGGGGCTTGAAGCAATACGAACAATTAGTTGTTGCCACGGTGATTGCCTTTCTTTAATTCATCCAACCGAACGGACGTTTGAACCAGGCAACCGGTGCAGTATTCAAGAACCTGATGATAGCGGTCGCCACCTATTTTAATGATTTTGGTTTTGCGTATCTTCCTACCCGAGCACATGCTATTTATCCTTTGATGCGTAGTAAAGATATACTAGGCAAGCTAACGCGGTTATCAATAGCCAAACATATATGATCTTGTCACCTTTACTCACTAAACCCTCACGACTTTATTAGTTTGAAAGTGGTGGACCGCTATTCTCTTCTCATAGTGCCGCTTAGGCTTGTCTACGACCGGTGTGGGAGCTTCTACCACCCTAGAGGGCATATTCTTCACTACGATGGTCTTGACGCCATATGCGGCTCCTAGAGACAGTCCAAGTGGGAGTGTGATGTACCAGTAAATAATGGCCAATAATATTACAATGGCTGCACCGATTACGTACGCGACACCGTTGGACTGTTCTGGTTGTTTAACTTTCCCCCTGCGGACATATGAGCTGACTACTGTTTGTTCCATGTTTATCTTTTCTAGCTTAGCGCGAAGTCCTTTAGTTATTGTGTGACTTGCGAAGCTGTAATCATAGTAGCAAAGTGTAGTGTGAATGTCAAGTAGATTCTTGTGGTGTAACAATGTGCGACGTTGCTAGGTTTACAGCAAAGCCGTTTGTATAGTCGTCTTCATTGCGGCTTTGAGGATGTGCGCTCCTATTTCTGGGCGGGTAATGTCACGCAGCATAAGCCGGCCACGTCTTGGAGGCACAAAATCAGGTAGTTTAATTCCAAGCTTAGCCTCCATATCAGCCGTTTCGGAAGGTAGATTACCACCTATACGTATTCCAATATCTGCAAACTTGGTAGCTGGGATAGCGAAGTTGGACCAAAACAAATGGCGCTCAATCTCTGCTCGTGGCTGAATGAGCACCGCATAGTAAGGTATGACATTTTCAATCGCCCATTTGCCTTTATGCCATTGCTTGAGGAAAATAATCTCTTGGTACAACGACATGTCTGGATAACGGATGACGCCTTGAACATGCAAGCTAGTGTTAAGCCGTGAGTGGGTGGGGCATGGCGGCGAAGCCCAGATGAAATCGAACTCGTTAAAATGATCAAGCAAGTACTGATGAGCATCACCCACTACGACAGTGTCATCTGGAAAGTAGTGTTGATAAACTCTAGCGGTGAGCGGGTCCAACTCCACGGCCGTAATTTCGTGCTTATCGCTCCAGTGTCGCCGACTTCCACCGATGCCGGCGTAAAGGTTTAAGATTCTCATTTTTCCTCGGATGGCTTGACTAGGCCAAACTCACGTTCTGCCTCACCTTTTTCAAGTACTCGGCCTTTATAGGCCTCAATTTGAGCAAGCTGACTGGGCGAGAGGCTAAGGTGCATTGCGTTCATGTGCATTGTTAAGCTTCCTCGGCTACTACACGGTTTTTGACACGTAGGGCAAGCTATTCTCATAACTTCTCTCCTATTATTACACTGTACTATGCTACTGGCATGATTAAAGCCTCCGGCCCCCTCCCCTCTTACCTGGCTGGTCTGCCCCCAACTGAGTGGGAGCCTACACGTAAGACCTACAATTGTTTTCTAGCATAACTAGGCAGCCTGTAGGAGCTTTGGGTTGTTTACTGGCGGCATGTCCAGTCGTTTAGTTTAAGGTCCGCGATGACCTCACCTAGTGAATAGGGATGGACCCGTCCGAAAGAAAAACCTCCGGTGAGGGAGGTTTTTCAGAGTTCTGTCTGCGTAGTTAAGATAAACTTAACACACTTACAGATTCTGGTCAACAGACTGCCCTCAACTATTCGCTTGGGTTCTAGTCTGTTAGCAACTACGCAAACCTACTAGGCACTCATCATAGCTCCTAACAATACGTGGAGTCAATGCGGTTATTCTTGTAACTTTACAGGATATCTTTTCAATGTCGTGATACACTCTACCTAGACGGATGGACCCGTCATCACCTGACAACCAGGGTAGGAAACAAGCGGTACTTCAGAGAGTACCTAGCGAGCCTGCGGCAAACAGCAGGGCCAATCCTACGAGTTGTAATAAGAAATACCCGCCTCCTTTTGAGAGAGCGGGTATTCTGTTTCTCCGTGGCTTGGCGTCAGCTGTGGACCAGTCCGCTTTAAAGCGGTGAAGTCGCCAAGTTCCGGGGTGACTCCAAGCGCCCAGCGCTTACCCCGGACGGTTGTGCAAGCTCGAAACCGATGGCACGCGCAGTCTGGCAGGCTCGGAAGGAACTTACGGGGCTTAATTCCAATCCGCCCGTATGCAGCTCATGGACGAAGTCAGGATGCACCCTGCAAATGCCACTACCGCCGAAGTCCCATCTGAACCTGTCAAACTTCTATGCCGCGAGCGCAACCGTGTCACGAAGGCTTCTTTATTGTACCAAAAGCGAAAGAGGCTGGTACATCTGAGAAGTAGCCATTAAATAGTCGAGTTCCACTATTCACCTCATATATAAAGATTTTACCATTTTTCTTATATCTCACCATCAATATGTCAGTGAAGTTAATATATTGCTCATACAGCGAAAGCCGCCGTAATAAATACTACTGGCGGCTCTGCTTGTATTTGTTTTTATTTGAGTTTTATAGACTCCGTGAAGAATCTAGTTTAATTATGCCATAGTGGGTAATTACTTGTATAGCACAAAACTAAACCCCGTGAGGTGATACGGGGTTTAGTACGTTGCAACGAGGTGGATGCATAACTACTATACACAAAAACCGGCTTCGCTTACAAGCCGGTTTCCGCCACGGAGTTTTTATCGCCACAAAGGACTATAACCATAATATCATGCCACTAAAGTGAGCCGCCGATTTAACCACCATACGACTCAGGGGTGGAACCACAGCACGGGGCATGTGGAGTGCTGGAGAGTTAGACTGCGTGGCGTTCAGTCTATTACTTTTGCGCGTCGTATCCTTACGGAAGAGGACGTAAGAGCCTCTGATGGATCGCCAACTCCTGCAAGGTGAATTATACAACACTCTTATGCTCTACTTTTTAATCGGCTCTAAGATCCCGTCCTTTAATCGGTATTCGTCTGTCCGATATTTTTCATCGTAGGGGCAATCCCATGTCAGGGGTTGATAAAAAATATGTAGCCGACCGATGGTCACGAGCGTCTGTCGACTGCCGGCATGATGAAACGATTTACCAAATAGACATTTCTCTGGATCGGTTTTCCATTGGACAAAACCCGACGCAATGGCCCAACCCAGACCAACGAGAATGACGATGATGGCGATAAGCGATTTACCCATGGTCCAATTCTACCGTTTGCTATTTGGAAAAGATATGGTGAAGTGAAAAATAACAAAGTCTTGTTATTGATTGTAATCTTCTACTTCGCGGTTCTCCCACTCTTAGAGAATTTTGTCCGTTGTGCGACATAGCCCTGTCTTCGAGCGAAATATAACGAATTATCGTTGTAAAATAAACCCGAGTGTGCGACGTAGCGATATTGGCAAAAACCATGATCGCTCATACCCGCATTTCGCAATCCCCTGTTTGGCTGCATATAAAGCTACTGGACTAGTGTAGTGTATATTTGACTGTTTAGGCTTTGAGTGTCTTAGCTATGTCGGGAATCCAGCCAATCACAGAACTCCATGACCGCATCGGCCTGTGCGGGATAGAAGCCAAGGGCTGTTTCGCGCAGTTCGGCAGTAGTGTACCTCTTTGTTTTAGTGGGTCTCTCGACGTCGGGATCTGTGTTTGGAGCCGGCTGGAGTTCGTCAAAGTCGATGCTCATGAGCTCTTTAAAGGCGTCTTCAATGTCGAGAGAATACTCGGCTAGTGCGTCTAAGTCGTTATCGCCGCCGGCATTGTTGGCGCAAACTACGGCGGCGCGGTGCTTATTAATTGGCCAGTCTACTTCACGATAGCTCCAGCGCTCTCCACCCACTCTGACGTACCCTTCGGCGATAGTACCAGTTCGTGTGGGTTCCTTGTATCGCATCTCAATAACGATTTCGGCGTCATGTAATTTGGTGAATTTTTCCGTGCGGCGGTTGCCGCCAACTAACTCGTCGACGCCGGGATTGATGTTGTAAATGATGCCGTCGAGTGGACCAAATTCGGCGAGTTGTTTGTCGAGTGTTTCGGACTGATCGTTGGTCAAGGTGCGCGGGTTATCTTTGGTTGGGTTGAGGTGTGACAGGCGTTTGGTGCGTTTCATATGATTAGGATAGCATACGATTTAACACACAAAGTATAACTTTACAACACGGGGGAGTGCTTTGTCAATAGCCGAAATGAGTGTTGACAAACTAAAAATTTGATGTTCTATTCGAGCGTGGAACACTCCCCCACCCCGACCCAGAGGTCGATTCGCTCAATCTCGCCCCCGTGACGAGAGGGGTACACCTGCTACATCTAGAGGGCTGGTTATAAGCACCTCGCGCGGGCGAGCCCCGTCTGCTGGCCCTATTGCTTTTGCTTCTTCCAGCTCATCTAGAAGTCTTGCGGCTCTCGCGTATCCCACCCTTAACCTCCTCTGAAGCATTGACGCCGAAGCCCGTCCAGCAATGACGACGGCCTGTACCGCTTCATCGAACATTTCCTTTTCTTCGATTGCCTTAACTTCCTTGGGATTTGGAAGTTGAACGCTGTCTACTATTTTCAATGCCGGAGAACCGGCTGGACGTTCTAGCATGGCAAGGCGTTTTTCGATTGCATCTTGTCGTGCAAGTAAGTTGCGGACAACAAGATAGCGCGACACATCATCGGGCATAGTGAGGCTCGTCATCTTCATAACTAGAAACACTACTTGGTCGCTCGTTAATTCAAACCACTCGCGGCCCCCATCGGACTTAAAGCGGGAGAGCCATTTGTGTATGCGGCGTTCGGCTACTTGAGCATCGGCTAGCCATACTGCCGTAACTAGCTCTACGCGAATAGGGTTTCCCGTTTGTATACTCTTAATCCGGTCCATTACGTCTTGAGCGATACCAACTTTGTAATGGTTTTCGCCCGCTTTTACCAAGTAGACAAATCTTTCTAGCGAGGGCATTTGTTAACTCCTTAACCGGAGCGCCCAATGCTATACTGTGAGTACGACACACGGGCGCAATCCGTGTGTTCTTTTTATTGCCATTATTATAGCACTATCGTTTCGGTAGGAGCGTGCATTGGCGGAGTAAATGGCCCACAAATGCGAGCACGCGCAACCACATTGGCCGTCGCGGATCGTGCCAAAGGGGGAGTCTCCGACCCGGCCTAACATACGTTACTCGTCTAGCTTCCATCGGTATTTCGGTTTAGTCGCGTCTCGCGAATTACCTTGACGTTTGTGCGGCTTACATAGGCCGCAGCTCTTAAGGTGAGGCTTGCGTTTAAAGTTAGCCACGGCTCCACCGGCTCCGTTCGTACCCACAGTTATTGCAAATAACGCAACTCGACACCCGTCCAATTACGAGGATGGGTGTGTGGCCAGACCATTCACATTGTAGCTGTCGTATTATCGCCATAGTGGGTATATTGTAGCGTTTCTTAGAGGATGAATCATAGGGCGAAAGTTACAAATAGTCTATGTCGCACATTGTCGTAAGTTGGGGTTGCACTGTCAGACACAAGGTGTATACTTAATAATATTAAGGAGATACATATAATGTTAAAAAACACACCACTTCAGCACGGCGAAAACGTCTTGGTCCCTATAAAGGCACTGCCTGCTGGTGAATTCAAAGAGAGCAAAATGGTCATCGTAGGCCATTCAGAGACTGGTCATCACCACGTACTTACCAGTACTGAAAACGTCAAAGTAGTTGAGTTTGAGGATCGCATGTATGTTGAAGTAATGCTCGATAGTTTGCTTACTCATAAAAAGACTGACCAGAAACATGACACCCTTACGGTGAAGAAGGGTTCGTATGAAGTAGTTCACAAAACCGAATATAACCCTATTATCAAAGTAATCGCTCGGGTGTTTGACTAATCATGGCAAAGCGAATTGATGTACTTACCGAAGGACAAAAAGCTCGTATGCCTGAATGGGTCAAGAAGTGGACCGATATCGGTTTAAGAACTGGCCGTGCAGATCGGAAAATGTTTGAGGATAATATTGGATTGGCTTACGGAAAAGCGGAACTGGTGAAGCCCAAACGGGTAATTTGGGTTGAAAGTCCGTTAGTACTAGCCCTAGCCGCCCCGACCGCTGGATATCTTTTAGATAATAAAGGCGGTGCGGTTGGCGATGCGGTTGGCGGTGCGGTTCGCGGTGCGGTTCGCGGTGCGGTTGGCGGTGCGGTTCGCGATGCGGTTGGCGATGCGGTTGACGGTGCGGTTCGCGATGCGGTTGACGGTGCGGTTCGCGATGCGGTTGACGGTGCGGTTCGCGATGCGGTTGACGGTGCGGTTCGCGATGCGGTTGACGGTGCGGTT
>Ga0068859_100000384_pt1 | contig 44103 bp, 29 predicted proteins | sample KBSSwiS22_FD_66585 | JGI IMG/M metagenome (GOLD analysis project Ga0068859, IMG submission 66585) | Switchgrass rhizosphere microbial communities from Kellogg Biological Station, Michigan, USA - KBS Switchgrass S2-2 | ecosystem: Host-associated > Plants > Roots > Rhizosphere > Soil ... | reverse complement strand
GCTCGACAAGGCGCTCTATCGGCCGGCTGCGATGGGCTACAAGCACATCGTGCCCAAGCCCGCGCGCACGGGGCTGCGCAACTTCTTCAGCAATCTCACCGAGCCGGTGGTGTTCCTGAATTATCTGTTGCAGTTCCGCTTCGGCAAGGCGGTGCGCACGCTGGTGCGTTTCACGGTCAATTCGACGCTGGGGATCGGCGGGCTGGTCGACGTCGCCGGAACGACGGACATCGCCTTGCCGCATCACGACAACAGCTTCGGCGACACGCTCGCCTATTATGGCGTCAAACCGGGCCCTTATCTGTTTCTGCCGCTGCTCGGCCCGACCACGCTGCGCGACGTGCTCGGCGGGCCGATCGACGGTGCGGTGCTGCCGGTAGCAGTGGGCAAGCCGTTCACCCGTCCACTCTATCAGATCAGCAGCGGCGTGATCCCCGGGCTCGATTTGCGCGCCGAATCCGATCCCGAGCTCCGCGCGCTGTTCGCCGGCGCGGTCGACCGTTACGCGACGCTGCGTTCGGTGTGGCTGCAGAACCGCGCGGCCGAAGTCGCCGAAATGCACCCGCATCGCGCAATGGCGCCCGAGCTCGACGATCCGATGCGCGACCCGGGCGCGTCCGCGCAGCCGTCGACCACGCGCGAACTGCAGGACCCGCTCGACGATCCCGCCGCGCCGGCCAAGCCCGCCCCGACCGCCGCGCCGCGTTAGCAGCGGCGGCCGTTCATTTCACAGACGGTATCTTCCCGCTATCAATCGGATCCCATGATCAGACCCACCCTCCGCATATTTGCCGCTGCACTGGCCGGCATCGCCTGCACTGCGCTGGCGCCGCCGCCGCCGAGCGGCACGGTCACGATTCGCGTCACCAATGTGCGCAATGCCAAGGGCGAAGTGCATGTCGAGCTCTGTCCCAAGGCGAAATTCCTCTCGGACGACTGTCCGTTCGCGGGATCGGCGCCGGCACAGCTCGGCACGACGGTCGTTGCCGTGCCCGGGGTGCCGGCCGACGACTATGCCGTGCAGGCATTCCATGACGAGAACCGCAATCGGCGCGTCGATCGCGTATTGTTCGGCATCCCCAAGGAGGGCGTCGGCTTCTCGAACGACGCGCCGATCCGGATGAGCCCACCCAAATGGGACGATGCCGTGGTGCGTTTCGCGGGCGACCAGACGATCCAGCTCAAGATGCGCTATTTCCTCGGCGGGTCTGGCCCGGGCGGGCGCTGACGCCGAATGCGGCTGTTCCTCCCCGAGACCGTCGCCTGGTGCGTGCACCGCCCCTGGGCGACGCTGCTCGCGGCGCTCGTTGTGACGGTCGCGGCGCTATTCTACACGGCCGGCCATTTCGCGATGTCGACCGACACCGCGGCGCTGATCTCACCCGAGGTTTCGTGGCGCCAGCACGAACGACGGTTCGACGATGCATTTCCCCAGCTGCGCGACTCGATGCTGGTGGTCGTCGACGGCGCGACGCCTGAGCTGGCGGAGGATGGCGCGGCGCGGCTGGCCGCGGCGATGGCGGCGGACACTGCGCACTTTCGTCGCGTGAGCAGGCCCGATGGCGGCGACTTCCTGGCGCGCGAAGGTCTGCTGCTCGGGTCGACTGACGACGTGCGCAAGACGGCCGATTCGCTGATCAAGGCGCAGCCTTTGCTCGGGCCCCTCGCCGCCGATCCGTCGCTGCGCGGCGTGACGACTGCCTTTTCGACGGTGCTCGACGGTGTCGACACCGGGTCGGCGAGCCTGGCCGATACCGACAAGCCGATGCGCGCGCTGCGCGAGGCGACCGACAAGGTGCTCGCCGGCCAGCCCGCCTTCTTCTCCTGGCAGAAGCTGTTCGCATCGGAGAGCGCAGGGCTGGACGCGCCGACGCGGCGGCTGATCCTGACGCGCCCTGTGCTCGAGTTCGGCTCACTCACGCCCGGCGATGCGGCAGGCGCGGCAGTGCACGCTGCGGCCAAGCGCCTCGGGTTCGATGCCAAGCATGGTGTCGAGGTGCGGCTGACCGGCGATGTGCCGCTGTCCGACGAGGAATTCGCGTCGCTCCAGGAGAATATCGGGCTGGTCGGGCTGGTGATGCTCGTGGCGATGCTCGCGACATTATGGTTCGCGACGCAGTCGCCGCGACTGGTCCTGGCGATCGTCGTGACGATCGTGCTCGGGCTGGTGACGACGCTCGCGGTCGGGCTGCTGGCAGTCAAATCGCTCAACCTGATTTCGATCGCGTTCATTCCACTGTTCGTCGGGCTGGGGGTCGATTTCGGGATCCAGATCTGCGTGCGATTTGGCGCCGAGCGGCACGAGGGAGCAGGCACGCCCGAGGCGCTGCGCCGTGCGGCGGTGGCGCTCGCCGCGCCGCTTTCGCTCGCGGCGGGGGCGATTTTCCTCGGCTTCGGTGCGTTCCTGCCGACTGCCTATGTCGGGATCGCCGAGCTCGGAATGATCGCCGGCATCGGCATGGTCATCGCGTTGCTATTCAGCGTCACGGTGCTGCCGGCGCTGGTCACGGTGCTGGACCCGCCAGCGCCCAAGGCCGAGGTGGGTTTCGCCGAACTGGCACCGGTCGATCGCTGGCTGCACCGCAAGCGCACGACCGTGCTTTGGGCGTTCGGCATTTCGATGGCCGTCAGCATCGCATTGTTGCCGCTGGTCGCGTTCGACTTCAATCCGATGCACCTGCGCGACCCCGAAGGGCCGGCGATGCGGACCTTTCTCGATCTGACGCGCGACAAGGACCGCACGCCCAACACGATCAGCGTGCTTGCTCCCGATCATGCCACGGCGCTGCGTCTTCGCGATCGCCTTGAGAAGCGGCCCGAGATCAAATCCGTGGTAATGCTCGACACGTTCGTGCCCAAGGATCAGGCGGCAAAGCGCGCGCTGGTGAGCGATGCGTCGCTGCTGCTCGACGTCACCGTCAATCCGCTGGACATCGCAGCGCGTCCTTCCGACGCCGACCTCGTAAAGGCGTTGAGCGATCTTGCGGCAAGGCTGGCGAAGACGGCCGCGGAGCATCCTGGACCGGCTGCCGCGGACGCGAGGCGGCTGGCGGCCAGCTTCCAGCGCCTCGCACACGGCACGCCCGCGCAGCGGGCGGCGGTCGATGCCCTGGTCTCAGCGCCGCTTCAGGTCATGCTGAACACGGTGCGCTCGATGCTGCAGGCCGAAGCCGTGACGCTCGACACGCTGCCGCCCGAACTGATCCGTGACTGGCGGGCACCCGATGGCCGCTATCGCATGGAAGTCGCGGCCGCCGGCGATGCCGCAGACAACGCCGTGCTCAAGCGCTTCCGCGATGCCGTCGCCCAGGTGACCCCCGATATCTCGGGCCTGCCGGTGGTCGCGCAGGCGGCCGCCTCGACGATCGCCTATGCGTTCGTCCAGGCCGGCGTGATCGCGTTCGCGCTGGTCAGCCTCCTGCTGTTCGCGGTGCTTCGCGACGTCCGCGAGGTCGCGTTTACGCTCGCGCCGGTGGTGCTCTCGATCTTCCTCACGCTCGGCAGTTGCGTGGTGATCGGCCAGCCGATCAACTTCGCCAACATCATCGCTTTCCCGCTGCTGTTCGGCGTCGGCGTCGCCTTCCACATCTATTTCGTGATGGCCTGGCGGGGCGGGGCGAGCGACCTGCTCCAGTCGAGCCTCGCGCGTGCAGTGCTGTTCAGCGCGCTCGCCACCGGCACGGCGTTCGGCAGCCTCTGGCTATCCCACCACCCCGGTACCGCGAGCATGGGCAAGATCCTGATGGTCTCACTCGCCTGGACCCTGGTGTGCGCACTGATCTTCGAGCCCGCGTTGCTCGGGCCGCCGCGTGAGAATCCAAAGGCCTGATCGTCGATTGCCATGCCGATCTTCGTCGGATTACGCAGGCCATTGACCGCCGCTAAGGCGTCAAGTGGAATGCGGGTTCGCGGTCGCCTGGGTCAGCCAATTGCGGAAGCGCGCGACGAAGCCGTTGTTCCAGCGATCGGCACGCGCCGTGAACCGATAGCCTCCCAGAACCGCCGGGGCGAAGCGTTCGTCGCCGGGCTCGAGCCGGACCAGCTGACCGCTGCGCAAGTCGTCGCGCGCGAGAAAGTCGTTTGCGAGCGCCACTCCCTGGCCGCTGCGCGCTGCGTCGAGCATCACGTGCGCATGCCAGAGCCGCGGCCCGGGAATGCTCGCGGACGACATCGCTATGGCCTGGCTCTCGAACCACATCCGCCATTCGGCATCGCTCTCCTCGTGGAGCAACCGCATGCCCAGCAAGTCGCGCGCCGAATGCAGCCGGTTCTGGACGGCTTCGGCGAATCCGCGGCTGGCGACAGGGTACACCGCGGGCGACGCCAGCTCGATCCAGCGGCAGCCTGGCGGCGGCGCGGCGTCGCTGCCGCGCACGTAGCGAATGTCGCCATCGGCCTCGTTGATCGCGAAGTCAGGCCCATAGTCCATCGGTCTCAGCTCGACCGCGATCGGCGAGTCTCCGGTGACGAACTGCGACAGCCGCGGGCTCAGCCAGTGATAGGCGAAGCCGGGGCTACACCAGATCAGCAACTGGCGGTCGTCGCGCTTGCGCAGCGATTGCGTCGCGCTGGCGATCTCGTCGAACGCGGCGGCGATGCGGCGATGATATTCGGCGCCGTCGTTGGTGAGGCCGCGCGTTCCCTGCGTCCGGTCGATCAGCGCAGTGCCGACGAATGCCTCCAGCGCTGCCAGATGCCGGCTGACCACGGCGTGATCGACGCCTAGTATCGCTGCCGCCTTGCGAATCCCGCCGGCACGACCGAACGCATCGAATGCGCGCAGCATCGCGAAAGACGGCACCTTGCGATCTGGCTTCATTCTCGAATCCTGCGTCAGACGGTGACGAAAATCCACAGCTCGCGACGAGATCCGACCGGAATTGTGCGTTGGCCCGCGACAGGCGGTGCTACAAGGTCACCAGGGAGGGGGGCGAAAACACCTAGCTGAACCATCGCTGCCGGGTGACACTCGGTGCAATGACCAATCTTGAACTCTTGCGTCGGCGCGAAGCGGCGGTCGCGCGCGGTGTGGTGAGCGCCACGCCAATCTTCGCCGACCGCGCCGAGAATGCCGAGATCTGGGATGTCGAGGGCCGGCGCTACATCGATTTCGCCGGTGGCATCGCTGTGCTGAACGTCGGCCATCTGCATCCGCGCGTGATTACCGCAGTCCAGGAGCAGCTGACGCGCTTCTCGCACACCTCGTTCCAGGTGATGGGCTATGATTCCTATATCGAACTCGCCGAACGGCTGAACGCGCTGGCGCCCTTTTCCGGCCCGGCGAAGACAATCCTGCTCACCACGGGTGCCGAAGCGACCGAAAACGCCGTCAAGATCGCGCGCGCCGCGACGGGGCGCTCGGGCGTGATCGCGTTCACCGGCGGCTTTCACGGCCGGACCGCGCTCGCCACCGCAATGACCGGCAAGGTCATGCCGTACAAGTGGCAGTTCGGACCATCGCTGCCCGACGTCCATCATGTTCCCTTTCCCAATCCCGCGTACGGCGTGTCGGTCGAGGACAGCCTCAAGGCACTCGATTTCCTGTTCGCCGCCGACGTTCACCCCGGTGGCGTCGCGGCGATCGTGATCGAGCCGGTGCAGGGCGAGGGCGGTTTCAACGTTGCGCCGCCGGAGTTGCTGCGTGCGCTACGCCGGCTGTGCGACGAGCACGGCATGTTGCTGATCGCCGACGAAGTGCAGACCGGCTTCGCGCGCACCGGACGGATGTTCGCGGTGGAGCATTCGGGCGTCGAGCCCGACCTCGTCGCGATCGCGAAGTCGCTGGCCGGGGGCTTTCCGCTATCAGGCGTGATCGGCCGCGCCGAACTGATCGATGCCGTCGAGCCCGGCGGGCTGGGCGGCACCTATGGCGGATCGCCGATCGGCTGCGTTGCCGCGCTCGCGGTGCTCGATGCGATCGAGGAAGAGGGCTTGCTCGATCGCTCCATGGCGCTCGGCGAGCGCATCCGCGGGCGCGTCGACGGCTGGCAGACGCGCAACGATTTGTGGCGCGTCTCGCCGGCACGCGGATTGGGCGGAATGGTCGGGTTCGACGTGCTTGACCCTGCGGACGGCATGCGACCGCTCGCAGGGGGGGGCAAGCTGGTTGCGAACCGCGCACTGGAGGCCGGACTGGTCCTGCTCAATTGTGGCGTTCGCGGCGAGACGGTGCGCGTGCTCGTGCCGCTCACTGCTTCGGATGCGCTGGTTGACGAAGGGCTCGACCGGCTCGAAGTCGCGCTGTCCGCCGTGGTATGAGCCTCGGCGATCCAACAGCAAGAGTCGTGCTGCGTCGGCCGGACCTGCTGCGCGAAGCCGCCTATATCGGCGCGCGCTGGGTCGATGCTGCCGAGCGCTTGCCGGTCGAGGATCCGGCTAGCGGAACAGTCATCGGCTCCGTGCCCGACCTGGGTGCGGCAGCGGCAGAAAATGCCGTTGCCGCCGCGGCGGCTGCGTTCCGCGACTGGCGCCGGCGCAGCGCGGGCGAGCGCGCGCAGCTGCTCGCGCGCTGGCATGCCGCAATGCTCGCCCATGCCGAGGATCTCGCGCTGCTGATGACGCGCGAGCAGGGTAAGCCGCTCGCCGAAGCGCGCGGCGAGGTGGGTTATGCCGCCGCCTTCCTGCAATGGTTCGCCGAAGAGGCGCGGCGCGCCTATGGCGACGTGATCCCCGGCCATGGCCGCGACAAGCGCCTCACGGTAACGCGCGAGCCGGTCGGGGTCGTCGCGGCGATCACGCCGTGGAATTTCCCGCTGGCGATGATCACGCGCAAGGCCGGCGCGGCGCTCGCGGCGGGATGCACGATCGTCGTCAAGCCGTCCGAGCTCACGCCGTTCTCGGCGCTCGCGCTCGCGGCGCTTGCGGAAGACGTCGGGATCCCGCCCGGCGTGTTCAATGTGATTACCGGATCGGCCCAGCCGATCGGCGACGTATTCGTCAGCCATCCCGACGTCGCCAAGCTCAGCTTCACCGGCTCTACCGCCGTCGGCAAGATGCTCGCCGCGCGTTCTATGGAGAGCGTCAAGCGCGTCTCGCTCGAACTTGGCGGCAACGCGCCATTCCTGGTGTTCGAGGATGCCGATCTCGACGCCGCAGTCGATGGTGCGATCGTCTCCAAGTTCCGCAACGCCGGGCAGACCTGCGTCTGCGCCAATCGCTTCCTGGTGCAGGCCGGCATCTACAAGCGGTTCGTCGCGCGGTTCGCCGAGCGCGTGCAGGCGCTGCGCGTCGGACCGGGGACCGAGCCGGGCATCGATGTCGGTCCGCTGATCAACGCCGCCGCAGTCGCCAAGGCCGAGCGCCATGTCACCGATGCCGTCGCACAGGGCGGCGAACTGCTCGTCGGCGGCATCGCCGAGCCCGGTCCGGGCAACTTCTTCGCGCCGACGCTGATCCGCGACGTGCCGCGCTCGGCCTTGCTGTGTCGCGAAGAGACGTTCGGCCCCGTCGCGGGTATCGTCCGCTTCGAGCACGAGGGCGAAGCGATCGCGCTCGCCAATGCGACCAGCGCCGGACTTGCGGCCTATTTCTACACCAACGATCTTTCGCGCAGCCATCGCGTGAGCGAGGCGCTGCAGTACGGCATGGTCGGGCTCAACACCGGCCTGATGTCGACCGAAGTCGCACCGTTCGGCGGCGTGAAGCAATCGGGGTTCGGTCGAGAGGGGTCGCGCTACGGGATGGACGATTATCTGAGTATGAAGCTCGTCGTGACGGCCGTGGCCGAAGCCTGATGGCCACGCAAGGGGCCGAACTCGCGGCATTCGTGCCTGAAGAACCCGCCGGACAGCGTCTCAGCCCGTCGCTGCGCTCGCGCCATGTCTCGATGATCGCGATCGGTGGGATTATCGGCGCCGGACTGTTCGTCGGCAGCAGCACGTCGATCGCCGCGGTCGGGCCGGCGATCATCGTCAGCTATGTGATCGCGGGACTGGTGATTCTGCTGGTGATGCGGATGCTCAGCGAAATGGCGTGCGTCCATCCCGGTGCGGGATCGTTCACCGAGCTGGTGCGCATCGGACTGGGCAATCGGGCGGGTTTCGTCTGCGGCTGGCTCTACTGGTATTTCTGGGTGGTGGTGGTCGCGATTGAGTCGATCGCCGGCGCCGTAATCCTGTCAGGCTGGATCGGCGCGCCGGTGTGGCTGATCGGCATGGCGCTGCTTGCAGTCATGACCGGCGTGAACCTGCTTTCGACGCGCTCCTACGGCGAGTTCGAGTTCTGGTTTTCGCTCATCAAGGTCGTGGCAATCCTCGGGTTTATTGCGATTGCCGGGCTATGGGCGCTCGGCGTCACTTCGCCGTCGGGCCCGACCTTCGCCAATCTGACGGCGCATGACGGGTTCGTGCCGCATGGCTGGGCCGCCGTGCTCGGCGGCGTGACGAGCGTGATCTTCGCGCTGTGCGGGGCTGAGATCGCGACGATCGCCGCTGCCGAGGCGCACGAACCGGCGCGCACCATTGCGCGGATCACCGGCAGCGTCGCGCTGCGCATCCTGCTATTCTATTTCCTGTCGATCGCGCTGATCGTGTCGGTGATCCCGTGGACCGCGGTCGTCCCCGGCAAATCGCCGTTCGCCGCCGCGCTCGACTATATGCGTATCCCGCATGCCGGCGACATCATGAACCTGGTGGTGCTGGTCGCGGTGCTGTCGTGCCTCAATTCGGGGCTCTACGTCACCTCGCGCGTGTTGTTCGTGCTCTCCGACAAGGGCGATGCGCCCAAGGCGCTCGTTGCGCTCAATCGGCGAAAAGTGCCGGTGCGCTCGACGCTGATCGGCAGCCTGTTCGCCTATCTTGCGCTCGGTGCCTCGGTGCTGTCGCCCGAACTCGTGTTCAGCTTCCTGGTCAATGCCTCGGGCGCGATCATGCTGTTCATCTATCTGCTCGTCTGCTTTGCCCAGATACGGATGCGCAATGACATCGAGCGAAGCGCGCCCGAGAGACTGACGATTCGCATGTGGCTGCATCCCTACGCCAGCTATGCCAGCGCAGCGGCAATCGCCGTGGTGCTGCTGGCAATGGCGTTCAAGCCGTCTTCGCGCGTCGAGCTGTTGAGCAGCCTGGTGCTGCTCGCAGTCGTGCTCGCGGCCGCTTTTGCCAGGCGCGCGCCAAGGCATTCGAAAATCGAGGGGGAATTGGCATGAAACTTCGCTACTTTGCGGCTCTCGGCGCGACATTGGCCTTGGTCGCCCCCGCGGGCGCATCGTCGGCGCCGGCACGGCCCAAGGTCGATCTGATCCTCTACCATGCCAAGGTGCTGACGGTGGACGCGAAGTTCAGCGTCCAATCGGCCGTCGCGATCCGCGGCGACCGGATCGTCGCGGTCGGCGGCGACGTGTTGCGGCGCAAATACAGGGCGGCCAAGGAGATCGACCTCGGCGGGCGGACGCTGATGCCGGGCTTCACCGACACGCACCTCCATCCGATCCCGATTTCAAATCATGACATCGCCTCGGCGTCGGCGCGCAGCATCGCTGAACTCCAGTCGATGCTGCGCGCCAAGGCCGCCGAGCTCGGGCCGGGCAAGTGGATCACCGGCTACGGCTGGCAGGAATCGAACTTCGCCGAAAGGCGCAACCCCACGCGCGCCGATCTCGATGCGGTGACGCCGGACAACCCGGTCATCCTCGTCCGTGCGGGCGCGCATTCCGCGGTGAGCAATTCACTCGCGCTCAAGCTTGCGAAGATCGATCGCAACACGCCCGATCCCAAGACCGGACTGATCGAGCATTTTCCCGACGGCGAGCCCAACGGAATCATTCGCGAGGCCTATCAGCCGGTCTCGTCGCTCGTGCCACCCGATCGCTTCGAGGATCTGCGGCAAAGCTATATCGACCGCCTTCGCGGGCTGTTGGCGCTCGGCATTACCAGCTTTTTCGATGCCAGCGGCTCGATCGACGACGAGCCGTTGGGCAAGGGCGGTGCGCCCGAGGGAGCGGGCTCGGCGCTGACGTTTCGCCGTGCGCGCGCGCTTTATGCCGAGCTGGGCGATACGTTGCCGCGCCTCAATATGTACATCAGCTATCCGGGCGCCGAGCGGCTGAAGCAATTCCCCTATCATACCGGCTATGGCGACACGCGCGTCCGGATTGGCGCGATCGGCGAAAACGCCGTGGACGGCGGCTTCACCGGTCCCACCGCTTGGCTGCTCGCGGATTACAAGGGCCAGCCCGGGTTCCGCGGCAAGGGGCGCTTCACCGATGCCGAATTGCAGGAGATGATCGATACCGCGGCCAGGCTCGGCTGGCAGATGGGACTGCATGCGATCGGCGACGCCGCGATCGTCCAGACGATCGACGCCTATGCAAAGGCGCTCGAGACCATCCCGTCGAAGGAGCATGCCCAGGCGGACCGGCGCTGGTTCACCGACCATTTCACGATCATGCCGCCCGACGCGACGATGGCGAAGATGAAGCGTGACAACATCATGGCCGCTGCCCAGCCCAATTTCCTCTACAATCTCGAGGACCGCTATACGCAGGTGCTCGACGATTGGCGCCTGCTCCATAACAATCCCGTCGCGACGCCCGCGCACAAGTTCGGCATCTTCGTCGCGTTCGGCAGCGACAATCTGCCGATCGGCCCCCTGGTCGGCCTCTATGCCGCGATCACGCGCAAGGGTCCGAGCGGGCAGGCCCATGGCCTGGCGGAGGAAGGAGTGTCGCGCGCAGAAGCGATCCGCATGTACACCGCGAACGGGCCCTATCTATCGTGGGAAGAGAAGATCAAAGGCACAATCGAGCCGGGCAAGCTCGCGGACATGGTCGTGCTGCCGTTCGACCCACTCATCGCCGAGCCGGAGGCGATCCTCCGCGGGCAGGTAGACATGACTTACCTGGGCGGGAAGCTGGTGTACGAGCGCAAGCCGGCGTCCTGAGCCGGAATCGTCGCACCCGGCAGGTAGCGGCGCGGCCTCGCTACCAGCCTAGTGCCCGGTCATCCGCTTCATCGCGGCGAGCCAGAAGGGCTGGTGGAACAGCCAGTCCGCGAGCGCCTGGTTGGCGAAGATCCACAGCGCCGCTGCGACATAGGCCGGGTGCAGCCGGCGCCGCGTCGCGAGATCATAGACTCCCACGGCGATCACGAGAACGAAGGTGCCGATATAGGTGGAGATATAGAAGGCGAGATAACCCGCGCCCAGCCGGGCCTCGAGCAACGGCGCCCAGATCCGGCTGAAACCCGGCTCGGTCAAGGCAATCGTGCCCAACACCATCAGCCTTTTGTGGGCCGCGGGATTGCGGCGCATCAGCACGCCGGCGACGAGCAGCACGATCGCTCCGAGCGCGTTGGTGTAGTTGACGCTCAGCCAGGCAATCCATTTGTCCGGCATATAGGGATTGTCGGCAACGCCATAATATGCGGTGGCCGGGCCGAGTACGAGCATCGCCGGTAGCAGGATCAGCGCCGCGCGCCCCAGCCGCCGGTGTGCGGCGGCTCGGCCGGACCGTACCAGCCACACCTGCGTCGCGAGCAGCACCAGCCAACCCGTGTACACAAGCGCGTGAAAGTGGACGATCAGCGAGAAGTGCAGTGCGTCGCCATAGGCGCGCTTGACGATATCAATGCCGAAACCAAGCACGATCGCCAGCCAGACCGCGAAAACCACCGCCGCGATCATCGTTCGATCGTATCGATGTCGCGGGGCAAAGCCGCCACGTCCGATGGTCTTGCTCAGCATTCCGCGTCCCCCGTCAGAAGCCGAAATGGATGCGCGAAACCGCGGATTGTCAAGGAGCGGAGGCCATTGCGGCGTCAGATCCCGCTGCTATCGCAGGTGGCGGCTGAGCCCCCCGGGCCCGGACCGCCAATGGGTTTCAGAGGAGCATTGTCGTGAAGCTGCTGGATGTTCTCGTGCCGACCTATGTCCAGCTACTGGGCGCCTTGTCGGCGTGGCTCGGCAAGGCGGAGGAACGGCTGCCGGAGGGCGCTGCGGAGACGCTGATGGCCGCGCGCCTGGCCCCGGACATGTTTCCGCTGTCCACGCAGGTCCGCTTCGCGTGCGTGCAGGCGCTGGAGGGCATGTTCCGACTGCAAGACCAGGCTTTTCCGCCTTCGGTGATGGAGCTGCTCGACGAAGGCCGCAACGGCGCCGTGTCTCCCGGCACGATCGCGGACGCGCGAGCAAGGATCGCCGAGACGCTGGCCATCGTCGAAGCGGTTGCGGCGGACGCGCGCGACATGGACCCGGCGACACCGATTGCGCACACGCTGCCGCAGGGCATGGTATTCGACCTCACCGCCGAGCAATATGTGCGCGACTGGGCGTTGCCCCAGTTCTACTTCCACATCATGGCGGCCTACGCCATTCTGCGCGCCCAGGGCGTGGAACTGGGGAAGGCCGACTATGTGGCGCATATGTTCGCCTATCTGCGGCCGGGCACCATGCCAGCCGGTTAAGGCGCTCGCCAAGATGAAGCGGGGCACCCTGCACAAGGCCAGTGGAGGCTGCCGAGCGCGAAGTCGCTCTACTCCACCGTCACGCGCGCCAGCTTTGGCGACAGCAAGTGGATCATAAGCACGGCGATCAGATACACGCTGCCCGCCACCGCGAAGATCGGCGTGTAACTCCCGGTCGTCTGCAGCACATAGCCGGTGAACTTGGCCATCATCATCCCACCGACGGCACCGAGCGTTCCACCGATGCCGATCACCGAGCCGACCGCGCCGCGCGGGAACATGTCCGAGGGGATGGTGTAGAGGTTCGCCGAGAACGCCTGATGCGCCGCGGTCGCCAGCCCGATGATCGCGACTGCCAGCCACACGCTCGCCGCAAATTGCGCGAAGAAGATCGGCATCACCAGGATCGCGCAGACCAGCATCGTCAGCTTCCGCGCCGCATTCGCGCTCTTTCCCGCGCGCATCATCGCCGAGGACGACCAGCCGCCGGCAACGCTGCCGATATCCGAGATCAGGTAGATGACGATCAACGGCGGACCGAAGCTCTTGAGATCGAGATGGTAGGTCTTGGCGAGGAAGTCGGGCGTCCAGAACAGGAATAGCCACCAGACCGGATCGATCAGGAACTTGCCGAGCGCATAGGCCCAGGTCTCGCGATAGCCGAGCAGGCGCAGCCAGCCGATCTTCTCGGCGACATGGGGGGCGTCGCTCTCGATATAGGCGCGTTCGGCAGCCGAAAGATTGGCCGCCTCATGCGGTCGGCGATAGATCGCGATCCAGGCGACCAGCCAGGCGAGGCTGGCCACGCCGGTGATGATGAACGCCATCCGCCAGCCGAGCGCGAGATCGACGACGATCCACGGCACGATCGCCGGCGTCACCACCGCGCCGATATTGGCGCCGGCGTTGAAGATGCCGGTGGCGAGCGCACGTTCGCGCGCCGGGAACCACTCGCTGACAGCCTTGATCCCGGCGGGGAAGTTGCCCGATTCGCCGACGCCGAGCACGAAACGCGCGGCCGAGAATTGAAAGGCGGTTCCGACGAACCCGCAGAGCGTGTGGCCAAGCGTCCAGATCACGAACGCGATCGCATAGCCGATGCGCGCGCCGAGCATGTCGACGATCTTGCCGAAGCTCAGATAGCCGATCGCATAGGCGAGCTGGAACCAGAACACGACGTCGGCATAGGTCTCCTCGGTCCAGCCGAGCTCGGCCGAAATGGTCGGCTTGAGCACGCCGATCATTTGGCGGTCGACATAGTTGATGGCAGTTGCCGCGAACAACAGTCCGCAGATCACCCAGCGATATCGGCCCACCCGGTCAGCCGCTGCTTGCACCGGCGGCGCGTTGGTCGCCATTTCCCTCTCCCGTTTGCTTCTTGTGTCTTGTCGGCCGGCATGACGGTATCCGGTCGGGTTGTCAGCCCTAATCATGCGCCTTGATCGTGCATTCGACCGAAAGTCGATCGCCGAAGCGCGCCGACACGCGATCCCCGGCGACGACGGCATGGACACCGGTTATCGCTCCCGACGAAATCCAGCTTCCCGCAGGCAGTGCGATACCCCGCTCGGCGAGCAACTCGAACAGAAAGCGCGCCGCGCCGAACGGACCGTCGAGCATCGTCGCGGTGGTTGCCTGCCCGACGGTTTCGTCGTTGACGAGCAATGCGACGTCGAAGCTGTCGAGATCGAGGTCGCGCCAGCCGGGCAGGGCAGGGCCGATCACCAGGCCATTGTTGTTGCCGAAATCGGAAATGGTCACCGCCGCACCATGATCGTTGATGCCCTGGAACGGCGAACTCGCGATTTCGATACCGATGTGAACATCGGCGATCAAGGCGCGCGCAGTCTCGATCGTATGGCTACGCTGTGCCGGATCGGGCGCGGCGGCCGTGCGCAGTAGGAACTCGGCCTCGGCTGCGGCGAAGCCGTCGGCGAACACCGGCATCGCGGTTGGTTCGCTGTCGGCAACGACGATCTGCGAGGCGAAGATCGGTCCGGCGAGACGGTTGGTCACGCCGATCGGCGGTTCGATCCTCCCGACTTTCCAGCCGGCGATCGGCCGGGCATCGAGCGCGATCGCCGCATCCTGCACGGCATAGGCCTCGCTCAGCGCCCGAGGCGGCGTCCCCGGATAGTCGGCAAGCCCGGCGCCGCGGCGACGGGCGTCGACGAAGCTGCGCGCGATCAGGCGAGTGTTGTCAGTGTCTCGATCGCCCGCCACGCATCATCTCTCCCACGCTTTCGCATTGCCTATGGGAAACCGGTGTCAAAGACAAGCGGGCAGTTGCGGACGATCGCCAACTGGCGGCTGGCGGGGGCGGCGGGTGCGCGCTATGTCGCGGATCGGATGAAGAAGAGCGGCCAGCCCACGATCAACGACGTCGCACGCGCGGCGGGGGTCTCGAAGAAGACCGTAAGCCGAGTGATCAACCGCTCGCCGCTGCTCAACGACGACACGCGCAAGCGCGTCGAGGAAGTGATCGGGCAACTCAGCTTCATTCCCAATCCGCAGGCGCGCGCGCTGGCGCTACGGCGAAACTTCCTGATCGGGCTGGTGCACGACAACCCGAACGCGCAGATGGTGATGAACGTCCAGCAGGGCATCCTCGAGGCGCTGCGCGACACCGAGTTCGAACTGGTGGTGCGTCCGGTCGATCGTGGATCGGCGACGATGCTCGACGACATTCGCCATTTTCTCGAGCGCCAGCGGCTGTTCGGTGTCGTCCTGCTCCCGCCGATCAGCGAAAACGACATGATCGCGAAGCTCTGTCAGGAAATCGGATGCCGCTATGTCCGCATGGGTTCCGCGAAGCTCGACGCACCCGAGCACATGGTTGCATCGAACGATCGTGAGGCGGTGCGCTCGGCGACGAGCTATCTGATCGAGATGGGGCATCGCCGGATCGGGTTGATCGCCGGTCCCAACGGCTTCCGTTCGGCGCGTGAACGGCGCATCGGATTCGAGGAAGCGCTCAAGGCGGCGGGGATCGCGCCACACCGCTCCATGATCGCAGACGGCAATTATACGTTCGACTCCGGGTTGGTCGCCGGCGAACGCTTGCTCGACCTGATGCCTCGCCCGACCGCGATCTTCTCGTCGAACGACGAGATGGCCGCAGGCCTGATGCATGCCGCGCGCCAGCGCGGGCTCGAGATTCCAGCGGATCTGTCGATCGTCGGCTTCGACGATACGCCGGTTGCGGCGCATGTCTGGCCGCCGCTGACCACGGTGCGCTGGCCGATCGTGTCGATGGCGCGCTCGGCGGCGCTCAAGATCACCACGGATCTGGAGGATGGGGATGGAGCAGTCGAGGAGCCGTCGCTGTTCCTGTCGAGTTTGATCCGGCGGGCGTCAGTGGCGCCCCCGCGGGCGGAATGAACTGAATCCAGCGGAACCGCTTCGCCCGGTATCGAAGGGATTCGCTCGGATTGTACACCCAAGGGCTGTTGCGTCGTGATCTGACACCGGTTACCAGCATTCCCGCGAACGCCCGTCGCGGCCGGAGGAGAGAGCATGTTCGATCGGACCTATTACGCCACGCATCCCGACATGATGGAATGCGTCTCGAACGACGAACTGCGCGACCGCTATCTGATTGAGGGCCTTTTCCGCACGGGCGAATGCGTGCTCAATTACACCCATGCCGATCGCTTCGTGATCGGGGGTGTGGCAGTGGGCGATGCGCCGGTGAAGCTCCCCGATCAGACCGAACCGCCCTCGGCGGCGGGCCATCCGTTCCTCGAGCGACGCGAGCTCGCGATCGTCAATGTCGGCAAGGTCGACGGCATGGTGACGGTCGACGGCGAGAGCTTCACGCTCGGCAACAAGGATTGCCTCTATGTCACCATGGGCGCGAAGGACGTCATCTTCTCGGGCACTGGCGCGCGCTTCTATCTCGCGTCCTGCCCGGCGCATAAGGCATTCGCGACGCGCAAATTGTCGATCGCCGATGCCAATGCGCTCGAGCGCGGCAGCCTCCAGGAATCGAACGAGCGGACGATCTACCAACTCGTCATTCCCGGCATCTGCGACAGCGCGCAGCTGGTGATGGGACTGACCGTGCTCAAGCCGGGCAGCGTGTGGAACACCATGCCGCCGCACATCCACGAGCGGCGCAGCGAGATTTATTTCTACTTCGAACTCGACGGCCCCAACGACCGCGTGATGCACTTCATGGGCGAAGGCGAAGCGATGCGCCACATCGTGATGGCGAACGAGGAAGCAGTGATCAGCCCGCCCTGGTCGATCCATATGGGCGCCGGCACCAAGGCCTATGCCTTCATCTGGGCGATGGCCGGTGAGAACCAGGATTATACCGACATGAATGTCCTCGACATCTGCCAGCTCGCCTGATGACCGGTCCGTTCGACTTGTCTGGGCGCGTTGCGGTCGTCACCGGCGCGAATACCGGGCTCGGCCAGGCAATGGCCGTCGCGCTCGCTGCGGCCGGCGCCGATGTCGCAGCGGTCTGCCGCACGCCGGCCACCGAGACGATCGAGGCGGTACGTGGGCTCGGACGGCGCGGCGAAGTGATCTCCGCCGATCTGTCGAGCATCGAGCCGGTAGAGCGCGTGGTCGACGAGACGCGCGAGAAGCTCGGCGGACTCGACATCCTCGTGAACAACGCCGGAATTATCCGCCGCGCCGACGCCGTGGACTTCACCGAAGCGGATTGGGACGCGGTGGTCGATACCAATCTCAAGGTCGCGTTCTTCCTGTGCCAGGCGGCCGGACGCCACATGATTGCGCAGGGCCGCGGCAAGATCATCAACATCGCGTCGATGCTGAGCTTCCAGGGCGGAATCCGCGTGCCGAGCTACACGGCGTCGAAATCGGGCATCGCCGGGCTCACCAAGCTGCTCGCCAACGAATGGGCGAGCAAAGGCGTCAACGTCAACGCGATCGCGCCCGGTTATTTCGCGACCAACAACACGGCCGCGCTCCAGGCCGACACTGCGCGCAACCAGGCGATCCTCGATCGCATCCCGGCAGGCCGCTGGGGCCAACCGTCGGACATCGGCGGCGCCGCAGTGTTCCTCGCGTCGACGGCCGCCGACTATGTCAACGGTCATATCCTCGCCGTGGATGGAGGTTGGCTCGCGCGATGACCGCGGGGGGCCTTCTCGCGTTCGGCGAGCGCCTCATTTCCGGATTGCGCGAAGGTAACGGCGATGGCTGGCGTTGAATTCTCGCGTCGCACGATAATCGCAGGGAGCGCCGCAGCGATGTTGCTGCCGGCGCGCGCCTGGGCGGATGCGCCGGTGGCATGCGCGGCGGGTCGGTTCGTCGGCACGCGCGACGGCGGAACGCGCGTTTTCCGCGGCATCCGCTACGGGCGCGCCGAACGCTTCCAGCCGCCCCGCGCCGATGACACCCCGACCGACCCGATCGCCGCCGATCGCTTCGGACCTATCGCGCCGCAGGCGAGCGGGCGCGGTGGCGCCGCCCAATCGGAGGACTGCCTCTACCTGAACATTTGGACGCCCGAGGCGCGGCCCGGCGCGCGGCTGCCGGTGATGCTGTACATTCATGGTGGCGCCTATGCGAACGGCACCTCGACCGATCCGCTCAACGACGGGCGGCGGCTGGCCGAGCGAGGCAATGTCGTGGTGACCGTCAACCACCGGCTTAACGCGCTCGGCTATTGCTATCTCGCGCGACTGGATCCGCGCTTCGCCGACAGCGGCAATCTTGGCCAGCTCGACCTGATCCTCGCGCTGCAATGGGTTCAGCGGAATATCGCGGCGTTCGGGGGCGACCCGCGCAAGGTCCTGGTGTTCGGCCAATCCGGGGGCGGCGCCAAGATCGCGACGATGATGGGGATGCCGGCGGCCAATGGCCTGTTCCACCGCGCGATCACGATGAGCGGTCAACAAGTGACCGCGTCAGGGCCACTCAATGCGACTGCGCGGGCGCGCGCGTTCATGGCGCAGCTGGGCGTGCGGACGCCGGGCGAGTTGCTGGCATTGCCGGTCGAGCGGCTGGTCGAAGGGCTCGCGGCGACCGATCCGATATTGGGTGGCGGCGTCTATTTCGGACCCGTCCTCGATATGAAGTGGTTGGTGCGCCATCCGTTCTGGCCCGACGCCAACCCGCAGTCGAACGCGATCCCGATGCTGCTCGGCAACACGCACGACGAAACGCGCGCGTTCATCGCCCCGGATTCGGCGAAGCTGCGTGATCTCAGCTGGGACAATATCGCCGAACGCATGGCATCCGAGCTGCGTGTCGATGTGCTGCCCGAATGGGTCGTCGCGCAGTATCGCGCGCACTATCCGGACTGGAGTCCGAGCGAAGTCTTCTACGCCGCGACCACCGCGGGGCGCAGCTGGCGCGGCCAGGTGATCGAGGCGGAAGCGCGCGCGAGGGCGGGCGCCCCGACCTGGGTCTATCAAGTCGATTTCGCGTCGCCGACCGAGCCTGAGCGCCGCGCCCCGCACGCGATCGACATCGCCCTCGCGTTCGGCACACTCGACGCCCCGGCTTCGCGCACCGGCACCGGCCCCGGCGCGCGGGCGGCGAGCAAGGCCGTGCAGGACAGCTTCGTGCGCTTCGCTGCCACGGGCAGTGCTGCCTGGCCGCAATATCGGCTCGACCATCGTACTACGATGGTGTTCGATGTGGCGAGCAAGGTGCGGAACGACCCGCGGAAATGGGAGCGCGAACTGTTCGCGCGCGTGCCGTATATCCAGCCCGGAACCTAAGTCGTGAACTCATGAACGACCGCTTTCGGCGAGAGGGTTGAACGGCCGACAAGGGTGGCAAGCGGTCGTTTATCGCTACCGATTACTCGGCCTCAACGCGGCGGTCTTCTGTCAGACCAACACGATTGCAACGCTTTGAATGCGGCCGTGACCCACTTCCCTACCGGGCTAATATCCTGACCCGTAAGCGTGACGCCTACGCCGGCCCGCTCGTTCGGATAGAAGCCAGAGAGTTGAAGCTCGAAAAACGCTCCATCCAACTCGCCTATCTCACGATCGGTTTTTAGCATCAGACGCGGTAAAACTAATTTTCCCCGGCTATTTTCTACAGCGTTTAGCTGTGGGCATCGGCGACTATCAGCCCATTTCGTATAAGGCGGACCGAAACACGACCGGGCGATTTTCTTTGCTAGCAGGTGCGTCCCGGTACCACTGCCGTTATTAAAGCCCACAATCGCGACGCCTGCGCTTTCACCTCTGCAAAGCGAGGTTGAAACGGAGAAATCTGGAGCGAGAAATTCGTCACCGCCACACCGAAACATGCTGCTGATGTTGTAAGCGCGCGAAAAGCAGGCGGACGATTTGCTGGCGTGGGTAGAACGCGGTCCTTTGGCATAAGCAAATGGTGAAAGCGTCAGCATGGCACCTACGAGAAGGATCGGTAATCTCATCTCGCCTCTCCGCCGATTTTGCGTGAGCCTCTACCGGAAATAGACTTTTTGCAATGCAGCCTTACCGTCCGCTATTGGGGCGGGAGCCGGTAGGCCGTTTTATGAGTTTACGGCCTAGTGCGGGCAGATTACACGCCTGCGCCGTCAAGCCGCACCTGTTCTGGGGACCACCAGCAGGGGAGGAAGGGCTATAGGCTCGATTGCTTCCGACCGGGATGAGAATCGGGGGGCGGCCCCTGAACGACATCGATGCGCGAGACAAGGACGCTGGAGTCTCATCTGAGACCGTCCGCGAGCGACTGTATCCGTATTAGCGTGGACACGTCCAAAAGGGCTTTCGCGCGTCGAACGGCGCAGATGCTCCCGGGAACGCGCTTGCATCAGCTTTTCCACGGCCATTTCTCATATCGAACGATTGCCTTGCGCGGCCCGGCACTGAACCAGCTATAGCCATCTCGACGCTCGCTGCTCAGTTCGCCCACTGCGTCATGGATCGATTTGTCGCGGTCGCCGAAGATCGGCTTCATGGTGGCCAGATCATAGTAGCGCGACCAGATCGGCGGCGCGCCAGGCTTGGCGACAAGCGTGCGTCCGTCGGTTCCGCGGGTCCATTCCATGTCTTGGATCGCGTGGTCGCGCAGCCAGGCCACGCCATCGCGGACCGCAGCGCGGACTTCGGGCGAGGGGGCGGGCATGCGCATCAGCAGGATGAGGAGGTTGGCGCTCTCATAGCTCGACAGCGACGCCGGTTCGAAATTGCGTGCGCCGGCCGGCGCAAGGGTCAGCGCGTCATGCTGTTGCCCCCAGATGGTACGCTTGCCGCCGATCCTCACCTGGCTGGCGAGGATCACGCGGATCGCCCTGGCAACCGCACTGCGCGCGTCCGCGGCGGCCGCACCGGGCACAAACGCGTAATCGCCCCGTTGCGCCCCGACGTCCTCGAGCAACGTCACCACATCGGACATCGCATCATCGTTATAGGTCAGCGCGTCGTGATAGCCGCCCTGGAGCGGATAGACTTGCGGCCAGCCGCCGTTGGGGAATTGCGCGCTCAGCAGATAGCGGACGCCCTTGAGGAAGGCGGTGCGGTAGGGCTCGCCATCGGTACCCGGCAGGCTGGCCTGGACGCGGGCGAGGAAGCGCATCTCGGATGTGGTGGCGTTATTGTCGATCGTGCCGACGTAGCTCCAATTCTCGTCGACCATGTCGGTCCGCGCGTTGGCAGGGAGGTTTTCGATCGGCACATAATGCTGGCCGCGCTGCCGCAACGGGCCCGAGCGATCGACATTCTTGCCCCAGCCGCCCGCCGGCGTCTGGAAGCTGACGATGGTATCGGCCACGTGCCGGGCATCGGGGCCGGCATACCAGCTGGCGGGGTTGTTGAGCGGCATCCCGCCGCCACCGGATGGACCGGCCGGCGGCGCGTCCGGAAAGGGGCCGGTGCCGCGCTCGGCCGCCAGCGCCGCCTTGTCCGCCGCCATCAGCGCGTTGGACCGCGCGAGATAGGCCAGCCAGGGGCCTTGCTCCGCCTTGGGCAGTCGCGCGAGGCGGGCCTGCACGATCGGCTCGGCCGCGGTCATATGGCCGATCACTGCTGCGTCCGCCGCGACTAGCGGGATTGCCGCAATCGCCAACCAGAGTGCCGCTTTCCTGGCTCGCATCGCCGTCACGATCCTCACTCCTGATCTCGCCGCATCATGGCACCAGCGAGGGTCGCAGCTCGGGCACCGCGGCGCCAAGTTCGCGCGTCACCATCGTCGCGAAGTAGTTCGCGCCTTCGGTACCCAGATGGGTGCGGTCGAACGCGAGGTGCGGCCGCGCCATCGGCATTTCCTGGACCTCGGTCGCCGCCGGCGCAGGCGACTGACCGGTTGGCGCCGCTCCCGGCGGCAGCTGCGCGAACCGGTCGGCGGAGGCTTCACCCATCGCCTGCACCGCCGCGGCGCTTTCCGCGTTCAAGTCGAGCAGGGCCACCTGTTTCTCGGTCGCGACCTTGCGGATCGCGGCGGCCCAAGGCTCCAGATCGTTGTTCAGCCGGCCATTGTCGAACATCCGCCGCGTAAGCGGCGTGACCAGCACCGGGATCGCGTTCGCCGCACGTACCTCGTCGACGTAGCGCGCGATGTTCTGCGGGAATTGGGTGGCGAGATCGGTCGAACGGCCGGGCTTTCCCGGCTGGTCGTTGTGGCCGAACTGGATCAGCACCCAGGTTTTCCTGAAGCCGGGCGTGCGCATTTCCGCGACCGCCAGGTCCCACGATCCTTCGGCGCGGTAGCTGCCCGAGCTGCGCCCGCCCCGCGCGAGGTTCACGCACGCCACGAACGATGTAACGTGATAGGCGCAGAAGCTCGGCCCCCAGCCGCCGATCACCGCAGTGGTCGAATCGCCGACCAGGATGATCTTGGAGGCCGCGATCGGGCGCACGGGCTCGGCGGCCGGCGGGGTTTGCGCGGCTGCAGCGACGGGCAGCAGCATGGATAGGCAGGCGATCAGTCGCATGATGTCTCCCTCACAGCGCGCGAAAGCGGAAATCGCGAAAGCGCGCAGTGCCTTCACCCGCCGAATAGAGCCCGGGCCGGAGCATCAGGAAGCCGCCGCGGACATTGTGATGATAGCCGGAGACTTCCATACCGCGATCGAAGCGCGTCCAGGTCAGGCCGTTGTCGCCGGAGGTGTGGAAGGCGACGATGTGATGGTTGTTGGTGACTCGCATCCGCATCCGCCGGCCATGGGGATTGGCCGGCCGCCCGCGCTCCATTCCATATTGGTGCGTGACGAAGCGTTTTTCGTCGAAGCCGAGCCCACAATAAAGCGCCTCGTCATAGAAGAGCAGCAACCCGGCGGTGCCTCCGGCGGCGATCTCGATATCGCATTCGAACTGATAGGCCTGATCGCCTGCGATCAGCAGTAGCGGCCTGGAATTGCTCGGTGCCGTGCCGCGCGCCTTGACCATCAGCACGCCGCCCTCGACCTCCAGCCGGGTGTGTTCGTCGGCGGCGGGCTTGTAGAAATTCCACTTGCTGCCGAGCTTGAGCGGCTTGCAGAAATCGTCCGACAGCTTCTGGCCGGGCGGCACCCCCGTGCCGCCTTTCGGCTTGCGGATCGGTTGGGCGAGGTCGCCTCCCTTCATCCGGAACCAGCCGTCCCCGGTCCATTCGACCGGATCGAGCAGCGCCTGGCGGCCCAGCGTCCAATAGCCATTCTCATAGCCGTGATAGACCGACCACCAGCTGCCGTCGGGCGCCTCGACCAGCGAGGCATGGCCGCGCGACCACCATTTCTCGCTGACTCTCGTCGTGCGAACCAGCGGGTTGTGCGGGCAATTCTCCCACGGGCCGTGGATCGACCGGGAGCGCGCGGCGATCACCATATGGCCGGTGGGCGGGCCGCCGGTGCCGCCCACCGCGGTGATCATGTAGAACCACTCGCCATGGCGGTGGATCTTGGGGCCTTCGGGGGAGAAGCTCTCGACGTTCCAGTCGTCGGGATAGCGCCACGGGTCATAGACATGCTCGACCGCGCCGACGGTCGACAGCCCGTCATCCGACAGGCGGATACGGTCGCCCCCCGACAGGAACAGCCAGCGCGATCCATCCTCGCCCACCGCGTGGCAGGGGTCGATATGGCTGGGCAGATGCAGGTCGATCGGCGTGCTCCACGGCCCGCCGACATGGTCCGCCCAGGTCACGTAGATCGAATTCGGACTGGCCTTGACCGGGATATAGAGGAAGTAGCGGCCCTGGTGCTTGTCGAGACTGACCGCCCAGACCGAGCCGATATTGGTGGTGAGCGCAGCGTTGCGCGGCTCCCAGTTCACCAGGTCGCGCGAATGCCAGATGGTGAGTCCAGGATAGGAATCGAAGCTTGAAAAGGTCATGTAATAATCCGCGCCGTCCTTCAGGATGGCCGGATCGGGATGGTCGCCGGCGATCAGCGGATTGAGAAAGCGCCCGTCGCCGAGATCGGCGATCCGCTGATTGTCGAAGCCGCGCTTCCAATCGGGGACATGCGCCGCGGCGGCGCGCGCGGCACCCGACGCTGCGATCGCCCCTGCCGCTCCCCCGATCATCGTCACGAGCAGATTGCGGCGGCCTATTTCCATGCACCTGTCCTTTGGAATCTCGAATTGAGGCCGAGAAAAGGGCCGACCGGGATCGAAAGGATTCAGCGTTCCCCGACCGGCAGCATCTGCATCGGCGCGGCGCCTCACTGGGCCGAGATCCTTAGAATTGGACGCGCGCGCCGACGCGGAAGATCCGGCCCGAACTGGCATATTGGCTGACCACCGGTTGCGCCGCATAGGAGTAGCGGTCGCTGGTCTGGTTGGTCAGGTTGAGACCCTCCAGCGTGACGGTGAAGAAGTCGAAGAATTTGTAGCTGAGCGACGCGTCGATGTTGAGCGTCGCCTTGCTGAAGATGAAATCGTTGACCAGCGGGCTGTTGCACAGCACGCCCGCGACCGAGGGATCTGCCGGCGTGTTGGTCAGGCCCGGATTGCAGCTGCCCGCGGCGAGCGGATAGGTCGTGCTATATTGCTTGCGATACGCCGCTGAGCCGCGGGCGCGGAATTTGTCGGTCTCGTAATAAAGCGTGGCGTTGATCGCCTGTGGCGATACGTTGAGGAACGGCGCTTTACTCAGCGTTTGCGGGATGACGACGTTGCCGGCGGCGTCTCTGGTCCCGGGGTCGAGAATATAGTTGAGCTGCGACTTGATGTAGGTGTAGTTCACGATCGCGCCGAAATTCTTGAGGAACCCGGGCAGGAACGAGAAATCCTGCTGGTAGCTGATCTCGACGCCGCGAAGATACCCGCCCGGCGCGTCGCGGAACTGGCGCGCGGTGAACTCATAGTCCGCGTCGATATAGGCAAGCTGGTTCGCACCGGTGAACTGCGTCCGGAGCGCTGCGATTCCGTCAGCATCGAGGAAGCGGCTGAGCGGCGCGGAGAACAGCACCGTCTGCGGGAACGAGCTGATCTCCTTGTCGAACGCGGCGACGCTCAACAGCCCGCCCTTGGCGAAATACCATTCGATGCTCGCGTCGTAATTGGTCGAATAGAAGGGCGATAGCTTGGGATTGCCGACGGTAAGCGTGCCGCCGTTGTTCGCCCCGGTATTGGGCACCGAAATCGCCGTGATCGAGGGGGAAAGGTTGGCGAGCATCGGGCGCGCCATGACCTGCGACGCGCCGACCCGCAGGAGCAGGTTGCGCGCCGGCTCATACACCAGATTCAGCGACGGCAGCCAATCCGCGTAATTATTCTTGCCCTGCAATGAACTACCCGCCGTCGAGCGGCCGTTCGATACGAGATCGGTAAACGCCACGCGCCCGCCGACATTGCCGCGGACAGGGCGCCCGAACAGGTCGAAATGGAAATCGGCCTGGAAATAGAACGCCGTATCCTTCTCGCTGACCTCATAGGTGGCGGCGTTGCTGCGGGTATTGACGATCCGCCAGTCGCTCCACTTGTTCACGCAATTGCAGGTGAAGTCGAACAGCTGCCCGAACTTCGCAATGCTCGGCACATAGAAGGACGTCACCGTCCCGGCGGGCAGGTTCAGGCCCTGGCCGAAATTGATGACGCGGCCCAACTGGGCGGCAGTCGCGCCGGCTTCCTTCAGCGTCGGATTGAGCAGGTCGTTGTTGCGCTCAAACTGAGTCGTGCTGAACCCGAAGACGCGGCGCGTTCCGCCGAACGCCAGCGAGAGGTTGTCGTTCGCCCGCAGGTTGAAGTCCGCCTTGAACCCGTCATAGCTGTTGGTGACGGTGCGGATGTAGTTCCGTATCGCCGAGAAGCCCTTCACCGTTTCCCAGTTCGCCGGATCGGCCGCATCGAAGCCGAGATCGATCTTGGGCATCGATCCGCCGCCGCGCTCGTCATAAACAAAATTACCGGGCGAATCCATTCGGTTGAACTCGACGAGCAGCCCCTGCGAATTGTTGGTGGAGCGCGACTGGCCATAGGTCAGGTTGACCTTGAAATCGTCGCTGAACTCGTGGGTGAGATTGCCGGAGACCTGGCGGAACTCGGTCGTGTATTCCTGCTGGTCCACTGCAGACCGGAAATCGACGTTGCGCAGCACGAGATAGTCGGCGACGCCGTTGGTCACATTCGCGTCGAGGACATCGACGCCGGGCCGACCGATCAACGAGCCGCGGAACGCCAGCCGATTCGACGACGGGATATACCCCACCGACTTGGGATTGTTGTAATAGTCATAGGGATCGAGGTTGAACGGGTTGGCGCTGAAGATATTGGCGGTCGACGGCGTTGTCCCGCCCGGCGTGACCGCAGCATCGCCGAGGATGGACGGGGACAGGACTCCGGCCGCGTTGAATGCCGTGCCGAACGCCGGCGTCATCCCGTACAGCTGCTGGCCGCAATCCTGCGCCGGGACCGTCGCCGAGCCGGCATTGGGTACGCACAGCCCGGGATATAGCGCGCGCGCGTTGACCGGCGTGATCTTGTTGTTCGCGGTGTTGTAGGTCGCGTTGCTATTGTTGCGGTTGAGCCCCACCGTCTGGATCTGGTTGTTGGTGCTGGTGTTGTGGAAGCGCGAATAGAGCCCGTCGATGCTCAGCCGCGTGCGCGGACCGATCTGCCACTGATAGGAAGCGGTGATGCCGAGACGGTCGTTCTTCACATCCTGCTGCTGGATCGTGGCTAGCGCCGGGATGCGTACCTGTGAATCGTCGAAGCGGCCGGGGGTATTGTACGGCGCGCCGGGGTAGAGCTTGGCATAGGCAACGGGATCCGATCCGGTCATGATCGCGACTGAATCGGGATTGGTCACTGCGTTGCCGAAGGTGGTGCCGGCGGGGGCCGAGAATCCGCCCCGCTGCGGGTTCTCGTTACCGGCGAAATCGGAGGATCGGTACAGATAGTCCGATTGGCCCACGGTGCGCGCATATTGGTCTAGCTCGTTCACCGTCTTGGAATAGGCGCCCGAAACGGTCAGCCCCATGCTGTCGTGAAAGAAGCGGGTCGATGCCAGTCCGGCGATGCGCGGGCTCCATTTCTTGCTGTTCTGCTGGTAATTGCCCTCCGCCGAGAGCGCGAACTGGCGGCCCTTGTAATCGAACGGTCGCGCGGTCACGAGATCGATCGTCGCGCCCAGCGAGCCTTCGTCGGTTGCGGCAGAGGGAGTCTTCTGGACCTGCAGCGAGCTGAACAGCTCCGATGCGAAGGTGTTGTAATCGAAATTGCGGCTGCGGTTCGGGCTCGTGCCGGAATCGTTGGACCCCGCGGTCGAAAGCGCCTCGAGGCCGTTGAGCCGCGTCCGGTTGAAATCGCCGCCGAGGCCGCGGACGGTGATCGTGCGCCCCTCACCGTTGTCGCGGTCGATCGAGACGCCCGGAAGGCGCTGGAGCGACTCTGCCAGGTTCGCGTCGGGGAAGTCGGCAATGTCCTGGGCGTTGATCGCGTCGATCTGCATGTCGGACTCGCGCTTCGCGCGGATGGCGTTGCGCAGCGATCCGCGGAAGCCCGTCACGACGATCTCGCTGGAATCCGCGGCCTGCTCCTTCGGTAAAGACGCCTCCGACGCAGTCGCATCTTGCGCAAACGCGGCCGATGCGGACAGGCTCGCAAAGGCCAGCGCAGCGACTGAGGCGCCGGTACGCAGCGGGCTCCCCTTTGCCGTGAAATCGATCATCCGGTCCTCCCCCTGAATTAGTTTTTTCAACGCGCAGCTGTTGGTTGCGTCGTCCGATTCCTGAGTTAATGTTACCGGTGTCAATGATTTCGTCAAGGCCTGCAGGGATTTTGTATCGCATTGATATATACAGATATTTTGAAATTGATACCGGTGACATAGTCGCGGACCGGCCGACTCTCATTTCTGCGTCGCCAGGGCATCCCCTTGGCCGACGTCTGAACGTCCGAGGCACCGAACCGGTACGCCGCCATGACGATCTGCATCCATGGCGGTTCCACACCTGCGCCGTCACTCCGGCCGAAGGCCCGGGGTCGCCCGGTAGACAAGGAAAGGACGAGAGGTTCTTATGGATTTCGGGGTGAAGCCGGAACAAGTTCGGCATGACCGATTGGAGCGGCGCTAGTGGATCGACGCACAGCCCTTGTCGGAACTGTCGGCGCGATGTTGGGCTCCACACTGCCTGTGGGCGCCGACACCCCGACGCTCCCCTCCGGCCCATCCGAAATCATCGACCTCTGGCCCCACGGCGCCCCCGGCATGCCGATGGTGCCGCCGGCCGAGGACATGCCCGAACGCAGCACCAACCCAGCGTTGCACGATCGCGCCCTCATGCACATCGCCCGCCCGCGCATGGCGGTCTTCCGCCCTGCCAGACCCAACGGCGGTGCGGTGCTGGTCTTCCCCGGTGGCAGCTATCGCTACGTCGTCGTCGACAAGGAAGGTTATGAACTCGGTGCCTGGCTCGCCGCGCGCGGCGTCACGGCGTTCGTGGTGTTCTACCGCCTGCCGGGTGACGGCTGGGCGGCAGGTCCCGACGTCGCGCTCTCGGACGCCCAACGTGCCATGCGGCTGGTGTGTCAGCGCGCCGGCGAATTCGGCATAGACCCCAATCGCATTGGCGCGATGGGCTTCTCCGCCGGTGGCCATTTGTGCGCAGATCTCGTCACGCGTTTCGACGCGCAGACCTATGCCGCGCGCGACGCGGCCGACGCGCTGTCGGCGCGGCCGGCATTGGCAGCACTGCTCTATCCCGTGATTTCGATGGCGCCGCCAATCGCGCACGCCGGGTCGCGCGAACAGCTCATCGGCGCCAGCGCAACACGTGCGCTCGAAGACGCGCATTCGCCGCACCTTCACGTCGGGAAGGACACGCCGCCGTGCTTCCTCTGTGCAGCCGAAGATGACTCTGCGGTGCCGGTAGCCAACAGCCTGCTGTTCCATGCGGCGCTCAAGGCCGCGAACGTTCGCGCCGAAATGCACTTGTTCGCCGAGGGTGGCCATGGCTTCGGACTGCGTGGCGTCGTGGGCAAACCCGCAGCGATCTGGCCAGCGCTATTCCTTGCCTGGGCGCGAAGCCAGCAATTTTTCTAAGCCAGCGAACCCTCGTGCCCTCTACCGCTTACGGAAGAGGGATGGGCCGCGAGAGACGGCGGAAGGGTGGAGGCCTGGCGTGGCTGCATTCCACCACCTCCAAGTTGTGGCGCGCAGAACACGAGAAAAAGGGAGCGGGGGAAGGGGAACCCCCGCTCCAATCCCCCTCCTGGGCGAAGGGTCCTCAGTAGTTGAAGCGCACGCCGAACAGGAATTCCCGGCCGGTGTGATGGTAGACCGACAGCAGATTGCCGGGCTCGATATACTGGTCCTGAAATTGGTCGGTCAGGTTCACGGCCTCGAAGGTCAGCTTGACCTGCCGAGTGATCGTGAGCTGGACCGACGCGTCGAGATTGAACGTGCCGTGCGTGCCCTGGACGGTGGTGCCGACTTCGGTGCCCGGCACGGTGGTGAGATAGTCGCTGCGATACGCACCCGAGACGCGTGCGCTGACACGCTTGTCTTCATAGTAGAGCGTGGCATTGGCCGAGCGCTTCGACAGGTTGGTGAGCGGTGCCGTGACCACCACGGCACCGGCGGAGTTGAGATAATTGATGTTCGAGCGCACGCCCGTGTAGTTGAGCAGCGTACCGGTGTTGCCCAGCAGTCCGGGCAGGAACTTGAACGGCAGCTGGAGATTGACTTCGAAGCCCTGCACCTTGCCGCCCGGCGTGTTCGCCGGGAAGCTGAACGTCCAATTGTTCTGTGCCGGACCGCAAGTGGCGGGGTAGAGATTGCCGCACGCCGCGATCGCGAGATTGTCGGACAGGCCGAAGCTGTTGCCGGTGAAGGTGCCGGTCGAGGTCTGCGTCTGGACGAAGGTCGAGATGTCCTTCTCGAACACGGCCACCGACAGGATCGCGCCCGAACCGAAATAATATTCGATCGCCGCATCGAACGTGTCCGCGCGGAACGGCTGCAGCGTCGGGTTGCCGACAGTCACGCTGCGTGTTGCGCCCGATACCGAGACCGAAACGCCGGGCGTCAAATTGCCCAGGTTCGGGCGCGCCATCACTTTGGCCGCCGCGAGGCGGATCAGCAGCTTGTCGGTAGGCTCGATCACCAGGTTCGCCGACGGTAGCCAGTCCTCATAGACCTGGCCTGCACGCACCTGCTGGAGCGCGCCGCCGACGAAGCCATAGCCGAGCGCAGTCTCGTCGGTGTGAACATAGCGCACGCCGGCGTTGCCGCGGATCTTCACCGTGCCGAACTGGGTATGGAAGTTGGTCTGGAGGTAGGCGCTGGTGTCCTCCTCATCGACCTGTGAATTATTGCCGAGCGACGGTTCGGGGCCAAGCTTGAACGCGCCATTGTAGACGGTCGGATCGGTGAGCTGAAACAGCTTCTCCGTCGCCAGATAATCCGGCGAGAAATAGCTGGTACCGCCGATCGTCACGACATGGCCGAATTGCGACAGTGGCGTCGCGGCGACCGCAGCGGGTATTACCGTCTCTTGGTTCGAGGTGGTGCCGTTCGAGCGCCGCAGTTCGCTCGTCACGAACTTGTAGTGCTTGTAGGCGGCGCCGAGCTCGATGTTCCAATTGTCGTTGACTGTCCATTCGAGCGAGCCCGAGCCGGTGGTGTAGGTGTTCTTTGCGGTCGCGGCGCGCAGGCGCAGCTGGCTCAGCGTCCAGGCTGTCGAGCTGGTGAGATTGGCGGTGCCGAAGTTGAACACCGGCGCACGATTGTTGCTGAAATCATAGCTGTAATTGTCGACGTTGAACTGATCGAAGGTGATCGTGTTCTGGATCGGATTCTGGTGGTCCGACACCGAATAGCCGACAAGGAAGTTGAGCTTGAGCGAGTCGCCGGCCTGCTGACTGAATTCGCCGGTGATCTGCTTGAACTTGGTGTCGAGATGGTCGAGCCGGTCCTCGACGCGCAGGTCGACGTCGTTGAACGTGCCAGAGGTCATGATGCCGTTGTTGATCTTCTCGGCGGTCACTTCGGTGTCGGCGATGCCGCAGTTCGCCGCTCGCGACGCGGCGGTGCAATTGCCGGCGACGCTGAACGAGGGCGCTTCGAGGTAGAATTCCTCTCGCTGCGCTTTGAAGTCTGCGTAAAGGCCGTCGATCGAAATCAGCGTCTTGTCGCTCGGCTTGAACTGCAGCGATGCAGTGACGCCCAGTCGCTTGTTGTCGTCGACATAATGGTCGTAGCGCGGGAAACGCGGATGGAGCGCGGCATTGGCATCGGCGCAGACTTGCGGCGCCGGCGAAACCGCCGATCCGCTCGACCCGTTGGCGTTTGCGGCGACGCAGGTGGTGCCCATCACGCTTTCGAAGCCCGGCGAGAAGGCCGAGCCCTTCGCCCACCGCACCGTGCTGTAGCCGTCCTCTATGAGCTTGCGCCGCGAATAGGCGACAGAGGCAAGCGCGCCGAAGGTCCCGGCATCGTTGTGGAAGGCGATCATCGCGGCAGCGCGCGGCGAAACCTTGTTGGCGAGATCGTTGTAGCTGCCCTGCGCCGAGGCCGCGATCGTGAGGCCGCGCTTATAGTCGAACGGCCGCGCGGTGCGCAGATCGACGGTGGCGCCAAGCGAGCCTTCTTCGGTCGCGGCTTCAGGCGTCTTGCGCACGGTGATCGAGTTGAACAGGTCTGACGCGAACACGTTGAAATCGAAGCCGCGACCGCGATTGGTGCCGCCACTCGCGTCGGCGCCGCCGGCGGTGGTCAGCGCTTCGAGCCCGTTGATGCGTACGCGCGTGAACTGCGGCCCGAGACCGCGCACCGAGATGGTTCGGCCCTCGCCACCGTCGCGAGCGAGCGCGACGCCCGGAATGCGCTGGATCGACTCGGAGAGATTGAGATCGGGGAACTTGCCGATGTCCTCGGCAAGGATCGCGTCGACCGAGCCGGCCTCGGCGCGTTTGAGATCAAGCGCCTTGGCGAGGCTGTTGCGGAATCCGGTGACGACGATCTCGTCGTTCCCGCCGGTGCTGGATACCACGGCCGCCTGGCCTTCGGCTGCGGTGTCGACTGCCGGATCGGGCCGAGCGAACGCGGGGCCGGCGATCAATGCGGCGAGCGATGCGCCTGCTGTGAGAACTGCTTTCATCCCAACTCTCCCCTTTTGCCTCTGCGCTTGCTGCGCTTATATTATGACACCGGTATCATCCACGGACATGGAAATTAGGCCTCCCTGTCCTTCAAATCTGGCGAGCGATTCGATCGATTCGCTGTCGCCCGTGGTCGAGTACGATGGCGTGGAAGCGGCGGTCCCCGGTCGCGCCGCCGGAGCGGCGACGGAATTGGCGCAGGCGGAGCCAGATGAGGGCCTCCGCGGCGCGAACACCGGGATCGCGAATCACACGATCGATGTCGATGGCGAACGATGCGAAATAGGCCGGCTCTCCCTGTATGCGTTCAAGCGTCTCGAGCGCTTTCGAACGCGACCATCGCCTATGATGGATACCGGTGTCAATAAGCCCGCGCAAGGCGCGGAACAACAGCCAGTGAACATGCCCCAATTCGGTGCGGACATCGTCGGTGCGGATCAGATCGTGCGCCCATTGCTCCGCGTGGATCGCCCAGCCTTCGGCGAAGGCGGGCAAATAGGCGAGGCGCAGCGGATGCGGATCGGCGACAGCTTCGATCGGCAGCTGGATCATATGCCCAGGCAGCAGTTCATGATGAACCACCCCGGTCAGGCTCCAGCGCGGGCGACGGCGGATGTCACGCAACTCGACGACATAGGCGCCGACTGAGCCGGGGCCGGGCAAGCGGCGATAGCCCTGCTTGCCGGTCGCCTCCTCCGCGCGCGACATGCGCTCGACGTTCGCATCGGGCAGCGCATCGAAGTGTGCAGCGAGCCGCGGGCGGATCGCGGCGAGCGTGGCGTTCATATCCGACACTGCCCGGTCGCGGCCAGCGTCATCATCCGAATAGAGAAAGCCAGGGTCTTGCCACAACATGCGGAAGCGGTCGCCGACGCGCCCGTTGGTCATTCCCAGCGCGCGAAACCCGCGATCGGCGCGCGCCGCGAGTTGCCCAACTTCACTTTGCAGCAGGCGGTGCGCTTCCGCAGGAGTCATGCTCGCACCGAGTTGGCGGTCGAGCAGCAGCGCATAGATCGTCGCGCCGTGCGGGAGCTGCCAAATCCCCGATGCGTCAGCCGGCAACGTCAACGCCCAAGGCAGCTTTCGCCCGGAAGGGTGCAAGTTCTCGAGCAGCGCATCGGTGCGGACACCCTGGCGGACGGTGTCGAGATCGATCGCGGCGCTCTCACTGGTCGCGGAAATGCCGGCCAGGGCCGCGAGCCGGCGCGCATGGTCGGGCAGGGCACCAAGCCCATCGAGCACCGTGCGCAGATTCTGCGCGGCGGCGGGTGGCGCGACCAGCGCGACCGCCGAGGCGATGGCACCGCCGAGCAGCGCGCGGCGCGAGGGCTCAGGGAAGTGCGACGACATTGTTGCGCATCGTCACTTCGGGCGCGTCATCGGGCAGTGCGACGCGCACGCTGAGCCGGGCACGCGCCGCGTTTCGCGGGATCGGCAGCCGAATCCTTGTCATAACCGGATCGAGCGAGAGCGGTGCGGCCAGCCGAGGCAATGCGACGCTCGCGATCGGCTTGCCGTCGCGCTCGAGCAGCGCGGTACCACCAGACGTGGCCATGGCGCCGAGGCTGTGCACGGTCACTAACAGGGTATCGCCACGGCGCACGACATCGTCGCTGCCGATGCCGAGATCGGCGCGCTGCTCGACGGGCGTACCCGGCTGCAACAGTTCGAATCGCCAGCGGCTCTCTCCGGGTGGGAAACGCAGCGACGTGCCCATGCTGCGTTCGAGCGGCAGCTCTCGCGCGCCATCGGGGCCGGTCATCCGCCAATGGCCGGCAGTGACGTTCCAACTCGTCATCTCGGCCGATTGCGGCTGGCCGCTCGTGTTCCACGCAATCACTTCGAACCGGTCGGGTCGTGCGCCGGGCAGCAGTAGCGCCACACGCTCGCCGGCGTCGCCCTGCGCGAAACGCCAGCTCACGGTGTTGCCGGGATAGGTCTGATTGCGCTTGAGTGCGACACCGCCGAGCCGTTCGCGCTGAAGCAGCTCATTGGGCTGCTCGACGCGGTCCGACCACCAATGCCCTTCCGTAATCATATATTCGTGCTGGCTCTTGTCGGCGATCGCGTCGCCGTGGAGCGCATCGAGCCATTTGACATCGCCAGTCGCGTCCCAGGCGGCGTAGCGCTGAAAATCGCCGCCGTTCGCCGCGTCGGCCGTGAGCTTCGCGCGCCAGTCGCCGCGATCGAGCACGGCGGCCGCATTCTCGTTCAGATCGGCGTTTGCGCCCGGACCGTTCTTCGTCGCGCGGCTCAGAATCGGCGCGAGATATTTCGCGTCGCCCGTGAAGCGCCACGCTGCCCATGCCGATTGCAGGGGCGTCGTCACGCCGCCGCCGTCGCCGACACGTTCGGCGTCGCTGCGCCAGTTGATCTCATTGGGATAGACCAGCGTGCCGCCGGCATCGGCCTTGCCATGCGCAAGCCAGCCGTCGACGACGCCAGTCACCAGCCCGCGCGCCGCGGGATTGGCATTGTACAGGCCGAGCAGGATCGGCGCGTGCATGACGGTGAAGCTATAGGGCTTTTGCCACTCCCACGGCCCTTCGCGGTACATCGTCTTGCCGCCGTACCAGTTGCTCGCGAAGTGCATGTGGCCAGCCGGGTTGCGCAGGATCACGCGCTGCAGCGCCTTGGTCGTCGCCATCAACCGCTCGACCGCCTTGGGCTCGCCCCAGTTGAGATAGAGCCTCTCGGCGTCCGAATTGAGCCCTTCCTCATAGGCGTGGAGTTCGTCGGTGGTGATCGTGCCGAGTCCGTCGGTGCGCATGCCATTGGCGTAGACTGCGTCCGACAGCGCCCGTAGCGACGCGTTCACCTTGTCGGTCTCGACACCCATCAGCGCGAGCCCGGGCCATTGCTGGGTGAGGTCGGTATCGTCGGAGATCCCGCCGCCGAAATCGCCATACGGTACCTGCCGATTGTCGATCCACCAGTCGACGAAGTGGCGGACAAGCTTCAGATCCGCGAGCTGGCGGAACGCCCAGAGCGGCACGCCGGCGGGCGGCGTCGGCTGCGTGAAGGGCGGAAACCCGGTCGCGCCATAGCTGATATCCGCCCAATAGCGCCGGCCTTCGACATGGTCGGGATCGACGCGGAGCAGGTCGCCGATGTCGGCGGCGAGCCGGCGATAGAGCGCCTCGCGCTTCGACGCGGTATGTTCCTCGACGAGGAAGCCCCAATTGTCGCGGACCTGCGCGAAACGATCGGCAACATGTTCCTTGGCGGCTTCGGCGCGATCCTTGAACACCAGCCGCACGCCCATGCCGTCGAGCGCGGCGGCGTCAAAATCGGGCGCGGCCGATGCGATGGTGAGATAGAGACTGTCCGCGGTCAGGATGCGATCGCGCAGATCGAGCCATAGCTTGCGCTTTTCGCCTGGTTTCACCGAGACCGAAACATCGATCATGTCGCGCCCCGGCCAGATCGGATCCTTGACGCGGATGTCGAGCGGAATCAGCCCGTCCTTGCCGGGCGTGACGGCGAGGGCGGGGAGGTCGAGCGCGACGCCGTCGAGCCCGTCATGGACATTCTCCCACCCATAGTTCCAGGCGCGCGCGAGCGGCCGGCCCGCCGCGGCGTCGCCGAAGGCCGATGGGATGAGCACGTGCACGATCGGTGCGCCCTGGCTGCGCTGTGCCGCCTCGCCCGCGGCGGCGTTGCCGGCACCCGGCGCCGCACGTCCTGCGCCGGCGCCTGCGGGTAGCGCGACCACCGTGGCGCGCTCGGCTGTCGGGTAGCGGCCGGCGATGAAGCTGTTGAGACCATCGAGCGCCGCATAGGAGGTGGCCGCGACCGATGCATTGACCGTGTAGCTCAGCTGTCGCGTTCCCGCGGGCACCGCGCCGGCGCGCACGTCATAGGCCCAGATCTCCTGGATCGGCGTCTCCTGCGCGCTGTTGGTGAAGCGCAGCGCGCCGCCAGTGCGGGCGTCGAACTGGTCGAAACTGCGCACCATGCCTTGCGGACGCACGGCGAGGGGGGCGAAGCTCTTGCCGTCGGCGGCATAGTCGAGCGCGCCATAGGCAGCGCCGCGCAGCTCGACGCGGTTGAAGCGCTCGCCGGACGGGACGGTAAGCACATAGGCCTTGCCGCCCTCGACATAGGTGTTCCAGTCGGGCAGCTCGAAATAGTCGTCGCGGCCGGGCAGTCGCGAGCGATTGTACACGCCGGGCCAGCTGGTCTCGGCGATGCCGTCGACTCCCTTCCACATCCATTGCTTCAAGTCGCCCGCGTCGGCGAACTCGATCTTGCGGATCGTGGTCACGGGATCGGTGAGCAGCGGCGGAGAGGCGCGGTCCCAGCCGAACCGGTGCAGCCAGCCGGCGCGGTCCTCGCCCGTTGCCGCGGCACCGAGCATATGATCATAGACGCGGATCTCGTCGATGTCGGAGCCGCGCATGAACTGATAGCGGCTCTGCACCTGGTGCGGCGAAAGGACCCGCCCGGCGAGCCCGAACTGATCGAGCCCGGAATCGAGGTCGGCGCGGATGTCCTTGCGGGCGACTTCCTTGCCGTCGATGGACAGACGTACGCCGACCGCCTCGTCCCAGGCGAACGTGATATGCGTCCAGCTGTCGGGCGCGGGGGCCTTGTCGAGCTTCACCGACACGCGGATGCGCGCCAGATTGGCGTCGGTGACGAAGGCGTCGAAGCCATGGCCGTTCCAGTCGATGCGCAGGAACACCATGTCCCAGCTCGAATGGTCGGCGAACCCGACCCGGAAGATCGCGAACGGCGCGACGCCAAGCGGCGTGCGCGGCCGCCAATCGAACGCGAGCGAGCCGCGCTGGGCATAGATATTGCCCGGCGCGCGCCACGCGACATAGCCGTCATCGGCCCAGCGGAACGCGCTTCCGGCATGACCATCGGGCACGATCGTCACGCCGGACGCGAAATTCGGCTGGCGATCGCCGCCAGCGACGTCGGCGGTCAGACTCTTGTCGCCGCTGGCATAGAAAAGGAGACCCTCAGCCGGTTGGGCGATCGCCGGTGCGCTCATCAACGGAAACACACCGGCCGCAACGCGGACGAAGATCCTGCCCCACACGCCGCCTCTCCTCATTCTCCGGAACCGATATCGCCTTCTGACACCGGTGTCAAATCAAGCCGCTCCCGGAAAACGTGTCGTGTCGGCTGGGCGGCGCCGCCACGGGCGGGTCGCCAACGAAACTGTGCACAGCAAAGGTGAGCGCGCTCATCACGGGGCGAGCCATAGCAATGTGGTGTGCATCTCGTGTCTGTCCGGCGACTGCGGTAGGAGGGGAGCGATGGTGCGTCCCAAGCGTTCGCAAGGCTAGTGACCCGCTCGCCGGCTCGCAACGTCGTTTCGGAGACATGATGCCGCTTCCCGCCTGTCCAGCCTGCCCCATCTGCGGCCAATTGCTCGCGCTCGACGCCGAAGTCTGCCCCGGCTGCTATAGCCGCGTCGGCTATGCGCCGGCGCCGGGCAATTTTCGTGCCGCGACTCCGAAGGGAGGTTGGCGCGACGCCGCGGGTGCCGAATCCGATTTTGCCGAATGCGCCAACCGTGGCCTTGGCGTGTGCAACTGGCTGTTCGACCCGGCGCCTGGCCGCACCCTGTGCGACGCTTGCCGCCACAACCGCACCATACCCGATCTCGCGGTTCCCGGAGTGCATGCGCGCTGGCGCAAGATCGAACTCGCCAAGAAGCGCTGCATCGATCCGCTGATCCGTCTCGGCGTTCCGCCTGCGCTGGCAAAGCCCGGCGGCGTCGGTCTTGCCTTCGACATTCTGTATGATCCCGCCGCGGAACAGGGCGGTGCTCCCGAATTGCATACCGCGCACCAGGCCGGCGTCGTCACGATCAACCTGATCGAGGCCGACGACGCAGCGCGCGAGCGGGCGCGGCTCAGCTTCGGCGAAAGCTACCGCACGCTCGCCGGCCATTTCCGTCACGAAGTCGGACATTATTATTGGTATCGGCTGGTCGAGAATTCGCCCGACCTCGAGCCATTCCGCGCGCGTTTCGGGGACGAGCGTGCCGACTATCGCGAGGCGATGCGCAGCTATCACACCCGCGGGGACGCGGGCGGCTGGGAGGACGAGTTCGTCTCGCGGTACGCGACGATGCATCCCTGGGAAGATTTCGCCGAAACCTTTGCGCATTACCTTCATATCGTCGACACGCTGGCAACGCTGGGTGGCTTCGGAATCGCGATGACGCCGCGGGTGGGGGCCATTGCCGGGCAGCGCAAGGCCGTCGATTTCGATCCTTATTCGGCCGACACCGCCACGCTCGTCGACGCCTGGATCCCGCTCGCTTTCGCGCTCAACGCAGTCAATCGCAGCATGGGCCAGCCCGATCTCTACCCGTTTCGTATGACGCCGCAAATCGTCGCCAAGATCGACTTCGTGAATCGCCTGCTCGCATTCGCCGCGGGGCGCTGGGCGCCGGGCGAGAACGAGCAGGCCGGGCTCAAGGCCATGCTCGCGACGCTGGGGCATGGCGTGGAATTGGATGGGGCGCGGTGAAGCCTCGTTCGCGAAAATCACTTTCGCTCAACCAGTCTTCGTGTCCATGACGGATGCGTTGAATGAAGATATCTTCGTCATCGAGCCGGTAGAAGATCAGGTGTACCTTATATCGGAAAACGCGCGACCGCTGGCGCAATTCGTGCCTTTCGCGTGCAGCGCGAGGATGCTCGGCGAGGAACGCGAACATATGTTCGAGCCCGTCATGATAGCGCTCGGCCTGTTCGATTCCGAAATTGGCGGCACCGGTGAGGAATATTTGGATCACATCCTCTTCGGCCGGTTGGCTGAGCCTATACGCCACCGCGGTTCGCGCCCGCGCGCCGCCGAGCGTCGTCGAGAATCTCCGCCATCGAGCGGGTGCTGACACCGCTCGCCTCCGCTTCGTCGATCAGCCGTTGCATGGCCTCGATCTTGGCCGCGCGCTCCTGATCGCGTCGGATCAGATCCCGAACATAATCGCTCGCATTGCTATAGCGACCGCTGCCGGATTGCCCTTCCACCCATGCCTTCATGGCATCGGGCAGCGATACATTCATGGTTGCCATAAATCACCTCAAGAGCGACATAGCACTTTTGGCAAACTTTGCCAATTCAACGCGTCGCCGGCCGCCGCAGATCGAGAGTCATCGGAAAGTCACCCGGGAGTTCGGCCGGCGGGATTGCCGCCATGCCGGGCGTGTGGCCATGCGCCTGGAAGCGTGCCTTGCGCCGTGATTCCGCCTCGAACGCATTGATCGGCATTTCGTCGTAACTGCGTCCGCCGGGATGGCCGACGTGGTAGACGCAGCCGCCAAGCGAGCGGCCGTTCCACAGGTCGAAGACGTCGAACGTCAGCGGTGCGTTGACCGGCAGGCGCGGATGGAGGCAGTCGGACGGCGCCCATGCCTTGAAGCGCACGCCGGCCACCGCCTCGCCGGGCACGCCGGTCGGCGTCATTGGCACGCGGCGGCCGTTGCAGCCAATTATGTGACGGCCGGCGACGAGCCCCTCGGCGCGAACCTGCAGCCGTTCTGTCGAGCTGTCGACATAGCGGACGGTGCCGCCGATCGCGCCAGTCTCGCCGAGCACCGGCCAGGGCTCGAGCGCGTGCGCAACCTCGAGCGTCACGCCACCGGCCTGGACTTCGCCGTGGACCGGGAAGCGGAACTGGCGCTGCGCCTCGAACCAGGCGGGGTCGAATTCATAGCCCGCAGCGCGCAAGTCGCCGAGCACCTCGAGAAAGTCGACCCACACCATATGCGGCAGCATGAACCGGTCGTGGAGCTGCGTGCCCCAGCGCACAAAGCCGCCGGCCTGCGGCTCGCGCCAGAACCAGGCCGTGAGCGCGCGCAGCAGCAGCTGCTGCGCAAGGCTCATCCGCGCGTCCGGCGGCATCTCGAACCCGCGGAACTCGACCAGCCCGAGCCGGCCGGTCGGCCCGTCGGGCGAGAACATCTTGTCGATGCAGATCTCGGTGCGGTGCGTGTTGCCGGTGACGTCGACCAGCAGATTGCGGAACAGCCGGTCGACCAGCCACGGTGGCGGCGCGTCGCCCGCGCCCGGCGCGGGCACTTGCGCGAGCGCGACTTCGAGCTCGAACAGTCCGTCGTGACGCGCCTCGTCCATCCGCGGCGCCTGGCTGGTCGGACCGATGAACAGCCCGGAAAACAGATAGCTGAGCGAGGGGTGGCGCTGCCAATAGAGCACGAAGCTCTTGAGCAGGTCGGGGCGGCGAATGAACGGGCTGTCGAGCAGGCTGGGCCCGCCGAGCACGAGATGGTTGCCCCCGCCGGTGCCGACCGCGCGCCCGTCGACGAGGAACTTGTCGGCGGTGAGCCCGAGGGTGCGCGCGATATCGTAGAGCGACTCGGTCAGGTCGACCGTCTCGTCCCAACGCGCGACCGGCTGGATGTTGACTTCGATCACGCCCGGGTCGGGCGTCACCTTGATCACGTTGAGCCGCGGATCGGGCGGCGGGGCATAGCCCTCGACGCGCACCGGCACGCCGAGCGCCGCTGCCGCCGCCTCGATCCGCGCCAGCAGCTCGAGATAGTCCTCGAGTGCGCGCAGCGGCGGCAGGAACACGCTGAGATAATGGTCGCGCGGCTCGACCGTCACTGCGGTGCGCACCGCGCCTTCGATCGCCTTTTGCTCGACGATCTGCTGCGCCGCGACGCCGCCCGCTTCGGCGCGGCTCGCGACGCGCTGTGCCGGCGGCTCGGCGCGATAATCGGGCAGCACTTCGCGCGGCTCGCTCGGATCGCGCGGCTGGATATAGGGGAAGTCGCTCTCGGGCACGTGCGGCAGCGTGCCGAGCGGCAGCCGATAGCCGAGCGGGCTGTCCCCCGGCACCGCATAGAGCTTGTTGCGGCGCGCATGCCACACTTCGCTGATCCAGCCGCCGGCCTGTGCCGCCTGCCAGCGCTGCACGGGCAATGCGAATCCGGTCGGCACGTCGACTCCGCGGCGGAACACCCGCGCCATGCGCTCGCGCATCTCGACATCGGCGATCAGGTTGTCGACCGGCGTGACGTTGGGCGGCAGCGCGGCGACCTGCTCGCGCCAATAGCCCTCGTCCTCATAGACCGGCGCGACGCATGCCGGCGCCACGCCCAGTTCGCCCGCCAGCATGCGCAGGAAGCGATCGGCATCGTCGGTCGTCGTGGCGGCGCGCCCGGCGCCGTCCTCCTCGGCGATCAGCGCCTGGTCGGACCACACCGGCACGCCGTCGTGGCGCCAGTAGATTCCGAACGCCCAGCGCGGCAGGCTCTCGCCGGGATACCATTTGCCCTGGCCGTGATGGAGCACGCCGCCTGGCGCGAACCTGTCGCGCAGCGCCCGCACCAGCCGATCGGCGTAGAGACGCTTGGTCGGCCCGACCGCTCCAGCGTTCCATTCGTCCGCCTTGCCGCCGTCGGCGGCGACGAAGGTCGGTTCGCCGCCTGTGGTGAGCCGCACGTCCTGCGCCACGAGATCGCCATCGACCTGGCGGCCGAGCGCTGCGACCGCCGCCCAGCGCGCATCGGTGAACGGCTTGGTGATGCGCACTGCCTCGGCGATGCGGCTCACGCTCATCTCGAACGCGAAATCGACTTCGGCCGGCTCGGCGAGCCCGGAGATCGGCGCCGCGAAGCGATAGTGGGGCGTTGCCGCGAGCGGGATATGGCCTTCGGTCGCGAGCATGCCCGAAGTGGCGTCGAGCCCGATCCAGCCTGCGCCCGGCACATAGGCCTCGGCCCAGGCGTGCAAGTCGACGACGTCCTGCGTCACGCCCTTTGGCCCCTCGACTGGCTCGACGTCGGCGACGAGCTGGATCGAATAGCCCGACACGAAGCGCGCGGCGAAGCCCAGGCGACGTAGGAGATTGACCAGCAGCCAAGCGCTGTCGCGGCACGATCCACTGCCGATCGTCAGTGTTTCCTCGGGGGACTGCACCCCGGCTTCCATGCGGATTACATAGCCGATGCGCTCGCGCAGCCGGGCATTCACTTCGACGATGAAGTCGACCGTCTGGCCCGCATAGCCGGCGTGCTGCGCGACCAGCGCGTCGAACAATGGTCCCTCGGCTTCGACTTCGCGATAGATTGCGAGATCGGCGGCGAGCAGTTCGTCATATTCGAACGGAAACTGCTCGGCGGCAGGCTCGACGAAAAAGTCGAACGGGTTGATCACATCGAGTTCGGCGAGCAGGTCGACTTCGATCGTGAAATGATCGACCGGGTCAGGAAACACCACGCGCGCCAGCCAGTTGCTGTGCGGATCCTGCTGCCAGTTGATGAAGTGGTTCGCCGGCTCGATCTTGAGCGAATAGTTGGGAACGGCGGTGCGGCTGTGCGGAGCGGGACGCAACCGGATCAGTTGCGGGCCCAGACGGATCGGGCGGTTGTAGCGATAGGCGGTTCGATGGTGCAGGCCGGCCTTGAGCATCGCGCCATTAAAGGGGATGTCGACGCCCAAGGCAATGGATTCGCTGCGACGCAGCAAAAGCGGTCCCAGTGAACGGCCCGGGCTGGCACGGTTCGGATGCGCGGCGCAACGCTATGCGCAGGTCGCAAACGCGTGGTGCAGTGTCTCGCGCAGCTGGTCGTTGTCGAACGGTTTCGCCAGGATCGGCACGTCGTTCTCCGGCAGGATCGCCCAGCTCGGTTCGGCATAGCCGGTGATGATCACGGCCGGCAGGCGCGGCCGCAGCTCGCGCAGGCGGCGGATCAGGTCGGTGCCGGAGAGCCGCGGCATCGCATAATCGGTCAGCACCACGTCGAACGCCTCGGGGCTGGTGCGCACCAGTTCGAGCGCGCCGAATCCGTCCTCGACATCGACCACGCGGTGGCCGAGATCCTCGAGCATCGCCGCCGTCGTCGCGCGCACCCCGTCGTGATCGTCGACGAGCAGGATGTTGAGGCTCGGGCTCGCTTGCGCGGCGAGCTCCGCGATGCCGCGCCTGGCGGACACGGGTCCGTCTTCGGGGGCGACGGGCAGCCACATCTCGACCGTCGTACCGGCGCCGACCTGGCTTTCGACGCGCACGACGCCGCCCGATTGCTTGGCAAAGCCATAGACCATACTGAGCCCGAGCCCGGTGCCCTTGCCGACCGCCTTGGTCGTGAAGAACGGCTCCATCACTTGCTCGAGCAGCTCGGGTGCGATGCCGCAGCCGGTGTCGACGACGGCGAACACGATGTACGGCCCGCCGCGAGATCCGTGCGTGCGGCATCGTCGTCGACGTCGCGGCATGCGACGCGGACCGTGACAACGCCGCCGTCGGGCATCGCATCGCGCGCGTTGATGATCAGATTCATCAGCGCGAGCTCGAGCTGCGCGCCATCGGCGAACGCGCAACCCAGATCGGGCTCGCGCACCCAACTGAGCTCGACCAGCCCGCCGAGCGTATGCGCCATCAAATCCTGCAGCGAGGCGGCGAGATGCCCGACATCGACGGCCGCCGGCTCGAGCTTCTGGCGGCGCGAGAAGGCGAGCAGATGCTTGACCAGCCCCGCGCCCTGCTCGGCGGCATGGCGCGTCATCCCCAGCAGGCGGCGCTGGTCCTGCTCCAGCGGCACGCGCCGCTCGATCATGCTCAGCCCTCCCAGGATCGCGGCGAGCAGGTTGTTGAAATCATGCGCGATCCCACCAGTCAGCTGGCCGATCGCATCCATCTTGCGAACCTGGTTGAGCTGGCTTTCCAGCTCCCGCCGGTCGGAAATGTCGAGCAACGTGCCGGCATATTCGATCGGCGCGCCGCCCGCGTCGCGCAGCAGCACGGCCTGGTCGAGGAAATGCCGGTAGCGGCCGTCGGCACATTGCCAGCGATATTCGACCGACATCGAGCGTCCGCGCTGGCGCTCGCCGATGCTGGCAATCACGCGCTCGCGATCCTCGGGATGCAGCCGATCGATCCACAGCTCGGGCGCCGCGACCACTTGGTCGAAGCTGAACCCGGTCAATGCCTCGAAATTTCCGCTGACGAACTTGGGCACGCGCGGGCTGGCGTGGAGATCCTCGAGATAGAGGATGATCGGCAGCGATTCGATGATCGCGGCCTGGCGCTGCTCGGCCAGTCGCAGTTGCTGCTCGGCCCTGAGCCGCTCGGCATTGGCGCGCAGCGCGGCGTCGAGCAACTGCTGCTCGTGCTGCGCCTTGCGCTGGATCTCCTTGGTCATCAGGAACAAGTCGACGAATACGCTGACCTTCGACTTGAGCACGGTGGGGTCGACCGGCTTGAACACATAGTCCACCGCGCCCATCGCATAGCCGCGCAGCAG
>Ga0068859_100000381_pt1 | contig 44189 bp, 22 predicted proteins | sample KBSSwiS22_FD_66585 | JGI IMG/M metagenome (GOLD analysis project Ga0068859, IMG submission 66585) | Switchgrass rhizosphere microbial communities from Kellogg Biological Station, Michigan, USA - KBS Switchgrass S2-2 | ecosystem: Host-associated > Plants > Roots > Rhizosphere > Soil ... | reverse complement strand
ACGATCATAAAACTTGTATCAGGTTTTACAGTTTTATTGGCAGATGTGAGCACTTTGATGATATTATCGTTCATCACACTCAATTCAACTGCCTTTATATTTTTATCAGTGGGATAAATAATAATGCCATCAGTTTTTTTTATAAAGGAAGCCTGCTGGGCAAAAGTTGTAACAGCAATACCTAAAATAAGAGCAGCTATAATTATTTTTTTCATACAAGTTAAATTTCAAAAATGTAATCCTCTTTAATTTATTCAAGCATTTCCTTTTATCGTTAATGTCACCCCTTCGGGGTTTTATGCTTGTGGGTGTATTTTTATTGCTATATTAATACCATCCCTTCGGGATTTTGCAAGCCTGAAAGGCTGACATTAATATAATTGTACCAACTAAAATGTTATGAAACCCCGAAGCGGTAACATTAGTTTCACTGTCTTTTCATTGCTATATTAATACCACTCCTCCGGATTTTCTAAGCCTGAAAGGTTGACATATTAATATAGCTGTACCAATTAAAATGCTATGAAACCCCGAAGCGGTAACATTAGTTTCACTGTCTTTTCGTTGCTATATTAATACCACCCCTCCGGATTTCCTAAGCCTGAAAGGCTGACATTAATGTAGTCGTATCAATTAGAATGCCATGAAACCCCGAAGGGGTGACATTAGTTGGCTTAGCTAAACTCTATTGAATGGAATTAATTATTCCATGTAAATTTCGCTTTTTGATCGCCGACCATTACTTCAAAATCGCCAGGCTCAGTAACTGTTTTTAATTGTGCATTTACAAAAGCCAGATCATTTTTATCAATCGTAAATTTTACTACCTTACTTTCTCCGGCTTTTAAACTGATCTTATCAAAAGCTCTTAATCTTTTATTAGAAGGATCAATGCTTGCATACAGATCTTTGCTGTATAATTCCACGGTATGCTTGCCATCAACTTTACCCGTATTTGTAATTGTTATTGATGCCGTTAATTTTTCATTGCCTTTTAAAGCTGTAGTGCTCAATTGCAAATTGCTGTACGCAAAACTGGTGTAGCTCAAGCCTGCACCAAAAGCGAACAATGGATCGTAGCCATTCCATAAAACATCAGCATTAAATATTTCACGTTTTTCTTCTGTGCCTTTAAAATCGTACATCACCATTTCGCCCATGCTTTTAGGATAGCTGAAAGGCATTCTTCCATTAGGATTATAATCACCAAACAATACATCGGCCGTTGCTTCTGCAGTTTTTCTGCCACTCCAGAATGGTAATACAATAGCTTCAAATCCGGGTTCAATATTGGTAATGAATCTTGGTCTGCCTTCAATTAATAGCAACACCACTTTTTTCCCTGTTGCAAAAGCTGCTTTAGCCAAATTGACCTGCTCATCCGGCAATGCTAAGTCTCTGATGTTGCCGGGGCTTTCTGCATAGGCATTCTCACCCAAACATAAAACGATCACATCTGCATTGGCCGCATTAGCATTTAGTTTGTCAACATCATAATTTTCTTTGCTGGCAAAACCTTTGGCGCCAACTGCAATTACATTTGCAGCACCAATTTTATCAGTGATGGCATCTGTAATTGTTTTACTGTCTTTGGGATACCACTCTTCCTGGTTGCCCTGCCAGGTATAGCTCCAACTCCCATTTAACACAGCAATGCTTTGTGCGGTTGGACCCATCACCAAAACTTTTTTATTTTTTGATAATGGCAAAATGTTGTTGTTATTTTTTACCAATGTTATTGCCTCGTGCGCTGCATCCAAAGCAGTAGTTTGATATTCTGGCCTGCCAAAATTTGCTCTTGCATTTTCTTCAGCGTAAGCATTGTTAAATAATCCTACTTTAAATTTTAATTTCAAAATTCTTCTTACCGCATCATCAATGCGGCTCATAGGTACTTCTTTTTTTTCTACTGCTTCTTTTAAAAGATCGAAGAAAGAATAATCGCCGGGCACCATGCTCATATCAATACCTGCATTTATCGCAAGTACTACTGCTTCTCTTGGTGTTGCAGCTACTTTGTGAATAGTATGCAGACGGATGATATCTTCCCAATCAGTAACGATCAATCCTTCAAAACCCAGCTCCTTTCTCAATACATCAGTTAATAAATATTTGCTGGCATGAACAGGCGTACCATTGATATCGCTTGAATTGATCATGATAGAAGACGAACCTGCTTTAACAGCTTCCCTGAATTGAGGTAAATAATATTCTCTCATTTCAATTTCAGGCATAAAGATCGGTGTTCTGTCTTTTCCTGTTCTTGATGCAGAGTAACCTAAATAATGTTTCATGCAACTTGCAACAGCAGTCGGGTTAGTAAGCCCATCCTCTTCATAACCTTTTACTGCAGCTGCGCCCATTGTTTTACCAATAAAAACATCTTCGCCATAAGTTTCGGGGAAACGGCTCCACAATGGTTGCCGGCCCAGATCCAGCACCGGTGCAAAGTTCCAGCGAACGCCTGATGCCCTTAATTCTTTGGCTGTAATTTTTGCAGCTGCTTTTACCAATGCAGGATTTCGTGTAGCCGCCATAGCAAGGTTATGCGGAAACAAGGTCGAGTTTAAAGTATAAGTTTGCCCGTGTATCGCATCTAAGCCATACAGCACAGGAATTTTCAGGGTGGTATTTTTTGTTTCGTCCTGTATTTCTTTTATTATTTTACGCCATGTATCAACTTCTAATGCATGAGCAGTGGTATTTAACATGGAACCGACATGATATTTTTGGATGGCCGCTTTTAACAATGCTGCATCCAGTTCGCCATCGGTATTGGCCCAGCCGCCTTTGGCAATTACGGCCAGTGTTACCTGCGTCATCTGCCCGATCTTATCTTCCAGCGTCATTTGTTTCAGCAACTGGTTGATTTTAGCATCTGTATTATTCACTTGTGCAGCAGCTGAAAAACAAACTGTACAACTTACTATTATACCCAGCAATCGATTTTTTTTCATACTTACAATTTTTCTACGTGAGTAATTCTTTTTATTATTTCGATACAGGCACGGCTGTTGTGATAAGGACATTTCCAGATACCTACTTTATCTTTTTGCATGGGTATGTAGGTACGTGCCGTACCTGCAGCACACGCCGAAAGGTGTGTTCCTACGACACCCCAAAACCATTCTCCATTTTGTTTATCATGAATATGCTGTTGCACAAATTGCCATGATGCAAGAGAAATATCCAAATAAGTTTTATCGGCAGTATTTTGCCAGGCGTTAAAATAACCCACCATGGCTTCGGCTTGCGGCCACATGTGTTTTTCTTTTATCAAATGATGAGCAGCGGGTTCATATTCGTACCATAAACCACCATCATTATCTAATCCATTTTTTACTGCGTCAGACATGCTTACAGCAATTGCCTTTGTGCTTTTGATGAGATCAGCATCACCAACAACTTCAGCTGCTTCCTGTAACAACCACGCCGTTTCTATATCATGGCCATAAGATATGGTGTTTGATTTTGGATTCCATTGTTCATCAAAAAATAAATACTGGTGATTGGTAGCGGGATCAATAATGTGCTGCATAAAATTTTGCGCCAGCCCTGCTATTTTTTTCTTTACCGGTTCGTACTGCCACACCTGGTATAATGCAGTAAATGCCTCCAGCAGGTGCAGGTGTGTATTCATCGATTTTTTTTCATTCGCATCTTTATCGCTGAGGCGCAGGTCGGCAATAATATCCCACTCACGGGTAAACGCTTCTGTGTAGCCGCCGTTTATTTTATCGTAGCTGTATTTATTGATCACATCATACAGATCGATGGCTTCACTAATAGCAGTGGGATTTTTTGTGGCTTTATAAAATTCACTTAAGGCATAAATGGTAAATGCCTGCGCATAAACCTGTTTTTTTGTATCCAACGGTTGCCCTTTGTGATCAACTGACCAGTACACTCCCCTGTATTCTTTATCAATAAAATAAGTAACGATATAATTGAAAGCCCGTTCTGCAAAACCAAGATAAATAGTATTGCCTGTTAAATTATAGGCTGCAGAAAAGGACCACAATATCCTTGCATTAAGCACAGCGCCTTTAGGTGCTTCGTTAATAATTTTATTGTTGTAATCAATCTGCCCTATAAATCCCCCGTTGGATTCATCAACAGTATGCGTCATCCAAAAATCAAGAATAGCTTTTAACTCTTCCTGCATGGCGACCTTATACTGTGCTAAAATTGTTTTCATTTTGATAAATGTGGTTGCAATTGTTTTTGATGTTCCAGGTATTCCATATTCTTTTCTGCAATTTTTGTAACTGCAGCAGATGATGCATAAGAATTGAATTCATCCTGTGGTGTATTCATCACATAATCCAAAAGCCTTTCTAAAGTTGATGTAGCTACATGTAACCTGGTATCAGAAGAAGCATAATAAATATATATTGTACCATCTTCGTCTGCTACCCAGCCATTGCAAAATACTACGTTGGATACATCACCTACCCTTTCATTACCTTCTGGTGCAATGAAATAACCGCCGGGCTGATAAATTATCTTTGTGAGGTCCTCCAGGTCAGTCATAAACATGTAAAGCACATAACGTAAACCAGCAGCCGTATTTCTTACACCATGTGCTAAATGCAGCCAGCCTTTTTCAGTTTTAATTGGAGCAGGCCCTTGTCCGTTCTTAGCTTCATATACAGTGTGGTATGCCTTTGGTGCTATTACGGTTTCTCTGTCAATAACGGCAGCTTCCATACTGTTACACAATCCAAAACCAATGCCACCGCCGGTTCCGGCCTCAATAAATCCATCCTGGGGCCGTGTATAAAAAGCATATTTACCATTTACAAATTCAGGATGCAGCACTACGTTTCTTTGTTGTGGCGAAGGTGTTTTTAAATCTTTTAACCGGTTCCAGTTGATCAAATCTTTTGTACGCACAATACCACATTGTGCAATTGCTGCAGACTGGTCTCCAACGGGGGCTTTCTCATCTCTTCTCTCTGTACAAAACAATCCGTATATCCACCCGTCTTCATGTTGTACCAGTCGCATATCATAAATATTGGTGTCGGGCACATCTGTTTCCGGTATTATAATTGGCTTGTCCCAAAACCTGAAATTATCAATACCATTATCACTTTCAGCTATTGCAAAAAAAGATTTCCTGTCTGCCCCTTCCACCCTTGGCACCAAAATAAATTTACCATTGAATTTTATAGCGCCGGAATTAAATACCGCATTGATACCAAACCGCTCCATCAAAAAAGGATTGGTGGTGGGATTAAAATCGTAGCGCCAGATCAGCGGTACATGCCTTGCCGTTAGTACAGGGTTCTGGTACCGGAAAAATATGCCATTGCTTCCTTCGCATTTTATATTGGTTTTGGAAACCAGGTTGTCATAGCTGGTTTGCAAATGGTTGATTTTAGTTTCAAATTCTTTCATAAAACACTATTTAGATCAAAAATATTATTCGTTTATTTTGTTATCATTGGTACATTAATCTTCCAGTTTATTCCACCATGTTTTTTTAAGTATCACAATAATTATTGCAAGAATAATTACAGTGATGAGCAAAGGCAATTTCATCCAAAGCACTACATACATGGGCAATATGGTGAGGCAGCACTGTGCTATAATGCCCAGTACCACATTAAACATATCCAGCTTAAATCTTTTGTTGGGTTGAAATGAAGGATCATCTGCAACTACCATTTGGCGAATGGGTTGCCAGAAACCCCATGGTTTTACCGTGCCGTAAAATTTCTTTAGCACATCAGTATCGGTTGGTGGTGCTGTATAAGTTCCAATTAAACAACCTGCAATGGATATCAAAAATAAAAGCGGGAAGTAATATAAAAATTCAATGCCTGAAAATAATTTGGAGAACACCAGTGCACCCGCCACACCTGCAAACATGCCCCAGAAAAATCCGTGTGCATTAAAACGCCACCAGTACCATTTAAATACATTAGCTGCAATGTAACCACCATACAATCCTGATACGATCCATTGCAAAATACTATTTACATCTTTTGCCAAAAAACCAATGAAAATGCCGATCGCCACTATAACTAATCCTGATAAATAATTAGCAGAGATTATTTTTTTATTGCTGGCAGATGGATTGATATACTTGAGGTACACATCATTTACAAAATAAGCTTGTGCCGCGTTTAGTGTACCCGAAAACGTACCCACAAACGCCCCAAACAAACCGGTTAACACCAAACCTAAAATACCTACCGGCAAAAATTGATTAACAGTAGCCGGCAATACTTTTTCAAAATCAACACCACCGGAACCATCATTTAAATTAAGCTGGTTATAATAGAGCAATCCTAAAACTGTTAACCCGATGATCATGGAATAACGTACAGGTAATAATATCAGCGATACAAAGCCCGTCATTTTAGAGGCTTCTTTGGGTGATTTGGTGCTGAGTATTTTTTGCATATCGTAATTGGGCGCAGGACCGGCAAGCGAAGCAAAGACACCTTTGAACAACATCATCATAAAAAATATTCCAAACATGCCGTAACCATCACCAGCAATTTTTTTCATGGCATCATCCACAATGCCTTTCCAGTTAAGGTTAAGATGCCAGCCAAAAAACGGGTCTCCCCAACCGTTAGGTACGTTTAATGTTTTACCATGTAAATGTTGCATGGCAATTACCGCAATAGCAATACAGCCTACAGTCATTATCACATACTTTATCACATCGCCAATTACAATACTGTGCATGCCGCCCAATACAGAATAGAAAACCGCAAACATTGTAAACACAATGCCATAAAAATGCGCTACATACTGCGGCGCCACATTAAACGGCACATAATTTTTCACGGCTTCCCATGGCACAAAAATTTCAATGAATTTTCCGAGCCCAACAAATCCGTAAGCTAAAAAACCAAGACAACCAATTAATGCAAAGGCTACTACTACTGTATGCGATGCCTGTACGCCTTTGCCTGTTAATCCAAACCTTGTACCCAACCACTCTGCGCCGGTATTGGCATTGCTGCGCCGTAACCACTTGGATAAATACATCATGTTGAATACCTGGTTGAACACCGGCCACAACCATGGTATCCATAAACTTTTTACGCCGTACACAAAACATAAGGCTACCATCCACATGGTACCACTGATATCAAACATATCCGATGCATCACTAAGGCCCAGCATATACCAGGGTAATTTCTTTCCGCCCATTAAATAATTCTCTTTGCTTTGCCGGGCCTTTTTGCGCATGAACCAACCGAGCATAAGCATACCAATGAGGTAGGTAAATATGATGGCGATATCTAAAAATTGTAATTTCATCCGTGCTATTTAGTGCTTTTGTTTGTGCAGTTGCATTTTTATTGCAGGGTACTAATGAGGTTTATTGCGCAAATATGTTATCACTTAATGAATAATAAAATTATGCCCGCCATATTTTTTCAAAAAACAACATTTTGTCATCACATTATTTTTTTAAGAGCCCTTTATATTTTCTAAATAAATTCCAGGTGCTTTTATCCGATGAAAATACAGCATTTAATCCCTGTTCTTCCATGGGTGGATCGCCAATCAGGTCATCTCCTTCTTTCCAGAATGGTGTTTCATTTTTTGCAGGTTTGCCAAAACCTCCCATCGCCCAAAAATTTATACCGGCAACAGATGAATTTTCTTTCTCACTTTTTATAAGGTATTGCAAAATGGATTCATAATATTTGTTGCGGTACACCACCGGGGATTGTAATGAAAAAGAAAAATTATCCCTGGGCAAGCCAAATTCTTCTACCACCAATGGTTTATTGATCTTCATCATCACTGCTTCATGCACCTTTATGTATTCACTTGTTTTTTGCACCACACTGTCAAAGTCATTTTTAAAAGTGCTATCGCTATACCAGCTCCAGTTTTTAGGCCAGATATGGATCGTTGCATAGTCCACATTTTTATCCCTGTGAATGGTTTCAAACAAAGCAATGTTTTCTGTACCCATATATCCTTCCACTCCTAAAGTAAGCAAATGATTGGTATCCTCCTTTTTTATAAGGGCACTTGTTTTTTGTAAAAACTCCTTGTACGCTTCAATGGCATAAGGACGCATTGGTCTTGGTTCATTGGCAATTTCCCAGGCCATGATAGCGGGTTCATTGGTATATTTTCGTCCCGTTAATTTATTGGTGTGCTGTAATATCATTTTTACAAAGCTCCAATAATCTTCCATGCATTCGTTGCAACTGTAGAATTTACTGGTGAGGTCCCTGTTCTCATCCCAGGTATATCTTTTTGCAAGAGTGGTATCATCAATTTTATTATGCCAGTTTAAATATTGTAAAAAGCCTCCGCTCCACTCCCAGTTATTGCTAAAGAAGAAAACACCGTACATGTTTCTTTTTTCCAATTGCTGCAATAAAAAATCCATGCCCTCCAATACAGCATCATTATATTTTCCTGTAGCCAACTGCAATGCAGGATGTACCGGGTTTATACCATTGATGAGTTTTTTTTCTCCCTGTGCACCAATTAAAATCCGCAGGTTGGTAATGCCCTGTTGCTGCAAAAAATCAAGTTCTTGTAATAATCTTTTCCTGTCGCCGCCTTTTTCATCAGGCATTGCCAGCAGTGTGGCATACCACAAATTGGCGCCAATAAAATGATAAGGTTTATTGTTGATGGTAAAATTATGCTGCTGACGTTTTACAAAAAAGTGCTGCGCCGCTGTGTCATTAATAAGAAAGACAAAAATTAAGGCGGATATGGTGGCTGTTTTAAACATGGTTGTTTTTCAAAAATCCTTTACTGATCTGTGCTTTTGTATTCCTGTTTATGTAAAACGCCGTTCCGGAACAAGGTTACATAGTTATGTTCAAGAACGACGTTTATTCTATACAAAACCAACTGCTGAGAAAAATTTAAAATTCAGTAAACGGGTTGTTTTTAAATAGTATTTCATTTTCAGCAACTACTGCCGCTCTTCATGAAAGTTTTTTGCATATAAAATTTGATTCTTATTTTGATGAAGCGCTATGCAATTGAAAGTGTAAGAAGCACCAACCAAGTACACTTGTAATTTACATTTCAATATAGCAAATCAATCATACTCAAAACTAATTTTTAACTGCATGCGCTTGAGATACTATTTTATCTTTGTAGCATATTTTTTTAACCGTAATCGATTGCACAAATAGTAAAGTGCGGTGTAATTCTTTGATTTCATTGGGTTACACGATTTTTTAGGACTGGTATTATTTTAATCGGGAATGGTGAATCGTGAGTGGTGAGTGGTGAGTCGTGAGTCGTGAGTCGTGAGTGGTCCCTGATCAACCGCCGACGGGGCTAATAGCCGCCGTCGGGGTTGCGTAACCCCGTCAGCAGTTGCAAACCCTGACGGCGGTTATGTTTAAGCTGAATGGTGTTTGCTTTACAGGGCGGGTTAAAAATTAAGGCTGCTTCTTTTTGCAATGAGCGGCTTCGACATTGATTCACCATTGACTATTCACCATTGCCTATTCACCATTCACTATTCACTCTTGACCTGTATAGCTTTCATCGCACCATCATTTATGGCAACCAGTAGTAGTTTTTGTTTATTTGCTGTAACAATTTTCATGTCCCTTACATCGCCATCTACAATCAAACCTGATGATAGCGGTGTTACCACATTAAAAGTTCCTTTGCCATTACCGGTTAACAGTAACCCGTAAGATGCATCATAACAACCTGCCATTACCTGTGCCTCGTATTCATTGCCGCCTGCAATAATATCCATATTTCCATCGCCATTCACATCAGTACATACAAGTGTATTCAATGGCGCTACCTGGGCCATGAAAGGAAACGCATGAAAACTAAATTTTCCCTTACCATCGTTTTCAAAATACCCGTTACGTACTTCTTTACATTGCAATACCGTTGCACCTGTCATCATTTCTTTTGTAATAATTTCATCCATCGGCGCTTTTGCATACAGGTAATTATAATCGTATCTTTTTTTGATCGATGGCATCTGCATTGCCCAATCATCTCTTGATATACCTAATGACAATTTGTATTTGTCGTCATTGCCTTTAATGTAATAACAGAAGATAGGTTCTACGGCACCGTTACCATCAAAATCTTTTGCTACCAGTTCCGCCGGTTGTTGTGCATTGATATGAAAAGGATTGTTTAATCCGAGATTGCCTGCCACAATATCAAGGTCGCCATCATGATCTATATCAACAAGAGCAAGACTACGCCAGAAACCAGGCAGTTCTTTCAAACCGCTTTGTTCTGTTATTTCAGTTAACGTGCTACCATTATTTTTAAAAATACGTACGGGCATCCAGTCTCCTGCAAGAATAAGATCGGGCTTTTTATCATTATCAATATCTGTCCAAACTGCAGCATTGATCAGTCCCGGATTTTCCAGTGCCGGGCAAACTGCTGTTGTTACATCAACAAATTTTCCGTGGTCATTGCGTAAAATATAACTTCTTGGTGGTTCGGGATAAGTGCCTAATGCTATTCTTCCGCCAATAAAAATATCCAGGTCGCCATCGCCGTCAATATCAGCCGCAGCAATGCTTTTAGCAGTTGTGCGTATGAGTGGAGAAATGGCAGTATCATCCAAATGAAAATTTCCTTTGCCATCATTCAGGTACAAACGGGGACGGTAAAACGAAGATGTAATTTCAAATTCGCTGCTGCCACCTGCAATCATCAGATCAGGATCACCATCGCCATCGGCATCAAACAAAACACTCTGCATGTCTTCCTCATTCTTGGTACCGGTTACCAGGTCTTTACCAATAAAAGTTCCATTACGTTGTTGCAAAAACACTTTCCCGGATTGTTTGAATGCGCCTCCAATAAAATAATCTTCCAACCCATCGCCATTCATATCGCCGGTACTGATAAAAGGCCCTTCCTGCGAATAACGCTGCTGTATCAATGACTGAAAAGAATAATCAAAAAAGAAAGTTTCTTTATGATGAAAATCTGTTTTCGCCAGTGCTGTAACATCAGTAAAAAATGTACCTGCCGATAATGCTCCAGGATTGTTCATACCTCCTGCATCTTTATAATTTACCTGCATGATGGTATCAACTGCCGGATGTGGTATCAATTGCATTTTCCCATCCGGCCAAACTATTTTTAAAGAATCAATACGCTTATCTCCTAAACCAAAATGCAGGCGGGCATCAACTGTTGATAAATATCCTCTTACCGGGTATTGTTCCAGCATTTGCGTAAGCCCGTTGCTGTATGCATAAGCAATGGTTCCAATGCCTTCCTTATTGGAAGAATCGCCGTTTAACGCAATGCTGAGGTAATGATTTTTTTTATCTTTTTTATCATCAGTGTCATTTTCCATAATGAAGGCAGCAGCATTCACATTGTTAGTGACAATATCGAGATCCCCGTCATTATCCAAATCAGCATATACGGCACCGTTAGATACCGATTTTTCATCGATCCCTGCTTTTGCCGAAACGTCTTCAAAGGTCAGGTCGCCTTTATTGCGGTATAAATAATTTCTAAGCATAGAAGGGCCCAGCGAATCGAGATGTTCCCTCAGCAATCTTTGCTGTTCTACATTATTCTCAAACAGGCCGGTTTGCTGTGCTGCCTTTCTCCTGTATTCTAAAAAATCAATGTTGATAGGATCTTTTCCAAGCCCGTTGGTGACATGAACATCTTTCCATCCATCGTTATCGAGGTCTGCAATCAGCACACTCCAGCTCCAGTCCGTTTCTGCCATCCCTGTCATTTCTCCTACTTCACTAAAAAAAGGTTCCTGGCGGTTGTTACTATTGCGTACACCATTGTTCAATTGCACCATGTTATGAATGTATTCGGGCTGGTAACCTTTCAGCATTTCCAGTTGATGCCGTTGATCGCTGAGGAATGAATACATCATTTTTTTGCGTTCATTAGTTTCAGGTTGCATGTCAAGTGTCATGATATCGGGCAACCTGTCGTTGTTGATATCTGCGGCATCGGTGCCCATGCTGGAATAGCTCTGGTGTTTAATTGCTGAGGCAATAGCATTGCTGAAAGTGCCGTTCTTATTATTGAGCCACAGCAGGTCATTTCTTATATAATCATTGGCTACATAAATATCAGGATAGCCATCGCCATTCACATCACTAACTATCACGCCCAGTCCATTACCATCCTCAATAATGCCTGCTTGTTTAGCTACTTCTTTAAATACTGGATGGCTGATACCTGCAGGCGTACCTTCATTGTGATATAACTTATCACCTGCTATTGCGTTGCTGTCTACTTTTGGATCACGGATATCATTGGGGCGATTATCATTTAGAGTATGATTCAGCAGGTACATATCCAGCCGGCCATCTTTATCATAATCAAAGAAAACAGCTTGCGTGGAATAAGAGGTATCTGCAAGGCCGTATTCATCTGCCTGTTCTTTAAAACTGAGGTTATGCTGGTTAATAAAGAGGAGGTTTTTTCTTTTCTCACCCGTAACCTTACCCGAAACTGAAACGTATATATCTGCCCATCCGTCGTTGTTGATATCTATTACACTTACACCGGTACACCAGGCGCTGGTGGATACACCTGCTTTTTGAGTGATATTATCAAACTGCATCCTGCCTTTATTCAAATACAGCTGCGAACTCACCTGGTTGCCTGCAAAAAAAACATCTGCCAATCCATCATTATTAAAATCGCCAATGCCCACGCCGCCGCCCATATACGTGTATTCATTCACAAACATGTTCAGCGTGTCATCTTCAGTAATGGTATTTTTAAAATCGATTCCCGTTTTGGAAGAAGGCAGCATGGCAAAATGCAAACCTTCCACTTTTTCTTTTTTAGAGGTGCAGGAGGTTGCAATAAACAACATAACTATTACAGGCAGACGATATTTTTTCACAACAGGAGATTTACAAGCAGTTCGTTTTAAATGCTGGCTAAATCGTATAACACAGCTTATCCAAATATACTTACTTGTTCAGATATTACCGCTTTACTATACCAGAGACTATTCTTTTTGTTTAAAAAAATTATTGTTCGGGATCATCGGAAAAAGTAAGTGTATAAAATTTACACTTATTATAACGTAAACAGTTGCTTTTACATTTGTTATAAAATTTATTTTCGGAATAACCAGCGCAAATGAGTATAAAGCAAAACGTGAAAAAATAACCCCGTTATAGTAATACCGGTGTTGCTTTTTCACGTTTTGTAATTTAAAAAGAACTACCGTTTTTCTGCCACAAGGTACACTGCACTCATGGCTGGCACTGCTACTTTTAAAGTCCCTTTAAGCGGGGCGGTATATGCTTTTAATGTTGCATAGTTCAATGGCCCGCCGCTTGCTGTTGATGGCCCTGTACCATTTACAAATACCTGGCTTGAAAAATTACCATTGTCTGTACCACCAGTAAGTACATACCAGTAATACCTGCTGCCTGCCGGAAAATGCTGGTAGTCTATCGATACCACACGATTGCTGGCGCCGGTGTTCACAATAAGTGTTCCTGGCTGGCCGGATGAAAATGTAGAAGAGTAAGTACTCAGATCACCATTGATCGCTTTAAGTGTATCATACACCATCCTGTCGCCAAAGAATTTTTGAAAATAGTACTGGTAATAAAATGCAGGGCGTGGATTCCACAATGGTGCACCTGGTTCATCACCACTATTAAAAAGCCCATGATCGTCACCGTTAGAATATCCATTGGCAAGATCCCAGCGGCTTGCCTGTCCAAATTGATTCTTCACCATTTCGCCCAAAGTTTTTGCAACATGCAAACCGGCAACAAAAGAGGTGTTTTGTTTAGAGCCGCTTGCAAAAAGATTCCATTCCGTCATAGCAATGGGTTTTATTGCAACACCTGCTGCAGTCATCTGGCTTTTTACAAAAGACATATCTGCCAATGGAATTGCTTTTGCAGTTTTTAAAATATCAGCAGCTGAGGTATTGGCATTATACGGTGTAAAATAATCGTGTATAATAAAGTAATCAGCAGCAGCACCTGCATTTTGCAACACCCCTACATTCCAGGTTTGTGTGGCAACAACATCGCCGGCAGTTGCCGCCTGCTTATACAACAACGCACCAATGTAAATCGTCTTCCCAATTTGCGTGGCTGCTGCACGCATTGAATCGCAGAACACTTTAAAATGTGTACCATACAAAGCGCCTGTGATCAGTTTGGGCTGACCATCTTTATTTTGTGTTTGATCAATATTATATCCAGCTTCCCAACTGCCAAAATTCTCATTGCCAATTTCCCAAAACTTCGTTCTGCCGTTATCGTAACGTATCCAGTCGGCAGCAAGGTGTGCTGCTGCAGCTACAGGGTTATTGCTTGTTCCATAACGGGCATAACCATAATTTACTGTAATAATACCGGTGCTGTTGGTTTGTGCCAGCATGTTATAATAATTGGCCAGGGAAAGCGTCCACGATGCGGTATTTCCGCCATACCATGCTCCAATAGGGATGGAATTGCCCGAGGCATCCAGTAAAGTTGCAGGCGCATCTGCCGGTTTTGGATTAGCGTCGGTACCATTCCAGAAATATACATCGCTGGCGCTGCCTGCCGGAGCACGTATGATATTGGGTGAAAGATCCTTAAGGTACTGCATCAACGTGGGTTGTGTAACCATTTGCCCCATCCATAAATTGGAATTGTTGCCATATAAATACTTTGATACTTTGCTGATCACACTGTTTAAATTAACAGTTAGTGTATCCGTTACCGGTACAGTTGGCACCACACCGGTCATTGTATCTGGTGCAACAAATGCTTTGGGTGTCCATCCATTAATGAAGAACCCAATAGTGGCAGCCACCGCCGGATCCGTGGGATTATAAACAGAATCCACCGTTGTTACCGGCGCTGGTGTTACTTCACCGTCGTTTTTTTTCTTGCAGGCAGTAATGCTCATCATTATCATTACCACGGGAGCGAGGGTTACGAACCGAAAATCAAATTTCATACTGTTTACTCTTTTTAAATTGTTATTGCCCCTTTACTATACGCACATTATCTATTGCAATATTGATGCTGTTTGCCGGCACTGCCGACGCCACATCATTGGCTATACAAAAAGCTACGCCTGTTGTAGGATAATCTGAAAACTTGGTAGCAGCAGCTCCTGCTGTGTTCCATGTAGTTTGCCAGAATTGATTACCTGTTATAAATTGTGAAAGCGGAATAGTTACAGTAACCCAACCAACTGGCTGGTACGCAGCAGAAGCTGTCCATGGGTTATACCTTGCTGTGTAACTGGACCAGCCATACCAATCACCCACAGCAATCCATATCTGTCCTTTGCTCCATGCTGTTTTTACATACACTTCAAATTTCATAGAGTAGCCACTAATTGCTGTAGCGGTATTGCTCACCCATGGAAAATCATTCAACTGCAATAAGCCTGCATTACCCTGCGATGTAGGACCTGCATTGGCCGACATAGGACTTGATTGCAATAAAACTGCAACACCACCGGTAGCACCGGGATAATTGGTTGCAGCTGTTGGTGCATCAGCATAGCCGCCTGTCCAACCCACAAATCCCTGGTTATCTCCGCCCCACTGGTTATCAAAATTACAGAGGTAGCTCGGTGACGGATGTGTAATACAAGATGCAAATAATTGCGGTGATACTGCTGTTCCCAAACCACCCTGTATCCTGAGCGAATCCGTAGTGGTGATACCATTGGGCACTGTAACTGAGAACTGGTTTACACTTAAACTCTGGATATTTGTTCCCAGCAATCCTCCCGGAAATATCACTTTACTGATGCCAATAAAATTGGTGCCATTTACAGTAATGGTTGTTCCGCTTCCTCCATTCTCATTAGAAACTGAAGTAATAGTCATTGGCGGCGGATAGGAAAATGCAGCCTTCCCAAATGTGCAGGTTACACGAAGCGAATCTTTTAATGCAGTACCCGGTGGTATAACTGCTGTGATCTGTGTGTATGCTTTATTGACTGTATATGACAAGGCTGTATCAGGGAAACCCGGAGGCAGCGGGAACTGTATTTTTTTCACCCCCTGGAAATTGCTGCCGTTGATATACACCAGGGTTCCGCTGTTATCAAAAGCGATAGAGGTGATGACAGGCGGGTACAGGTATAACGTAAACGTGTACACTGCTGTGCCATGATCGGTAACCACTTTTAAGGTGTTCGGTACATTGGGGTTAATGGCTGCAGTTTGTGCTGTGCCGGGTATAGTTACAATAATGGTATTATCTGTACAATACGCAGGGTTGAAGTATGCAGCAGTATCATTAAAGATCACTGCCTGCAGGCCGCTGAAATTGCTTCCCTGTATCGCTATTAAAGCGCCGGGTACTGCTCTTACAAAAAAACTATCTCGTTTAGTACTGTCCAGTGAACGTACCGAGTTGATCACAGGCGGGCCACTGGCACTATTTTTTTTACAGGCAAACTGCAGTACCAGGGTAACCATCAGTAAGCTTAGTAACAATAATTTATTTTTCATTTGTTAAGTTTTAAAATTTTAACCTTAATATTTTATTTTACTAAAATCAAAAGCCACAGGGCTTCCCGCCAATGAAGGCGTTACTGCCAATTCTGCTTCGGGGAAAGGAAGATCGACAGTGGAAGTGGTAATTGGATAATTTACCACACCAGTCGTTTTATTATCAGGGCCAAAGTAGGTTACAAACGGGTTGCCATTATTGTAAGATATATTGTAATTGCCCCTGTTTTGCGTGCTGAAATATTGTATCGCTGCAGTGGGATTAAAATAATACCATTGTTTCCAATCGTACCAGGAGTGTCCTTCGTAAGCAAACTCAATTTTCTTTTCCTGGAAAATATCAGCATAAGCGATAGCAGCTTTTGGTGCAATTCCTGCTCTTGCTCTTACTGCATTAAAATATTTCAATGCCTGAGCATCTGTTGTAGAAGCACTGTTACCCAGGATTGCATCGGCATATACGAGGTATATTTCAGAAAGACGCAGCATATAAGTACTGATATTTTCATTCTGTTGTCCGCCTAATCCGCCATTATCAGCCGGTGACCCAATAACATATTTCTTCACGTAGGCGTGATCGTAACCTCCGGGGCTTAAAGGCGCCTGGCCGGGAGTATATATTTTTGCGCTGTTGAACAATGTTGTATCCACATGCCAGCCGCCATTGGCAACATTGATGTCGGGATAATTATCATTCGGCATGAAGATAGTAGCCTTTCTGCGAATAGAATCGGCTTTATTAGCAGGATTAGTAAAATAAGATAACAAACTGGAAGAGGCACCAAATGAACCGCCCCAGCCATCACCAGTTTGTGTGATCTTTGAATCGTAGGCTAAGTTTGCCTGCATGTGATTTTGTACAAACCAGCCACCACTTGGTACCCATAACAAACCAAATAAACATTCTGAAGGAGTAGTTGTACCACTAAAAACTTTGCTGGTAAACAGGTCGTAAAAATTAGGATACAAAGACAAGCCACTGTTATTGCACACATCGCCTGCATATTTTTTTGCACTGTCTAAATCGGCTTGATTGCGGTTACCTCCTGTTTGCCCAAGGCCTGAACGAACAAGGTAAGCACGGGCAAGCATACCCTCAGCACTCCATTTAGTAATACGGCCGGGTTGCAGTGGCAACGCACCAAGATTATCTTTTGCCCAGGTAAGATCCATGATGATCAGCTTCCACACATCGGCTAAATTATTTTTTTGCACACCAGGATCTTTTAACTGGTTGATATTATCATAAACAATGGGCACTGCCCCCCAGTTTAATGCCAAATAATAATAAGCTGCTGCACGCATAAAGCGGCATTCGGCTAAGCCTGACCGTTTGCCTGCATCACTTGCACCGGCCTTTGCATTCTGAATATTATAAGCTACAACATTAGCATTGGCAATTACCGACCAAAAAGCATTGAAGCCAGATTGAAGGCTACCGCTTGGATCAGTTGCCTGCACGGAGAATGTTACGTACGCTGCACGGCCGTTGTAGTTATCGGACAAGCTGTTGCCGCCCAATACATCACCAATAGCTTGTAATGATGATCCGTTGTAAGGGCCCCATGAAGCTACATAAAGCGGACCTGTACCCGATAATATATCGGCATCATTAGCATAAAATGTTCCCGATGTTGGAGATGAAAGTGGCGGACGATCTAAAAATTCTTTTTTACAGGAGGTCATAACAAAGGCCAGTAAAAAAGTGGCTGTTATAACTATCAATCTATTTTTCATATTCGCAATTTTTTATTGAATGAGATATTATTATTTGTTATCAAAAATCTAAAGCAAGGCTGAACGAGTAAGAACGGGTAGAAGGATAACGACCTTCATCCATACCTACAATATTTGTAACCCCTTTGTAATTGTACATACCTACTTCAGGGTCGAAGCCTTTATATTTAGTAATGGTAAATGCATTTTGTACCTGTACCGTTGCCAGTAATCCTCTCAATACTTTTGTACGGGAAATTAATTTAGCTGGCAGCCTGTAACTTAAACGCACATTCTTCAATTTCAAATAAGAACCATCTTCAACATCCCATTGTGTTAGCCTTACATTACCATTGGCATCAGTTGGTGCTGCACGGTAAATAGTTGTTCCGGGATTCAATAATGTAGCAGTCAATGCATCAGCAGCATTTAAACTGCTGGGTATTGCAAAATTTGCAGCTACTTTATAGTGGTTACTGTAGGGGCCTGTACCCAATGGCATTTCATTTTGATAACGGGTAAGGTTTAAAAGACTGTTACCATACACGCCAGTAAAGAACAAGTTCAGGTCGAATCCTTTGTAACTAAATGCACTGTTGAAATTATAAGTAAACTTCGGCCATGGGTTACCGATAACTGTACGATCATAATTATCGATGAAGCCATCAGGTTTTCCATTAGGTCCGCTGATATCTTTAAACTTAACATCACCCACCCATGATCCCTGGTTAGGATCGATAGTTAACACACCATTTGAAGTTTGTATAGCATGAGTAGATATATCTTTATAATTTTCAAAAATTCCTTCAGCTATATAACCGGTGTACTGGCCCAGTGGTTGCCCCACTTGTGTAATAAACTGTGCCTGGCTGTTATTGGTAGAAGAATAGTATTGTGTGATCAACGGAGATACTAAACTGGTAACCTTGTTCCTGTCTATAGAGAAATTAACTCCTGTTCTCCATTGAAAATCTTTTTTACTGATATTCACTGTATTTACGGTAACACCAAAACCCTTGTTTTGCATACCCCCTACATTTTGCACCGGCCATGTAATAAGGCCACCATAACCGCCGCTTATATTACCACCATACACACCGGAATTAGATGCGATCATGATAAGGTTAGTAATATCTTTTTTATACGCATCTGCAATTACTTCAATCCTGTTGTTCAGCATATGAAGATCAAAGCCGATATTAGTTGCTTTATCCTGCTCCCATCTAAGATTAGGATTAGGAAAGTTACCCGGCAAAAAACCACCACCCCATGGTGTAGGCGCAGAGTACAAATTGGAATATACCGCACCGCCGCTATTACCCACATTACCGGTTATACCATATTCGGCACGTAATTTTAAATCATTGATGATCTTAATTCCTTTCATAAAATTCTCATCAGATATTTTCCAGGCAACAGAGGCTGCTGGAAAATTACCCCACAGATTATCATTGATGAAATTGGAGTTGGCATCACGCCTGAAAGAGAATTGAGCGATATATTTATTGTCGTATACATAATTGAGCCTGCTAAAGTATGATTCGTTAGCACCACTGCCACGATAGCTGGAAGTTTGCTGAGTCAACGGGGCTGCAACACTCAATTCCTGTACAGAATTGGTTGAATAGTTTTGACCCGAACCACTTAATCCTTCATAAGCATACTGTGCACCCTCGTGGCCAACCATTATCATTCCGTAATGTTTTCTGTAAGTGCGTTCGTACTGCACCCTGGTTTGCAATGATATCCAGTAGTTATTACCACTGGCACGGCTACCCTGAGTGTTAGGATTTACATAAGCACCAAGACTGTATGATGGATTGAAAGTGAAATTATTATTGAAAGTATAGTTGCCATTGGTTTCAGTATGCCATACTAATCCTTTTATTGGATTAACATCTACATATAAAGCACCTAACACACCAAACGAAGTGTTGTAATTATTATTGATTGATGCAACTGCTACAGGATTAGTTTGAGAATATTGTGCCTGTGCTGCCAATGGGCCTCCCCATGATCCATCAGGATTTTTTACCGGTATGGTGGGGTTTTGTGTAATGGCAATGTTGATGATGTTACCATTGGTAGTGTTTACTTTTTCCTTAGTAGTAAAGGCACTCAGGTTGGTGCCAAACTTCAGCCATTTTGTAGCCTGGTTATCTAAATTGATCCTTACTGAACCTCTTTTAAAACCCGAACCAATTGCAATACCATCCTGGTTTAAATAATCGCCGGAAAAATAAAATGATGATTTATCTGTACCGCCGCTTATTGCCAGCGCATGTTTTTGTAAAGCCGTGCGGCTGAATAAAGCATCCTGCCAGTTAGTGCCTTCGCCTAGCAAACTGGGGTCTGCAAGCTCTGCCGGCTCAACACCTACAAGCCCTAATTTTTGTAACCGCCCAATGTAAATAGCATATTCCTGTAAATTCATTACAGGTCTTTCTTTAGGCTTATCCTGTATACTATATAATGTACTGGCAGATACTTTTGTTGGGCCAGCTTTACCATGTTTGGTAGTGATCACTAAAACACCATTAGATCCTGCTTGCCCGTAAATAGAAGTGGCAGCAGGGCCTTGTAATACACTGATGCTTTCAATATCTTCGGGATTAACACCTGCTAATGCATTAGTTTCACTTGCAGGCTGGTTATAAGCACCACCGGTGGGAGCACTCGGCCTTATTTGCACCCCATCAATTACATACAATGGCTGGTAGTTACCTGTTACAGTACTTACACCACGTATAATAACAGAAGAGCCTGCACCGGGTTGCCCGCTGGTTTGAGATACATATACGTTGGATGCTTTGCCCTGCAATGCTTCGTCCAATGTTACATTCACTGTCTTGTTTATATCTGCGCTGGAAATAGTAACCACGGCACTGCTGAGGTCAGATTTTTTCATTTTACCGTAACCTACCACCACCACATCCTGCAATTTACTACTGAGGTCTTCAGCCAGTTCAAAATTAAGCGTGGTAGCTCCCGCACTCACTTTGATTTCTTTTTCCTTAAATCCTACATAAGTTACTACAAGCACATCTCCTGTTTTAGCAGAGATGCTAAACCCGCCGGTATTATCTGACACGGTGAGGTTTTTAGTGCCCTTTACATAAACGGTAGCTCCTGCTAATGCTGTTTTAGAAGTAGCAGAAGTGATGGTGCCTTTAATGACGCGGCTGTCGGGTGTTTGTGCAAAAATTTGCGGATGCAAAAGAAGAACAGCGGTAATGATCAGCAGCAATGAGTTCATTGACCGGGGGATCTTGTTTTTTTTCATACAGAGCAATTGTTTGGTTTTTAAAATGGAATAGCCAGTTTTTTAAAAAATCTAAGCGATAAGGCAAATATTTTTTGGGATTTGTTATATAGAGATAACCTGCAAGCCGGACGGGGCAACTCATATAGCAATTCGTGTTGGTAAAATTATCTTTTTAGAAAACAGCAACATTATACTATCTTATCTTAATACTGTATTTTTTTGCTGCTATTGTGATACAAAAAAACCTGAGCACCCTGAAAAGCATTGATTTTACTAAGTAGCTGCATTTTCTGTGCGTAACTAAAACTGATATTATTTTAATCGATTCATTTTCTTTTTTATACTTTTATGTTGAAAAGGCCGCTATAGCGGGTTGAAAATCTATTCTTTTTTTTGAACGAACGCTAGCTAACCATGACACCTAAACTCCTGAGGGAAATAACTCCTCTTACACCGAGTGACTGCTTTACCATGTTTTACAGGGTTAAATCAGAATTTAATTTTCCATTGCATTACCACGAGGAATTTGAACTTAATTTTATTGATAATGCCAAAGGCATAAAACGTGTAGTGGGAGATCATATCGATGAGATCGATGATCTTGAACTGGTATTGATTGGTCCTAACCTGCAACATGGCTGGTTTAATCATAAATGCAAAAGCAAAGAGTTTACAGAGATCACCATCCAGTTTCACCGTGACCTGTTTGATGAAAAATTTTTGCAGCGTAACCAGATGAAACTGATCAGGACCATGTTTGAAAAATCTCTGCGTGGAATTTTATTTCCGAAAGAAACCATCAAAACGCTGAAGCCAAGATTATTGAATCTAACGAAAAAGCATGGCTTCGATTCTGTCCTGGAATTAATTTCTATCCTGCACGACCTCTCTTCTTCAAGGAACATGAAAACACTTTCTGACATTTCATTTAAGAATGCTGAAACCATTACTTACAACAGCCGCAGGGTGGAAAAGATAATGCAGTATTTGAATTTAAATTTCGACAGGAATATTACACTTGCAGAAGCAGCGGCCGTAGTATCGATGAGTGAAGTGGCTTTCAGCAGGTTCTTTAAAACCAGGACTGGCAAGACTTTCATTGATACATTAAATGAGATACGCTTAGGCAATGCATCAAGAATGCTGATTGACAGTACGCATGGAATTAATGAAATTGCTTTTAAATGTGGCTTCAATAATATCTCCAACTTCAACAGAATTTTTAAGAAGAAAAAAGATTGCACACCAAAAGAATTTCGCCAGGAATATAATGCGGAAGGGATACGGTCTTTTATTTAGCGTGAGATGTGAGTGGTGAATCGTGAATGGTCAGCTATTAATATTCAATAATCAATTTTCAATATTCAATGTAAGAAATGAAGAAATTATTTTTAGTACTTGCTTGTTCTGTTTTTTATTTTCTCCAAAGTTTTGCGCAATCATTTGAAGTAAAGATTGATTCCGCATTTAATGCTACTACGCCATTTTTTACTGCAGCTTCGCCTTTGATACAATACACAGGCAGGATTGATTTTAGCAATACTAATTTACCAAGATACTGGAGTCCCGGAGTTTATGTTGCGATGAAATTTAAAGGTGATGCTGTTACCTGTATCATCAACGACCAGGAATTATGGGGCAAGAACCATAATTATTTGGAAGTGGTGGTGGACAATGAGAAGAAACGTATTCAGACCAAATACAAAAAGAATTATATCAGCATTACTAATTTGACAAATGCAGTACATACTTTAACCATTTGCAAAAACACCGAATCCAATATCGGCTTTATTGAATTTGGAGGTGTGTTTTGTAAATCGCTTTTAAAACCTTCGATAAAGCCTAAACGCAAAATTGAATTCATTGGTAACTCCATTACCTGCGGCGCCAGCAGTGATATGAGTGAAATTCCCTGCGGCAAAGGTGTGTGGCACGACCAACATAATGCATACATGGCTTACGGACCGGTTACGGCAAGGGCATTGCATTCACAATGGCATTTAAGTTCGGTTTCCGGCATTGGTTTGATACACAGTTGTTGCAATATGGATATCATTATGCCGCCGGTGTTTGACAAAATAGAAATGCGGGGAGATTCTTTGCAATGGAATTTCAACAACTACCAACCTGATGTGGTTACAGTTTGCCTCGGGCAAAACGATGGTATACAGGATTCTACTAAATTTTGTACTGCTTATGTTGATTTTATACAAACGTTGAGAGGGCATTATCCCAAAGCACAAATAGTTTTACTTACCAGCCCAATGGCGGATGAAAAATTAAAAGCAGTTTTGAAAAATCAAATCAATGGTGTGCTGAATTTTTTAAGTAAGAAGGGAGATAAAAAGATCAGTAAATATTTTTTCAGTAAGTCTTATAATGGCGGATGCGACTATCATCCTTCTTTAAGCGAACATCAATTGATAGCTGCAGAGCTTACTGCTTACCTGAAAAAATTAATGCAGTGGTGATTTTGGGTTTATCCCACGAAGACAACAAAGGCCACAAAGTTTTAATTCGTTATTTCTTTCTTTGTGCTCTTAGCGCCTTTGTGGGAAAATAAATTGAGGTGACCCCTTTTATATTTTTACTGCAACAACAAAACAACATCTTTCATTCTTTCCTCTGGTAAAACTTTTACATTGATCACTAAAAAGATCAGTAAATATTTTTTCAGTAAATCTTCTAATGGCGGATGCGACTATCATCCTTCTTTAAGCGAACATCAATTGATAGCTGCAGAACTTACCGCCTACCTGAAAAAATTAATGCAGTGGCGATTTTGGGTTTATCCCACGAAGACAACAAAGGCCACAAAGTTTTAATTCGTTATTGCCTTCTTTGTGTTCTTAGCGTCTTTGTGGGAAAATATTAATTCAATAATACTGTAACATCTTTCATTCTTTCAACAGGTAAAACTTTTACATTAATTACTTTACCATTTTTTACTTCAGCTTCCACTGTTGTATTGTATGGAGCGTTCAATTTAAAATGCACATCAATAGTTTTTGGCCATGCAGGAAATAGTAATATTTTTTTATCATCCACCTGCAGCAACATTTCCTGTAAGCCAATCATGCCGCTGCCGCCCCAGTTATGGTCGGGCACCCAATCAAATCCCGGCCCCCAGAATGCAGGAAATCTTCTGCCCGAATTTTGCAATTTTTGCGAGGTCAGTTGCCAGGCTTCATCAGCTAATCCTAATCTTGCTGCAAAAATATTATCCTGTTTCCAACCAACATAGCTTTTAAATTTTACCACATTAGTATCGTATTTAAAAGTGTTTAAAGCGGTATCCAATCCTGGTTTACCAACACCATAAATTCCCCAGGGAAATAAGGTATACAATTGCGGTGATTCAGTATTGTTGATACGTTCCCAATTTTTTGCAGGTGCAATTGTTATGTGTCCGTTATAACTGGCATAATTCAATCCAGGAATTCTTTGCAAAAATAATTGCCAATGTTTTATCTTTTCTTCAGTAAGATATTTTGAAGGCAAAGCAAGCAAGCCTTTTGTAATAGTTTGCAATGCAGCAATAGTTGATGCAGCATTATACGCCATCTTAAAAGTTTCTGCACCACTGCCGGGATACAAAATTAATTTCCCATCTCCATCCAATGCTTTAGCACCACGTTGTTTGGCTAAATATTGATAATGTTCATCAAAAAACTGCAAACAACTTTCAATAAACGGAATGCGGTCGCTGATATCCCTACCTGTGTATTGTTGTTCATCCAGCATCATCAAACAAAATTCAAACACGGTATCCCATAAATATTCCAGCCAGGCGTTGTACTCCAAACCTTTATCAAAATTATCGGGGCGTTTTTGTCCATACTCTGCAAAATCAGGTAAGCCATAATTTTCCATTTGCTCCGTAAAGCAGGCACCACCATGATTCCAGTATACTTTGGTTCTTAATTCTGCATTCTTTAATAGCCGTAAATAAAAATTCATTTGTGGTTGTAACAGATCCCAGTCGCCATTTTTTATCATGGGGAAATATACCAGTCTTTGATTTTGTGCCGTATGCAATCCTCCACCCCAATTGCGGTAATCAGGTGTCAATTTATTTGAGGTATCGGTAAAAACAGGATCAACAGTAAGTAAGCCGCCATTAAATTTTGTAGGCCATTCGCCATGTGCATTTAAAGCCAGCATGTAACGGAACAATTGATAATTTCTTCCTACCTGCCATGCTTTGCTTGCAGTATCAGCATTATTGATCTCAATAAAACTTCTGTTCCAGAATTGTTGCCACCATCGCAGTGTTTTTGTATCTGCGATCTTTTTATTCGCAGTCGTTACATTTTCCAAAGAATCTAATGACCGTTTCCAAATACTAATATCCTCCACCTGTGCATTATGCAAATACAAACTCAATGCATGTTCCTTTGCTGCTGTATTACTTTTTAATTTCCAGCCTTCATAATCTGTATTTACATACTCAGCTTTATATGTTCCTGCTGGTGAAAAATTTTTACCACTGAATGAACCGCCAAATGCAAGTTTTGATAATGGATTGTACAATTGATCTTTCACTGCATCCATTCCCTGTTGTGCAACTGTTGCATCAAAAATAGTTTCAACAGTATTATGATGGTAAAACAAAACTTCATTCTCATTAAAATCAATCACATCTTTTTTATACACATTATTTTTTGGCGCCGCCCACTTCCATGAATTAGCAAAGTTTTCTCTTGATTTTACAATCCTGTCCTGGTAACGCCAGCTTTCATAAGCAGCTTCTACATTTATTTTTTTGTTAGCAGTAATATCAAAATGTGCAACAGGGCTAAATACGTCGGCCCATATTTTTACTGTCGCTTTTACGCCATTACTTTCTCCCTCCACGGTTACATAACCTTCCTGCAAATGCAATTCCTGTTTAAAATGTTTGCCATCAAAAACATTGGGCCATAATTTTATTCTTATCCTTCCTGTTTTCATCAATGCATTGTTCTCATCAAAGTTGCCGCTTCGTGCCACATAGATCAGCACATCGCCATTCTCCACCCACACATTCATGCCAATATCACCACCGCCGCACGGCATCGATTCAGAGGAGTTTTTACTTGTTGTATTCCAAACAATATTATAACTGTTGTTTATTGTTTGTGCATTTAACTGTATACAGAAAAAAGCAAGAATAAAAATGAAACTATTTTTTTTAACCATTGGAGATAAACGTAAAGTCGCTTTATAAAATCTACGTACTTAGTGAATAAAATAATTTGTGCAATTTGTGTAATCTGTGGCAAAAACCTATTCGCTCTTCTTCATTGCACGGTATTTTTTGGGTGATACCCCAATGATCGTTTTAAATCTTTTTGAAAAATAATAAGGATCATCAAAGCCCATCCCAAAGGCAATCATTTTAATGGAATCATTGGTAAAATCCAGTTGCTGACAGGCTTTCTGCATTTTCATCTGTAAAAAATAATCTATTGGCGCATACCCTGTTTTTTGCTTAAACAAATTAGAAAAACGGGACACCGAATAGTTGTATTGTTTGCTCAGATCATTCAAAGAAATATTTTCATCCAAATGTTTTTGCATAAAGAGTATGGCACTGTCCACACAATCCGGTTTTTCTGCTTCAATACTTTCGTTATGTCTTGCATTGTAAATAAAAAGCGTAAGAAAATGGGTGAGGCACATATTGGCGAACAATAAATTATCGATACTGTATCCCAATTGTAATGCCTTATAAATTTTGGTGAATATCGAAATGGTTTCAGCATTATTCTTGATGTGAAACGGTTTGAAATGTTTTTGCACTGCAAAAGTTTCATTTAATGCAGGTAATGCGTCGCCGCCAAAATGTATCCAGTAAATACTCCAGGGATGATCGGGATCATTACCATAAGCATGTTCTTTATTTTGCGGCAGGATAAAAAATTCGTTGGGACCTACTTCATAGCGCTGGTCTTCTATCTGGTACCAACCATGTCCATCCACGCAATAAAAAATAAAATTTTCCGGCAGCCCTTTTTTACGGTAAGTGTAATGTTCTTTTGCTTTGGGATAATGGCCGATGGAACAAATGTGCAGGTGCTTCAGCAGCAGGTTATTCTGCACCCTGGATTTTAAAATTGTTTTAGGAATCTCTATCCGCTGGCGGCCCAGGCCATACCATATATTTTTGTGTGAGCCTTCTTTATTTTCTTTACTGTCTTTCATAAAATCAAAACAACCGGTTTGAACATGAAATTTACATCAATTAATCTGAAGAGCTGCCAACCCATGTATCTATTTTGTGAACAACAGGTTATTACAGGGTTAGTATCCTCCGAAAATAACAGTACCAGACAGTAGTAAAAACCTTTTGCATTATTTTCGTTTTTCATTGAAAATAACTACTAATGATTGCTATTAAACACTGCCTGAAAAAAGGCGCCTTTTCATTTCTTTTGTTTTTAGTATTACCTTGTTTTGTTACTGCTACGGTACAACTGCCCTCCTTTTTTAGCGATGGCATGGTATTGCAGCAGCAAACCAATGCTTCGTTATGGGGCTGGGCCAGGCAAGGTGCCACCGTAAAACTAACCACTTCGTGGAATAAAAAAACATACACTACCACTGCCGGCAGCGAAGGAAAATGGAACATAAAAGTAGCCTCGCCTGCAGCCGGAGGGCCTTATACCATTTCCATTTCGGATGGTGAACCGGTTACCATAAAAAATATTTTAATTGGCGAAGTGTGGTTGTGCAGCGGACAAAGTAATATGGAAATGCCGATGAAAGGTTTTAAAGATCAGCCCATCATTGGCTCCAATGATGCGATATTTAATTCCACTAACGATCAGATAAGAATTTATACTGTTCCCCGTGCTGTGGAAAGATTTACAAAAGATACCAGCAAAACTTCTTTTTGGAAAAATGCCAACCCTGAAAATATCAGTAACTTTTCTGCCACTGCTTATTATTTTGGAAGATTGCTGCAACAACAATTAAAGATACCGGTGGCTTTGATTAATGATAGTTATGGTGGCTCGCCAGCCGAAGCTTTTATGAGTGCGGAATCATTAAAAGTTTTTCCTGAAATTACAGTACCTGCTGCAACAGGCACAGAAAAACTGAGTAATAAAAATGCAACCACTTTATACAATGGTATGATTCATCCAATAACGGGTTATACTATTAAAGGTTGTATCTGGTACCAGGGCGAAAGCAATTACACCCAGCCGGATCAATATGAAAAATTATTTCCTGCCATGGTTCAATTGTGGCGCAACGAATGGGGACAGGGGAATTTTCCTTTTTATTTTGCACAGATAGCGCCTTACAATAATAATTATTCCGGTAACCGTACTGAAAAATTAAATTCTGCTTATTTACGTGATGCGCAAAGAAGAACATTGGCTGCTATTCCTGCAAGCGGCATGGTGGTACTGATGGATGATGGTGAAGAGAGAAGTATTCACCCTGCTAATAAAGAAGTAGTGGGTAAACGTTTTGCCTATCTTGCTTTGGGTGATGTGTATCAATACAAAGGTTTCGCTTTTCAAAGTCCATTGTTTGATTCATTGAGTGTAAGCGGCAACGTTGCTACAATAAAATTCAAGTATGCTCCTAATGGATTAACAAGTTTTGGCAAACCGCTTACCCAATTTGAAATTGCCGGTGCAGATAAAACTTTTTATCCGGCGCAGGCGGTAGTTTCAAAAGGCATGGTGCAAGTATCATCGCCTTTAGTTGCAGCGCCTGTTGCAGTACGTTATGCTTTTAAAGATTTTATTGTGGGAGAACTGTTTAGTGTGGAGGGGTACCCGGCTTCTTCTTTCAGAACGGATAATTGGTGATTTTTTGCAGGCTCTTTTCGCAAACTCCTGGAGGGTTCCAAATGCTCTGCAAGTTTTAGAGTGTTAAGTTTTGTAAGAGCATTTAATTCGAAGAATATTCTAAACCCTCCAAGAGTTTTAGTTGCTTCTTTCAGGTCCATTGATGATGAAACATTGCATTGTTCTTTGTATTGCGCCGTCCTTCAGGACGGTGAGATAAATGTTATGTTGTTAGGGCTTTAGCCCAATAACCTGATGGGCTAAAGCCCTGAAGAATATCTATTCTTTTGATCCCTGCCTTGAAAGGCAGGGCAATTCATGAAAGGCATAAAACTAAAAAATTAGCAGGTTGTTTTATTTTTTTACATTACTGAAATGGAGAACAAATTTTATCCCTCCTATTATTCCTGCAGACTCCAAAGGTTTACCTGCCAGTCTGAATGGAGCAGTTGTAAAAGTGCTTCTTTGTTCTACCGGCAACAAATTATCTCCTATCAAACGATTGTGCCATGTATTAGTCACTGCAATTTCAATTTTGTTTTTTCCTTCGTGTAAAGCTTTTATAATATCTACTTTGTAAGGTTTAGTCCATATAGTTCCGCAATATATCCCATTTACTTTAACCTCTGCAATGTCATAAACGGAATCTATTTCAAGAAAGGCAGTTTCTAAAATCCCCTTTTTGTTCTTCAAATGAAATATATCTTTATCATAAGGAAATAAATCTTTATGATAAACAAATGAAAATTTATATACTACTGTTCCCGAATAGTATTTCATAACCGGGTCTGCATTTTCCGTCCAACTTTTTAAGCTATCTGATCTTACTTTTTTTGTAATGGTCTTATTTCCAATTTTAAAATTAAGTTCATTGTCAGTTAGAACCGAGCCTATTGATGTGATACCGCCATAAGGCACACCATAAGCTGGTTTTTTAAAAGGAACCGGAATTCCCTTCTTATCAAAAACAAAAAATTTGGACTCATACGGTTCAAAGGATTCAAAAAACTTGATCATACCTTCTACGGTGTCAGCAGAAAATGGTTTACCAATCGTACCTGTTACGGGATCATAAATTTCCGGCAGCAATCCTTTTGCTTTAAAATAGAAATTGAAGGTTTGATATTGATCATTTTGATTGGAGATGAAATAAATCTCTTTCTCATCCAGTTTTCTGTGAGCGATAGCAAGTCTTGGTGGCAAGGAAATTTTTTCCCAAGTCATGCGGGGGAATGTATCAATGATCACATCTTTTTGCAACCCCAATTCAGTAAAATCCTCTTTCCAATATGGTGATAATACGAATTTACCCTTCCCCAGATCAACCATTCCATTTTTAAAATTCAAGTTGGTGCCTTCTTCAGTAATTTTAGAAACATAAAAAGTATCTATCAAAACTGTGGCGCCTTCATTTACCAATGCAATTATTTTTTTTATTGAAGTACTACTTATCCAATTTGCAGGATTCATTTTCATATTGGCAGGGATAATAAGAAGTTTATACGAAGCTCCACCGGGCAATTCCACTCTTCCATTCTTCACACTCGTCATCATCAATGCATCAGGATTAAAAGAATCATACGCATAACCATTCAATGGATCAATCCAGTTTTCAAGATCGGCCATGTTAGCAGAATGTGAAACACCATCTGGAATTTGTCTCAATGGTTGTCCGGCATTTTCCAAACGTTTTCTTTCTGCTTCCACTTTTTCTTTGCCGAATATTCCGGGTAATGTATTAACCAATCTATCGGGCAATACAGATCGTCTGGGTACTTCTTCCCCGGTGAACACTGCAATATCAACAACAGGTTTTCCTAATTGCAACAATGCGCTGCATCTTGCTAAATAATCCATCCATGCTTTACTTTGCTTAAACCAGGTTTGATCTCTCTGAAAATATAATCCCACACCATCTAATGTCATGCCCGGTTTTTTATCCATCCATGGATTATGTGCAAACACATGCAACACCATTTTATTAATGCCGAGTGCAAAATTTCTGTCACCTAACGCTTTTAAATTTCCCGGATGTTCAGCCCAGTTCATTCTTACTGACGTAAATGACTCTGCCTGTATAATATTTTTGCCATAGATATGTGCGCCGCTTATCGCATCCAGCATATCATTGGGTTTATCATGCGTGGGACTGTTCAACCAAAATTCTCCCATGGGCAGATCAACATTTTTGTAATGCAGCAAACCATCACTTACCATCGTAGGCGCAACAGATTCTGCACTAAAGCTGCAGCCTTTTTCGTGCGCCAGTTTATTTAGTGTAACATAAAAAATATCGCTGATCAATTCCGCAATAGTTTGTCTTACATCATGTAAAACTTTTTCGGAAATGGCTGCACTTTCAACAGGAACACCTGTCATGGTTAAAAGATAAGGTGCCAGGTCATAACCTCTTCTCTTTTTAAATTCGTCTTTAAAATTATCACTCCAGTTTTGACTGCCACATTCCCAACTATCCACATGAAAAACTTTCAGCACTTCTTTTGCGATAACCGGGTCTGTATTACTGAATGCTTTTGCAAACCAATTATCAAATTGTAATTTAATGGCAGCTGTATTAAATTTATCACACTCCAATCCTTTGCCTCCGCCACCAGTTGCATTGGTATGACCTGTTGATGTATGTCCGATTCTTACAATTACCCATTGGCCTGCAGGTGGCGTCCAGTCAAGGTTTCCATCTGCGTCCATTTTTTTTGTGAGATCAGTAATATTTTTCAAAGGAACTGCTGCACCAGGAGGCACTTGTTCTTCTGTTGTGTTCTCACTCACTCTCCACATCGAACCATTCTTACTTTCAAATTGATTGATGACCGGTTCATCCGATAAATAAATACCCATTACTTTAAATGATGGTTTCCATTTAGCAGCATCCAGGTCTTCTGATCCTGGCTCGCTACCTTCTTTATCATACACCATGCGAAAATATTTTGCAGTGGTTGCAGGAATTGCACTGGTAACATCTTCATCAGTATCCTGCCACCCATGACGTGGTGGTTGTAATTGCGTAATGGTTTTAAAATTTATTCCGTCATCACTTGATTGTATGATCAGTCTTTGTGCTTCATAATTATTGCCACCGGTGTGAATGGTTATTGAGCGGCAGGTAAATGGTTGTTCGTATTGATATTGTATCCAGCAAACAGTATCTGACTTAAAACTTTGTTTATTCATTTTATCAGGAGATGATAAAAATTGAGGCATAGTTCCATTGCTTGCTGTAACAACTGGTGTACTATTTTTTTTGTCGAAGGCATTGGATGAATTTGCCGGGTAAGCAAATACCGCAACATCTTTATAATAATTTTCGTTTGCTTCTGGTCGGGCTAATTTTATTTTTACGGTGTTAGACGCATCGATATAAGTTTTTGTCCACACCAATTTTTGCATCGACAATTCAGGTGTTATCCATGGCCCGCCTGCCAGCGCAAAGCCATCGCTTATATGCATGGCCAATTTTAAATCTAAACGTTTGGCTTCCTGCATGGCAAATTTTACCATATCCCACCATTCAGGAGTTAACTGTCGTACTGTTGGAGAAAATGGAATTGTCGATAAGGTATCCTGTATCGGCATCAGGTAGGCGCCACCGATACCCACTCGCTTCATTGCTTCCAGGTCGGCAGTTATACCTTCTTTGGAAACTGCGGCATGCATCCAGTACCAGAATACCCAGGGCTTTGCTGATGCAGGTGGGTGAAGAAAATTTTGTTCGATAATGCTGAGTGCGTTTTTCTGTGCGTTTATTTTTTCACACAAACACAATGAAAGCAACAATGAGAAAAATATTTTTATCAGTATATTCATTTATATACAACTACTTTTAGATTTTTTTACAAAAAATATATTTTGCCACAAAGTCGCGAAGACACAAAATGGAAAAGCTTTGCTTTTCTTTGTTCCCGGGTTTGAGCTTTCACATAAACTCTTGGAGGGTTTTCGAAGAGTCTAAAATTTTTTAAGAGTCTTACATAACCCTCCAAGAGTTTTCTCAAGGAACCTGTCACTCAGCAATTATTTTATAAATTCAATTTTACTTTTTCCCAAATCTTTAGATGTAGCCACTGCAATGCCCCGGTGGTCTTTGTTATCTACCGCACAATAAAAATGATATACTACATCTTTATACTTCACCACAAAACTTTTGTGTGCAAATTTTGCATCATAAGGTTCTGATGATTTAATAAGATCATCGCCATTCCAGTCTGTCCAGTTTACCAAATCATAGCTGCAGGCAAAACGATTGAAGGCATCTTTTCTGCCTTCCCAAAAAGCACCAAAGTAAAACATCACCCATACGCTATCGATCTTTTGCAATACTGCGTCGCCGGTGATACCAATCTTATGATGCACCACCGGGTCTGTTTGATAACGTTGCCAGTTAATCATATCATCGCTAACAGCCATGCCTATACGCTCGAACCAGCGCCATTTGGGGGTGTTGTGGCTGGTATCCCCATTGGCATTGTAGTACATTACAAATGGATGGCCCAGTGTTTTTGCTTTATCCCAGATAATGGTGCTCTTAAATAATTTTTTATTTTCCCACCAGCGCACATCACTGTCTGTTGCAGACAAAACAGCATCATCTCCGCGTTGCCATTCATGTGGTTTTGTAATATCCTTATTGGTAACTGCTACGCCAATGCCTAATCTTCCTGCTTCATATCCTTTTCTAATTCCTCCAATATAACTCAACCAGTATTTGCCAGTGTACTTTTGTAATTTATAGCTGCCCCCAAATCTTTCATCCTGTAAAGCGATATAACCTGCTTTTTGATTGGCATCCCATTCTGTTGCAGTATCCCCAAAGCTTAATATTTTTCCCAGCGTTTTCCATTCTAATAAATCTTTACTTTTTGCCAACCAGGTTTCATAACCCCTGCCATCAAAAAGAATATACGTCATGTACCAACTTTTACCTTTACGGAAAACAGAAGGACAATCTATTTTTTTTGATTCTTCTGTTGGTGCCACAACTAACCCATATTTAAATGGAGTTTTTACTTGCTCATAAATTTGCTGCATTACTTCTTGCGGCACTTCTTTTTGTTGCGCTGATAGTTGAGCCACAAAGGCGCAAAGGGCACAAAGGAATAAGACTACTGTTTTTGAGAAATATTTTTTCATTTTTAAAATTTTATTTCTTTTGTCTTTTCCGAAGCAGATACTTCTCTTGCATTGTAAGGCAAAAGATAAAATGTATACTGGTAATTCTTTGCTATTATTTGGTATTGGTCTAATGGTGCTGCCACATCACTCCAGCTATCATTACCGCCCACTCCCATTTGCCTCAGATCAATATTTAAAGTGATGAAGCCGGCATCTTTTAATTTGTTAGTATGTTTTGCATTTAGAATATTGTCTTCTGTATAAGGCCATGCACTCATGCTCAACAAACTATCGGCTACAACCAGCAATCCATCTTTTTGCCGGGTGGCTAAAAACATCCAGCGCACATCGGTACGGTTACCATTTTCCTGGGGTACCACATAATTTTCCATAAACTGGTTAATGGGCAATTTGTAAACGCCTTCATCAGCGCCGTAATTTTTATCAACATAATTTTCCATGGAGCCTTTACCAAACCATTCTATATTTTCATAGTCTCTTTCAATACCCATTTGCATACCTACTTTGGGAATATTAGGTAATCCCGGTTTTACATTCAGCGAGTAATTAACTTTTATTGTTCCGTTTCCTGCGATGGTGTATACAACTTTTACTGTAGCACTATCATTGATCAAAGAATACAAACAGGTAACTACAGCACTATTTTGTTTTTTATCAATTGTTGTCTTTATCAATTTCAGATCATCATTATACCATTGCTTTAATTTGCGTTGTGGTTTCCAGCCTCTTTTATCATTATCAGTTAAAGGCCTGGTGAAATGTGGCAGCAAGGTTTGTTTTATTTGTTGCGCTCCGTTGTAATTATAAGAATTTAATCCACCCCGTATTCCTTTACTAAAGCCTACTATAAAATTACTGCCGGTCACAGTGATATTGTCTTTACTATCTGCAACTGTTACGGATTGCTCTGCATTAAGTGTTACAGGATTTACTGTAGCTTTTTGTAATTGAAACTGGTTGGATGCCACATCAAACCCTTCGCCAGCCCAGCTTTCATCATGCTTCAGATCAAAACTGATAGCAGCATGGTATTCCGCATCTGCTTTCATTGGTGGCAGGTATTCCGCAATGCTGATCACAGAATCTTTTCCAGGAGCAATAGAGATGGCAGGCAGATCTTTAGTGAGCACCACATAGCCATCTTCCTTTATCAATAAAATAATGTTGTATGCATTGGTATTTTTTACAGCACCACGATTTATAATTTTTATCAATCCTTTTTTGGTATCGATCAACTCACATTCTATTGGCTGGAAAACTCTTTTACATTCATTCATCACGCCTTTGGGTGTGCCATCTGCATTTACAATTCCCTTGATCGTAAAATTGTCGAAATATTTTTCTCCGAAATCTCCACCATAAGCATAATATTCAACACCGGCAGAATCTTTTTTTAATAAAGCCTGGTCTTTAAACTCCCAGATGCAACCGCCGATGATGCGTTTGGTATTACGCCACTGATCCCAAAAATCTTTTATATTGCCGCCGCTATTGCCCATGGCATGCGAATATTCACAAAAGAAGATCGGGCGATGGTCACCGTTAGGCTGATTGGCTAAAAGCGAAGCAGTGTACATTGCAGGATACATTCTGCTTACCATATCCACATAATACTGGTCAAGCGGATTTTGTATGCGGTGTGAATGATCATTACTTTTTAAATAGTTAGGATCGGAAGGATCGATATACCCTTCTTCTTTCGGGCTGCCCATTGCAGGCTCGTAATGCAACGGGCGTGTGATATCAAAATCATGTATCCATCCGGCCATCGCTGCATGATTGGGGCCACTGCCGGCTTCATTACCGAGGCTCCAGAAAATTATTGACGGATGATTTTTATCACGCAATGCCATACGGCTTACCCTATCAATGTACGCTCCCACCCAATTGGATTCATGATCTAATTTTCCGCCAAGGCCATGCGTTTCCAAATTGGCTTCGTCAATAACCATAATTCCAAATTCATCGCAGAGGTCTAACAAATACGGATCGCTGGGATAATGGCTTAAGCGGATGCAATTAAAATTATATTGTTTGATAGTAGTCACATCTCTTAAAATAATTTCCCTTGTAAGTGCTTTACCCAATATGGGATCATGATCGGGTCGGTTAACGCCATATAAATAAGTCAATTTTCCATTGATGAGTAACTTACTGTCGCTCTTCCTGAATTCAATAGAACGAAAACCGAGTCTACAAGTTTTTACTTCCAGGATATTGCCCACACTATCTTCCAAACTCAATACCAATTTGTACAGGTTCGGTTCTTCAGTACTCCATTTTTTTGGATTGGAGATCTTTGTTTCAAGCAAACCAAATTTCACCTGGTCTAACCGCGGATGAATTTCATTGATGATCTCATCAGTTGTTCTTACTAATGGTTTTTCTAAAATCGGTTTATCTTCAGCATCATACAACTGTGCTTTCAATTTATATCCCGGTACTTCTTTACCGGTTAAATTTTCAATGCGTGGGCGAATGCTTAAAATGGCATCTTTATACTCTTTGTCTAATTTGGTTTGATAAAAGAAATCTGCAATGCGCAATTTTGGTTCGGCTATCAAATACACTTCACGATGAATACCGCTTAACCGCCAGCCATCCTGGTCTTCTAAAAAACTACCGTCGCTCCAACGGATAACCCAAACGGAGATTATATTTTCTCCATCCTGCAAATATGGTGTCACATTAAATTCACTGGGTAAAAAACTATCTTCGGCGTAGCCCAAGAATTTTCCATTCACCCACACTTTGTATGCTGAGCCCACACCACCAAAATGTACCGTTACATTTTTATTTTTCCAGTCTGCCGGAACAGTAAATGATCTTTGATAGCAACCCACACCATTATAGTCTTTTGGTACATGCGGCGGATTTACCGGGCGGAAAGGATACACTGCACTTTTATAGATGGGCTTATCATAGCCCCGCATTTCCCAATTGGAAGGCACGGGTATTTTTTTCCACCCCACCACTTTAGCTTTATAAAAATCTTTCGGTTCATCGCCGGGTTTAAGTGCAAAGGAAAAATCCCAATCGCCGTTGAGTGATATATAACGGCCGCTGCTGTCCCTGTTATTTTTTAGTGCAGCCGATACCGTTGTATAAGAATATGCTGTTGCTCTAGATGCATCACGATTGATACCATCTACTAATGGATCTTCGTACGGTTCAGCATTATAAATTGCTGGTGCATTGGGAATGGCAGCGGGAGTTTTATCTACGAGCTGGGCTTGTGAATGGTGAATGGTGAATAGTGAATAGAGAAGTGCAAATACTATGTAAAATCTTTTTTTCATTTTTAATTTTATTATGCTTTCCCCTACGCTTCAATTAAAGTTCAATAAAGCGATGTCGTTGAAGAGTGCGACGCCACTGAAGTTGAACAAAGAAATCCAGTTGGGTTCAAAAAAAAACATTTGGGCTAAAGCCCATTTTTAAAATTCATTTTATCCCTGCCTTGAAAGGCAGGGCAATTCATGAAAGGCAAGGCTATCCCTGAAAGCCCATACAATTCAAAACAATTTTATTTCTTTTCCGCATCATCAACCGGTTTTCTTCTCCAATAATTTGCTAAGATACTACCACTAATATTCATCCACGGACTAAATACTGCTGGCGCCAATCCTACCGTTCCCAGCTTGCCCATACTGCCTGCAATGCCGCTGGCCATGCCACCGTTCTGCAAACCTACTTCAAATGCAATGGTTCTGCTGGAATTAATATCCATCCCAAATAAACGGCTGAGCCAGTAACCAAAAAAATATCCTGCTGCATTGTGAATTACTGATGCCATAAATAATAGCACACCCACCTTCATAAGGTTATCTCTGCCCGCCGCAGTAGTAACTGTGGTAAAATAAATGATACCACACATAGATATCAGTGGCATAATTTTATCCAGCGCTGGAAATTTTTGGTGCAAGGAATTATACAACACTCCGGCAATTATTGCACCTGCAAAAAATGCTGATAAATTAACTGATTGCAGCAATGATGGTACAGTAGTATTTTTTTGTAACACCACAACAACCAATATTATCCATACAGCCGACAACAAGGCCAGCAGGTATATTTTCTTTTTTTGTGCCCCTGTTGCCCGCTTTAAAAAATCATGCAGCAATGCAGCTCCGATAGGTACCAGTACAATTTTAATTATCTCCATCATCATGTCCAAAAAATTTATTTTTATCAATGTGCCTGCAAAAGTTTTCATTAACAGGGGCGTTAATAATGGCGCCGCCAATGTTGCCATGGCGGTTACAATTACACTCAGCACTAAATTGGCTTTGGCTAAATACACCATTACATTGCTTGCTAATCCACTGCTGCAACTGCCAATTAAAATAATACCTGCAGCAATTTCCGGTTCAAAATGAAAAATTTTTGTCAGCAACAAACCCATTAATGGCATAATAGAAAAATGACAAAACAAACCGACTAATACTCCCTTGCCCGTTGATGCCAGGCTGCTGAAATCTTTCAGACTCATGTGTGTACCCATGCCAAACATCACCAGTTGAATGATGACAAGAATTAAAGTTTTATCCCTGAGATCTATACCGCCCCAGTTTTTAAATGCTTCGGGAAATATCATTCCGGCAATTACTGCACTGATGATCCATGTTGTGTATTGGTATCCTTTTAATGAAGGCACTGCCCCCAAACCAATTGCTGCACTAACAGCAGTTATTAATGCAGATGGTTTGTACAGTGCCGGTTGCTGTAGCATTATTCCTATGAGCAAAGCAATTGCAGACACACCTGCGGCATATAAAAAATATTTTTTCATCCGTTTAATTATTCAGCAAAGTGGCCAGGTATTGAATGGCAATAACCGGACTTGCTAAAATCGGTATTTTTTTATCGGCTTCATCCAGCGTGTCCACTACTCTTGCCATGGATGCTTGTGCCAATACAATTACATCTACTTCTTTTGCTAATTGCTTTAATGCATCGCCTACTTTTTTATCATGCGTTGCAGCATCGCCGTTCATTAATGCATCAAATGCGCCTTCGCATAAAACACTTTTTAATTCAATTTCTTTGTTGGCAACAATGGCTCTTCTTCTTACTAAATCGCTTGTAGGTTCCAGTGTGGTTGATAATGTTGCAATCACACCAATTATCTTTCCTGATTGTATGGCTTTATCTGCCATGGGCTGATCTACTCTTAGTACCGGCACAGCTGTTACTGCTGCGGCTGCTTCTACTGCAGGGCCAATTGATGAACAGGTGTACAAGATAAAATCAGCACCGGCTTCTTGTGCAGAGCCTGCATAGTTAATTACTCTTTTTGAAGTTGCTGGTGTTAATTCACCACATGCAATGGTGTTTTTTATCAGGCTGTCATCTACAATGTTGAATACTTTTACATTGGGCAAATATTTACTGCACAATTCTGCAAATACCGGAACCAATGTTGCCGATGTGTGAACTAATCCTAATGTTTTTTCCTGCATACTTTATGTTTATGTTTTTTACTTTTTGGTGACGAGCATTTGTACTACTATGAATCTTCATTGGCGACGCTCCGTTCAACTACATTATTTCTCCTGGGCAATTTCAACGCAGAGAAAAAGAGAAAAGGAGTTTACGCAGAGGTTCTCTGCGTAAACTCTTGTAACTCCTTTTCTCTGCGATAAAAATCATAGCTGACCATTTAATAATACTTCAAAATATTTTTTATCTCCCACCTGCCCGCCTTTAAAATTTACTTCCAATCCGTTAATATTTTTATTGGCAGAAATAGCTTTACACAACGGTGCTCCACTTACCAATGGTGCAATCATTTCCACGGCTTCTATTTCCATTGCCCTTGCTGCATAACTGCTGGTATCGCCACCTGCAATTACAATTCTTTTTACTAATGATTGTTCTGCTGCTGCTTTTGCAATTTGTCCTAATGCTGTTCCCAGTTTTTCAGAAGATAAATTTTGAGTTTGTTTTTGTCCTGTATGAACAATAACATTTTTTTGTTGTTGCAATAACGCATTCACTTTATTAATTACCTCTTCCGCTACAACACCATCAACACAAATTTTTACTGCATCAATAATTATTTCTTCAAAACCGTTTGCTTTTGCATAAGCAATTTGTGATGCGGTAACTGGTGAACAACTGCCTGACACTACCAATAAAGGATTTACTTTTCCCGGGTGTTGCCACACAGTAACAGCAGTTAATAGTTTTGTTTCATTCCAATATTTTCCCAAAGCCATTTCTATTCCTGAAGATCCTACTGAAAATAATTGTTGCTGGTTCGATTTAGTATCAATCCACGCCCCTATTTTCAATAACTGTTCTTCATATACTGCATCAATTAAAACGACTTCGTCGTCACCACTCCATTCATTTATATTTTCGTCTAATTGTATAATATCTATCAGTCCGATTTTTTTACTGGTTTGCTTACTCAAATGCAAACGCAAATCACTTTCATCCGCTGGTGTTACCGGGTGTTTGCTCATTGAAGGATGACGATCTAACCGGTAAATTTTTCCTCCGCTACCAATGCCCATTTTTGCAAACAAATTTCCAAATACACAATAACGGCCCAATGCAGGCATACCGCCTAATACAGGAATTGTTTTATTATTGAAAACTGTGGCACCGCAATCAATCGCTTTACCAATGCTGCCAATGGTTGGTGACGAATCGAAAGTGGAGCAGACCTTATAATGTATATGCTTTGCTCCGGTTGCTTTCATTCTCTCAAGAGCAGGTAATAATATATTGCCCATTTCATCCGGTGATAAGGATCTCGTTTTTCCAGCTACTCCAAACGCATCCAAATCAGGATAAGCATTTAATTGCTCTACCGTCGGTGGCTCAATAAATAAAATTGTTTTTGTACCTGCACGGCAAATGAATTCCAATGCATCAGTGCTGCCGGTGAAATCATCACCGTAGAATGCGAGTAGTATTTTTTTATTGTTAGTCACTTTATTTTTTTGTTGCAGTCTGTGCAACCGCTGACGGGGTTTGTAACCGCCGTCAGGGTTAGCCGAACTTTTCTACTGATTTGTTGAATTCAGGATATTGTTTTGCGGCTTCTTCTAAACTTAATCCATCCACTGCAGCTTTCCATGCTTGTTGCAATGCCGTTACACCTGCAGCCGCTCCCATTGGATGTGCCATGATGCCGCCACCGGCCATGTATAACAGGTCAACAGTTTTTGTTCTTCGGTAAGTTTCAAATGCTTGCCCGCCCCACTGACCAGATGACACAACAGGTAATACAGTTTTATGATCGTACATTGGTGTAAGACATGCCTCTATCGAGTTCACCACGCTATCATCACTTTCCCAGAATTTATTTTTAATACCATTTACATGCAATTGATCCACGCCAGCCAGTCGCCATAATTTTTGATAGGCTTTAAAATCTATTCCTAGTAATGGGTGACGTGTGAGCATTCCCCAACCGTTACGATGTCCGTGAATAGCCAATTGCTTTTGGTCGCATATTTTCTTTGTCGCTGATAAGCCAACGCTGTTGATACTGATCATTGCACAGGTTCCTCCACTACTAACAATCTTTTCATAACGTTGCAGCATTTCATCCATTTCTCCACTGATGTTAAAAGCGAACATTACTTTCTTACCTGTTTTATCTGCATGCGTATTGATAACCTTCATCACCGCATCAACACGATCGTTAAAATTTGAGTTGGCAGAAGAAGATAATAATTCATCATCTTTAATAAAATCAATTCCTGCTTCTGCTAATGTTTTTACAATATCCGCAGTTTGTTGTACTGATAAGCCGATAGATGGTTTGATAATAGTTCCTATCAGTGGTCTTTCATTTACACCGGTTAATTTTCTGCAACCATCAATACCGAATGCAGGGCCACTATAATGATTGCCGAATGAAAGTGGCAATTCAATATCCATCAGTTTTAACCCGGTAAATTGTTTTATCTCGTATAAATTTCCCTGCAATGTGGAGACTAATACCGGCAAGTTGTACCCGAAGTTTTCAATACTCCAGGAAACTTTTACTATTGCACGATGATACTTACCTGTTGCACTTGTAGCACCGGGAATAGCCGGTGTGTCAACAGTTTCAAGAGACGTTACACTTTCTACCCTTGCGGCAAAACGTTGCTTAAGCTCTTCTGTTTCTCCGGGCACGGCTACAAAAGTGCCTGATGATTGTTCTCCCGCTAATACGGCCGCTGCTGCCTCAGGAGCGAAAGGTGTTTCGATAAAATATGTTGCTGTTATTCTTTCCATTTTATTTATTGTCCCACGAAGGCACGAAGTGCACAAAGGGTTTATTGTATTTTTTTATCTCATTAGTGGCATCCAGACCGTCATATCCGTTTGTCCCCTATTTGCCCATGCATAATAAGGTATCAGTTTTATTTTTATTGGTTTTGTTGTAGTGTTTACTTCTTTGTATAAATTATTTTTCCAGTTGGAGCTTTGTAATACTCTTGCCTCACCGGTTAATGCCATCACATTTCCCTTATCAATTTTCATTGGCACTGGCTGTAATTTTATTGATGCAGGAATTAATACATTGAATACATTTTGTTGCGGCAGATCTGCAGACTCCAGGCAATATACAATTGGGCCACGTTTTACTGTTACCTGGTTTTTTGTTGCTTCTACCAATGGATTGCTTTCTAATAATGTTGCAGGCATGTCCAGCGTCAATTCAATTTTATCTCCGGCTTTCCATGATCGTGTTAACTGATTATATGCGCCCAATTGAATAGTTTGTAATACCGTTTTTCCATTGATCTTAATCCCTGCATTTTTACACCAACCCGGAATGCGCAGGAAAATTGATGTTTCTTTTGTCGCAATTTCTTTTACTGTGATAAGGATATTTCCATCCCATGGATAGTTAGTCGTTTGTTCCAGTTGCAGTTTTGAGCCATTATGTAATTGCGTATTCAAAATATTTCCTCCATACATATTTATATACAAACCTTTTTCATCAATGCTGTACAGGTAATCACTTACTTCTGCAATAGTGCGTATCACATTTGGCGGACAACAATTACTCTTGCTGATATATTTTTGACGACCACCGCTCCATCTTAAATCATAAGGATATTCTTTTGATGCCGCTAATGGATTAGTATAAAAGAATTTATTGCCATCCATACTGATACCACTTAATACGCTGTTGTATAATTCCAGTTCCACTACATCAGCATACTTTGCTTCGCCGGTAAATTGCAGCATGCGCCAGTTCCATAATACATTACCAATATTGGCGCAGGTTTCATTATGTGCCGTCATATTGGGTAATTGGTAATCCTTACCATAAGCCTGTTGTATCTTTTGAATAGAATCTGGTTTATAAGAAACTCCTTCCTGCGACAAACCATCGTACAATGCGCCACAACCTCCGGTTACATACATTTTATGATACACCACATCATTCCACATTAAATCCAGTGTATGCATTAACGTGGTATCGCCCGTTTCCGCATATACATCTGCAACGCCTGCAAATAAATAATTCGCTCTTACGGCATGGCCGTTCACTTCTTTCATTTGCCTGAATGGTAGTCTGTCGCTATTATCATCACTGCCTTCACTCGTTCCCCTGATATCAATTAATTTTTTTACGAGGTCTAAATACTTCTTATCGCTTGTTGTTCTGTACATTTCGGTAAGCCCCATGTAATGCGAAGGACATATAGCATTGCGTGCCTGTTCAGGCGTTGCAGTGTTGTAAAAACCAATTAAAAAATCCGCTGCTTTCTTTGCGACGTTCAATAAATTGGATTTTCCAGTAGCTCTATAATGCACACAAGCTGCTGTCATTAAATGCCCGAAGTTGTAAGCTTCAAAACTCAGCTTATCA
>Ga0068859_100000379_pt1 | contig 44327 bp, 25 predicted proteins | sample KBSSwiS22_FD_66585 | JGI IMG/M metagenome (GOLD analysis project Ga0068859, IMG submission 66585) | Switchgrass rhizosphere microbial communities from Kellogg Biological Station, Michigan, USA - KBS Switchgrass S2-2 | ecosystem: Host-associated > Plants > Roots > Rhizosphere > Soil ... | reverse complement strand
CTCCAGAACGACGTTGCGGCCCTTCGGCCCGAGCGTGACCTTGACGGCATCGGCCAGCTGGTTCATGCCGCGCTCCAGGCCGCGCCGCGCCTCCTCATCGAAGGCAATGATCTTCGGCATGGTGTCGGAGTCCTCCCACAGGGATATGGCAGTGTGATGGCCTGGCCACAACGACGCCCGCGACGGACGGCCTTGCCGCGACCTGCGCACCGGCGCCACAGCCCAGGGGTGCGGCGCCGGGCGGGCCGACCCACCAGGATCGGCCCGGATGGCTGATCGAGCAGCCTCGTCGTTTCAGCCTGCTGGCACTCAGACTACCCGAGTGCCAGGTCCCTGTTTAGCACTCGACACCAGTGAGTGCAAGCTCGCTCCTAGTGCCCGCCGCGGCCGCCGCTTGCCTCCGCAGCCCCGCTACGCCCCGACCCATCGCCGTAGCCCGAGCCGTTGCTCGTCCGTGATCCGTCCTTGTGGACCTGGATCTGTCCTTGTGGACACGTGGGTCGAGGAGCCGTGGGTGGACGGTCCAGACGCGGCGGGTGACGGGTTGGAGCGCCGGTACCCGACAGATCGACGAGAGCACCGACGATCAGTGAGGACGCCGGCACATAAGAGGATTAGTCTCTCGTGTCGTATCGGCCTACGCAGGCAACCGCTGGACCGTGATCGGATCGGATCGGGTATGGCGACGGGGGATAGTGGCCTCAGGCTCGGGCTCAACCTCTACCGGCCCATGATGTTCGTGGGTCTCGGAGGCACGGGCTGCGCGATCGGAATAGAGCTAGAGCGCCGGTTGCGGCAGGCGCTGTGCGGACCGGATGGCACGGCGTTCGCCGAGCGGATGGGGATGGGCGGCTACTCCCCCTACCTGCCCTACCAGCTGCCCGGCTGTGTGCAGTTCGTCTACGCCGATCTCAACGAGGACGAGCTGGACCAGATCCATACCGCCGGTGTACCCGTCCCGGAGCACGCGCGCGCTGCCGCGGTGACCTCCCATCTTGCCCGCGGGGTGGTGCCGAGACTTCGCTCCTATCGGGAGGTCGCTGGCCATCTGCGGCTCACGGCAGCGGGGTACGTCGAGCCGTGGCTTCCGCCGCCGGGGGATGACGAGCCACGAGTCGCGCCGATCACTCGAGGCGCGGGTCAGCTGCCGACGGTCGGTAGGGCGGCGCTGTTCGAAGCGGTGCGTACGGACGTCGAACCGGCGCAGCGACCGCTACGGGACGCGCTCGACGCGCTGAGTCGGTCGACCGCCGAGCTACACGTGCTCGGTGGATCCGGGTCGGGCTCCACCTGCGACGTGTTCGTCGCGTTCTCGGTGGCGGGCGGCACCGGGGCAGGCATCTTCTACGACTACCTCCACCTCATTGCCGATGTCTTCGACCGGGCCGGCCTGCGCGCCCAGATCTATCCGCTGGTACTGATGCCCAGCGCGTTCGAGGAGGGGAGGAGCGGCGGCCGTCCCGCCCGGCTCAATGCCGGGCGAGCGCTGCCCGACCTCTTCCGCCTGGTCGACGACCAGAACGCCCGCAAATCTGATGTGGTCCTCGGCTTTTCGGATGCCCTGCGCCGCCCGGTCGACGTTGCCTACCCCGACCGCAGGATCCAGATCGCGCCTGGCACCGTGCAGACCGGCATCCTGTTCAGCCGCGTGCCCGGCATGGACCGCGAAGACCTTCACCAGTCGATCGCATCCCTGGTGCTCACGCTGACCACTGTCGAGCGGCCGCCCAACGGCCTCACCTCGTCTGGCCAGGTCTTTCAGTCGTTCGCGGACTCGTTCATGAACGCGGCGGTGGAACGCGCCTCCCTGGCTGACTCGGGCATCGGTCATCGAGGTGTGTCCACCGCGCTGGTGGCGTCGCTGACGGTCCCCAGCGACGAGCTGGCCGACCTTATGGCCGGCCGGCTGCTGGCCCGTGCCGTCCCACAGCTCGACGCCCCGCCCGCCGACGGTACCGAGCAGAACATCCCGCTGATCGGGCGACTGGCCCGGATGGCCAACCTCGCCGGTATCATTGATCGTCCGGAGTTGCCGGTCAGCGCACCGCGCACGGTCGACGGCGCCGTCGCGATCCGGCGATCACTGACTGACTACGCCGAAAGCATCGCCTCGACACTTCGGGCGTTGAACCTTCAGCTCGAGCAACAGGTGACCGAACTCGCCGCCCAGCAGTTCCAGCCGTTTGCCGCTGTGAACGCGCTCCTGGACAGCGATGGGTCGGAGAGCGTTGACATCTTTCGCCTACAGCGAGTGATTCGTGGTCATCCAGACCTGATACACCCGGCGGAGAGGACCGGGCTGCTCGGTCTGATGCAGGCACGCTCAGGCTTGCCAGCGCAGCCGCCGAACCGCCCATCGGTCTCAACCGCCGCACCATTGCTGCCGGAGATTCGCGATCGGGTCTTCACGCGGGCGAAATGGGGCGACCCATCCGTGCAGTTGGCGTTGTCCGTTCTCAGCGACTGGCACCGATGGAATACCTGGAGGCTGTGGCACGAGGCGTGGAGCCGGCAGTCTCGGGTGTGGCAGCCGAAGCTCGACGCGGTCGTCGGCACGGTCGATGCGTTCGCCGAGGCGCTGCGGGAGTTCGCCGGCGTGGAGCCGGAAGAGTTCGAACGGCGCGCGGTGACGCTTTACCGAAACCGGACCGGCAGCCGCCAGCTGCTGCCCACTGGTGGCGACCTGGATGCCTTCTACTACGAGGTGCTGCGGCGCCTGCGCCGACGTGGCCTCGCTGAAGGGGCCGGCGAGGCAGTGGTGCTGCAGGTGCTGCTGCGCCAACAGGACTGGCGGCGTGCCTTCGAGGAGGTCGCCGAGCGGAACGCGCCGCGACGCGCGATCGCGCACCTGCGTCTGCGGCTGACGCAGGAGATCAAGACGCTGTTCGCCGAGAGCGTGGGCGGCGTGCCCATGCTGCCCACCATGGACCGGCTGCTGGCCCGGTCCGTGAGCGCCGAGGCGCCCGACGTCGACCCTCTCGAGCTGCGCGCGTTCAATAACCAGCTGCTGGCGCTGCTTCCAGGCGGGTTCAACCCACAGGGCGCTGGGCTCCTCAAGGTTCTCGTCGTTCACCCCGAGGTCGCGGGCCTTCCCAGCTCGGACGTCGAGGCATACCTGCGTCGGACGCTCGCCCTGCCGGCCGACCGTGGCGTGTTCGAGTTCCGGCCGGGGCCAGCGGACTCGATCACCGTAGTGCTGTTCCGCACCTCGATGGCGATCGACGAGGTCGGCGAGGCACGCGAGCTGATGCGGTTCTGGGCCATGGCGGCGCAGGAAAACGACCCGGCGGACCTGCTTCGCTGGCGGCAGCGGCTCGGCTACGACGCCGGCTGGTCCGCGATGACCGAGGACGATCGGCAGCGGGTCCTGCACTGGCTGATGTGCGCGATGTGGAACGGGCAGGTGACGGTTGAAGGGCCGGCCGCGTCGCCCAGGGCAGTCACCGTCAGGCTCGACGACCACGATGACGTCGCGCCGGCCATGCACCTTCAGCTCCGGCGGTTGGGCGAGACGTCGTCCTGGGGTTACCTGCTGCCCGCGTATGAGACATGGGCTCTCGAGGACGGCGACTCGGCGCGCCGTCAGTTCGTCGCCAGACTGGGCCGGACGTTGCCGCGCGGCCTCACGGACGATCCGGAGCCGCCGTCGGCGGTCTACCGCGCCTTCATCGACGTGGCCGCCACGGAGGTGGCTCGGCTGGAGCGGGTCCGCGAGCGTCTCCCGCCCGAAGGGCGGGGCTACGTCGACCGGTTGCTTGCCTTCTGGACGACCACCTTTCCCGAGGCGGAGACCCAGCTGTTTCAAGTTCCAGATATCTACGCCGTGCGCGCCAACCTGCACGATCTCGACGCGTACTGTCGTGAGCCCGAGGACCAGCCGTCGACGGCCTCAGGGACCGGGCTCGTGGACCGGACCGCCGCGCCTGCGGTCCTGCGGCTGCGGCGGCCGGACGGTGAGTGGGCGGACTGGGCGGTCGACTGGCTGCCGGAAGACACCGAGGCGGGCGGCTTCCGGATCTGGCGGGGCGAATACCAGGGCACCCCGGTAGTGCTTCGATACGCGGTGACTGACCGAGCCGAGGCGTCGCTCGAGAACGCGGTCGCGACCGGGCTGCGGATGCTGCGCCGCTTCGAGGCGGACCAGTGGTTCCCGTGGGAGCGGCCAGGCCGGTCGTACCCGCCGGAGCTGTCGCGGTTGCTGGGCTACGACCTGGCGGACGATCGGCCGTTCATGGTGACGGCGGAGGCCGGCGAACCGGTGTCGAGCCTGGCCAGGCCGCTCACCCCCGACCAGGTGCGCGACTTCGCCAGTTCGCTGGCACGCGGGCTCTACCTGCTGGAGGGCCTGGGGATCGTGCACGGCCGGCTCAGTGATGTCACCGTGCACTGGGACCCCCGCAGCAGGAAGACCCAGATCAACGGCTACGAGATCGCGCGCCGCCCCGGCGATCCACGTGCAAGGGTGACGTCCCCGTGGACGTCGCCCGAGGAGCGGCAGGGCACCGGGTACTCCGACCCCCGCGACGACGTGTACGCGACGGCGCGGGTGATCCTTCGTGCGGCTGGCGGCCCGGACCTGGACCTTGACCTTGAACACCGGTCTCTGCCGGATCCCGCGGCGGTCGGCGTGCCGTGGCTGTCGCACGTGCTCGCCCATGCGTTCGGCCCGGCGGAGCGTCGGCCGAACGCGCTGGAGTTGCTTCGCCGCCTCGGGCGTGCCGACTCGCTGCCTCTGGACGGCGCGGCCTGACTACCTACCGGCGGGATTGGACGGACGTGGCAGCCGTAGTCGTCCTGCGACCGGCAGGGCATACGGCCGGCGCAGCCGGTTTGTGGCGGGTTGTTTGTGTGGCCCGCAACGCTTCTGCCACGCTGTGGCACATGGGGGAAGGACCTGGACGGTTCTGCCGGGACGGCGTGCGGCGCCCGGGGGCGGCGTGTCGGAACAGCTGACCGAGCAGGAGGTCGGCGCGCTCGCCGATGTCTATCACGACCTGCCGAAAGCACGGCATTTTCTGCATCGTGCCACGGGAATGGGCCTTGGCCGCCAACCGGGGCTGAATGCCAGTTCGGCGGTCGAGTTCTGGAACGCGGTCAGCTCGGCGATCGAATTCGGGGCGGTGCACGACGGCCGCCGGCAGATCCTGATGCGGGCGCTTGCCGACCATCCCGGCAATCAGGTCTTCCACACGTCCGTCGCGCTGCTCGACCCGCAGCCCGATCTGGAGATCGGTGACGACGAGCGGGAGGTGCACGCCGACGTGCTGCGGCGCGCGTGCCGCGCGGCGGGCTGCTCGCTGCCCAGCCGTTGGGCCATCGCTGACCTGTCCGCCCTGCGTGACGTTCTCGACGGCCATCTTGGCGATCCCGGTATCGACAGCTTCGTCGTCGGGCAGGCGCTCGCCACGTTGCGCTCCCTGATCAGGGCGCTGAAGGCATGGGAACTTCTCGACCGGGCGACGGCGGTCGACGACGTCTCCAGTGGAGAACTGGCGCATCTTTTCTGGCGCAGCCTGGCCGGCGATCCGGACCAGGATGCGGTTCCCGAACAGGGCGCGACGCTGGAGCATCTCCTGGTCCGGGCGGCGAGCGTCCGGCCGAACCCGGCACTGAAACCGAAATCGGCGCTGGCGCGCTTCGTCGTGAGCATTCTTGGGCATCTCGGGGTTTCCCCGGCCCAGGCCGCGGTGGCCCGCTGGCTGGCGAAGCAGGAACGCACCCCGCCCGCTGACGCGAAGCGCTACCTCGACAGCGAGCAGCGGTGGTGGCTGCTCGTCGACCTCGGTGAGGAGACGACCCCGACCAGCATCCGCTGGTGGCTCTACTCTCCGGACGGCGCGCTGCGGCGGGACACCCGAGACGCGTCGGACGGCTTCGAGTCGGCGCTGCGTGACCTGATGAAGGAACTCAAGGTCGAACAGAGGCTCATGGTCGACGTCGCCCTGCCCGCGGAGCTCATGACGGCGGGTGTCGAGCATTGGAAGGTCAGGCCGCAGGGCTCCCGGTTCGCTCCGTTGAGCGCGGAGTGCGAGCCGCGGCTGCGCTACTCCCCGCGCCTGAACAACCCTGGCGCTTTTCCCCGGCACCCCGCGGTCGACGACGCGACCTGGGTCAGGAAGCCCATGGTGCTCGACCGTGCCCTGCTTGCCGACAGCGTGGTGCTCACGGAATGGATCGCGGCGAACGCGCGCGCCGAATACCCCTACCTGATCGCCGACGCGGCCGACTGCGGCAGCGACGAGCTCGCGTGGCTGCTTGACGAGGGGTTGTGTTTCGTCCTCTGGCTGCGACGCGCGGACGACGGTGCCATCGACAAGATCCGCGAGATTGCCGACAAGCGGACGCCGGACCTGCTGCGACGCGATCTTCCCGAGCTGATCGGCCCTGCCGACCGCAGGACGATGACGGTCGTCTGGGACGACCCCGACGGGCGCGGGAAGTACTCGATCGAGCATCTCACCTCGCCCCTACGGGGCCTGCGCTGAAAGGAACCGCCGGGCGTGAGCTGGGACATCTTCAGGGCGGACGGCGTGCGGCGAGCCCAGGCCTGGGAGGACCTTCCGGGACCGCCGAAATGGCGCGAACGCCGGGCGAGTGGCGAGATTCCGACGTTCGTGTCGACGCCCGAGCTGATCCACGCGGTGAACGCGGCCCTGCACCTGCGCCGCCCTCTGCTGCTGACCGGCCTGCCCGGTTCGGGCAAGTCCACGCTGGTGGAGCGGATCGCCGCCGAGCTTGACCTCGGTGAGGTGCTGCGCTGGCACATCACATCGAAAAGCACGCTGGAGGACGGCCTCTACCGTTACGACGCGCTCGGCCGCCTGCATGCGACCCAGCTGGAACACGCCGAGAACGAAGGCGCGGCAACCGCCGGCGAAAGCGCGGCCGTCGAGCGGTTCGTCACCCTCGGCCCGCTGGGCACGGCACTCGCGGCTCAGGACCGTCCGCGCGCCCTGCTCATCGATGAGATCGACAAAAGCGACCTCGACCTGCCCGGTGACCTGCTCGACGTGCTGGAACGCGGCGAGTTCGAGATCCCGCCGCTGGCCCGGGAGGCTCGGCGGGCCGACGCGCCCGTCGAGCCTGAGGGGCCTTTCACGCTCGTCGAGTCTGAGGGGTCTCCCGCACTCGTCAGGCCTGTCACACGCGACGAGCCCGACGCGTCCGACAGCTGGTTCGAGCTGCCCGCCGGCCGGACTCATTGGATCTTCGGGGCCGATGGCCAGGAATACGAGGTGACGAACGGGACGGTGGGCGTGCCGGACGAGCGCATCCCGGTGATCGTGCTGACCAGCAACGGGGAACGGAGCTTCCCCGCGCCGTTCCTGCGGCGCTGCGTCCGGTTCGACGTGCCCAGGCCCAGCGAGAGCGTGCTGCGGGAGATCGTCGCCGCGCATTTCGGCGCGGCGACCGAGAGCGCCGAGCTAGCTCAGATCCAGGCATTCGAGAAGCGGTTGCGGGCGGGGGAGACCCTCGCCCTCGACCAGCTGCTCAATTTCCTGCACCTCGTCGGGGAGGATGTCGACGAGGAGACCCGGAAGATCCTCGAGGACATCCTGCTGCCGGGGCTCAGCTCCTGAAAGTGGGTTTGCGGTGACGGCGGGGCTGATCGAGGCGCTGATCGCGGCTGGGATCGATCCCGAGCCGGCCGCGGCGGCGCTGTGGCTCGTGGCGGCCAGCGAACCGGCGCCGCCGCCGGTTCCGGAACCCGCCGCCGAGTCGGCACCGCCGTCCGCCGATTCCGCCGAGCTGCTCGTCGGTCGGCCGCGCGATGTGGCTTCCGGGCCTTCCGAGCCCGTCGAACTCGCCGAGCCCGCCGCGCCGCCGCCGCCCGAGCCGCCGGGCACGATGCCGGCGATCGAGCTGAGCCTGCCCGCCGTCGAGCCGGGCCGGGGCGATGAGCAGCGGCGCGCGACGGGAACACTGGTCGCGCTCCCGGCCGGCCAGCCGTATCAGAACGCGGAAGAACTGGTCCGGGCGCTGCGGCGCTTCCGGCGGCTTCGCCGACCGACCGGAGCCGAGACGCTCGACCTCGACGCGACCGTCGAGGCGACAGCGGACGCCAGCCGGCCGTCCCGTGCCGGACTGGTGCTGCGCACCCGCCGTACGACCCGCCCGGCGCTCGACGTCGTCCTGGTCGTCGACACCGCGCCAACAATGATCGTCTGGCGGGATCTGGCCGCCGAGCTGGGCCGTCGGCTGGGGCAGCTCGGGGCGTTTCGCGGCGTCGCCAGCCTGGAGATGACGACCACCCCCGATGGGCACACCGTCCTGGTCGATCCTGCGGGACGGACCCATCCGCCCGAACGGCTCGTCGACCCGTCCGGCGGGCGGCTCGTACTCCTCCTGACCGACGCGGTCGACCCTGCCTGGTACCAGGAAGATCGTTGGGCGGCAGTGGACCGCTGGGCGAGGGCCATGCCAACGGTGCTCCTGCAGACTCTCCCGGCCGACTACTGGCGGCTTACCGGGGTGGGCGAGTTGGCCGCCGTGGCGCGTGGCGGGATGCACGCGGATCGAGGCAACGTCGAGCTTCAGGTGCGGCGGCGCCGCCGTGCACGCGTGCCGGCGGCCGGCCGCAGCAGCGCGACGGCGCTGCCCGTCGTCGCGTTGACGCCGACGGCTGTGTCGGCATGGGTGGACGCGGTGCTGGCTGGCACCCGCTGGGTCGGCGCGACCTTCGTCGGACCGCCCCCGACGGCCGCACCGACGCCTCGCATGGAGGAACCGTCGGCGGCGGCGCTCGTCACCGCGTTCGAGGGCCGCGCATCCGCCGGCGCGCGTCGGGTCGCGCGGCTGCTCGCCGTCGCGCCTGTCCTGACGCTGCCTCTGATTCGGGTGATCCAGAACAGTCTTGCCTCCCACACCGGGGACAGCGAGCTCGCCGAAATCTTGGTGTCGGGCCTGCTGGAGGACGCACACCGAGATCAGGACGGCGTAGCCTCGGACATCCGGCCCGAACTGCGCCGGATGCGGTTCCGGGCTGGCGTGGGCCCGCTGCTGCTGCGCACGGCCAGCGAGCTCGACGAATGGGCGCTGCGCGCCGCCATTTCCGCGTACCTGGCCGCGTCCAGGCAACAGCGCACCGGACTGCTCGTCGTCCAGCCCGACCCTGCGGGCACGGCGGACCTTCCCCCGGACGAGGTTCCCTTCGCCGACCTGCTCGACCACCTCGACCAGCGCCTGCGCCAGGACGTCGAGGACGAGGACGAGGACGGCACCTTCGACGATCCGGACCCGCTGTTCGAGAACCCGGAACCATCCCTCGACGGACCACAGCCGGGGGACTTCCAGGACGAGGCGAACGTCGACGGCTCGGCGGATGCCCGTCCAGACGACGAGCCGGCGCCGGCCGGCCCGCGGCTCGACCTGCTGTGGTCTGTCGAGACGACATCGGGCGCTGCCGGTGTCTCCCTCGGCCCGACCTACGACGTGGCGTTCTCGCCGGACGGGACACGACTCGCCACGGCGAGCGCGGACGGGACGGTAACGCTGTGGGACGCGGTGAACGGCCGGCGGCTCTCGATGCTGACCGGCGGCAGGGACCAGGGCGTCCACTCGGTGGCGTTCTCGCCTGACGGCGCGTGGCTTGTCACGGCGGCCGCAGACCGGGCGCTGCTGTGGGACGTCCAGCTCGGCCTCGGGCGGGCCGTTTCGCCCGCTGAACACGCGGACTGGGTGAGCGCAGCGGATCTCTCGCCTGACGGGCGGCTGATTGCCACGGCCAGCCATGACCGGACCATCGCGTTTTGGGACGTCATCACCGGCCGCCAGCTGGCCATACTGGCCGGCCACACGGACTGGGTTAGTGCCGTGGCCTTCTCACCCGATGGCGGCACCGTCGCGAGCGCGGGCGCGGACGGGACCGTTCGGCTGTGGGATGCGGCCGCCAGGACCGTGCGCCGCGTGCTCGAGGCCGGTGCGTGGGTGAACGCGGTGGCATTCTCACCCGATGGCCGAGCTGTCGCCGGGGCGAGCGCGGACGGGATGGTCAGGCTGTGGGACGTGGCCAGCCGGGCTATTGCGGCGAGTGGCAAGTTCGAGGTCGGCGGCTGGGTCGGCGCACTGGCGTTCTCGCCGGACGGCGGTCTCCTCGCGGCCGGCGGCAGCGAAAAGACCGTCGGGTTGTGGGATCCGTGGCTCGGGGGCGATGCGCTGACGACGGTGCGCCTGGAGGCTCCCGTCATGTCTCTCGACTGGCATGGAGACCGGCTTGCCTGCGCAACCCAGGCGGGCCTGGCGACCCTTCGGCACCGGTGATCGGAGGGCGTCGAGGGATGCCTGGCCGTGGACCCCGGGCGTGCCGCGCGGCACGCCCGGGTACGTGCTGCCCTCTCGGTATTGCGGGAAAGTACGCTCTTTGTCGCGGCGATCTCGTCTATCGGGGGGATTTGATGAGGTGCACGGCGTTCAGCGCAAAGGCCGCGCTGACCGGTAGGACGGGGCGACGATGACTCAGCCGAATCCGCCGGCGCCGCCGCCGCGCGCCGGACGCCGCACACGGATGTGGCCTTTCGGACGCCGTACGCCGGTCGCCTCCCGGATCGGCCTGTGGGGCGCCCAGAGCAGCGGCAAGACCACCATGCTCGCCGCACTGCAGATCGCGATCGACCAGCGGAAGCGCGACGGCCAGAACTGGATCATCTACGGTCGTGACCGGCGGAGCTCGGACTTCCTGGGCCAGCAGATCCACGCGATCATGCATCGGCAGTTCCCGGTGGCGACTCCCAACCAGGCCCGGCCACTGTCTTTCTCCCTGGAGAAGACGCGCCGCGAGAGCCGGGTCGTGCGCGCCGTACGCCGCAGCGCCCGTGGCCATCGGTTCGACCTGACGCTGCTCGACGTCACCGGTGAGTACTACGGCACAGACCCTCGCATTGCGCTGTCGCCCGACGACGACGAGCCTGCGCCGGAGCGGCGCCCAGACCTGTTCGGGGCCGACGACGGCTCCGCCGGGTTCGACGGCAACGGCATCGACGGCCGCAACGGCGACCACATCGACGACCTCGTCGAGCACCTGGCGCGGGCGGACGGCATCGTCTTCCTCTTCGACCCGGAACGCGAGCTCCGGCAGGGCGGCGACGGCGGGGACGCCTACCTGTACCTGCGGAGCATGCTCGAGCGGATCAGCCGCCGGGCCTCGGAGCTGGGCCGACTGCGGGACGGGAAGCTTCCGCACTACCTCGCCGTCTGCATCGCCAAGCTCGACGAGCCGATCGTCTTCGACCGCGCCCTCAAAGGTGGTTTCGTGGACGTCTCCGACGACGACGCCGCGACACCTGTCGTGACGGGCGACGACGCGCGGGACTTCTTCCGGGACCTGTGTACGGGGCAGGAGGCGGGCGACGGGCCTGTTCTCGGGGCGATTGAGGGACATTTCCACCCCCGCCGCACGAAGTATTTCGCGACCTCGTCCGTCGGCTTTCACATCGGGCCCGGCGGTGTCTTCCGAATCCAGGACTACCGGAACGTCGTCGAGGGGAACGCCCCCGGGGAGCGCCAGCTCCGCGGCCGGATTCGGCCGATCAACGTGATCGAGCCGTTCCTCTGGCTGGAGGAGTCGGTCCGCAAACGCCGGCCACCAGAGTCGGTCGACTCGCAGCCGTCGCCAGGGGACTGGAACACCGACGGGAGGGTCCTGGAGGAACCGGACGGCCCGCGCGAGGACCGGTACGACGATCTGCCCGACGTGGATGGGTTCCCCGACGGCAGGGCCGCCGACGATGACTTCGAGGGTCGTCATGGCAACCCGCCGCCAGCTGATCGCTATGGCGAGGAGCCGCCGCTTGACCGCTATGGCGACGAGCCGCCGCTTGACCGCTATCGCGACGAGCCGCCAGCTGACCGCTATCGCGACGAGCCGCCGCCTGACTACTACCGCGACGAGCCGCTGGCGGGGCCCCTGGCCGCCGGGTCGTACGAGCCGCCGGTCGACCAGCCAGCAGCCGGCTCATTCGCCCCCGCCACGGAGTCGGCGGAGCCGGACGAGGTTCCTTGACCGGCGGTGACCGGTGAGCCTGCGGGCGGGGGAGCCGGGCGGGTGGGTGCCGCCGGTCGGGGCGCGCGCCACACCTGCCGCGATCGAAGCCGACTGGGTGGTCTACGGGAAGGCGGCCGGGAGCTCTGCAGACTATGGCGTGCTGCAGTCGAGCTCCAGGTACTTCAGCCGGGTCGACTTCGGCACGATCTTGCGCCGATTCAGTCCCGGTACGCCGCCGGCGCGAGCGCCGGGACCCAGCATCGACGGCCTGCCCTGGGCGACGGTCAGCTACGCCCCGCTGCGCAGGCCCGCCGCGGCCGCGGCGCGGCGCAGCACCACCGCCCCGCAGCGTGCCGTCAGCGGACCGCGGCGCGGCGCCCCCAAACTTGCCACGCCAGACGGCCCGGGAGTGCTCGGGATCGCGGTGTACAACTGGACGGAACTCGTCGACGTGGTCGGCCGACCAGTCATCGGGGCGACCTATGTGTGCGCCCCGTTCGAGGATTTCGCCACCGTCCCGGTCAGCTATCTGGGCCTTTTCCACGCGCTCACCCAGGACCCCGGCGTGGCCGCCGCCGTGGGGCCGGAGGCGATCCGCGTGGCGCGCGGCGCCCCGCCGGCCGGGACCGGCCCGGCTACCGGCGCCACGACGGGGCCGACGGGTGGTCCGGTGCGGCTGCGCCTGCTGCCGGGCCTCGACCCGGGCGAGGTGGCGCAGTTCCTCGACGGTGACCGGGGTGCGACATTCGACCTCGCGGCCAGGGTCGCGGCGCTGCTGTTGTGCCAGCCGGTGGCCCTGGTCGGGGAGCGGCCGTCCGGGCCGGCGAGCCGGGTGCCCGAGCGGCTGCGCTTCTTCGACGCGGTCGCCGCCCTGCTGCCCTACGGGCAGCGGGCCCGACTCGTCGCCAGCACCTGGGCGGATGCGGGCCTGGCGCACCACATCCGGCTCGCCTACACCGCCCGCCCACGTCAGGGCGACGCGGTGGTCCGGATGCCGACCCACGACCGGCCGGCCCGGGCGCAGACGACCCTGCCGCCCGCGGCGCGGGACTACTACCAGACCCTCGTGGACCTTCGGCAGGCTCGGGGCGTCACGGTCGAGGACATCGTCGCCCACCTGCAGCGGCCGGCCTACCGGCGTGCCCGCGCGATCGACGACCACCGCAACGCCCTGCTGAGCCTCACGGACCTGGGCGAACCGAAGATCTTCACCGCGCGGCTCGTCCCGGCGAAGGCGCTGGACCTGGACGAGCTCGCCGAGGCACAGTCAGCCTCCCCGGAGAAGCGACAGGCGCTTCACCAGCGGGCGGAGGCGACGGTGGTCGAGCACGCCGTCGCCCTGCTGCGCGCCCAGCGGTGGCGCGGGCGCCTGCTTGCGGGCGCCACGAGTGCGGGCCTCGACGATGCCGTCCTTGCCGACCTGGCCGAGTGGGGCGAGCGGGGACAGCAGGTGGTCCAAGAGCTGGTTCTGTGGGCCATCGACGAGGACCTGGCCGCCGTGGCCGCGGGCCACGCCGCCGCGCCGGGTGGCGGCCCTGGCGTAGACGGGGCGCGGTCGGCGACGGCCTGCACGCAGGGCTGGCTGGACTGGGTGGCCGGCCTGTGGACGGGGACGCTGGTCGACTCGGTGCAGGCGTTCACCGAGACGGCCGGTGGCCGTCCTGGTCCCGAGGCGTTCGCGCGGGACGGCAAGGGCAGCGCCGACGCGCGGCGGAAGGCGCTGGCGCTGCTGCGCCTGGCTCGGCTCGCTGGCTGCAGCCGCATGCTCAACGAGAAGGTATGGCGGGTGGTGATGGAGGGTTACGACAGGTACATCCCGCCGCTGCCCGCGGACTGGGAGGAGCCGACGAAGCCGGAAGAAGCCACGCCAGCGGACCCGCGGGTGTGGTTGGCGCGGGAGAAGGCCGTCTGGGCAAGGGAGATCGCCGAGCTGCCCACCGGGCCGGCCGGGGCGATCGATGACGCACGGTTCGACGTCGCCAGGATCCTGCTCGGCGCGCTGCCGGTGTCCCCGGTGCGCAGCCGAATGTCGACCGTCTACTTCCAGAAGTACACCGACAATGTCGCGGCCGCAGTCAAAGAGATGGTCCGATACCGCGATGACGTCTCCGCCAGGGTGTCGGCGCTCGAGCGGGTCATGGACGGGTTTGCCGCCTCGCTGAACCGGGACGGCTGGCCCGACGGCAATGCCGCGGTCAACACCATCAACCTGCTGTGGAAACTTGCCTGGACGATCACGGAGGGCCATGCGTCGCCGCGGCTGCGCGCGACGGTTACGGCCTACCGAAGCAGTGGGCAGATGTCGACGATGCCACTGAACAGTGTCATGCCCAGGTGGCAGGCGCGCTGGGGCTGAGGTGCTGGGGCTCAGAGACGCTGGGGTCGGATTCAGCCGCCGAGGGACTGGCGCTCGCGGCTGTTCCGGAGGGCGGCCTCGCGTTCCTGCAGCGCCGAGGGGAGGGCGGTGTCCGTCTCGGCCAGCTGGCGCTCGACGCCTCGCAGGTCGCCGACGCTCGCGGCTACCCGTTGGTTCGCGGCCAGCTGGGCGGGGAGACGGCCTGGAGCTGCCGGTGCTCGGCGGCGACCTCGTCCACCGTGTCGTCGGACTATGGGACAGCGGTGGGGGCGTCGGGATCGGGGTCGTTCCGGCCGTCGAAGGCGACCTGCTGCGGGTAACGGCGGGTCAGGGGGACGTCGCCGAAGTGGTTCGGCTCGACGGTCGGGTCGTCGCCGCCGTCGGTCCGTGGCTGGTGGTGGTAGCCGGGCTGGTCGCGTGCGGCGGTGCCGTTCGCCGCGTCGGCGGGGCGTCGCGGGTCCTTGGTGAGGTTCGCACGGCGACGTTCAGCCGCGTCGCGGTACTCGGCGTGCTCCCGGTCACCTGGGTGACCGCCTTCGTGGGCGTTCTGTTCCGCCTCGCCGTCCTGGCGCCACCTGCCGCCCCCGGATGCGGTGCCTACCGTCGATCCGCCGGCCGCCCGGGTACCGTCGGCCCCCGGCGCCCCGGCGCCGGGACGCGGGCGCTGGCCCGCCTGGCCGCCATCGGTCGGTACCCGCTGCGACGGGGTGCCGCGGAACGGGCCGTCGGACGGCCGGTCCTGTCCCCGTGCCCCGCCGGCGGCCCCGGCGGCGCCGGCGCCGTCCGCAGTCAGACCCTCGACGATCGGGATGCCGTTTTCGTCGCGGGGGCCGAGGCCGGACTGATACGGATGGCGCTGGACGATGGACGGCGGCTGGCTGGGCCCGTGCTGTATGTATCCCCGTGGATCCTGCTCGGCACGCACCTTTTCCTGCCGATACCAGCGGTTGAGGGCAATCGTCGCCAGCTCGACCTGATGCTTGATCGTCGTCCGTGCGATGTCCTCGATAGCCTTGTCGCGGTCCTCACGCGCGGCCTGGGCCTCCGTCAGCAGGTCGCCACCGGTGATCAGCTGAGCCGCCCGGTACTGCCGGCTGCGGCTGCGCGAGATGGCCAGACGCGCCCCGTTGTAGGTCTCGAGCGCCTCTTCGTACTCGTTCTTGCGGCCGAAGGACATGATGGTCTTCAGCAGGATCGGGAGGCATTCGATGATGGTGAAGAAGGCCACCAGGAAGCGGTGCGCGACGCCCATCGTCGGGCGATCCTTGGTCAGCTGGTCGAGCGCCTCGAGCTGGATCAGCAGGCCGTGGTCGTTGCGGTTGTTCTCGTTGAACGTGTCGGTGGCCGTGGTGACCTCGCCCTGCAGCCTGACGAGCTCGGCCTTGTCTGCCGTGATCTGCGCGTTGATGGTGGCGGTCTGCGCGGTGTTGTCCGTCGCCCAGTCGGTCTGAGCCTTCTTGAGGATGTCGTCGTAATCCTTCTTGGCGGTGTCCCTGGCAGTTCTCTTCTGTTCCATGTCGGCGTACAGAGCCGCGGCTCGCGGGCCGTTTCCAGGGATGCCCGAGCCGCCGACGCCACCCGGGCAGCCGGTTCCGCCACGCGACTCGCAGAGGTACGCCGTCTGCGCCGTCTGAAATGCTGTCTCCGCGTCCTTGTAGCGCTTGTCGGCGGCCACGACGTCCGCGTTCTTCGTCGGGTCGAACGACGCGCTCGTGAGCTCGCCGTTCAGCCGCGTGATCTCGTTCTGGAGGAACGTGATCCGCTTGCCCCGTTCATTGGTGGTCTGCTCGGTGGTGAAGTCCGCCGCGAACTGGGCCTGCACCTTGGGGATCTCGGCGTCGATCTCGGGCTGGAAGATCCGCAGCACGATCGGCGTCGAGACGACGATGCCGATGAGGACCGCGATCAAGGCGCGCGCCGCCATGAGCGGCAGGCCCCGGACACCGGGCTTGGCCGCGGCGATCAGCCACCGGTCGAAGCTCATGATGGCGCACGCCCACAGCACGCCGAAGATCACCGCCCATGCCATGGGCGGCTTCAGCTCGCTGCTGATCGCGAACGTCGCGGAGACGCCCGCCACCGACGCGGTGGTCAGCACCGCACCGCCCATGCCGACGTACTTCGCGCGGTCAGAGGGGAACTCGCGCAGGATCTCGACGTTCGCCGTGGACAGCCACAGAAGGAACCGGCCCAGGGTCACGGCGGGAAACCTGACGAGGCGCACGACGGCCCAGGGCAGGGCGCGCAGACCGGCCGCGAGCAGCCTGAAGAACGTGGTCATGTGCTCAGTCCCCCGTATTCCCAGGATCGGCGTCGCGCCGCCGAGTGACGGTGCCCATCGCGTCGGCCCTCATCGCCGCCGCCGCAGCCGTGCCCCCGAAGGGCGCCTTCCCGACCGTTCTCGCCTGCCCATTGCCGGCTGGTCCGTTCCCAGCTGGTCCGTTCCCGGCCGGGCCGTTCGCGGCCGGGCCCTCGTCGTGATCGTCCTTCTCGTCGGTGCCTGCCGGCCGAGGCGCGTCGGCGTCAGGCCGCAGGCCGTCCTCCAGGAGCTGCGAGCGCCGCATCGGTCTGCTCGGAAACGGGCGCCAGTCGTCCTCGCGCACCGGATCGCGACCCTGGAACAGCCGTGCCGGACGGATGGACTCGGACCATCCGTGTTCATCCGGGCCGGGCGCGGGGTAGGCGGGCGGCCGGTGCAGGAGGTGGTCATGCCTGGCCGCCTCACCCGCGAGTGTGGTGAGGGCCCGGACGCGCGGCAGGCGCGCCGCGAGCCTGGCGAGAGTACGAGTGAGCAGGCTGGGCCCGGCGCCGGGTACCGCCTCGGCCGGCTCGGCCGGCGTCCGCGCGTCGCGAAGAAACGTGTTGGCACTGGGCGGCACGGGAACGGATGCACGCAGGCCCAGCGGATTGCTCAGCATGCGCCGGGGCGGAATCGGCAGCCGCAGCTCGACGATCGGTTGCTCGAACGTGTATGTGGCCGGTGCCCAGCCGCCGCTTTGACCTCCCGGGCCGTACGCCGTCAGCTCGCGCGGCCCGGTGCCGTCGAACGCGACCAGAACCGAGCCGGTCGGACCATGGATTCCATATCCGTCAACGTAGACCCTGGAAGCATCGGTTGTCGTCCAGCTCAGCTCATACGTCGACCCGCGCGGGCCGGCGAGCGGTACGGCGTTGATGCGAGTAAATGATGGAGGGCTGACCGGAGGCAGGCCGGTAGGCCGGCCGTCGTGGCTACTAGGTGTGCTCACGACCGCAGCGCTCCCGAATGCGTCCTCGGGGAGGGTTGACGAGATGCAGCGAGCAGGCCCTGGCTTCGAGCACACCAGAATCGCGGATCGTCGCTTCCCCGTGGCGCGACTACCCAGAAGCAGGATACTCCGGTTGATCTGGAGCAGCGGGACCCGCCGCCCGCATTGCCTCCGAGGGTCAGACAGCGCGATAGCCGCCGTTATCCGGTGTGATTCGCGGGCGAGAATCCGATCGAGGGCCTTTCGACGGCAACCCGCCGCCAAGCCAGGACGAGGCGCTGGACGCACCCACGCCGCGAAGCGAAGGCACTGGCCATGGTGTCAACGCGATCGGTACGCGTCAGATCGATGCTCTACTGCGGCCACGAGGACGATCCGGTTGTCGTCGTCGATCTCGTACAACACCCGGTAAATCCCGCGGCGTGCCGACCACGTCAAGCCGGAGAGCAGGTTGGTGGGCCGGCCCGGGCTGAGCAGCGGCAGCACCGTCAGGCCATCCGCCGAACGTGGGTTTGGGATGGCCTGACCAGCTGGTGGGCGCTCAGTCGTCGCCGAGCCCGGCGGCTTCGAAGGCGGAAAGGCTCGGCGGGATGGTGGCCGTCGGGAGGGCGGTGCCGACGAGGGGGTCGAGGGTCTTGAGGCCGTCGCCGGTGTTGTAGATGACCGTCTCGGCCTCGGGGTCGAGCAGGCCCTCGCGCAGCTGGCGGCGCAGGTTGGCGACGGTGACGCCGCCGGCGGTCTCGCCGAAGATGCCCTCGGTGTGGGCGAGCAGCCGCATGCACTCGACGATCTCGTCGTCGGTGACGTCGGTGATCGCGCCGCCGGTGCGGCGCGCGACGTCGAGCGCGTACGGGCCGTCGGCCGGATTGCCGATCGACAGCGACTTGGCGATGGTCGACGGGCGGACCGGCGCGACGGTGTCGGTGCCGCGGGCGAACGCCGCCGCGACCGGGTTGCAGCCGGCGGCCTGCGCGCCGAACACCTTGTACGGCGTCTCGTCGACCAGGCCCAGCTTGATGAGCTCGCGGAACGCCTTGTCGATCTTGGTCAGCAGCGAGCCGGACGCGATCGGCACGACGACCTGCGCCGGCAGCCGCCAGCCGAGCTGCTCGGCGACTTCGTAGCCGAGCGTCTTCGAGCCCTCGGCGTAGAACGGGCGGACGTTGACGTTGACGAAGGCCCACTCGTACTCGTCGGCGAGCTGGCTGCACAGCTTGTTGACGTCGTCGTAGTTGCCCTTGATCGCGACGAGCGTGCCGCCGTAGACGGCGGTGGAGACGGTCTTGCCGTCCTCCAGGTCGTGCGGGACGAGGACGATCGAGCGCAGTCCGGCGTGGGCGGCGTGCGCGGCCACGGAGTGCGCCAGGTTGCCGGTGGAGGCGCAGGCGACGGTGGTGAAGCCCAGGTCGCGGGCGGCCGACAGCGCGACGGAGACGACCCGGTCCTTGAAGGAGTGGGTGGGGTTGGCGCTGTCGTCCTTGACCCACAGGGTCTTCATGCCCAGTTCGGCGGCCAGTCGCGGCGCCGGGCGCAGGGGGGTGAAGCCGGCGCCGAGTGAGACCCTGCGGGCCGGGTCGTGGCCGGCTGGCAGCAGGCCGACGTAGCGCCACAGGTTGCGGGGGCCGGCCTCGATGGATGCCCGGGTCACGCGGCGCAGCCGGTCCTCGTCGTAGGAGATCTCCAACGGAGCGAAACACTCGATACAGACGTGTGTCGGGGCCAGCGGGTAGGTCGCGCCGCAGTGGCGACAGGACAGGGCTACCGCGGGGTTTGCGGTCTCATCTGACGTAAGGCCCGACTGGGCAGCGCGCTCCGGCGCGAGAGTCATTGGATCTCCTCATCTTTCCCGGGGCCGACATGGCACCTCGGGTCGGAATTGGCACCTGCCGCGAAAGGTGTGCACCGGTCCCTGACCGGCCGCCGGCCGCTGGCCCCGGTCGCGCGGAGCGCGACACCGGGGGTCCGGGGGTCGCCCCCCGGGGAGACATTGCGGCTACGGCGAAGCCGCCACGAAGGGCGGCGAGCACACTCATCCGCTCGGTTGCCGGGGCTTCACTGGGCCGTTCCCTCTGCCCCTCTGGATGAGCCATCTTCAGTTGTGTCTCCGTACTCTAGACCGCCCCACCCTCCCATGCACCGTAGTTCTTGTCGTATGCACTGTGACGCGGCTTGCGTCCTGGTGCTCGTCCGAGCCTCCGCGGCCCCCGGTGATGGATGCTGTCGGAGAACCTCGGGAGGAGCCGCGCACGTGAGCGACGGAGCGAACTGTGACTAAGCGCGTCGACATCGTCTACACCGATCTTGACGGGACCATGGTCGGGCCGAAGGGCTCGTTCTTCCTGGCCGAGGACATGTCGCTGACGCTCGCCGCGGCGACGGCGCTCGTGGACCTGCACGCCGCTGGCATCACGTTGGTGCTGGTCAGCGGTCGGACCCGGCCGCAGCTCGTCGAGGCTGCGGCGATCTTCGGTGCGGACGGCTTCATCGGTGAGCTCGGCGCGATCGTCGGCTGGGACCAGGGCCGGCAGAGCGAGATCCTGCGCGGCGCGATGCCCGAGCGCTTCAGCCAGGTGCCCGAGGAGCTGCTGCACGAGCTGATCGCGGCCCATCCTGGCCGCCTGGAGCTACACACCCCTTGGCACACCGGGCGCGAGCTCGACGTGATGTTTCGCGGCAAGATCGACGTTCTTGCCGGCGATGCCTGGCTGCGCGAAGCCGGCTATGGCTGGCTGTCGTTGCGGGACAACGGGTTGATCTCGCCGGCCCACATGCCGGACCTGGGCGTCAACCCGCACGTCTACCACCTGGTGCCCGACGGCGTAGGCAAGGGCGAGGCGGTGGCCTGGGATCTCAAACGGCGCGGCATCGACCCGGCGAACGCCATCGCGATCGGCGACTCCGCCAGTGACCTGACGATGGCCGGCTACGTCGGCCAGATGCACCTGGTCGCCAACGCCCTGCGACACCCTGACATCGCGGATCTTCTGTCCTCCTACGACAACGTCGTCGTGGAGAAGGAACCCGTCACGCTCGGCTGGGCAAGCGCCGTCCGGGCGGCACTGGACACCCGCGAGTGATGGGACACCCGCGAGTGATCTGAAGCGATTTTCGGCCCCGCACATCCCTCATCGGCGGTCGAACCCCGATCGATGACCGAACCGGCCATCGATCGGGCCGCCCGCGGGCGACTGATGGTCGGCCGCCTGCCAGGTGATGGTCAGGTGGCCGTCAGCTGGTGGTCAGCTCGTGAACCACGCCGGGCGAGGTGGGGAGCGCTACGAGCTGCTGGCGGAACCACTCGCCGGGAGGGAGCTCGGCGGCCAGGGCTGCGAGGCGGCGGGCGCGGCGGCGGCGCTCGGCCGCCGGCATCCGCAGCGCCGCATCCAGCGCCTCGGCGGTCTCGGTCACGTCGTACGGGTTGACCACCAGCGCGTCCTTGCCCAGTTCCGCGTAGGCGCCGGCCTCTCGGGAGAGCACCAGCGCGACATCCCGACCGGAGATCGTCGGGCCCTCCTTGGCGATGAGGTTCATGCCGTCGCGGATCGGGTTCACCACCAGGACGTCGGCCAGCGTGAGCGCCGCCAACGATCGTGGGTAGTCGTCGGTCACCTCGAGGCGCAGCGGTAACCAGCCGTCGGTAGCGAACTCGTCCTCGATCTCGGTCGCGATCCGCTGCACCGCGGCCGTGTATTCCCGATACTCGGGCAGGTCGTGCCGAGACGGGTAGGCGCAGACCAGGTGCATCACACGGCCTCGCCAGGTCGGATGGTTACGCAGCAGCTCGCGATAGGCCTCCAGGCCGCGGACTATGTTCTTCGACAGTTCGGTACGGTCGACCCGCACGATCAGCCGGCGATCTCCAACCAGCTCGCGGAGCTCGGCCACGCGGGTGAGCACGTCAGACGCAGCTGCCCGCGCCCGTAACGCGACCGCGTCCACCCCAAGCGGATGGATACCAATCCTCACCCGACGGCCTTCATGACCGACGGCGACGTCAAACCTGGCCGGCTCGGCCACCTCGCCGCTTCCGACCCTTTCGACTTCTTCTTCATCGTCGGGCGCGGCTCGTTGCTCGATGATGGCGCCGATTTCGCCAGCTGTACCGCCGACGGCGGCGACTTCACTGCCGTTCTCGACTTCACTGCCTTCCTCGACCCGAAGCCGGTCGTCGACCTCGATCCCGTCGCCGAACAGCGCATGGGCGCAGTCCCGGAACGCCGTCGCCCACCGGGCCGTCAGAAACCCGAGGCGATCGGCGCCGAGCATGCCGCCGATCACCGCGCGCGACACCCGGTCCGGCAGGATGCGGAAATAGTCCGGCGGTGACCACGGGGTATGGGTGAAGTGCGAGATCCGCAGATCCGGACGCAGCTTGCGCAGCAGTCCCGGGACCAGCGTCAGGTGATAGTCCTGGATCAGCACCGCGGCACCGGGAGCCGCCTCGGCGGCCAACGCGTCGGCGAACATCGCGTTGTAGGCCTCGTAGGCCTCCCAGTCGCGCCAGAACGCGGAGCCGAAGACTGGCTCGGCCGCCGGCGCGAACAGCAGATGCAGAACGAACCACAACGTGCGGTTCGCGACCCCATTGTATGCCCGGTCGAACACGACGCGGTCGACGTCGAGCATCCGCACCGCCGCGCCGCCTGCGTCGAGCCCGGCGCGGTCCAGCCGTCCATCCGGCGACTCACGGACCGCGCGACGGTCGGCATCGCTGAGGGCGGCGCAGACCCACACGATCCCGGACGGCGGATCGGTCCTGTCGCCATCGCCCACCTCCCCGGATTCCCCGGGGTCCCAGGTCCTGGCGGCGGCGGTGGCGGTGGCGCTCGCGGCCGCCGCCGCGGCGTCCCGGATGACCTCCTGCATGCCGCTGACGAGGCCGCCACTGCCCCGCCTGGCGATCAGCGCACCGGTCTCCGACAACGAGAAGGCAACGGGGCCACGATTCGAGGCGACGAGTACCTGCGCGGTGCCCGCGGCCTCCGGACCGGGCTCGGTTACCGCGACTTGGGTCAGGTATTGCACACAGGGCACACTAGACGAGTACGCCGCTGCTGTTGACCAAGTAGCAGTACACGGCGTCTCCAAAAGGAGACCTTGCGGACTGGCCGTGGCGATGGTCCGCGGCTCTGGTCGTGACTGTGGCGGACGGGCGGAGACCGGACGTCGGCAGGATCAGCGGAAGCGGTCGGTAAGGACGCGCAGGAGGGCGACGACCCCAGCCGGGCCGTCGACGACCAGATCGGCGCGGTCACGCAGGGAGGCCGGCACCTCCGGGCCGTCGCTGCAGATGGTGAGGCCAGCGATACCGGCGGCGCGCAGCTCGTCGACCGCGTCGAACGCCGGCAGATCGCCCAGGTCGTCGCCCGCGACCAGCACCGATCGGGCCGCCCGTTCCTCTACCAGCTCGCGCAGCGCCCGGCCCTTGTCGTGACCGGGGGGCCGCAGTTCCAGCACCTTCTTGCCGGGCGCCGCCTCCAGCCCGTTGTCCTCGGCGAGGCGGCGCAGGGCCGGGGCCAGCGCGCCGAGGGCCGCGTCCGGGTCGGCCGCGCGCCGGACATGCACCACCAGAGCCTGGACCTTGTCTTCCACGGTCACCCCGGGCGGAGCGTCACGCAGCACCTCGGGCAGCTGGGCGCGCACGACGGCGACCCCTGGCAGCGGCTCGGGGCTGGTCGTGGCGCCGGTCGCCGCGTCCCAGCGCTGCAGCCCGTACTGGCCGATGACCATCAGATTCGTGAGGCTCGGAAACGCCCGACCCGCGGCGGTGCTGCCCGGTGCATCGCCCTTCGCACGTCCGCCGCTCGAACTGCCACTGCTCGAACTGCCGCTGCTCGCCCCACCACCGGTGCCGGCGGGGCGCGTACCGCGGCTGGTGGCACCTGGCACGAGGCCGGCGAGCTCGAGAACGGCGTCCACCGGCCGGCCGGTGATGATCGCGCAGGTTCCCACCCGGCCCGCGAGCATCCGCAGGGCATCCACGGCACCGGGGGCGGGTACGGCGTCCGACGGCCGGGACACGATCGGCGACAGCGTGCCGTCATAGTCCAGCGCGACCAGCGCGGTCTCCGGCGCTGTGATCAACGCCGCGAGCCCGGCGCCACCCGCCAGAGTGCGTGGCGCGGGAGCTGAGAGCGCTGTCATGACGCTGCCTGCGATGGGCTCACGCGCGCGACCATGCCTACCAGTGTGCCGCCGGTATCAGGACAACCGATCACCGACCGTACCGCCGGCGCCGGCTGACCGCGTTGCGTAACAATGGCGTTCATCGCCGGATACGCCCGCGAGCGGGACTCAACTTCCGAGTGATCGCGATTTGTGCCCTCCTGTGGTTGCGATCCGGCCCGGTGAACGGCCATCGGAGGGCACGAATAGCGATCACCACCTCCGGCCTGGCGCGGTTGGGGAGGTCGCGGGGCGCTGGTGGTGCCGTCTCGGCTAAGGATCAGCCCCGGCCCGACCGCCGGCCGCACCTACCGCGACTCGCCCGGAGATCATCCTGCGATGATCGCCGCGGCAGTCGCACCGTGCACGTGAAATCGCCCCCCTGGCGTACCGGACGCGACTCGGCTGGCGATCAGTCGTCGCCGGGGCGGGCGGCCGGGACAAACGTCGCCGGGAGCGACACTAGGACGGGTCGCAGGGAACTCCCGAGTCGGTGGCGAACTCCTTGGTGATGACGAGCAGAAGGTCGCCGTGCTCGTCATCGGGGCGGATCAGGTAATCCGGATCAATCTTCCTGACGACCTTGATGCCGGGTACCAGCCGCTGGAGGTTCTCCGCTGCCGCCTTCAGGCTGTCGTCCTCGTAGAAAACGGTCGTGAACTGCTGGTAGGTGCCGTTCTTGTAGTAGGAGTCGGTGCGGACCACCGTGAAGCGCGCGGCCTCGACCTTCGGCTTCGCCGTGTTCTCGGCGAGCCGTTGGCAGTTCGAGTTGTTGAGGATGACGACCGCGGCGGTGGCTGCGCCGTTGCCGCCGGACGTCGGTGGCCGGGTCGTGGGCGCGGCCGGTGTTGAGGCGGCTGCCGAGGGACTGCTCGACGCGGTGGCGGCGGGGCTCGTGGCCGCGGTGGCGGAGGCCTGCGTGCCGGGCATGGTGGCGGCGGAGGTGCTTGCCGGCGCGCTGGCCGAGGTGGTGACCGGCGGAAGGGTCGCCAGCGGTTCGGCGTCGTCGTCGTCGGGACCGTTGAGCAGGTTGACCAGGAGAATGCCGGCGCTGACGGCGAGAATGGCGATCAGGGCGGTCCAGAGCCCACGCAGGCCGGAGCGGTTCGACGGCCCCCGCCCCTGGCCGCCGCCGCCCCCGCTGGCCGCGGCGGAGGTGCCCGCGGCGGCCGCGGCGCCCCGTGCTCCCGCGGTGGCAGTGCGGCTCCTGCCTGCGCTGGTACTCGGGAGGGGAGCCGGATCGAGGTCGCTCATGCGCGGCCGTCAGCGTGGGAGCCGCCCGCGGGCGTGCCGGTGGCGGGGGCCGCGGGCCTGCCGGTGGCCGCGGTTGCTGTGTTGGCTGTCGTGTCGGCGGGGGACCAGCCCTGGCGGCGCGCGTCGCGCAGGCGGGACAGGCGGCCGACCAGCATGGGCTCGGCCGCCAGCGCCGCCGGTGACTCGATCAGCGCGTTGAGAAGCTGGTAGTAGCGCGCCGGGGAGAGGCCGAACTCGGCGCGGATGGCCTCGTTCTTGGCCGCCGGGTACCGCCAGGTGCGCCTCTCGAACCGCAGCACCTGCGCATCGCGCTCGGAAAGCGCGGGCTTGGCCGGCTCAGACGTCTCGGCGATCACCGTCGGCTCGCCGTCATCCACGGCGTGACCCTCCTCAGCCCCTGGAACTGCTCGGCAACGACTGCTCAAAACGACTGCGCGGCAACATCCGCGGGGCGACCTGCCGGCCACACGAGGCCTCGCCATTCTCGCGTGGTCTTCGGCCTGCCCCGGCGGCACGTACCCGCCGCCCGACACCCACGAACGCGGCTATCGGACTGGACATCACTATTTCACCCTGCGCGTCCGACATCCCAGGCAGCCCCACCCGGATGACTTTGGCCCGAAGGCGTCCTCTCGGGCGGGCTGCCCGCCGGCCGCTGCCGCCGAGACGGCGGCCGGCTGGCCGCCGGCCCCGCTCCGGCTGGCCGCCGGCCCGGGGCCGGCGGCGACGTGGCCTGCCAGGCGTTACTGGCTGGGGAGACGGTTGCCGCACCACTGGTCGGCGCCGGACGGGTCCTTCACCAGCTCGTAGCCGGTGCCCCGCTCGTTGACCTGCACGAACGTGTAGCACAGGTTGAGCTGGCCCCAGTTCTTGAAGTCGACGGGACCGGGCAGCAGGCCGCCGGCGTCGTAGTCCGTGACGTTGCGCAGGGTCTGGATGTAGCTGGCGCGGGTCGGGCAGGCGGGGCCGCGCAGCAGGCCGGTCAGGAAGATGTCGGTGCTGAGGTAGGCGACGAGGGCGAGCTCCTGGTCCGGCGGCTGCAGCTCGGGCGCGTAGGCGCGCATCGCGGCGAGGTACCGGTCGTGGGCCGGGGTCCGGCTCAGGAACGGCACGTAGGTCATGTAGGTGTACAGCCCGGCCATCGTCGCGCCCTTCTGCTGGAGCACCCTGCGGTCATAGCCGGCGGCGGACAGGAAGATCTTCACTGGCGCGGCGACGACCCGAGCCGCCTCCATGACCTTGCTGATGTCCGCCGCGGGCAGGGCACCGGCCACCGTGTCCACGCCCGCGTCCTTCAGCTGCTGGCCGATCTGGAGCGGGTCGGTGCTGTTCGAGTTGTAGACGAACCGTTCGGGAGACACCTCGATGCCCGCCGCGCGCAGGCTGTCGGCGACCTTCTCGCTGATCTGGCTCGAGCCCTGGTCGACGTCGCTGACCAGGATGGCGGCCTTCGTGCCACCGCGAGCCTTGACGAACGTGCCGTAGACGTCGACGGAGGGGCCGTCCGTGATGACGTAGGCGTGGGCGAACATGTTGGCGTAGTGTCGATCGGCCCAGACCGGCTCGGCCGGCAGACCGGCGACCGGGACGCCCTGCGCGCGCAGGTAGTCGGCGCCGCCGGAGGCGACGGTCGTCGACTCGACCACGCCGAAGACGTGCGCGCCGTCGACGAGCTCGTGGACTGCTTCCAGGTTCCGGGCGGCGCTGCCCACGTCGTCGCGCCACTCGAAGGTGATCTTCCGGCCGTTGATCCCGCCGGCCGCGTTCTGTTGCTCGACTCGGGCGATGAATCCGGAGCGGGTGGCGGCCAGCGCCGAGGCGATCGGGCCCGAGTCGGGATAGATCCAGCCGATCTTGATCTCGTTTGGGCCGAAGCCGGGGGTCGAACACGGCAGTGGCCCGACGACGGTGTCGCTCGACCCGCCGCAGCCGGCCGCGAGGGCGGCGACCGTGACAACCGCCGTGAGCAGCGCCATGCCCCGCGGCGGGGCATGGCGCTTCGACCATCCGACGCAGCCCGGACGGCGCGAACGGCGTATATGGAACATTTGGTACCTCCTTGCCGGATTCGGGCAGACGATAGCCCGATCATCGATCTCCGCGCGAGATACCTTGTGTCTCGTCCATGACGCAGTGCGACTGGCAACAATGGAGTTCGCCCGGAGGGCGTCAGGAGCCCGACCCACGTCCAGCGCGTCCAGCGCGTCCAGCGCCTCCAGCGCGTCCTGCCCGTTACCGTGGAGGCGTGGCGCGCCGGTTCACCCGCACCACCGAGGACTTCGACTGCCTGGTGTGCGGCGCCTCGGTCCGAGGCGACGGGTACACGAACCACTGCCCGAGCTGCCTGTGGTCGCGGCACGTCGACGTCCAGCCGGGCGACCGTGCCGCCGACTGCGGCGGCCTGATGCGCCCGGTCGCCGTCGAGGCCCGCACCCAGGACACGGTGCTCACCCACGCCTGCGAACGCTGCGGTCACCGGCGGCGCAACCGGGTCTCCGAGGCGGACGACCAGCGGGCCTTGCTGCGTCTGGCCACCGAGGCGGCGAACGCGGCCGTGGCCGGCGGTATCGACAGCGCCGCCGACAGAGCCGCCCACCACGCCGCCGTCGGCGCCAGAGGACGGCGCCGACGGCGTTAGCGATGGTTTCCTTGCGGTCCCCCCTGGTGGTTCCCCGTACCCGAGTGCCCTTAGGGTCCCGAGCGCCCTTAGGGGTAGAGGCCGCGGGTGCGGTGTGCCTCGGCGACCCGGCCGACGCCGATGACGTGCGCCGCCTGGCGCAGCGTCAGTCGACGTTCGGTCGCGAGCAGCGACACCTGGGCGTACGCACGCTCCATCAGCTCGGCCAGCCGCGCGTTCACCTCGTCCTCGGACCAGAAGTAGGCCTGCAGGTCCTGGACCCATTCGAAGTACGAGACGGCGACCCCACCACCGTTGGCCAGGATGTCCGGCACCACGACGACGCCGCGGTCGGCGAGGATCGGGTCGGCCTCGGCCGCCACAGGTCCGTTCGCCCCTTCGACGATCATCTTGGCGCGTATGCGGGCGGCGTTCTGGGCCGTCACCACGCCTTCGAGCGCCGCCGGCACCAGCACGTCCACGTCGAGCTCGAGCAGCTCGGCGTTGGTCACCGTGTCCGTGCCGGGGTAGCCGACGACCGTGTCGGCGCCGCGGGCCAGGTGCCGGATGAGCGCCTTGGGGTTGAGCCCCCGCGGGTTGTAGACGCCGCCCTTCACGTCGGACACGGCGACCACCCGGCAGCCCGCGTCGTGCAGGTACTGCGCGGCGAGCGCGCCGACCTTCCCGAAGCCCTGCACGGCGACGGAGATGCTCTTCGGGTCGATGCCGCGCTCGCGCAGCGCGGCGAACATCGCCAGCTGGACGCCGCGGCTGGTGGCGCCGGCGCGGCCCGCGGAACCGCCGACCGCGAGCGGTTTGCCGGTCACCACACCGTGCGAGGTGTGGCCGGTGTGGGTCGAGTACGTGTCCATGATCCAGGCCATGGTCTGCTCGTCCGTGCCGACGTCCGGCGCCGGGATGTCCTTGTCCGGGCCGATCAGCGGCACCAGCTCGGCGGCGTAGCGGCGGGTCATCCGTTCCCGTTCGCGGTCGGAGAGCATCCCGGGCTCGACCGCGATCCCGCCCTTGGCACCGCCGTAGGGGATTCCCATCAGCGCGCATTTCCAGGTCATCCACATGGCGAGCGCCTTGACCTCGGCGAGGTCGGTGGACGGGTGGAAGCGGATGCCGCCCTTCGCCGGTCCGCGTGCCAGGTTGTGCTGGACCCGATGTCCGGTCAGTACCAGCAGCTGCCCGTCGTCGCGCAGCAGTGGGACGCTGACCGTGACCGACCGCCGCGGTGTGCGCAGCAGGTCGTGGAGTCCGTCGTCTAGACCCAGGTGTCGCGCCGCGTCCGAGAGCTGGACGCAGGCGGTGTCCCAGGGTGATGCCCCGAGGCTCACTGGCCCTCCTATGTGGCCCGCAGGGGCGCGGGCCCGCCGGCGAGGGCCACCGCGGCACGTACCCGCCCGGGCACATGGTGGCGCCGGGCGATCGGACGACCTGCCTGACGTCCGGCCTGCCGGATCGGCGACCTGCCAGACCGCTGCGCGATCCGCCAGGGACCCTTCGCCGATCCGGCTGGTACACCGGAACAGATCGGGCAGGGACTCCGGGAGCCCCGGGAACTCCGCGGCGGGCGGGTCCCCCACGAGCGCATCGCCGTTGATGCACTAGGTCACGCACGGTACTCGGCTGGAGCGGTCCCCTCCACGCGGCCCGGCGTGGCCGGCCGGTACGGTCCGCGATATGCGGTCTGATTCGCCACGGCGAGACAACGCGCGAAGAGCGCGAGACCGGGCCGCCTCCCTTCGGACCTCAGGGGAGCTGGCTGTCCGGGCGACGACGGAGGCAGGCGCCGACGACCCGCCCGACCCGCTGGCGAAGGACACGAAGCGTGTCACATCCGAGCGTGTCGCCGATCTTGTCGAGCGTGCGGACGGAAACCCGGTATCCACCGCCCGCATCCCCACTGCGGCGCGGCCCGCGGCGCCGGACGAGCCGAGCCGGGGGCCGCGGCGGCCAGGCGACGGCGGACCCGGCCGCGGACCCGCCCGCCGGGCCAGCCGCGTGGCCCGCCGCCGGTACGAGTCCTGGTCGCGATCTGGGTGGGCTGGGTTGTGGGCCTTCTGGGCGGCCAGCCGGGTCGTCCTGCTGGCCCTGGTCTTCGCCGGCCGGGTCCTCGGCGCGCAGCAGGGCGTACTCGGCGACATCCGGCTCTACGACGGCTGGGGCGAGGCCTTCGTCCACGGCCACGGACTACCGGTAGGAGACGAGACCTGGCAGTACCCGCCGGCGGCGATACTCGTGTTCGCGGTCCCGGCGCTCGCGCACGCCCTGACGGGGCTGTCCTACCGGGCCGGCTTCCCGCTGCTCATGCTCGCGGTCGACGCCGCTGTCACCGCCGTCCTCGCCCGCGCCGGCCGTGCCCGCGCGGGCGCCGCGACGTCATCGGTCGACCCGTCATCGGTCGGTCCGACGCCATCCGGTAGCGCGGTGTCGTCTGCCGGCCCGGTGTCGTCTGCCGGCGCAGTGTCGTCTGCCGGCTCGGTGTCGTCTGCCAGTCCGACGTTTTCCACTGGCTCGGCGCCAGCTGCCGGCTCGGATTCCTCGGTCCGCCTCGCGCCGCCGGCCGGGCGGGAAATGCCGGGGCCTGCGGCGCGCGTGTGGCTGATTGGCACGTTCCTGCTCGGGCCGGTGACGCTCGCTCGGTTCGATCTCGTGCCCGCGGCCTGCATCATCGTGGGCCTGCTCGCGCTGGGCGCGCGGCGGCCCGGCTGGGCGGGCTTCGCCGCGACGGTCGGCACGCTGGTCAAGGTGTGGCCCGCCTTCCTGCTGGTCGCGCTGGGCCGCCCCTCGGCCAGGACGCTGGCCAGGCTGGCCGCCGGGGCAGCGGGCGCCGCCGCCGTGGTGGGACTGACGCTGGTCGCGGCCGGGGCGGGTGGTGACCTGCTCGGCTTCCTCGGCGCGCAGCAATCCCGAGGGCTACAGCTGGAGGCCGTGCCCGCGACAGCCTTCGTCATCGTCCGGATGTTCGGGACGGGGGAGACGGCCCGGTACTCCTATGGCTCGCTGCAGTTCGGCGACTCGACCGCGCGCACCGTCGCCACCGTGTGCACCGTCGTCGAGCTGATGGTGGTCGTGGCCGTGGTCGCGCGCTGGTGGTTGTCGCCTGCCAGGGCTGACCACCTTCCCGACCCCGACCGCGACCCCGACGCCGACGCCGACGCAGACCCCGACGCCGACGCATACCCCGACCTCGACGACGCGACCGCCGCCAGCTCCGCCGCCGATACCCCAGTCAGCACCGCCCACATCGACTCCGCCGACTCCGCCGACACCAGCACTGCCTCCGCCGTCACCGCCACCGCTGGCTCCGTGGCCGCGGACCGACCGGCGGTCGTGGCCTGCGATCGGCTGCTGGCGCTGCTGCTAGTCGTGTTGATGACCTCGCGGGTGCTCAGCCCGCAGTACCTGATCTGGGTGCTGGCGGTGTCCGCGGCCGGCGTCGCGCTCGCGGGCCGTGCCGGTGCTGATGTTCCAGCCGGGGATGCTGCTGATGTTCCAGCCGGGGGTGCTGCCGGCATCGGGGGTGCGGATCGGGAACGCGAGCGGCGCCGGCGCGTGGGCCTGGTCCTGCTGCTGGTGGCCGTGGCGGTCAGCCAGCTGATCTACCCCTGGAGGTACAACGACGTCATCCAGGGTCGGATCGTCATGAGCCTGGTCCTGGCGGGGCGCAACGTGCTGTTGCTCCTTGCCACCTGGCAGGCCGTCCGGGTCAGCCTGACGCGGCCCGCAGGCGTGCCAGGGCCCTGGCCGTGGCGACGGCGGCCGTGACGAGCAGGGCGGCGGCGACGGTCGTCGTCACCACCAGCGGGGCAGGGAAGGCCGGCCCGTGCCGCCCGAGCAGCCGCCAGGTCTGTGCCAGCGGGGCCAGTGTCGCCCCGCACAGCCAGATCGAGGTCACGCACACGATCATCACGACGGCCCGGCACCGCCGGCGAGCAGCGTTGATCTCGTCCGGAGATCTGTTGAGCTCGCGGCTACCGTTCCCGCGGCTGTCGCTGTCGTCGTCGTCGGCGGCGTCGTCGTCGGCGGCGGCGTGGACATCGACGGCGGAGCGGGCACCGGCACCGGCGTTGGCGTTGGCCGGAAGGCTTCCGCTGGCCTCGGGGGCGGGCCGCTGGTGGGCGAGGTGCCAGGCGGCGGCGAGGATCCCGAGCATCGGCAACACGGGGCCGAGGTACCAGGGATAGAGCACCGGGCTGCCGAGCGCCACGGCTAGGCCGCCGATTCCGAGCACGGCGAGACCATCCCCTCCGTCCGGCGGGGCGCCCGCGGCCCCCGCGGACATGACTGCGCGCCGCCAGGCTCGCCACAGCAGGACGGCGACGACCACCGCGGCGGCCGCCAGGGTGAGGCCGCGGCAGCCGGCGAGCAGCGTCGACCCGCGGCCGGCCGGGGTATGCCAGCCGACGAGCCCGGCGACGCCCCCAGCCAACGAGGCGAGGATCGACGCGGGCGCGATCCCCGTCGTCAGCTCGCCCGACGTGGCGAGGGCTTTGATCCACGTTGGGGGGAATCCGCTGGCCAGCATGCTGAGGCCGAGCATGGCCGCCGCCACGACCAGGTCCGCGGCCACGGCCGCCGCCGCGAGCCCCCATCGAGGGGCTGCCGTGCGGCTGTCGGGTGTCAGACCTGGCCGCGCCGCGTCGCGGGCGTGTGCGACGAGCAGCCAGCCGAACCCGATCAGCGCGGTCACCTTGAGCGTGCCCGCGAAGCACGCCAACGCCGTCGCCAGGACCGCGGCACCGGAGACGGCGCGGTAGGAGAGCCGTCCGGCGCGCGGGGCGCCCAACCGATCCGACCGGCGTCGATCGATCAGCAGGGCCCCGACGAGTGTGGCGGCGGCCAGCGCGTCCAGATGCATCCCGCCGACGAGGTGGATCAGCGTGACCGGATTGGCGGCGACGAGTATGAGCGCGACGCCCCGACCGCGGGCCCTCCAGCCCGCTTCGCCCGGCCGGCCCCCACCGCGCGCGGCACCGCCACTCCAAACATCCCCACTCTCGGCCGTCGCACCGTCGTAGCCATGATCAGTCAGACGATTCGCGTCACCGGTGGCGCGCTGTGTCTGACTGATCTTCGTTCCGGTCGTGGCCGTGGCCGTGGTCGTGGTCGTGGCGGTAGCGGTGTCGACGCCGGGGGAATCGGTCGGCGCGTGCCTGTCTTCGGCGGGGCCGTCGGCGTGGCGGGCGGTCATCGTCGCCGTGGCGGGCAGCAGCCGGTCGACGAGGCGGGCGGTGCACACGACCATCGCGACTACCGAGAGGACCGCGATGATCCGCATTGTCACCAGCGCCCCCGCCGGGCCGGTGCCGAGCGCGTGGCCGATCGTCGCGGCGAGTTTCTCGACGGCCACCGCCCCGCCGCCGTAGGGCGTGTGCGTGTCCCGCCAGCGCGGGTCGACGGCGTTGCTGAACGCGGCGCCGGCGGCGTCGGCGGTCAGGGCCGACACGCCGTGGGTCGCCGGGTCCAGGCCGCGCCGCGCGAGTTCGCCCTGCGCGGCATAGGCATAGGCGTCCCGGCTGAACAGCGGCGGGCCGAGCGCGAACGGGACGCCCCAGCTCAGGACAGCCGCCAGGACTGCGCGTACGCCCGCCCGGCCGGACAAAACCCGCCAGACCAGGGCGAGCCAGCAGCCGCACAGGGCGATGACCGCGAGTACGGAGATACCGGCAAGGGCGCCCCTTGTGGTGCCGGAGGGTGGAGCTGATGGGAGAATGCCCCACCAGGATGTCGGGTCGATTGCGTGCGGATCACGTGGCCCGAGTCGGCCCTCCGCCGCAACAGTGGTGATGGCCGCGACAGTGCCCGCGACGACCAGCCAGGCCGTTGCGGAGCTGGCCCGCCGGAGCGCCTCGGGGGCGAGTGGGCGAGAACTCGGGAACGTCTGGGAGGTAGCACCGGGTGGCAGGACCGCTCGCCATACCCGGATCCTCGACGGGCCCACGCCCCGCCCGGCCGGCGCCGGATCCCGAGGCTCTGCCGGCCGGGCCAGATCCGGACGATCCGGCCGACCCGGACGCTCCGCTGGAGGTGCCGAGTCCCTCCGCGGTGCCGTCTCCCTCGGCGGCGAGATCTCCTTCCGCGGCTCCGCCCTCCTCCGAGTCGCCGTCTCTGCCGGAGTCGCCCTCTCTGCCGGAGGAGGCGACGGCGACCGCGACGCCGCCGACAGACCCGGGGCCGAACCGTCCCGTCCGGGACGATGACCCGGCTCCGTCACTCCCGTCGTCCTCCTCGCTCGTCGTGGCCGGCGCGCCGGTGGACACCCCCGCTGGCATCGCCGCAGGTTCCCCGGTCGACATCCCGGCTGACGGGGCACTTCCCGCCATCGTGACCGAGGCCGAACCGACGGGTTCGGCCAGCTCCGATCGTGCCCTATTGGCGCGGGAACGGTCGGTGGCGGCCCCGGCGGCCGTGCCAACCGGCCAGGGCGCGATGCCGTCCGGCCAGGACGCGATGCGAACCGACCACGGCGCGATGCGAACCGACCAGGGCGCGATGCCGTCTGGCGATGCGGCCGCGCCGTCTGGCGACGTCGTCGCGCTGACCAGTGACGGGTACCGCGTCAAGGATCACCCGTCGCTGGACGCCCATCGCGCATCCGGTGCCGGGTGGTCCGCCCGATGGACGGTCGTCCGGCGGGCCGTGGCCCGGGCGGGGCTGTTCGTCGGCCATGCCGTGCGGGCGCGGCCCTGGCTGCTGACGGCCGCGTTGTGCGGGCTGACGCTCGGTCTCGGGCTCACCGGACCGGACACGCCGGCGCAGGAGTACCGGGTTTGGTTGTTCGAGCACGCGGGCGCGCGTCTCTGGGACAACCAGTGGTACGGCGGGCACACGGTCCTCGGGTACAGCGTGCTGTTCCCGCCGCTCGGCGCGCTGTTCGGGACGAAGCTGCTCGGGGCGATGTCCTGCGTCGCGTCGACGGCGCTGGTGGCGCGGCTGCTGCGCGGGCCGCGCCGACGCCGCGGCCATCACGACCTGGCGGTGCTCTGGTTCGCTGTGGTGACCGTGGCGAACCTCGTCGTCGGCCGGGGCGCGTTCGCCCTCGGGATGGCCTTCGGCGCGCTGGCGCTGGTCGGGGTACGGGAGCGGCGTTCCTGGGTCGCCTGGGTCGGCGCGCTCGGCGCGTCGCTGTCCTCGCCGCTGGCGGGTGCGTTCGTGCTGCTGGTCGGGGCGGCGATGGTCGGCAGCCTGCCGTGGCGGCGGATCCTGCCGATGGTCGGGGCGGTCAGCGGCCTCGTCGTCTCGCTGGTCTTTCCGGAGGAGGGCGTCCAGCCCTTTCCCGCGCTCACCTACCTGTGCCTGCTGACCCTCATCGGCGGTGGCCTGCTGGTGGTGCCGCGTCGGGAGCGGGCGGTGCGTCGCGGCCTGCTGCTGTGGGGTCTGGCGGCGACGGTGTTCTTCTTCGTGCCTTCCTCGGTCGGCGGCAACATCACCCGTCCGGCGACAATGCTCGCCGGACCCATGGCCGCCGTGCTGCTCGCCCGCCGCCCACGGGTGTTGCTCGTCGTCGCGATACCGCTGGTCGGCTGGTCGGTCGGGCCGATACACGGCGCACTGATAACCCAGGGCGACCCGTCGGCTTCCCCCAGCTATTACTCCAGCCTGCTTGCGTATCTTGACCGGGGCGACGGTCTGGTTCCCGCCGGGCGCGTCGAGATCCCCTTCACTAAGGCGCATTGGGAGGCCCGCTATGTCGCCCCCCAGGCGGAGATGGCTCGTGGCTGGCTGCGCCAGCTCGACACGAAGGACAACGCGCTCTTCTACGACGGGACGCTGACGGCGAGCACGTACCACGACTGGCTGCTGGCCCGGGGGGTCACCTACGTGGCGCTGCCCAACGTGCCGCTCGACGCCTCCGGGCAGGCCGAGGCCGAGCTGCTGCGGTCCGGTCTGCCCTATCTGGAGCTGGCCTGGCAGGACGCCAACTGGAAGGTCTGGATCGTCACGGACTCGAGCGGGCTCGTGCGCGGGCCGGCCACGCTGACCGAGCTCGGCGTGAGCTCGGTCGCGGTCGACTTCCAGGCACCGGGCGTGGCGACCGTGCTGGTGCATTTCACGTCCCTGTGGTCGATCACCGAGGGCGATGTGTGCGTCTTTCGGGCCGCCGGTGACTGGACCGGAATCCTCGCCGAGTCCCCGGGGCCGGTGCGGCTGTCGGCCCGGCTGTCCGTCGACGGCCTCACCAAGGCCAGCGCCCTGGACTGTCCCGCCGACCAGCGCGTGCACTAACGGCTGGCGACCGTCGAGGCCTTCTGAACGCCTGGCGTTCCGCGGGCGTGTGGCTGTCGGCCGCGGCGGGTGATTGTTGGGCGTCTTTCGGTCCGGGCCGGTTCGCGAACGTCTCGGAACGGCGACCCGGCGCGGCAATACGTGGAGGTTGCCGGATGCGCGGGCGGTTCGGGTGGAAGATGGCTAGATGACCAAGCCGGTGTCGGTGTTCCGACACTTCCCTTCGGGGAGACGGTCTGGCGTCTTTGTTAGGACGAACGGGGACGGATACCGGCCGTCGGGCAAGCCCGCGATCTGGCAGCATGACCGGAACGATTGTTACGACGAGCGGCAGCTCGCGTGAGATCGGTTGAGATCGGTTCGGTACGAGGTCGCGGCGGTGGGGTACGGAGGCCATGGGAAGCTCACTGCTACCGATCATGCTGATCGTCGTGCTCGTCGTGGGCGCCACGGTCTTCGTCATCTTGTCTAGCCGTTCGGGCCAGACGAACTACGGCCCCGGCGGCGCGCCGATGCCCACTCGCCGGCCCGCGCGGGACGAGCGCGCGCCGGGCCGGCGCACCGGCCGCCGGCGAGATCGCCAGGGCGATCCGCGCACGGCTGGACCGGGACACGAACCGGCCGTCGGCGACCGCTATTCCGCGGACGCTGCCGGCCTCGTACCGGGCTTCGAGCAGCCCGGGCCCACCGACGGCCGCATCGGGAGGCCGGCGCCCGCGCCCACGCCCAAGGCCGCTGGCGCGCCGACCGAGGCCACCGCCGGAGCCGGGACGGTTGGTCCAGAAGCTGTCCACGACCTCGACGCACGCGGCGCCGACCTTGCCTGGAGTGATCACGTGACGACGCAGGTTTCCTCCGGCGACGGCGGGTGGCCGGACGACCCGGAGGCCACCGGCTGGGCCCCACCGCCCAGCGGGCCACCGCACCCGGGCTCGTCCCGGCCCGAGCCGGCCGCCGGCGCGGCCACGGCGAAGGGCCTCGTGGACCCTGAGTGGGCCGCCGCCGACGACGCCTGGACGATCCAGGCCTCCGCGAGCCAGCCGCCGACACCCCCCGAGGCCGCCTGGCCTGGCTCGCCGGCCGTGCCGCCCGGACAGCCTGCCGCTCCCACGCAGCCGGTCCCGCCTGTGCAGCCGGTCCCGGCCGCGCAGCCCGTGCCGCCTGTGCCGCCCGCGCGGCCCGCGCCACCGCCTGCGACGCCCTTCGCACCGCCGTCGGCGGCATCTCCGGCGTCGGCGGCCTCGACCGAGCCGACCGGCCCACCCGTCGGGCCCGGGGTGACGACCACCGGACCGTACGTCGCGGACGAGCCCGAGCATCCCAGCGCCCCGCCGCTGCGGCTGGCCGCCGCCGGGCGGACCCGGCGCGGCAAGCGTGGCGGGCCGAACGAGGACGCCTTCGTCGTCGTCGACGGCCTGCTCGCCGTGTCCGACGGCGTCGGCGGCGAGGCGGCCGGCCAGATCGCGTCCACGCTGGCCGTCACCACCGTCGCCGGCTTCCGGCCGCAGTACGCGGCCGACCCCCGCGAGGGGCTGCGCGCCGCGGTCGACCGTGCGAACCGGGTCGTGCGCGACCGCCCGAGGTCCGAGCCGTCGTGGCGGGGCATGGCCTGCACCCTCGACGTCGTCATCCTCGGCCGGCAGGAGACGACCGGGCGGACCATCACCGTCGCGCACGTCGGCGACAGCACCGTCTGGCTACAGCCGGGCAAGGGCGAGCCGCGTCAGCTCACCACCCCGCACGCCATCACCGGCGGCCCGCTGCTCAACGCGATCGGTCTGGCGGACGAGATCGAGATGGACCTCTTCCAGGTGGAGGTCCAGGCCGGTGACCGGGTGGTGCTCTCCAGTGACGGCATGACCAAGGTCATGAAGTCGGAGCAGCTCTACGGCCTGCTGCACCAGCTCGCGAGCGACCCGCCCGAGCGGGCGGCCGACGCCCTCGTCGAGGCCGCGCTGCTCGCCGGCGCCCGCGACGACACGACCGTCGTCGTCGCCGACCTGGTTCCCGAGCCGGCCCCTCGCTAGTGCGCTGTCCGCGAGAGTCGGCCTGGTAGCCCCCGCGGCCGGGCTTCGTCGTCTCTGAGGGTCGTGTCCGACGCCGGTCCGATGCCCCAGTTTGCCGGGGTTCGGTGACCGGGGTGTGCCTGGGATCTCGCCGTGCCCGCGTCCGCGGCGCTGGCAGTCTCGACGTTCGTAGATATTCTACGGACTGTAGAAGTTTCTACGCTCCGTAGAAGATAGAGTCGATCACCTGCGACTCCCCGGGGTCCGGTCGGCTCGGAAGGGACCGCCGATGGTCCTCGACTCGTCGATGGTCACGGCCGCCGTCCAGACCGCCACCGCTCGGCTCGCGACCGCGCCGATCGCCGACAGCCAGGCGGCGGCCGACGGGGCACTCGCGCTCGCGCGCGGGCAGACCGCCTTCAGCCTCGCGTTCCACATCTGCTTCGCCGTCTTCGGCGTCGGCATCCCCTGGCTGCTGCTCTACACCGAGGGCAGATGGCTACGGACCGGCGACGAGACCTGGCTCGCCCTGACGAAGAAGTGGTCGCGGGCGTTCGCCGTGCTCTTCGCCGTCGGCGCCGTGTCCGGAACGGTGCTCTCGTTCGAGTTCGGGCTGCTGTGGCCGGCGTTCATGGCCCGCTACGGCGGCGCGCTCGGGCTCTCGTTCACTCTCGAGGGCTTCGCGTTCTTCGCCGAAGCAATCTTCCTTGGGATGTACCTCTACGGCTGGAAGCGCCTCTCACCCAGAGCCCACTGGCTGACGCTCTGGCCGATCGCGATCGCCGGGACGCTCTCGACGCTGTTCATCATCACCGCGAACGCCTGGATGAACGTGCCCAGCGGCGTCGTCGAGGCGGCGGACGGCCGGGTCGTCGCGGCCGAGCCGCTGGCACCGCTGCGCAGCCCGTCCGCCGCGCCGCAGGCCGTGCACATGCTGCTCGCCGCGCTGATGTGCACCGGCGGGGTCATCGCCGGCATCTACGCCGTCGGGATGCTGCGCGGCCGCCGCGACGCCTACCACCAGCGCGGCCTGCGCGTCGGCCTCGTCGTGGTGCTGGCCTGCGCCCCGCTCCAGCTCGTCGTCGGTGACTGGGCGGCCCGGGTGGTCGGCGACCGGCAGCCGGTCAAGCTGGCCGCGATGGAAGGGCTCTACGACACCGGCGACCACGCGCCGCTCACGATCGGCGGCCGCTACGACGCCGAGACGGGCAAGGTCCGGTACGGCATCGAGATTCCCGACGGGCTGTCGCTGCTTGAGGGGTTCACCCCGAACAAGGTGATCACCGGGCTGGACTCGGTGCCGGCGGACGAACGCCCGAACGCGACGATCGTGCATCTGGCGTTCGACACCATGGTGGGGCTGGGCACCGGGCTGATCGCCCTGTCGGCACTGGCCGGCGGGGCCGCGGTGCTCCGGCGGCGCCGCGGGCAGCGGCCGTCGCTGCCCACCGGCCGGCCCTGGCTGCTGGCGGCGGTCGCGAGCGGGCCCGCGTCGGTGCTCGCGATGCTCGCCGGCTGGGAGGTCACCGAAGGCGGCCGCCAGCCCTGGATCGTCCAGGGCCGGATGCGGGTCGCCGACGCGGTCACCGCCGCCGGCGGGATCGGCTGGATCTTCGCCGGGACGCTCGCGCTCTACCTGGGCCTCGCGGCCGCGCTCGTGCTCATCCTGCGCAGGATGGCGACCGGCGGGCCCGGCTACGAGCTCCCGGCCGAAGGACCGCCGACCGAGCCGTACCCGTCCGGCCCCGATGAGAAGAGTCCCGAGGGCACGAGCCCCGGCAGCGAGCGCCTGGATCGTCCGGACCGCCCGGACCGTCTCGAGGATGCCAACAGTCCCGGCTGGCCGGCCGGGGCCGGCCGTTCCGGCGCCGAGGTGCCGGTCGCTCCGGCCACGCGGGAAGGCGAGGCGGGCCGATGAGTGCGGCGGACCTGCTCGTCGTCGTCATGGTCGCCGGCCTGACCGCGTACGCCCTGCTCGCCGGTGCCGACTTCGGCGGCGGCCTGTGGGACCTGCTGGCCCGCGGACGGGACGCCGGCGACCAGCGGGCGCTGGTCGCCGGCTCGCTCGGCCCGGTCTGGGAAGCCAACCACGTCTGGCTGATCTTCGTGATCGTCGCGCTGTTCAGCGGGTTCCCGGCGGCGTTCGGCGTGGTCGGGTCGACGCTGGAGGTGCCGCTGGTAGGCGCGCTGCTCGGGATCGTGCTGCGCGGCGCCGCCTACGTGTACCGCGCCTACGGCGGTGGCGCCGCCGGCCCGGACCACTGGTGGGGCCGGGTGTTCGCCGCCGCGTCCGTGCTCACCCCGTTCTCGCTCGGCGTCGCCGGCGCCGCACTTGCCACCGGCGACCTCGCCACCGGCGACCCCTTCGCCCCCCTGCGAAGCGCCTTCGGCGTGGTCTGCGGGCTGTTCACGGTCGCCGTCACCGCCTTCCTCGCCGCCGTCTACCTGTGCCGGGACGCGGCGGCCCGGCCGGCGACCGCGCACCTCGTCGCGGGCCTGCGCCGGCGGGCGCTGGCCGCAGCCGCCGTCGCCGGCGGGCTGGCGGCGGTGCTGCTGCCGCTGCTCTGGGCGGACGCTCCGGTCGTCGCCGACCGGTTCGCGGCGCGGTCGGTTCCGCTCGTGGCGGCGTCGGCGGCCGGTGGCCTCGGGGCGATCGTGCTGGTCTGGCGGCGGCGGTTCACGGCCGCGCGGCTCGCCGCCGGGCTCGCGGCCGCCGGCGTGCTGTGGGGCTGGGCCGTCGCGCAGTACCCGGACATCGTCGTCGGGCAGGCGACCGTCGACGGCACGGCGGCCCCGGCGGCGAACCTGCGCGCCCTGCTCATCGCGATCGGCGCCGGCATGCTGCTGATCCTCCCGGCCCTGCTCGCCCTCTTCAGACTGTTCGCTCACCCGGCTCCGGCTCCGGCTCCGGCTCCGGCTCCGGCTCCGGCTCCGGCTCCGGCTCCGACGCCGGCGCGTCGCGGCGGGGGCGGGTGAGGAGGACCTCGTCGAAGGGTGGGTCCGTCGGGGCGAGGGAGTCGTGGACGGTGAGGCGGATGGTCGTCGTTCCGCCGGGGACGCCTGGGTCGACGTGGAAGGCGGCGAAGGCGTAGGGGTGGTCGGCGGAGCGGGCGGCGAGCCAGGGCGCCCCCTCGTCGGCGTGGATGGTCCGCCGGCGGCCGCGCACCAGCTCCGGGGGGACGACCACCTGGCCGATCGGCGGGTCGAGGAGGGCGCCCGTGCTCGGCGTCGACGATCCGCCGGTGCCGATGGTGACGTGCACCGTGCCGGTGGTGGTGTCGACCTGCTCCGCGGCGACCGCCAGCCCCGACGCCGTGGCCGCCGTGGCCGCCGTGACCGTTGTGGCCGGCGTGGCCGTTCTCGCGGCCTTCGGCACCGTGGGCGCGGTCGTCGAGACCGCGGATCCGGTGGGCGCGGCGGCGCTGGTAGGCACGACCGGGCGCGGCGTCAGCAGCGGTGAGCCCGGCACGGCGCCGCGGACCGGGTGGGTCCGCTCGTAGTGGTGCTCGTGGCCACAGACGACGAGGTCGACCTGGTAGCGGTCGAACAGCGGCAGCCACTCCTCGCGCAGGCCGAGATCACCGCCGTTGTGATAGGCGGCGGTGGACATCGCGACCTGGTGGACCGCGACGATCACCCAGTCGATCGTGGTGTCGGCGCGGGCCGCGCGCAGGGTCCGTTCCAGCCACGCGGTCTGCCGGCCGCCGCTGAACCCGCGCAGGTAGACCAGGCCATGGGCCTGGTAACAGGCGTCCTCGCCGAGGAGGACGACGAAACGCACCCGGCCGACGGTGAAGGTGTACCAGAGGCCATGGAAGTCGCGGCCGGCGTCGTTGCCCGGTAGCTCGAAGTAGGTCTGGTAGGAGTCGAGCCCGAACTTGCCAAGGCCGCGCTCGCTCTCGTGGTTGCCGGCAACCGGCATCCAGGGCCGGCGGCGGGCCGACGGGGAGACCATGCGGAACCAGTCCGCCCACACCCTGGACGGCTCGTGCCGCAGGCTCGCGTACGTCAGGTCGCCGAGGGCGAAGTTGAACAGTGGGTCCAGCAGGTCGACGGCGGCGACGACGGCCCCGGAGGCGGGGGAGCCGTAGGGGTCGTCCTCCCGGTCGGTGCCGTGGTCGCCGAAAGCGGTGAACGTGAAGGCCGCCCAAGAGGCCTCCAGGGCCTCTTGGGCCTCCTGCTGGGCGCTGGCGCTGGCGCTGGGGCGGGGAGCCGTGCGGAACTCGCCGGTGGACGGCTCGGACCCGCCGAGCGGCGGGGTGATCTCGTAGCGGTAGCGGACGCCCGGTCGCAGCCCCATCAGGGTGGCGTGCTGAACGTGGATCTTCCGGCGAGACGCGTCCCGGTAGGTCCTGGTGGTCGCGCGCGCCTCGCCCGGCTCGGCCACGTCGCCGTCAGCGGCGACGCCGGCCCCGGAGGCCGAGCCGGAGCCGGAGCCGGAGCCGGTGTCGGTGTCGGTGTCGGTGGTCGCGGTGTCGGCGGTGGTGGCGGTGTCGGTGGTGGTCGCGGTGTCGGCCGGCGCATACCGGACCGTCGGCCGGGGCACCGGGCCGTCCGTGAGCCAGGACACGACCATCGAGGTGGCCGGGTCCGTCCCGAACGTCAGATGAACGCCGCTCCCAGTCGCTACCCGCCGCGTCAAGGCTGTTCGCTCTCCGTTCTCATACCGGTGGCCTTCTCCTGGCATGCCAGAGGGCGGCCACGGAATCCGTGGCCGCCCTCCCGCTTTTGATCTGTCGTCGCCGGTGGCTACCGGCGACTCGTCACTCCCCGGACGTCACTCGCCGGACTTCGCCAGGTCGATCGGCGGGGTGTCCGGGACCGAGCTGGGCTTGGTCTCGCCGCGGAAGACGAACTTCGTGTCCTCGTTCTCCGGGTCGCCGTCGACGTCGCCGATGACGATCTCGCCGGGCTTGAGCGTCCCGTAGAGAATCTTCTCGGACAGGACGTCCTCGATCTCCCGCTGGATCGTCCGGCGCAGCGGCCGGGCGCCCAGCACCGGGTCGTACCCGCGCTTGGCGAGCAGGGCCTTGGCACCGGAGGTCAGCTCCAACGCCATGTCCTTGTTCTTCAGCTGCGAGTCGACGCGGGCCAGCATCAGGTCGACGATCTGGATGATCTCGTCCTGGCTGAGCTGGTGGAAGACGATGATGTCGTCGATCCGGTTGAGGAACTCAGGCCGGAAGTGCTGCTTGAGCTCGTCCTGGACCTTGGCCTTCATCCGCTCGTAGTCGACCGCGCCCTGACCGGTCGCGAAGCCGATGCCCGGGCCCTTGGAAATGTCGCGGGTACCCAGGTTCGACGTCATGATCAGGACGGTGTTCTTGAAGTCGACCAGCCGGCCCTGGGAGTCGGTCAGGCGACCGTCCTCCAGGATCTGCAGGAGCGTGTTGAAGACGTCCGGGTGCGCCTTCTCGACCTCGTCGAACAGCACCACCGAGAACGGCTTGCGCCGCACGCGCTCGGTGAGCTGGCCGCCCTCCTCGTAGCCGACGTATCCGGGCGGGGAGCCCACCAGCCGCGAGACGGTGTGCTTCTCCATGTACTCGGACATGTCGAGCTGGATGAGAGCGTCCTCGTCGCCGAAGAGGAACTCGGCCAGCGTCTTGGACAGCTCGGTCTTACCGACACCGGACGGGCCGGCGAAGATGAACGAGCCGCCGGGGCGCTTCGGGTCCTTCAGGCCGGCACGAGTACGGCGGATCGCCTGGGAGACGGCCTTGATGGCCTGCTGCTGGCCGATGACCCGCTTGTGCAGCTCGTCCTCCATGCGCAGGAGGCGGGCCGTCTCCTCCTCGGTGAGCTTGAAGACCGGGATGCCCGTCCAGATGGCGAGCACCTCGGCGATCTCCTCGTCGCCCACCTCGGCGACGACGTCCATGTCGCCGGCCTTCCACTCCTTCTCGCGCTTCGCCTTGTCGGCAAGGAGGTTCTTCTCCTTGTCGCGCAGCGACGCCGCCTTCTCGAAGTCCTGCGCGTCGATCGCGGACTCCTTGTCGCGGCGGACGTTCGCGATCCGCTCGTCGAACTCGCGCAGGTCCGGCGGCGCGGTCATCCGGCGGATGCGCATCCGGGAGCCGGCCTCGTCGATCAGGTCGATCGCCTTGTCCGGCAGGAAGCGGTCCGAGATGTACCGGTCGGCCAGCGACGCGGCGGCGACCAGCGCGGCGTCGGTGATCGAGACGCGGTGGTGCGCCTCGTACCGGTCGCGCAGACCCTTGAGGATCTCGATGGTGTGCGCCACCGACGGCTCCGCGACCTGGATCGGCTGGAACCGGCGCTCCAGCGCCGCGTCCTTCTCCAGGTGCTTGCGGTACTCGTCGAGCGTGGTGGCGCCGATGGTCTGCAGCTCGCCACGAGCCAGCATCGGCTTGAGGATCGACGCGGCGTCGATCGCGCCCTCGGCGGCACCCGCGCCGACGAGCGTGTGCAGCTCGTCGATGAACAGGATGATGTCGCCGCG